>SKEW01000004.1_pt1 | contig 368349 bp, 293 predicted proteins | sample 4841441 | NCBI WGS metagenome assembly SKEW01 (sample SAMN11008799, study PRJNA524170) | human gut metagenome | isolation source: fecal sample from pouch patient p41 | place: Israel: Tel-Aviv | reverse complement strand
GGGTAAAATAATATTGCCCCCCAACACCAGGACTTTAAAGGGTCAATCATATAGTACAAAAAGGTGGGCAAATCTTGCGTGGCCAAAAGGGGCAAAGTTGAGTGGCTTTTCCAGTAGGGAATGATTTTCCCGAAATTTCCTGTAATTCTTTCCACAAGTGCCCTGTTTCTTCACATACGGGCACAAGAAAGGCGGCTCCACCCGGCATGAAGCACGGATGAAGCCGCCATGAAATATTTATAACCTCATGTATTCTACTCCAACTAATAAGTACGAAATTTATATTAATTAAGTCTTTTATTTTATCAGTAGCATACACATATAAAAGTAAGACTTCCCAAAATACCCTAACGTGTATGTAATAGCTTTTGATTTTTTATGTAAAGTCTTATCTGTTCAACTTCCTCTCTTGTTGGACAATAGTGATATTTATTATAAACAGAATTTATCAATGAAATTATATTAGTACCTTTCGGTATATTATTTATGTCAAAATTAGGATGAATTAAGACTAAATCAGTCCATTTTACTTTTCCTTTTAAAGCCATAGTTAAGAAATTTGCAAAATGCTTTATAGATGCAGAATACAAATAAAAATCATTCATAGTAATATCATCAGGCTTATTAGGAGCTTTCCCTTTAAAAATAGGGTAATCATTTTCAAATTCTTCCAAAGGTATTTTTAGATACGCTTTTATACATTTATTTTTATCTTCCTCTACGTGAGCTGTACTATTACGTAATAGACGATAATAATCAAGCAATGGTAATAACCACTTTGGAAAGTTGGGTATTATATCTTTTGTTTTTAAAGACTTTAATAACTTTTCTACATTACTTAGTCTGTCATCTTCATATAATTTAAATTTTGGTTCTATTAAACTTTTTATATCCAGTTTATAAGATTGGATAAAGTCACCTAATAGTGCATGAGAGTTTATTATAAATGATTTATATAAAGCTGGCTCATGATTTGGAAGTGTAACTCCGCCTTTTAAATTAACTTTATGTTCTATAGCTTTCTGAGTCACATAATTTTCAAATGGTTCCTTTCCATCCCATCGCTTTTCAAAATCACGTAATGCACAAATTGTGTATTCTGCAAGTGTATCATATTCACCCATTTTCTTAAAAAGCCTTTTACGTGATGGTAATTCTAAATCTACACCTGCTTTAAAATCATAAAAGAATGTCCTCATATACAAAATCTTATTATATTGTCTTTCCCAGAAACACCCCTGTTATAGACAATGCTCCCAGTTTCTTCATCTTTCGTTGCAGTTGCCTGAAACTCTCTCCGGTTGTGAACACATCATCCAGCAAGAGCACGTGTCTGCCCTTGATATACCTTCGTGTGAATTGCAGGTTTCCGAGCGTGTCCTTGCCTTTTCCCCTGCCTTTCATCTGTTCGCGGTCTTCCGCTATCCATATAGCCTTGAATCCGTCCGTAATGCCCAGCCATTCCGACAAGTAGTAGCACACCACCGGAAAGCGTTTCCGCTGTCTTTCCCTTGTCGATGCGGGTATAGGTATCAGTACCGTGTCTTCCTTCGTGCCATTGAAGCCCGCATGTTTCAGACACAATGCCAGTATCCGTGCGACCAGCTCGCCGCAGTGTCCACCTTCCTTGAAGCGGAAAATCAGGTTGCTTACCCGTTTCTGGTGTTCGTCCGTCTTTTCAATTTTCGTTGGGTAATAGTCATGCAGGTAGTGACACCTGCATCCGTCTATAAGGACTTCTCCCTTGAACATCGTTTCGTACGGATAGAAGTCCATTTTCTTCTCCCTTTCAAACGTGAAGTTCAGCACATCCCTCATCATGGCATTCCATTCCTTCGACCTGCCCAGCGAATACCATCCCGCATGTTTCCCGGCTTCCATCAGGCACATGCCGATTTCCATCGCCTCGCTGAACCGCTGGTGCGAGACGATGTACCACCCGTGTTTCCGGCACAGGCCGGCAAACTCCTTCATGTCAGTAGCTAGAAAGTACATCATGCCTTCCTCTTTGATGACTACCGTCAGTTCCGACTTCGGTTTCTCCCGGCAAAACAAGCTTTCGCTGTATTCCACTCCGTGCCATACCGACTCCGTGCATTCCTCATCGCAGAACTGCACTTCCACCTCTTCAAGCAGGTCAAATTCCTCCACCATACCGTTTCTATCTTTAATTACAGGTTTAAGATGGAGATAAGTTACACATTATTATCGGTTTACAGATAAGTATGTTTTACAGTTTCACATTTTTTAGCTTATATAAACACGCGTCGGGACAGCCTCCTGCAAAAAAGACTGCCCCGACACGCATATCCGTCATATCCGGCGGTTTCAGTTCAAACCCTTTCTCTTTTCACCGGTCATACAGAGAATGACCATATTCTTTTTTGCCTCAAATGACTCCGCCAGCCTCCGTGCCGCCCATTTTCTGAATGCCTCGCACTTCAATCCTTTCATGCGGAATCCCAGTGCGACAATGGTTTTCAACCCGTAAAGGTCAGTGCTGCAATTCTTTCCGTTATAGATGAAATGTTCCACTCGTACATCCGTGTATTCGTCAAAATCCCCTGTTTTTGCCAGAGATTTCAGTCCGGCATTCACTGACTGTACGAACACATCGTATGCCCGTGCGATGTCACATTTCGAAAGCCATACTTCTCCGTTCTTGTCCGTTTCTATTTTCACGGCAACCCTTTCCGGAGCATTGCGGTCATATTCGATTTCAAAATTTCCAATCTTTACCATAGCATATCTTTTGTTCTTACCGTTAATCAGGAATGTTTGAAACAAGAACAACCAATAGTCTATATTACATTACTCTTCAATGCAACATCTTCTATACTGGTAAGTTTACTTGCTAAAACCTTCATATCTTCACGTATCTTTTCATTAGTTATACGCGCGTATATTTGGGTAGTCTTTATATTCGTATGTCCTAATAATTTTGATACCGTTTCAATCGGCACACCTTTAGACAATGTGGTTGTTGTCGCAAATGTGTGTCTTGCAAGGTGAAAGGTAATATTTTTTTTAATTCCACACAAATCAGCAATCTCTTTCAGGTAAGAGTTTGCTTTCTGATTGCTCAATACAGGTAACACACGATTGTTTTTTAACTTTCCTTCGTATTTTTCCAATATCGCCAGCGGAATTTTCAGAAGTGGAAGGTTTACCGGAGTGGCAGTTTTCTGACGATGTAGCTTCAACCATTTGCTACCGTCAAATGATGTACAAATATTTTCTTTTTTCAGGTTATAAACATCAATGTAAGCAAGCCCCGTAAAGCACGAGAATATAAATATGTCCCGTACCTGTTCCAGCCTTTGTGACTGAAAATCCTTTTTCAGAATGCGTTCCAATTCTTCTTCCGTCAGATAACCGCGGTCCACAGCTTTCATGTGGATATGATAATTGGCAAACGGGTCAACTGTTATCCATCCGTTATTTTTGGCTATTAAAACAATTTTACGGAATATCTGCATGAACTTTCCTGTCGTGTTTTCATTACATCGGCTCACTGTTCTTAGATAGAACTCAAAATCTGTCACAAACTTATGGTCTATTTCCCGAAGCGCTATATCTGATATTCTATATTTTACTTTCATGAACTCTTCCAACCGCCTGTAAGTTCGGTCATATTTCACAAGAGTAGCAGGAGCCTTACTGATGCCGCAAAGTTTTTCTGCATCCTCATTGTGTTGTTTGAAAAGCTCCAGTAAGGTCTGTTGCTTCACCTCATATCCGAGAAAAGCGTTTCTTACCTTCTCGGCAGTTACAAAGGAATCCCTTGATTCTATATAGCGGTAGTGGTTGTTCAATGCGGTACGTATGTCATCAAGCATGTTGTTCACCTGCCTTGCTTTCGCTCCGTTCCCTGACAAACGTCCCAGTTTGGTGTCCCAAAGACGAGGCTCCACATCCAGTTTTGAACTGAATTGTGACATTTCCCCGTTTACGGTGATACGAATCATAATGCTCGCCTTACCTTCTTTGTTTACGTAGTTCTTTCTCAGATAGAAGAGAATTTTGAATGTACTTTTGCTCATAAATGCATCTGTTTTTATATCCTTTGTTACAATCGTTACACAATGCCACAAAGGAAAGGTTATTAATTGAATTATGAGCAGACAAAATTGAGACAACAGCGGACAAATCAGTGAGTTAGCATGAAAATCGTTACAATAATCAGACGGTAATTTTTCTGTAACGATTTGGTAACGGAACTTTGTCCGAAGTGGGCTATTTGATGTCCTTGGATTGGCACTTGCAGAATACAAAAAAAAGTCCACAATTCATTGAAATTGTGGACTTTGTCGCTTTCAGACTCTCAGTTGTCCTTGAGTCTCAGCGGTGCGTACGGGACTCGAACCCGTGACCCCATGCGTGACAGGCATGTATTCTAACCAACTGAACTAACGCACCAGTAATTTTGATAAATCGGAAAAAGACTTGCGGTGCGTACGGGACTCGAACCCGTGACCCCATGCGTGACAGGCATGTATTCTAACCAACTGAACTAACGCACCAATAATTTTGATAGTCTCTCTTCCGACGCTTTCTCTCTCGATTGCGGGTGCAAAGGTACGCATTATTTTTAAATCTGCAAGCGTTTTGGCAAAAACCATAAAAAAAATATTTTCCAACTCCCTTCACCTCCCCACCCTAAAAATTACGATATTGTTATTATTTTAATCTTTTCAACAAACTTCTTGTTATAAAATTTAGCTTATTGGCAATAATTCGCTATTTTTGTGCACTCAATAGATTAAAATCGAAAATTAGGGAAAAAGATGAATACAACTGCAAAATTATTGTTGCACTGCCCAGACCAACCAGGCATTTTGGCAGAAGTCACAAACTTTATTACAATTAACAAAGGTAATATTGTCTACTTAGACCAATATGTGGACCATGTAGAAAATATATTTTTCATGCGTATAGAATGGGAAATAAAGGATTTCTTTATTCCTAAAAATAAAATAGAAGATTATTTTGAAACCTTGTATGCCCAAAAATATGAAATGAAATTCCGTCTTTATTTCTCGGATGTAAAACCCAAAATGGCCATATTTGTTTCCAAACTGTCCCATTGCCTGTTCGATATGCTGGCACGCTACACGGCCGGAGAATGGAATGTGGAAATTCCGCTGATTATAAGTAACCATCCCGACCTTCAGCATGTGGCAGAACGTTTCGGTATACCGTTCTATCTCTTCCCTATTACTAAAGAGAACAAAATGGAACAGGAAAAAGCAGAAATGGAGCTGTTGGAAAAACATAACATCAATTTCATTGTACTGGCACGCTATATGCAAGTGATTTCCGAACAAATGATTGAAGCATATCCCAACCGCATCATCAACATACACCACTCTTTCCTCCCTGCGTTCGTTGGTGCAAAACCTTATCATGCAGCGTTTGAACGAGGAGTAAAAATCATTGGTGCGACCAGCCATTATGTTACCTCCGAACTGGATGCCGGTCCTATCATTGAGCAAGATGTAGTACGCATCACACACAAGGACACTGTGCAGGATTTAGTAAGTAAAGGTAAAGATTTGGAAAAAATAGTCCTTTCTCGTGCTGTTCAGAAACATATTGAACGAAAAGTATTGGCTTATAAAAATAAAACAGTTATCTTTAGCTGATGAAAATTGCTGTCGTAAAATATAATGCAGGAAACATCTACTCCGTAGACTATGCACTGAAGCGCCTTGGAGTAGAAGCAACCATCACTTCCGATAAGGAAGTATTGATGAGTGCCGACAAAGTTATCTTCCCCGGTGTGGGCGAAGCCGAAACAACCATGAGCCATCTCCGGAAAAACCGGTTGGATGAAGTTATTAAAAACTTAAAACAACCTGTACTAGGTATCTGCCTGGGAATGCAGCTGATGTGCCGGCACTCCGAAGAAGGAAATGCCGAGTGCTTGGGCATCTTTGATACTGATGTAAAGTTGTTCAGCCCCACCCGGCATGAAGACAAAGTACCCCATATGGGATGGAACACCCTGGCTCATGTACACAGCGACCTGTTCAAAGGATTCACCAAAGAAGAATTTGTATACTTCGTACATAGCTTCTATGTGCCTCTGAACGAGTTTACGGCAGCACAAACAGATTATATCCTCCCCTACAGTTCGGCCTTGCACAAAGATAATTTCTATGCGACACAGTTCCATCCGGAAAAGAGCGGAGCCGTGGGCGAACGAATCCTGAGGAACTTTTTAGAATTGTGAACCATTACATTATATATAACAATGTATAAGAAGAAATAGATATGATAGAGTTAATTCCTGCCATCGACATTATTGATGGCAAATGCGTCCGTCTTTCTCAAGGAGATTATAACACACAGAAAGTATATAACGAAAACCCGGTTGAGGTTGCCAAAGAATTTGAAGCCCATGGGATTCATCGTCTGCACATTGTCGATCTGGATGGAGCAGTTTCACGCCATGTTGTGAATTACCGTGTACTGGACCAAATCGCCAGCCGCACTTCTCTGGTCATTGATTTTGGAGGAGGGATAAAAACAGACGAGGACCTAGTCATCGCTTTCGACAATGGCGCACAAATGGTAACCCTGGGCAGCGTAGCCGTGAAAAATCCCGGGCTTTTCAAAAAATGGCTGGAACAATACGGAAACGAGAAAATCATTCTGGGAGCTGATGTAAAGGAGAATAAAATTTCTGTCAATGGTTGGAAAGAGGAAAGTCAGCAGCAGTTGATCCCTTTTCTGAAAGATTATACTAAAGAAGGGGTTTTCAAGGTGTTATGTACCGACATCAGCCGCGACGGAATGTTGCAAGGGCCTTCCGTGGAACTATACCAGCAAATCCTGAAGGAGTTCCCGAATATGCATCTGATAGCCAGCGGAGGAGTAAGCTGTATACAGGACATTATCGACCTGGAAATAGCCAAAGTTCCGGCTGTTGTTTTCGGCAAGGCATTATACGAGGGAAAAATTACATTGAAAGACTTAAACCGTTTCATGTAAGAGCAAATCATGTTAGCAAAAAGAATCATACCTTGCCTGGACATCAAAGACGGGCAGACCGTAAAAGGAACCAATTTCGTAAACTTACGTCAAGCAGGTGATCCGGTAGAACTGGGGCGTACCTACAGTGAACAGGGAGCTGACGAACTGGTCTTTCTCGATATCACTGCCAGCCATGAAGGGCGCAAAACCTTTACCGATTTGGTAAAACGGGTAGCGGCCAATATCAATATCCCCTTTACTGTAGGAGGAGGTATAAACGAACTGAGCGACGTAGACCGGCTATTGAATGCAGGAGCTGACAAAGTTTCTATCAATTCATCAGCCATCCGCAATCCGGATTTGGTAGACAAGATTGCCAAACATTTCGGTTCACAGGTCTGTGTAGTAGCCATTGACGCCAAGCAGACTGAAACCGGGTGGAAATGCTATCTGAACGGCGGCCGGATTGAAACCGACAAGTACCTGTTTGACTGGGCTAAAGAGGTGAACAATCGCGGGGCAGGAGAAATTCTTTTCACGAGCATGAACCATGACGGAGTGAAAAACGGATATGCCAACGAAGCCCTCTCCACCCTGGCCGATTTACTGACAATTCCCGTCATCGCATCTGGAGGCGCCGGATGCATGGAACATTTCCGCGATACATTTGCAAAAGGGAAAGCAGATGCTGCATTAGCAGCCAGCGTTTTTCATTTCGGAGAAATTAAAATTCCCGAATTAAAACAGTATCTTTGCGAACAAGGAATTAATGTGAGGTTATAACTCTGTTTTTAATTGCATCTAAATCTGTTTCCACTACCATCCCAAACAGGATGAAAGACTGGCAAACGACCTTCAGATCCTCATTCCACTCTGAATGACGATGCTGATGAAATTTTAAACAAGTTCTATACAACACCGATAATATAACAATAAAATATAGAAAAATGGATTTGAATTTCGAAAAAATGAACGGGTTGATCCCCGCCATCATACAAGACAACAGCACCAGCAAAGTACTGATGTTAGGGTTTATGAATGAAGAAGCATACCGAAAGACAGTGGAAACCGGTAAAGTAACCTTCTTCAGCCGTACCAAGAACCGTCTGTGGACAAAAGGTGAAGAAAGCGGGAATTTCCTGAATGTTGTTTCTATAAAAGAAGACTGTGACAAGGATACCCTGCTGATCAAAGTAAATCCGGCAGGTCCTGTATGTCACACCGGAACAGATACTTGCTGGGGAGAAGAAAACAAAGAAGACATCATGTTCCTGAAGGAATTACAAGATTTCATTGACAAACGTCACGAGGAAATGCCTGCAGGCTCTTACACCACCAGCCTGTTCGAATCCGGTATCAACAAAATGGCACAGAAAGTAGGCGAGGAAGCCGTGGAAACGGTTATCGAAGCTTGTAACGGAACCGACGAACGCCTCATCTACGAAGGAGCCGATCTGATATACCACATGATTGTACTGCTCACCTCAAAAGGCTATCGCATCGAAGACCTTGCCCGTGAATTGAAAGAACGTCATAGCGCTACGTGGAAAAAACATTAAAATGATGGACGAAGCTCTCATTCGATATAAAAACGTATATATCAACCAACAAGAGTTAGGCGTATTGGAAGATGTAAACCTGGAACTGAACAAGGGTGAATTTGTTTACCTCATTGGAAAAGTCGGTTCCGGAAAAACCTCATTACTGAAAACAATTTACGGTGAGCTGGATATACAGTCAGGAGAAGCTGAGGTGTTAGGCTACAACATGACTAACATCAAGCGGAAGCATATTCCCGAACTGCGCCGCCGTTTAGGCATTGTCTTTCAAGATTTTCAGTTACTGACAGACCGCACCGTACACGCAAACCTCAGTTTTGTATTGCGCGCCACCGGATGGACAAACAAAGCAACCATCAAAGCACGCATTGAAGAAGTACTGGACCAAGTGGGAATGACCGGCAAAGGATACAAAATGCCTAACGAGCTATCGGGTGGCGAGCAACAACGCATTGTTATCGCCCGTGCCATCCTGAACCGGCCGGACATTATTCTGGCCGACGAGCCGACGGGTAACCTGGACACCGAAACAGGGCGCAAAATTGTAGAACTTCTGAAATCCATTTGTGCTACAGGCTCCGCCATCATGATGACCACCCATAATCTGCATCTCCTGTCGGAATATCCGGGAGTTGTCTACCGCTTTGAGAATCATCATATCAAAGAAGTGACTCACGAATACAGCCGGATGGAAAGAAGTCAAAATGAGACCGAAAAAGGAGAAAAAACGACAGTTACACCCCAAGAAACGGCAGAATAAGTAGATGAATGATAAATATCATCGCTAAAATGCTGATTTTTGCAGTCTTATTTGTATATTTGCACGCTAATTATCAATATAGGAACAATTAAAATACGAAACGAAAAATGAAAGTTTTAAAGTTTGGAGGTACTTCGGTAGGTTCTGCACAAAGAATGAAAGAAGTAGCCAAATTAATTACCGACGGTGAACAGAAGATTGTTGTACTTTCAGCCATGTCTGGAACAACAAACACGTTGGTTGAAATTTCGGATTATCTGTATAAGAAAAATCCCGAAGGTGCGAATGAAATCATTAACAGACTGGAGGCTAAATATAAACAGCATGTTAATGAACTTTATTCTACTGACGAGTATAAGCAGAAAACACAGGAATTTATAAAAGCACAGTTCGATTATATTCGTTCGTATACAAAAGATATTTTCACACTGTTCGAAGAAAAAGTAATCCTGGCACAAGGCGAATTGATCTCCACCAACATGGTTACCAACTATTTGCAGGAACAAGGGGTCAACGCCATCTTACTTCCGGCATTGGAATTCATGCGCACGGACAAGAACTCGGAGCCCGATCCTGTATATATCAAAGAAAAACTGGCCGCACAGCTGGAAATACATCCGGATGCTGAAATTTATATCACACAAGGTTTTATCTGCCGTAACGCCTATGGCGAGATAGATAATCTGCAACGTGGCGGAAGCGACTATACCGCATCACTGATCGGTGCCGCTGTAAACGCCTCCGAAATCCAGATATGGACAGATATTGACGGTATGCACGATAATGATCCACGCATCGTAGACAAGACTTCTCCCGTACGTCACCTGCACTTCGAAGAAGCTGCCGAGTTGGCCTACTTTGGTGCGAAGATTCTGCACCCTACTTGCGTACAGCCTGCCAAATATGCCAATATTCCCGTCCGTCTGCTTAATACAATGGAACCTACAGCCCCGGGGACTTTGATTTCCAATGATACGGAAAAAGGCAAAATCAAGGCAGTTGCAGCCAAAGACAACATCACTGCCATCAAGATCAAATCAAGCCGTATGTTACTGGCCCACGGCTTCTTGCGCAAAGTATTCGAAATCTTCGAAAGCTATCAGACCTCTATCGACATGATCTGTACTTCAGAGGTCGGTGTTTCCGTATCCATTGATAACACCAAACATCTGAATGAAATTCTGGACGACTTGAAGAAATATGGTACAGTAACCGTAGATCAGGATATGTGTATCATCTGTGTAGTCGGTGACCTGGAATGGGAAAACGTAGGCTTTGAAGCCAAAGCGTTGGACGCCATGCGCGACATACCGGTACGTATGATTTCATTCGGCGGTAGCAACTACAATATTTCTTTCCTGATTCGTGAAGAAGACAAGAAGAAAGCATTGCAGTCATTAAGCGATCATTTATTCAACAATAAATAATTTCTACTGTAGGGGCGGATTGAATCCGCCCGAATACATCCCACTCTACAAAGTTGGTGTTTTCGGGCGAATTTAATTCGCCCCTGCTCATAAAAACAAAATACAATATGAAAGGAACATTCCCCGTAAACAAGTTCAGAGAGTTGGAAACTCCCTTTTACTATTACGATGTCAATGTGCTGCGAGAAACCTTGTCATGCATCAACAAAGAAGCAGGCAAATACAATAATTTCTGCGTGCATTACGCCGTGAAGGCCAATGCTAACCACAAAGTCCTGACAATTATCCGCGAAAGCGGTCTGGGAGCCGACTGTGTAAGTGGCGGAGAAATCCGCGCAGCCATTAAGGCCGGATTCCCGACAAACAAAATAGTCTATGCTGGCGTAGGCAAGACAGACTGGGAAATTAATCTGGGTCTGGATTATGATATTTTCTGCTTCAACGTAGAGTCTGTACCTGAACTGGAAATCATTAACGAACTGGCTGCCGCCAAAGGCAAAACAGCCCGTGTAGCTTTCCGTATCAATCCGAATGTAGGTGCGCATACCCATGCAAATATCACCACCGGACTAGCAGAGAACAAATTCGGGATCAGCATGGAAGATATGGACAAAGTGATTGATATGGCCGGAACATTGCCTCACGTAAAATTTGTAGGCTTACATTTCCACATCGGTTCTCAGATTCTGGATATGGGTGATTTTGTAGCCTTGTGCAACCGTGTAAACGAACTACAGGAAAAACTCTATGCCCGCCAAATCATAGTAGAACATATCAATGTAGGCGGCGGCTTAGGAATTGATTATGCACACCCCAACCGTCAAGCTATCCCCAACTTCACAGAATACTTTGCCACTTATCACAAGCATCTGAAACTGCGCCCCCAGCAGACTTTACATTTCGAACTGGGACGTGCCGTAGTAGGACAGTGCGGCAGCCTTATCAGCAAAGTGATTTATGTAAAGCAAGGAACCAACAAACAGTTCGCCATATTAGATGCCGGCATGACCGACTTGATTCGTCCTGCCCTTTATCAGGCATACCACAAAATAGAAAATATCACTTCGGAAGAACCTATGGAAACTTACGATGTGGTAGGCCCCATCTGCGAATCATCCGATGTATTCGGCAAGGCTATTGATTTGAACAAAGCACACCGTGGCGACCTTTTCGCTCTCCGTTCAGCAGGAGCATATGGTGAAATTATGGCATCGGCTTACAATTGTCGTGCATTGCCCAAAGGATATACCTCAGAAGAGTTAGTATAAACCAACTCCAACTGCCCGAATAAATAAGAAACAGCGCCGCTTTGATGCAAAGCGGCGCTGTTTCTTATTTATCTTCCGGAATGAAATCTTCTTTTATAAATTCATCATACACACGCCGTGGATGATCCGCTTTTGAAAATCCATTATTACCAAAATTCTGTTCACGGAACTTCTTTAGCTTTAAATTATCTTCCGCATACTCACGCAAAGTTTTCTGTTTGCCTCCTAATATGGAACTATCCAGCACCTCACATTCCAACAGATTTTCCTTCGGAGTAATTATTGGAAGGAGCTTCTGTTCCAAAAAACCGCGATAGGCCCCCACATACTCGCACCAGCACTCCCCCTTCACCTCATAAATACGATACGTGTACTTAGACAAAGCAGTTCTAATAAAAATTTCATTCCCCATCACCTCGGCCACGGCTTCTAAGTTATAAGCCAAGTCTTTAATCTTGATAATCTTCTTTCCTGACTCATCTTCCTTGATTTCCGTAGCCCAAAAGTCGGAATGCATAAGCTGATCAAGTATATTGATCAAACTTTCTTTAATCTCAAATTGTATTCTCATAATAATTGCCCGTTGGTCAGGACTTGTTACAGGTTTCAGCTAACTTCCTTAAATATAGCAATTATACTTGAAAAATATTCACGGAAACACACTTTTAACATTAAATTATAATTAAATCTGAACTTTTGAATAAATAAAGAATATTCATCCTGCTACAATTCAATTATTTGCTGTATTTTTGCACGTTTTTAAAACAGATCACACATGGAACCATTCACCATAGATACAATCTTACCAATAGCTTCGGGAGCCTTATTCACCACGCAGGCCGTTTACTATCTGGGGCTATATAACAAACTATACACTCACAGCAGAGAAACAGCATATGCCACTGATATAAATACCCAAAATCCTCCACTGTCTGTCATCATTGTGGCAAAAGACGCAGCCCACGAATTACAAGAAAACCTCCCATTTATTTTAGAGCAGGATTATCCGGAATTCGAAGTGATTGTGATTTACGACCGCCCAGCAGATGATTGTGACAATACGTTGAAATTACTGGAAGACAAATATCCCAATCTCTATCATACCTTTATCCCCGACAGTGCACGCTACATCAGCCACAAGAAACTGGGAATAACAATGGGAATTAAAGCCAGCCGCCATGAATGGCTGGTATTTACCGAACCCGATTGCCGTCCGCAAAGCAATCAATGGCTGAAACAGATGGCACGTAATTTCACACCTGCCACCGAAATCGTTTTAGGCTACAGCAACTACGAAAAAGTACCGGGATGGTTTAATAAGAAAATCACTTTCGACACGTTGCTGAATTCTATGCGTTATCTGGGTATGGCTGTTTCCGGACATCCCTACATGGGCACAGGACGGAATATGGCTTATCGGAAAACGCTGTACTACAAGCAGAAGGGATTTGCCTCCCACCTGAATCTGCAACGTGGAGAAGATGATTTGTTCATCAATGAAACAGCCCGTGCACACAATACACGAGTTGAAGCCAGCCCTGAAAGTCTGATGCGAATCGCCATGCCTAAATATAAAAGAATATGGTGTGAAGAGAAAATAAGCTATGCAGCTACCAGCCGGTTATTTCATGGAACCGCCCGTTATCTCATGGGATTTGAGACTTGCAGCAGATTCTTGTTCTATACAGCCATCATCGCCACTATAACCACCAGTATTCTTCTCCACCAATGGACTATTGCAGGCATTGCCGTTTTGCTATGGTCAGCACGCTTCACGATGCAACTGATTGTTTTCAGAAAAACCGCCAAAGTTTTTGGCGAACGGAAGTTCTGTGCACTACTCCCCTTATTCGATTTTCTGCAACCTGCATGGAATGGGGTATTCAAATTACAACGTAAATTCAGACGGAAAAATGAGTTTATGAGAAAATAAAAAGAGAATGAAACCAACTATACATTTCTTAATTTAATAATACGAATTATGATCAGATTAAATGTTTTTATCCAAGTAAACGAGAGTAACCGCAATGCTGTCTTAGAAACAGCAAAGGAATTGGTAGCGCAATCTTTAAACGACAAGGGTTGCATCGCTTATGATATCTTTGAGAGCGCGACACGGAAAGATGTCCTTATGATTTGCGAAACATGGAAAGATGCTGAGTCACTGGATGCACACGAAAAAGCTGCACATTTTATAACCTTGGTTCCTAAATTGCAAGAATTGGGCAAGATGAAATTAGAAAAATTTGAATTCTAAATCCGGTTATCCATCTTGATCCGACAAAAACAAATCAGGGCTTGTTTATACAAACCCTGATTTGTTTTTATCCGCCAAGAAAGGTTATGCAAGAAACACTTTTCCACCAATGTAATCACTGCCTGAAAAAACAGAAGAGTATCACATTATCCAGCATAACAAATTGAAACCTTTTATCGCTTCATATTCTCTAACACAGCCCAAACAGCCCCTTTTTCATTGTTTTCACCCACCCATGCACATGCAATATTATTCGGTAAAACTATAAATGTAACAATTTAAAACCTTCGTTTTACAACGAAATATCACAAATATTGTTTGTTTTATATCATATTTCGCTTCAATAAGATTTAATATGTATATTATTTGCATATTAAAGACAATTATTCTACTTTTGCACCCGTTTTAAAAACAACAAAAAGTTTCAAATTGAAAGCATAAGTATGAAAATAATCTGGTCCATCCGTTCTTTCAACTTTACCAACATACCGTAAATGCGTTTGTCCAAAAGCGTGTTATAAGTAATATTGTAAAATCAGAAAAACAGTTGAATCTCATGTTTACTTTCATTTCTATAATGGCTGTCGGAGTCCTTATAGGCTATCCCTTACGCCACAAATCCCAAGTACGCAAGATCACTCCTCTCATCCATATCGTGGTCTGTCTGCTACTTTTCTTACTCGGTCTCTCTATTGGTCTTAACAGACTGATTATTGACAATCTTGGTTACTTCTGCGGCCAGGCAGCCGTCATCTCCTCATTAAGCATATTGGGCAGCATGATGGCCTCCCTTGCAGTATACCACATCTTTTTCAAAGGAAAGGGGGCAAGCGGTGAAAAGTAGTCTTGTAACTCTAGCCTTTTTCTTGTTTGGCTGCGTAGCCGGAGTCAGCTATGCGGTGGACTTCGACGTACACCAAACCTCTGTATATGTACTATATGTACTGATGCTGTTACTCGGCATTAATCTTGGAAGCAACCGCAACCTCAGGCAGTTTGTCTTATCCCTCAATTTCAGAACACTGCTTGTACCCCTTGCCACCGTAAGCGGCACTCTGCTGTTTTCCGCCATCGGAGGCTTTCTCTTGAGCCGCTGGAGTATTTTCGACTGCATGGCTGTCGGAAGCGGATTTTCCTATTATTCCGTTTCCTCCATCCTTATCACGCAGATCAAATCCCCCTCCATCGGTGTGCAGCTTGCTACCGAATTGGGGACCATCGCGCTACTATCCAATATTTTCCGGGAAATGACCGCCTTGATAGGAGCTCCCCTTTTCCGCAAATATTTCGGTTATCTGGCGCCTATCTCGGCGGCGGGCATCGGTTCTTCCGACATTTCCCTGGCAGCCATCGCACGCTGCTCCGGACCGGAAGCCGTACCCGTGGCCATCGTCCACGGCATACTGATAAACATAAGCATGCCTTTCTTCGTTTCTTTCTTCTGCAAACTGTAAGCTGAAGGAAGTGACATACTATACGTAACTTTACATTCTCTCTATAAAGAACCGGCCCTGTCACGAATTCGCAGCAGGGTTGGTTCTAACACATCCGCCCGACTAAAGCATTTCTTCCTAACAATTAAGTCTTTTCTTTCTATCAACTACTACAGACTTTCACAACAGACTGTACAGTCCATTACATCAGACCGTACAGTCCACTATAATGGACTATACGATTCACTGTAGGAGACTGTAGTACATTACCGCATAAAAAGACTTAATCATAAGGGAAAAAGACCTTAGCATTATAGGAAAAAAGGATTAATACCGGATATACGGAAAACGCAGAAAGAGAATCTTCTCATTCAAACCGAATAGATTTTGCCGGATGAATACGCGTCACCAGAAATGACGGCCCGACAAGCATCAGCACCGACACCAGCAAAGTACAGACATTCAGCAACAAATAAATCCAAATGTTGAATTCAACAGGAACACGATCTACATAATAAGTGGCAGGGTCCAGTTTGAAAAGATGAAATTGAGATTGAATAAAGCATAATGCCACCCCGATGATATTTCCCCATACCATCCCCCTGCCAATCAAGAATACCGAAAAACTGAGGAATATCTTACGGATAGCAAAATTATCAGCACCCAATGCTTTCAGCACCCCGATCATATTGGTACGCTCCAGAATGATAATCAGCAAACCGGATATCATGGTGAATCCGGCCACCCCCGTCATGAGAAACAAGATAACCCACACATTCATATCCAGCAAATCCAGCCATGCAAATATCTGAGGATTGACTTCCTCCACCGTCTGAGTATAGTAAGTACCTCCGTATGCATCCACCTGCGTATCCACCCGTGCACGGATTTCCTCCTTCACCGGCTCCAACCGGCTATACTCATTCACTTCCAGTTCCATACCACTCACCTGCCCTTTCTGCCAGCCATTCAAACGGTTCACCGTATATAAGTCGGTTATCAGAAACAAATCATCGTATGCGGAAAAATTGGTCTGATAGATGCCGGCGACAGTAAGACGGCGGGCGCGCACATTGTCCTCTATATAATAGGTATAGATTTTATCACCCAGTTTCAGATGAAGCTTGTCGGCAATAGTGCGGGACACCAATACCTTATTGGTAGAGGCAGTATCCGAGAAAACAGGAATTTCCCCTTCCTGCAAATGATTCTTTAAAAACCTCCAGTCGTATTCATGAGAAACACCTTTCAGTACCATTCCCTGAAAGCTGTCGTCTGTCATAATCATTCCCGGCTTGGTGGAATAGCGCTGCACGTGCTTCACTCCTTCCAGTGTTTTCAACAGATGGAGCAAACTGTCGTTGGCTACAATGGGAACCGTCTGATAAGATTGCTGGGAGTCGAAGTTCGTTATTACGATATCGGACCCCAAGCCTACCACCTTGTCGCGTACCTCATGTTTGAAACCGATCACCACCGCTACCGACACAATCATGACGGCCAGCCCGATGGCTATGCCCAGCATAGCAATGCGGACGGCAGGCTTGGACACCTCTTTTCCACCCTCATTGCTGCGATAGATGCGTCTGGCAATAAAGAGCTTCCAGTCCATATCAGTCTTCTACCCTTCCGGGATATGCTTCCAATGCCTTACGCAGTACGAACAGCGCACGGACCAGATCCTCTTTCTTCAACACGTAGGCAATACGCACCTCATTACGGCCTGCACCGGGAGTGGTATAGAATCCGGCAGCCGGAGCCATCATGACCGTCTCGCCTTCATAGTTGAATTCCGACAGACACCATGCACAGAACTTCTCGCTGTCGTCCACCGGCAATTTGGCAACCGTATAGAATGCACCCATCGGTATGGGCGAATAAACGCCCGGAATACGGTTCAGCCCGTCAATCAGGCACTTACGGCGCTCCACGTATTCGTCATACGTCTCGCGTGTGTACTCTTCGGGGGCATCCAATGAAGCCTCGGCAGCAATCTGACCGATCAAAGGAGGACTCAGACGTGCCTGGCAGAACTTCATGACGGCATTTCTCACTTCCTTATTCTTAGTAATCAACGCACCGATACGGATACCGCATTCGGAATAACGCTTGGACACCGAGTCTATCAGTACCACATTTTCTTCAATGCCTTCCAAGTGACAGGCAGAGATATAAGGAGAACCGGTATAGATAAACTCGCGGTACACTTCATCCGAGAACAGGTAAAGATCATACTTCTTCACCATGTCACGAATCTGGTTCATCTCGCGGCGGGTATACAAATAGCCGGTCGGATTATTCGGGTTACAGATCAGAATAGCTTTTGTGCGTTCGTTTATCAACTCCTCGAACTTCTCCACTTTCGGCAGGGAGAACCCTTCCTCGATGGTAGTCGTCACCGTGCGGATCACGGCTCCGGCCGAAATGGCAAACGCCATATAGTTGGCATAGGCAGGTTCCGGCACAATGATCTCATCTCCCGGATTCAAGCAACTCAGAAAAGCAAACAGCACCGCTTCCGAACCTCCGGTAGTGATGATGATATCATCGGCAGACAAGTTGATGTCATATTTCTTATAATAACCCACCAGTTTCTCGCGATAGCTGCGGTATCCCTGGCTGGGACTATATTCCAAAACGGTACGGTCAATATTACGAATCGCATCAAGGGCCGCTCGCGGAGTAGGCAGGTCGGGCTGACCGATATTCAGGTGATACACATGAATTCCTCTCTGTTTTGCAGCATCGGCCAGCGGTGCCAATTTGCGAATTGGCGATGCGGGCATCTCGTTTCCTCTGATGGATATTATTGGCATAATGTTATAAAAATTATTTAATCGAAGTGCAAAGATAGACTTTCGCAACCAACCGAGCAAACAATTAATTAAGAATTTAAATCTTTGTTATCTTAATGCGCATTTTTTAGGGTTATTAAAAAAAAACATGTAAGTTTGTTCCAGTAAAACAAAGCAAAATATCAAATGAATCTATACCTGATAACCTTCCAGTCCTCCTTGAACAGAATTGAATCTGTATATGATTGCCATAAAGATTTATTTGTGGAAATCGAGAAGTTTTTCACGCTTCATCTGGTACCATATACAGAGGCTGCAAGTATTCCGGCAGATGCCTACCGGATGGCTTTCATCGCTTCGGGCGGGGTAGAAAAAATGGTCACCCAACACTTCGAACTACTTCCCTATCCTATCCATCTGCTGACCGACGGACAACAGAACTCACTGGCTGCTTCCCTGGAAATAGCTACATGGATACGCAGCAAAGGAATGAAAGTACATATTATTCATGGCACTATCCCCAATATGGTGAAACAACTGATAGATCATCACAAGGCTTTCGCCGCCCAGCGCGAGGTAAGAGGAAAACGAATCGGAGTTGTGGGATATTCTTCTCCGTGGCTGGTGGCCAGCAATGTAGATTACCTGCTTGCCAAACGCCGCTGGGGAATAGAGTTCATTGATATCCCCATGGAGGAAGTGTATTGTCTGTTTTATCAGATAAAGGATGATGATATAGGATATGAGGCGTCCGTATTTGCCAACCGTGCCATTGCCTGCCGGGAAGGGACTCCGGAAGATTTGCTGAAAGCCATGCGTCTTTATCAGGCAGTGAAAATTATTTGCGAGAAAAAAAAGCTGGATGCGGTAACCCTCTCCTGCTTCTCCCTGATTGAGAAATTAGGAACTACCGGATGTCTGGCACTTGCCCTGCTGAATGATGAAGGCATCCCGGCCGGATGTGAAGGAGACTTGCAATCCATCTTTACTCTGCTCATCGCCAAGACACTGACCGGCCAGGCAGGATTCATGGCGAATCCGGCATTCATCAACGATGACCTGAACGAAATAGTGATGGCTCACTGTACGATTGCCACCAAAATGGTGGATCAGTTTATCATCCGGAATCATTTTGAAACGGAGACCGGGATAGCCATACAGGGTATTCTGCATCCGGGAGGCATCACGATGATAAAATGCGCGGGAGAGTGTCTGGACGAGTATTTCGTTTCCACAGGCCAACTGATAGAAAATACCAACTACATCAATGCCTGCCGCACCCAGGCAAGAATCAAACTGGACAAACCCGTAGACTATTTTATGCGTAATCCTTTGGGTAACCATCACATCATATTAATGGGCGATCATGAAAAAGTGATTCACGAATTCATGCAATTGAACAGCTGCAAACTAGTGGAATAAGGAAAGCATGAAGAAATTAAGTAAAATGGGAGACGAAGATTAAATAAATTGTATCTTTGTATCCAATTTAATATTCAATAAAACAATAAACTTTTATGATGCATACTTGGTTTGAATGTAAGATACGTTACGAAAAAGTCATGGAAAACGGCATGAACAAGAAAGTAACGGAACCCTATTTGGTTGACGCGCTGAGCTTTACTGAAGCAGAAGCCCGTATTATTGAAGAAATCACTCCGTATATCAGCGGTGAGTTCACTGTTTCGGATATCAAACGCGCCAACTACAGCGAACTGTTCCCCTCTGAAGAAGATGCAGCCGACCGCTGGTTTAAGTGCAAGCTGTTCTTCATCACGCTGGACGAAAAAAGCGGAGCAGAGAAAAAGACCTCCACTACCGTACTGGTACAAGCTTCCGACCTTCGCGACGCTGTAAAGAAACTGGACGAAGGAATGAAAGGTACAATGGCAGACTACGTGATTGCGTCCGTAGCCGAAACCGCCATCATGGATGTCTACCCATACGAAGCCGAACCGGATGTGAAACCTGAATTTCCGGATGCCGGAAAAACCGAATAAAGCCTGATAAAAAAATAGAAAGTATAACAGATAATGAGCATTCAAGCAAATTTAAAAGAAGTTCTTTCCGAACTGCCTGCGGGTGTCCGCCTGGTAGCCGTATCCAAATTCCATCCCAACGAGGCGTTGGAAGAAGCGTATGCTGCCGGCCAGCGTATTTTCGGTGAGAGCCACGTGCAGGAAATGACTCAGAAATATGAAACCCTGCCCAAAGACATTGAATGGCATTTCATCGGCCACCTGCAAACAAACAAAGTCAAATACATGGCCCCTTATGTAGCTATGATACATGCCATAGACTCGTATAAATTGTTGGTTGAAGTCAATAAACAAGCTTCCAAAGTCCATCGCGTCATCCCTTGTTTATTGCAGATACATATCGCCCAAGAGGAAACGAAGTTCGGTTTCTCTTTTGACGAATGCAGGGAAATGCTGGATACAGGCGGATGGAAGGATTTGAAAAATGTCCGCTTATCAGGAGTGATGGGTATGGCGACCAATGTGGATGACGACGAACAAATCAAAAGAGAATTTTGTTCCTTAAATACATTCTTCAAAGAAATAAAGCAGAACTATTTTTCTGATTCAGAATACTTTAAAGAAATTTCCATGGGTATGTCACACGATTATCCGCTGGCAGTGGAAGCCGGAAGTACACTAGTCAGGGTAGGAAGCAAAATCTTTGGAGAACGAAACTATTAAAACTACTATTTATATGACTCAATTAAAAACCACTTTTGCCGGGTTGTCACTGCGCAATCCTATAATCATCAGCAGTTCCAGCCTTACAAACAGCGCTGAAAAGAACAAGAAACTGGAGCTGGCAGGTGCCGGAGCCATTGTTTTGAAATCAGTTTTCGAAGAGCAGATCATGATGGAAGCACATCACATGGCTACTTATGGCTCTCCCGAAGGAGATGACTACTTGAGCACATATGTACGCTCTCATGCATTGAACGAATATATTTCATTGATTGAACAGACTAAAAAGCTTTGCACCATTCCTGTCATTGCCAGCATCAACTGCTTCAGCAACTCAGAATGGACAGACTTTGCCCGTACCGTGGAAGCAGCAGGAGCCGACGCACTGGAAATCAACATCCTTTCCTTGCAGACCGAAAAAGAATATCAATACGGTTCTTTCGAACAGCGTCATATCGATATCGTAAGCAGTATCAAGAAACAGATTTCCATCCCCGTCATTGTGAAACTGGGCAGCAATCTGACCAACCCCATCGCACTGATCAACCAGCTTTATGCCAACGGAGCCAATGCTGTGGTATTGTTCAACCGATTCTACCAGCCGGATATCAATATCGACACCATGACATATTCTGCAGGCGATGTATTCAGTACTCCTGCCGACTTGTCCAACGGACTGCGCTGGACTGCTATCGCTTCGGCACAAGTTCCTCAGACGGACTATGCCATTTCGGGCGGTGTGCACGATGGAAAAGCGATAGTCAAAGCAATTCTGGCAGGCGCTTCCGCTGTAGAACTGTGCAGTGTCATCTACCAAAGAGGCAATCAGGCCATTGCAGATATGACAAATGAAATGACCCAATGGATGAACCGGCAAGGCTACAAGGACATCAGCGAATTCAAGAGCTCGATGAACGCACTGTCTACCGGAGCCAGCAATCCGTTTGAACGTACACAGTTCATGAAGTATTTCAGCAGCAAAGAATAAAAATCAGTGGTTAGTGATTAGTGGTTCATATCCATGCGACATCACAGCGCAGCTCATTAACCACTAACCACTAATCACTATTTTTCCTTCTGTTTAATTTGTATGCTCCAAAGAAAGTCTTATATTTGCACATTTGATTAAAGTTTGTGCAAAATATAAACAAAAGAGTATATACAATGGAGCAGAGTTTTATTGCCTTCCTGGAAGACAGTATAAAGAAAAACTGGGACTTGGATGCCCTTACAGATTATAAAGGTGCCACATTACAATATAAAGATGTAGCCCGCAAAATAGAAAAGCTACACATCATCTTCGAATTAAGCGGCATCAAGCAAGGAGACAAGATAGCTGTCTGTGGTCGCAACAGTTCTCATTGGGGAGTTACTTTTCTGGCTGCCGTTACATACGGGGCAGTGATTGTTCCCATTCTTCACGAATTCAAATCGGACAACATTCATAATATAGTCAATCACTCGGAAGCACGCCTGCTGATGGTGGGCGATATGGTATGGGAAAATCTGAATGAAAATGCCATGCCGTTGTTAGAAGGGGTTATCTTGATGAATGACTATACCCTGCTAGTTTCCCGCAGTTCCAAATTGGACTATGCACGCGATCATCTGAACGAACTGTTCGGAAAGAAATATCCGCGCAATTTCCGCCGGGAACATGTCAGCTACCGCCGGGATACACCGGAAGAACTGGCTGTGATCAACTATACTTCCGGCACGACCAGTTATTCCAAAGGAGTGATGATTCCTTACCGCGCATTGTGGTCGAATACCCAGTTCGCTTTTGATGTCTTGAAAATGAATCCGGGTGACAAGCTGGTTTCCATGCTCCCTATGGCACACATGTACGGACTGGCTTTCGAGTTCCTTTATGAATTCTGTGTGGGATGCCATATTTATTTCCTGACCCGTACCCCCAGTCCGAAAATCATCTTCCAAGCCTTTTCCGAAGTGAAACCCAATCTGGTAGTAGCCGTTCCATTGATTATCGAAAAAATCATCAAGAAGAATGTACTGCCCAAACTGGAAACCCCGGCTATGAAGATTTTACTGAAAGTTCCTATCATCAATGATAAAATCAAAGCCACAGTCCGCGAACAGATGATAAATGCCTTCGGAGGTAATTTCTATGAAATTATTGTAGGAGGTGCCGCCTTCAATCAAGAAATAGAGCAGTTCCTGAAAAGTATAGATTTCCCCTATACCGTGGGATATGGCATGACTGAGTGTGCTCCGATTATCTGTTATGAAGATTGGAAATATTTCAAGCCGGGTTCCTGCGGAAAGGCGGCTCCCCGTATGGAAGTCAAAATATTGAGCCCCGACCCTGAGAATATAGTAGGTGAGATAGTATGCAAAGGACCTAATGTAATGTTAGGCTATTACAAGAATCCCGAAGCTACCGCCGAGGTGATAGACAAGGACGGCTGGTTGCATACCGGCGACCTGGGTGTTATGGATGCGGAAGGCAACGTTACCATCAAGGGACGCAGCAAAAACATGCTGTTGGGTCCATCGGGACAGAATATTTATCCGGAAGAGATTGAAGATAAATTGAATAACATGCCGTTCGTTTCAGAAAGCATTATCATACAGCAGGCAGACAGCAAACTGGCGGCTTTGGTTTATCCCGATTTCGACGATGCCTTTGCTCATGGGCTGGATAATGACGCGATAGCACAGGCTATGGAAGAGAACCGTATCAACTTGAATACAGAACTTCCTGCATATTCACAAATAGCCCGTGTAAAAATCTATCCGGAAGAATTCGAGAAAACTCCTAAAAAGAGTATCAAACGTTTCTTATATCAGGAAGTAAAATAACACCTGGCAGAAAAAAGAACCTGCCTGCAACATATATAATGTATAAGTCTGAAGATTATAGATGTTGCAGGCTATACATTATAGATGTTACAGGTTATACATCCGCATATATGGACACCTGGATCATGATGCGTGAAAGGAGACAATACAAAACATAATTTTACTCTTGCACCCCGATCAATTCTCCCCATAATTCCCCCTTATATCTACATTTTTATTACATTTGCACCCAAGAAACTAAAAATGTATGAAAATGAATATGCGTATAGCAGCAATACTCCTTTTAGGATATTGTGCAGGTATGTCAACTCCTGCTTTTGCCCAGAAAAAGGACAAGCTTAAAAAAGGCCCCAACATCTCCTTGAACATTTCCGCGAAGAAAGACAGTGTCAAAACCACTTATCTGAATATCGGTCTGCTTACAAATATCTATCAACTGAAAGGAATCGGTATCAACGCTGTATCCAGTGTTGTACAAAACGATATGACGGGTTTCCAAATCTCCGGCCTTGCCAGCATTACCGGACGCCACGCCTCCGGTTTCCAACTGGGAGGTATTGCCAATGTAGCCGGAGGCAATGCCAATGGCATCATGCTCAGCGGACTGATGAATGTTGCCGGAGGGAAAGCCAACGGTATCCAAATTTCCGGATTAGGCAACATTGCCGGGAACATATCAAGAGGAGTTACCATCGGCGGTCTGATGAATCTGGCCGGCAACAAAGCCCAAGGAGTTCAGATAGCCGGCTTGGCCAACATTGCCGGAAAATCACAAAATGGCGTCGCTATCGGCGGACTGATGAACGTATCTGCCGAGAAACTGAACGGAGCACAAGTTTCCACCCTGCTCAATATCAGTGGCGGAAAAGCCAAAGGCGCTCAAGTCTCAGCCATTGGTAATGTAGGTGTAAACGTGAATGGTATGCAATTCTCCGCCATCAGCAATATCGCTGCCGGAGAAATCAGAGGCTTGCAGCTTTGCGGTGCGGTAAATATCGCCGTCAAGACGGAAAATGCCCTGCAATTCTCAGGACTGACCAATGTTTGCCAAGGCAAGTTACGCGGTGTGCAGTTCGCTCCCGGCAACTACGCCGGAGAAGTAAGCGGCGCGCAAATCGGTTTACTCAACCTGTGTGGCGGGAATGTAAAAGGAATACAAATAGGAATCATCAACCATAGCAAGGATACTACCGCCCATAAACTAGGTTTGGTGAATATCACTCCCAAAACCCGTATCCAGATGATGCTGTTTGCAGGTAACACCAGCAAACTGAATGCTGCCGTGCGTTTTAAAAACCGCCGGAGTTATACCATGCTGGGTATCGGTACACACTATCTGGATTTGAATGACAAATTTTCGGGCTGTGTGTTCTACCGTGCCGGTCTTTACTATCCCATCGCCTCCAAACTGGAACTAAGTGGCGACTTAGGTTATTTCCATATAGAAAACTTTGAAAATGAAGATGCGGAAACACCGGAACGCATGTATTCATTGCAAGCCCGTATCAATCTGGAATATAAATTCAAATCCAGAATCAGTTTCTTTGCATCGGGTGGTTACGGCATGACGCGCTACTATGATAAAAATAAGTTCTACGAAAAAAAACCTATTTTCGAAGCAGGTGTTATCTTGTTTTAAGCAGCCCCGTCACCCTAGTATAAACTAATCCATACAGTATGAAACTACAGCATATCGCATTAGTCTGCCTGCTGGCATTAAGTGCCGGGAACGTCACAGCCCAGATGCTCCACCGCCCCGATTCCATGTATACATTCACCGATCCTCGCCTGCAAAAAAAACACCCTTGGCGTGCCGCTGCCGAAACTTTCGGAATGAATGTCGGAGTATGGGCATTCGACCGTTATGTAATGAACGAAGACTTTGCCAAAATCAGTATCGGCAGCATACGACGCAATATCAAGCATGGTTTTGTATGGGATAACGACCAATTCTCCACCAACCTGTTCGCCCACCCCTATCACGGAAATCTTTATTTCAATGCAGCACGCAGCAACGGACTTACCTTTTGGGAATCGGCTCCATACGCCTTTACTGGTAGTTTGATGTGGGAAATAGCCGCAGAAGTGGAGCCGCCCGCCATCAATGACCTGATGGCAACCACCCTAGGCGGCATCGCCCTGGGAGAAGTAACGCACCGTATGTCTTCTTTGGTACTGGACGACTCCAAGCGTGGTTTCTCACGTTTCACCCGCGAGTTTTTGGGAACCTTGATCTGCCCCATGCGGGGATTGAACCGAATGATAACCGGCGAGATGTGGAAAGTAAAACGCTCTCATTACAAATACCACGATTACGACCGCATTCCGGTACACTTTTCCATAGGTGCCGGTGACCGTTATCTGGCCGATGACAATTACCTGTTCCGTGGAGAGCACAATCCCTACCTTGAATTCCGGGTACAATACGGAGATGCCTTCGATAAAGTGAATGACGGCCCATACGATTACTTCACCGCGCGGGCCACCTTCGGTCTTTCCGGGAACCAGCCTCTTATCAGCCAGATCAACCTGATGGGCAAACTATGGGGTGTTCCCCTGAAAACCACTACCGGCATGGAAATGATGTTCGGTATCTTCCAGCACTTCAACTATTTTGATTCCGAGGAAGTGATTGACGGATCGGGGCGTATCCCTTACAAGATTTCGGAAGCTGCCAGTGTGGGACCGGGTATGATTTATAAATTCCCCCAAATGAACAGCCTGGTAAATTTGGAACAGCGTGTGTTCCTGAGTGCCATCCTGCTGGGTGGAAGCCTTACCGACTATTACAACGTAATAGACCGCAATTACAATATGGGAAGCGGATACAGCATAAAGAACAACACCATTCTGGACTTCGGCCGTTACGGCATGTTCGCACTGAATATGCATCTTTACCAGATTTTTACCTGGAAAGGATACGAACACAAGGATTTGGAAACAATAGATCCGCTCTATCTGAATGCGCAGGGAGACAAAGGAAATGTAATGCTCGCTGTAGTGAATCCGATTATCGAGCTGAATCTAAGCTCCCACTTCAAAGCCAATATGGAAGTGTCCTATTACTACCGCCACACACATTATTCCTACCATGAGGACATAAAATATAAGACCTTTGAAACCCGGCTAGGATTGATTTATCAATTCTAAAGCAAGGAAGAACGGACACGGCTCAAGGTTTCGGGAGTCATCTGTAATAAGGAAGCGATGTACACAAGAGGCGCACGCTTCAATATTTCGGGATGAAGCTGCAACAATCTGTTATAACGTTCATGAGCCGGTTCAAAACGAAGCGTGTCCGCCTTCACCTGTGACTCTATCAAAGAATGTTCGATAAAACCGCGATAAAGACGTTCGATATCGTGATATTGATCTATCAATTTCTCCACTTCCACACGGGGTAACTCCCATACCACGGATGCTTCCAAAGTTTCCACCATCAAGCGGGTGGGCTCCTGTTTAAAATAACTCTCTATGCAAATAATCATTCCGTTCTCATAACCGATATGCTCAGTCAGATCTTTATCATATTTATAATAAAATTGTCTGAGCATTCCTTTTTCTATAAACAACATCGATTTACAAACCTCACCGGCCTGCAAAACAATCTCCCCTTTACGATATTTTCTACAAACTAAGATTTCGGCTAATGCGTGAACACTTTCTCTACTGAGAGGATGGTTAACTTCTGCTATCCTTCTAGCTATGTCTATACTAGTTGTCATGTGCTCCCAATTTTTGTATTTGCTGCAAAAATACAAAAAAGGCTGGATTATTAGACATAAATTACAAAATTAAACCGATAAAGTTCTGAATAATAGTTTTTTTTATATACTTTTGAAACGCAATAGTAATAAAACGACCTTTATGAAACTACTAGCCTCTTTAACAATCCTGGGTTTAGTCATGGCACAAAGTGTCACAGCCCAAACGAATTACACAAAGGATCCGGAAAGCTGCACTAGCATTATGGTAGGAAAGAAAGCAACTACCGATGGATCAGTTATAACCAGTCATACATGCGACAGCTGGTACCGAACCTGGGTAAACATGGTTCCGGCAGAAAGTTATGAAAGGGATACTGTAATGAATATTTACGATGGCCGTATGCATACCGAGTTTGTAGCCGACCAGACTAATGTAAAAATCAAGGGGCAAATACCACAAGCTAGAAAAACATATGCCTTCATGGACACCTCCTACCCTTGCATCAACGAAAAGCAGCTGGGGATAGGTGAAACTACCGTAAGCGGACGCAGGGATCTGGAAAATCCCAAAGGTATGTTTATGATTGAAGAATTGCAACGTGTGGCATTGCAACGCTGTACAACAGCCCGTGAGGCTATCCGCCTGATGGGAGATCTCATAAAACAATACGGTTATGGCGACAGCGGCGAATGTCTGACCATTGCCGATCCTGATGAAGTATGGCACTTCGAAGTCTTCGGAGAAGGAAAAGATAAAATTGGCGGAGTATGGGCGGCAGTCCGTATTCCGGATGATCATGTAGGCGTATCTGCCAACATCTCGCGAATCAGCACCCTCAATCTGAAAGATCCCGACCACTATATGGCTTCCGAAAATGTATTTGACGTGGCTAAAAAATTAGGATATTGGGATGGAAAAGAGCCTTTTAAATTTTGGAAAGCTTATAGCGGAAAGAATTACTCCGGCCAACTGAAATCCTTCAGCACCCGCGAGCACTTTATCCTGAATGCACTGGCACCGTCATTAAAGCTTGATTATGAAGCAGAAGAACTGCCTATCAGTGTAAAACCCGACAAGCAAGTATCTGTAACCGATGTTATGGCATTGCTCCGGGAAACATACGAAGGAACGCCGCTGGATATGACACAGAATCTGAAAGTTACGGTAAAAGATAGAAAAACCGGAAAAGTAGACACCATTATCAGCCCGAAAGCCAATCCGTGGATGCGTGGCGATGAACTGAATATGCTGAACGGTATTAAAAAGGGAGTTGTGAAATCAGTACGCAATATCGCAGTTCCGCAATGTGCTTATTCTACAGTTATCCAATTGCGCAACTGGCTGCCCGATGCAGTAGGCGGTGTGGTATGGTTCTCTATGGACAACCCCGGACAAAGCCCGCGCGTTCCGGTATTCTGTGGCATTACTGATTTCCCTGCTATGTATAAAATCTGCGGTAACCACCGCTATCGCGACGACGCCGCCTTATGGCACTATCGCCGCGCCAACAAACTGGCTGCTGTAAGATGGAGAACTGCCCGCAAAGTAATGGAAAAAAATATTCGTCATTTCGAGGAAAAAGGACAACGGGAACTTCCATTTGTGGAAGCACAATACCAAAGTATCCTTCAATCTAAAGGGGAAGAAGCAGCCCGTGCTTATCTCACAGACTACACGGCAGACTTTATAGGCGCCACCATCCTTCGCTGGGACGAAATGGCAAACCAATATTGGATTGAGTCACGCTTCGGCTTTTAATTGTTAACCTTATCATATTAAAAACAAACTTATGAAGACAAAAGTATTCACACTAGCCGCACTGCTATGCTGTGCATCAGCCATGTATGCACAAGAAAGTGGTTACAAATTCACGACTGTTGCATCACAGAAAGCAACTCCAGTCAAAAATCAGGCCTCTACCGGAACTTGCTGGTGCTTTGCCACCACTTCGTTCATGGAATCCGAACTGCTCCGTATGGGCAAAGGGGAATATGATCTTTCTGAAATGTTCATTGTACGCCAAAAGTACTTGAACCAATTGGAAGACAACTATTACCGGGGAGGCAACGGGAATTTAGGACAAGGAAGCCTTTCACACACATGGAAGAATGCTTTCAACCAAGTGGGTATCGTACCCGAGGAAGTATATCACGGAATCAACTATAACTCAGAAAAACATAACCATGGCGAAATGGTGAGATATATCAACGCTTTAGGAAACACAGCCGTTAAGATGAAACGTCGCAGCCCGGAATACTACAAGCTGATCAACAACCTTTTCGATACTTATCTAGGAGAACTTCCTGAAAAGTTCACTTACAAAGGAAAAGAGTACACTCCGAAATCTTTTGCCGAAAGTCTGGGTTTGAACATGGACGATTATATCGAACTGACTAGTTTCACTCACAAACCGTATTACCAGAAATTCTCTCCGGAAGTACCCGACAATTGGGAAAATGAACAAATGTACAATCTTCCGCTGGACGAAATGATGGAAGTTGCCGACTATGCTTTGACCCACGGATATACCGTATGTTGGGACGGTGATGTCAGTGAAAAAGGTTTTTCATTCAAAAATGGTGTAGCCATCAATCCGGTAGTGAAAAAAGCGGAAGATCTCTCGGGTTCCGACCGTGCACGTTTTGAGAAAATGGACCCTAAAGAACAAAGAGAGATGCTGGCGGAAGCCTACAAATTTGAAAAACCGTGTCCCGAAGTAAATGTCACTCCGGAAGTCCGTCAGGAAGGTTATGAAGCATTTGTCACTACAGATGACCACCTGATGCATCTTACCGGTATTACCAAAGACCAGAACGGGACCAAATACTATATCACCAAAAATTCTTGGGGTACAGAACGCAATACATTTGGCGGTTATCTGAATATGTCCGAAAGCTATGTACGTGCCAAGACTATTTTCCTCATGGTGCATAAAGATGCTATTCCGGCTGCAATCAAACAGAAATTAGGAATTAAATAAAAAAGAAAAGAGCAGGCGTCCGTTTTTCTAAAATAGACGCCCGTTTTTTGAAAACAGATATCCGGAATCCCAATACATACTTGTGTTTTCAAATGGACATCTATTTTTTAGTAAAAGATTCATAATAACTATGACGAAAAAGAACTTATTTACATTAGTCTTATGCTTATTCTGTTTCGGAACCACAACTCATGCGCAACGTATCCCCACATTGGAGGAGGCCGTATACGGAGGACTGATCAAGACAGAAGGCGGAAGTAACGTGAACTGGATGAAAGATGGAGAACGTTATTCCAAAATAGAGAAAAATGCCGAGGGAGCATACGAAGTCACTGCCTACAAAGCAAAGGACAATTCCAAAGAAGTGCTGATCCCTGCCAATATGCTTCTGAATCCGCAAACAGGAAAACCTATCTCTGTCCGCAATTTCGTATTCAGCGAGGATAACTCCAAAGTATTGATCTATACCAATACCCGTCGCGTATGGCGTTATGATACCCGCGGTGATTACTGGGTGCTTAATTTGAAAGACGGCAAACTGCAACAATTGGGCAAAAGCTTGCCGGAAGCTACCTTGATGTTCGCCAAGTTCTCGCCGGATGCCAGCCGGGTAGCATATGTCTCCAGAAACAACATTTATGTAGAGAGTCTGGTTGACGGGAAAATCAACCAACTAACTCAAGACGGAAATAATGAAATTGTAAACGGAACATTCGACTGGGTATACGAAGAAGAATTCAACTGCCGCGACGGTTTCCGCTGGAGTCCCGACGGGCAATACATAGCCTATTGGCAAAGCGATACCCAAGGTACGGGATGGTTTGATATCATCAATAATGTAGATTCCATTTATCCTAAAATCCAACGTTTTCCCTACCCTAAAGCCGGAACAGCAAACTCCGCTGTAAAAGTAGGCTATGTATCAGCCGACGGTGGAAACACCACTTGGCTGGCTCTTCCAGGTGATGCACGCAACCACTATATTCCACGTATGGAATTCATTCCGGGCTGCAACGAACTGTTCATCCAGCAAATGAACCGTGCCCAAAACACCAATAAAGTATGGATTGCGAAAATAGGTGAAAATACCCCCGTCAATATCTTTACCGATCAAGATGCCGCATGGTTGGAAACGAATGACAATGTGCGTTGGTTGAAAGGGAACAAGTATTTCACTTGGGAAAGCGAACGTGACGGATGGCGCCACCTGTATCGTGTAAGCCGTGATGGTAAAGAAATCAAGCCCATCACCCAAGGAGCTTTTGATTATATTCAAGAAGTAGGTGCGGATATGGATAAAGGTTTTGTGTACTTTATCGCCTCTCCCGACAACTTCACCCAGCGCTATCTCTACCGGGCACGTCTTTTCGGCAATGGAGAGGTAAAGCGGCTAAGTCCTGTTGACCAAAGCGGGCAACATCGTTATATCATGTCACTGTCCGGCAAATGGGCAGTCCATACATTCAGTAACTCGGAAACTCCCCCTGTAATCGACATGGTGTCTTTCCCTGCCCATAAAAGTATACGTCTGATTACTGACAATGCAAAAGCCAAGGAGCAATACAAAGCCTTGGGGCTGCAACCGAAAGAATTTGTAAAAACCCGTTCAGGAGAACTGGAACTGGATGCATGGATGATCAAACCCGTAAACTTTGATCCCAGCAAAAAATATCCGGTCATAATTGATGTCTATGGAGAACCTGCCAACGCCACCGTGCAGGATATATGGAGCGGAGGAAGTTTATGGCACCAGTACTTGGCAAACCTGGGGTATATCATAGTCAGCATCGAGAACCGTGGTGCCAATGCACCCCGTGGACGCGAATGGCGCAAATGTATTTATGGAGAAGTCGGAACCTTTGCCAGTGAAGATCAGGCAAGAGGCATCCAAGACTTGGCACGTCAATACTCTTTCATTGACACCGCACGTATCGGTATCACCGGCTGGAGTGGCGGAGGCAGCCAGACGCTGAACAGTATGTTCCGTTATCCCGATGTTTTCCACACAGGTATTGCCATTGCTTTTGTGGCCGACCAGCGTCTGTATGACACGGTTTATCAAGAACGTTATATGAATACTCCTCAAAATAATCCGGAGGGTTACCGCAAAGGGTCTCCCATCTCGTATGCAGCAGGATTGAAAGGCAACTTGCTGTTAATTCACGGTACAGGAGATGACAATGTCCATTATCAGAATTGTGAAATGTTGGTCAATGAACTGGTACGGCACGGAAAAATCTTCTCACAGATTTCTTACCCGATGCGTTCCCATGGAATTTACGAAGGCGAGGGAACCAGCTTGCATCTGCGAAAGACAATGGCTGATTACTGGCTGAAAAACCTGCCTGCCGGAGGAAAATAAATATGCCAAAATTCCTGCTGATATGATTATACAGTCGGCCATTCTGAACATTAGTGAAACTTTTCATATACATAAAATGATTAGAGTCCAAATTTTTCACAAAAGTTCGGGATGGCAGACTGATAAACCGATTTCGTTTTAGCAAGCTTAGCACTAAACACATAAACTAAATGAAGAAAATACAACTATTCTTATTACAATTTCTGTTAATATCTATTACGCAGCACACCAATGCCCAACTCCCTGTCAAAACAGAATATACCGTTGAGATGGGAGGAACATCGGGTAAAGGAACCTACGCGCCGATGTGGCTTACTGCCAACAGGCAAGGTTTATCTTCTGCCAATACCCAAAATGGTTATTTACGGGCAGGGATTGCACATACAATGCCATTAAACCAACATTTCGGCTTCAGTGCAGGACTGGATTTGGCAACCGCCTACAATTTCACCTCCTCCTTCATCATCCAACAAGCCTATGCAGACCTCAGTTACCGATGGTTGAACCTGAGTATCGGCAGCAAAGAACGCTTGCCCGAATTAAAGAATTCCAAGTTAAGCAGTGGAGGTATGGTAGAATCAAATAATGCCCGCCCCATTCCCCAAATACGCCTGGAAGTTCCCGATTATGTAGCCATACCAGGTACCCATAAATGGCTTCACTTGAAAGGACACATAGCCTATGGACGTTTTACTGATGACAAATGGCAGGAACATTTCACCTCCATAGGCAACCCATATACCATTGATGTACTTTACCACAGTAAATCGCTTTTCGCCAAAGTAGGAAACAAAGAACATTTTCCGGTAGAATTTGAAGGAGGAATACAAATGTCCGCCCAATTTGGCGGAGACCAATATATTGCAGGACAAAAAGAGCCTGTAATAGATATGCCTACCCGGTTTGTTGACTTTATGCGTGTATTGGTTCCTATGGCCGGAGATGATACCACACCCGAAGGCGAACAAGTAAACATCTACGGAAACCATGTCGGTAGCTGGAATTTTGCCGCAACAGCTTATCTTAACCGATGGAAGGTAAAGATCTATTATGAACATTATTTCGACGACCACTCCCAAATGTTTTTCCAATACGGACGTTGGAAAGACGGACACATCGGACTGGAAATAACTTTTCCCAAAAACCGCTTCATTGATACTTTTGTATACGAAGGATTAGGAACAAAAGATCAAACCGGACCTATGCTGTATGATTCCTTTTGGGGGGAATTTGAAGAGCAAATCAGTGCTAAAGATAATTATTATAATCACTACCTCTATCAAGGATGGCAGCATTGGGGAATGGGAATAGGTAATCCTTTACTTCCCGGACCTATTTACAACAAGAACGGACAGATTACTTTTATCAGCAATCGTGTACTGGCACATCACATAGGATTCTGCGGTTCCCCCTGTCAGTCGCTAAGCTATCGTATGCTGCTCTCCTACTCCCGCCATTGGGGTACTTATGATAATCCTCTGAATGAGATCAAGAAACAATTCAACTCTTTGTTTGAAGTAACTTATGCTCCACAACAACTGAAAGGATGGAGTTTCACTGTATCCGGAGCTATGGATCGCGGCAGCATACTTGGAAATAATTATGGTGGAATGCTGGTTATCCGCAAACAAGGAATTATCAAATCGGGCAATAAATAGAAATTTTAACTGTCAACCCAATCAACATATGAAACAAATATTATTATTCATACTCTTTATGCTGGGAATCAGCAGTTGTGACAAAGCTCCCATCAATGGCAAATTAGATGGCAGATGGCAATTAATGACTATAGAATATACTAATGGGAAAATAGAAGAATGTAACCGCATTTATTATAGTATCCAGTTACATTTGGTGGAAATCAGTGCCAAAGGTGGAAATGGAGGCACTCATATCGGACGTTTCTCTTATAAAGGAGATGAGGTAACCATGAGTGAATTCCGCCACCGGGGAGATGAAGAAAAACTAACGACACTGAATGAATTGAAACCTTTCGGACTTAATCAAGCTATTAATCATCTTAAGGTGGAAAAAGCAACAGGCAAGAAACTAATTCTGAAATCTGATTATGCACGCCTCACATTCAGAAAGTTCTAAAAAAGTATACCACAGACTACGCAAACTATCTGCTGATAAAATATGAAAAAACAATTTATACGCTATAGCGGTGACAAAACACTATGCCGGATTTCTAGAAATTAATTTATCGGCAGGAATAAAACTAGTGCCACACTCATGGAGCCGGCTTTACAAATATTGAAGCCGGCTTCATGAAACAAGTTCTTTACCTTCCTGTAGTCTGTGGTGAAATAAATTTATCTTCTAGGCTTGATATCCAATTTTACCGGCTTCAACATGTTTTCCGGACTTAGGATTGTATCCAACTCTTCCTTATTTAAAATACCATGTTCCAAGACCAGTTCATAAACACTTCTACCTGTTTCCAACGCTTCTTTTGCAATCTTTGTAGAGTTTTTATAACCAATAATCGGATTCAATGCGGTTACTACACCAATACTGTTATGCACTTCAATCTTGCAACGTTCCGCATTAGCAGTAATACCTTCTACACAACGTGTACGCAAGGTTTCAAAACCATTGATCATTAAATCTACAGATTCAAAACAACACTGTGCCATCACCGGTTCCATAGCATTCAGTTCCATTTGGGCAGCTTCGCCAGCCATAGTCACACATAGTTCGTTACCCATTACCTTATAACAAATCTGATTCATCACTTCAGGAATCACCGGATTCACCTTACCTGGCATTATAGAAGATCCCGGTTGCATAGCCGGAAGGTTGAATTCTCCTAAGCCACAACGCGGTCCGCTAGCCAGCAAACGTAAATCATTACATATTTTATTTACCTTTACGGCTATCCTTTTTAAAGCTGAAGCATAACCTACCAAGCAGGAAGTATCTGAAGTAGCTCCTACCAAATCTGACGACAATTTGAAATCAAAACCTGTAATTTCACACAATGCTTTCACACATTTTTCCGCATATCCCGGTTCCGCACAAATGCCTGTACCAATAGCGGTAGCACCCATATTTACTGTCAGGAAGTCTGCCGCAGCTTCATTCAAATGAAGAATTTCATCTCTCAATATACTGGCAAAACCATTGAATGTCTGACCTAAAGTCATAGGAACGGCATCTTCCAGCTGAGTACGCCCCATTTTGATGATATGCGCAAACTCTTCTCCTTTCTTATGGAATGCACCAATCAGCGATTCCAAATAAGGCAGAAAACGAAGATGAGAATAATACATGCCAATATGGATTGCAGTGGGATAAGCATCATTCGTTGATTGCGAGCAGTTCACATGATCATTAGGAGAGCAATATTGATACTCGCCACGTTTGTGTCCCATAATCTCCAAAGCACGGTTAGCAATGACTTCATTAGCATTCATATTGGTAGAAGTACCGGCACCTCCCTGAATCATGTCTACCGGGAATTGCTCATGATGCTCACCATTTAAGATTTCCTGACACGCCAACACTATGGCATCTTTTTGTTCTTTAGTCAATAAACCTAACTCATAGTTAGCCATTGCAGCTGCCATTTTCGTAATGGCAAGACCGTTGATAAACAACGGATATTCATTTAGATGAAATTTACTTATTGGGAAATTTTCTATGCCTCTTAGAGTCTGCACACCATACAATGCACTGGCCGGAATTTCGCGGGCACCAATTAAATCACTTTCTACTCGGGTTTCTTCTGTAAGTTTTGTTTCCATGATCAGGTTATTTATTAGTTTATCATTTCTTATTTTATACAGCAAAGGTATAAACTAACATTTTGATATCAAAATATAATCTGATATAATTTCAAAATATTATTTCATACTTATTTTTCGAGATAAAGCAGACAACAAACTTACATTATGAAAGTTCATTCAGTTAACAAAGTCTTATATCCTTTGAAGTTCATTCAAAAAACAGACATAAAAAAAGGCGTCCATTCAGAACGCCCTTATTCTATTTTTTAACTTCGGAACTCTTATTTAACCTTTATTCTATCAAAGCCTTCTCCAAATACACCAATGACAGCACTTTGTGATACAAATGCATTCGGATCTATATCTTTTATCAAACGGAATATAGTAGTAGACTCACGTTTTTTTGCCAGCACAAACATCATTTTCACACCCGCACCGGTATAACAACCTACTCCGTCAATGAATGTCACTCCTCGATGAAGGTCTTTATTTATGCGATGCCCTATTTCTTCATGCTTCTTAGAAATAATAAAGAATTGCACTGACTGACGGGCACTATTTACTACCTGATCCAAGACAAAGCTGGATATAAACAAGACAACATATCCATATACCACCTTCTCCCAATCATGCAATACAAAATAACTGGAAGAGATAATAACCAAATCACACATCAAAATAACCCGGCCCAAAGTAATATCACGATACTTATTGACAATAGCAGCTATAATATCCGTACCTCCTGTGCTACCATTGGCAGAAAAAGCGACACCAATACCACCTCCGCAGAAAAAGGCTCCCAAGACACAAGCCATGAAAGGTTGGTCATGTATTAAAGACTCTCCCCCGGTCAAATCCTGTATGATAGGCAGAATAGAACTCAGCACAAATACAGCATAGATGGTTTTCACACTAAACTTCCATCCCAAAATAACCAAAGAAAGTATCAACAATGCTCCGTTTATTCCCAAATAGGTGTACTGAACCGGCAAACCGGTAGCCCAATAAACAATAGAAGCAATACCTGGCACCGCACCCGAAGGAAGGTCATTAGGTAACAAAAAGACGGTCCATCCAATAGCATACATCAGCATACCAAGAGCAATCAACATATAATCCCTTAGTTCTCTGATAATCCGTTGCTTACGCGTCGTAATAAAGACTGAATCCATGTGAGTTTTCCTTTATAAAATCATATTGTCCGCAAAAGTACAAAAAGATTGAATCACTTGGCTTCAAAAGGTGACATTTTTTCAAGTAAAAAGTCCTGTTAGTCCGATTTATCAAAAACAACAGTGCCTTTCACCCTTTATTATTCTTTAGGATGTAAATACCAATCTTTATAATCCGCGCCAAAAGAATCTCTCCACTGTTTAAACTCGGGATAATAGGTAGTAATAGACACCTTCTCTGAAGGCCATCTAAATTCACTGTTACTGATATTTATAGCGAAAGGCATATTATCTTCTGCTATATAATACATTGGGATACCATTGGAGTCTTGACTCAAATCACTACCCGTACCACGTAAACTCTCATCAGCTACGCTTGTCGGCTTATAGCCTGACAAATGTACTTCATGAGAACGTTTATTCACAAAAATGAAAGAATTGTAAGGCGGATAAGCATCCATGTCGCTTACTTTATCATATTTTTTAAATCCGATCACTACAGTCACAGGCTTTTTGAGAACAGGCTTTATATCAGAAAAAAGTATTAATACAGGCTTTTCTATTCCCGGCTCAAAGTTTTTTCCGATCACATTACCTTCTTGACTCACCTGCACCAAATCTATATGCTCCTTCCCTACGTAATCCAACTGAAAACCAAACCCATTTGTATAAGTAGCACCATCATTCATCGGAGTAAAAGTAGTAGTGGTGCGCACCAATGCGTTAGAAGATTTATCTTTCACAACTGTACTGGAATAATATATCACAACATCATTCATATCGTAATCATTCTTATCAGGCCAATTGTCCTCATAAGCCAAAGACCCTTTGACTACATACGAAATTTCACCCTTATTTACTTCATCCGGTATATTAGGAGTAGGTTCTACAGAAGAAGAAGCAGACGCCATAATAGCAAACTGTACATCATTAAAACGCATGTCCACATTATCTTCCATAGCCATAAAGAAACAATTGTCCAGTTCCGGATCACTTAACAAAACTGAACGTTGCTCTTTATTATCGTTATATGCAGGATTAGAATAACGAGGAAAAACACCCTTTTCTTTTCCAAATCCCATTCCCAATAAAATCCATCCAATATGAGTGCCTTGGGGAAATTCATCTTCATACTTGCTTTGTTCCTTATTCCAATATTTTAGTTTTATTTGCTCACCGACTAAAGATTTAGGAGCATTCCTACTGGAACGTGGAATCAGGATGGTCTTTTTTATGGTAGCTATGTCCACAGACTCTCCTTCTTTATAAGTATAATAAGCAACCATATCCTCCCACGCAGTAGACGAGAAATCAAAATAAGTCGCGACCAAACCTGTAGATTTAGTTATTACCATATCATTACTCCCTGAAGTACGTAGTTCCGGAAACCTTTCCAGCAAATTACGATTATCTACTACTATAGAACGGCTTAAATTACTGCATCTCTCTAAAAAAGCACCGGGTATATCCAACTTTTCAGGCAACAAATAATCAGGAACCCCATTTTCATTCCAATTACCCAATACATCATATCCGTCAGGATAACTCACTCCTCCCATTACCGCTCTAGAATGCCCGTTGGCAGACAGTTGTGCCTTATAATCAACATAATTAAAGGTTAGTCCGTCAGATAGAAATTCCAATTCAACAGGTGATACGACCAACACATTATCAGTTACCAGCCATACCTTTTTCAAATAAGCCGGCAAAGATACTTTTGAAAAAAATCTACCATTCATATCAGTCGAAGCGGCATAAATGGGATTTATATCTTTAAATTCCCAAGTATTTCCAACTAATTCCATAGGATATTCATCATACAGATAAAAAGCAGTCTGTACTTTCATGCCATAATCAATGATAAGTTGACTATTACGGACAGTAGTAAAATCAAAAAAATCGTCTTTATTGATTTTTTCCTCCTCTTCTTCCTCTCCCCCCGTATATATATCATGCATATTACGCAAGCAAGACACAAAGAAAACTGATAAGCAGATGATCCAAAATTTTGTTTTCATAAAGTAGTGCGTGATTATTTTCGACAAATATAGCCATAAATAACTAAAAAACAACTAAATAGTCAGAAAAAAAACTGTCCCCCGACTCACGTCGGAGAACAGCCACAACACAAACACAAAATAAAACACGACAAAACTACTATGCAATTTTTTAGCCTGCTCTATGTTTTGAGTAACATAACTACCGCCAATCAGGTATTCACATATCCAAGAGGGGTTTCAGGTTATTTGCATCTATAAAACGCCACACTAGCGTCCTTTGTTCATCGGTCTTTCTAAAAATATCTTAATTCTTATTGAATTCCTCTTTCTCTTAGTTTCAGCTGCCAGTTCCAAGCCGAACGTAGAGTGTCCTCCAAATTGGCTTCTGCTTTCCATCCCAACTCCTTATTAGCAAAATCAGGATTAGCCCATACCTTCTCAATATCTCCGGCACGACGACCCACGATCTGATAATTAAGTTTCACACCGGTAGCTTTTTCAAACGTATTGATCAGTTCCAATACAGAAACGCCTTTACCCGTTCCAATATTAAAGACTTCCACCTTCTCCTTCTGCTTGTTATTCAAAATGCGATCCATTGCGATAACGTGAGCCTTTGCCAAATCCACTACATATATATAGTCACGGATGCAAGAACCGTCCGGTGTATCATAATCATCCCCGAACACACTCAGTTTTTCACGAATACCCATCGCTGTCTGAGTAACATAAGGTAGCAAATTTTGTGGAACCCCATTAGGTAATTCACCTATTAATGCAGTGGGATGTGCGCCAATAGGATTAAAGTAACGCAACATAATAGCATTGATAGGCGATCCCGAAGCAACTGTATCACGAATAATTTCTTCATTGATCTGTTTTGTATTACCGTACGGAGACTCAGCCTTCTTAATCGGAGCCTCTTCCGTTACAGGAAGAACATCGGGCTGACCATACACCGTACATGATGATGAAAAAATAATACCTTCTACTCCATGTTTCGGCATTAACTCCAACAGGTTAATCAATGAAACCAAGTTATTGCGATAATACAACAACGGTTTTTGTACCGATTCACCCACAGCCTTGCTAGCCGCAAAATGAATAATACCTTTTATACCCGGATATTTAGTAAACAGCTTATCCATTCCCTCAAGATCCAAGCAATCCAACTTTTCAAATGCAGGACGGATTCCTGAAACCTTTTCTATATTATCTACCACATCGGCGCTTGAGTTGGACAAATTGTCCACAATCACTACGTCGTAACCGCTATTTTGCAGCTCTACTACCGTATGAGAACCGATGTAGCCGGTTCCTCCTGTTACTAAAATTCTTTCTTTCATAATACTTAATATTCTGTCGTTTTCTAATAGGTTCAAAACAACTTCGACGGGTAGATCCCTTTTCGTATCATATCATTGATACGAAGCAGGACTTGTATCTTGTCATCATGCGATACCAATCCCATCCATCTGGCAGGTGTCTCAATCACTTTCACCCTGACTCCGTCAGCAATACGCTCATTCATAAAAGCCGGAATAGAATAATGGGCTTTCATATCCATTCCATTCTCATCTATGAACTTATCGAACGCCTTCTTCATCTCACCGAATACCTGCGGAGTAAATCCCCACATATTCATTGAAACCAAGCTGTTGTCATCCAAAGCCACCCATTTATGTAATTCATTAGGATACATCGGATTTCCACTTATCCGTTCTACTCCTACACGGTCTGTAACGGACAACAGATATCCCTTTTCATCCACTTCACAAATACCACGGGTAACCCCTCCGCTTTCCGCCAATACATTTCTCAGCCTGTAGCAAATATTGAAACTATGGTAGTCAGCTTCTCCCAACATCACCAGATTATTATATAACAATTCAAAACTTTCTCTTTGGTAAAAGTTCACGGCATTTATCACACCGAATGGAGAGTCAATCAACTCTTCTCCCATCAGAACAGCTCTTACCGAACCGTACAGTGCTTTGCGCTTCGGATTACGCTTTTCTTCAGGAATCGTTTCCACATCCTGATAAACATACTCCACTTCTACCACATGTTCGTATTTGCCTGATACCAGTTTCTTGAATTCTTGTTCAAAATGTCTGCTTATGACAAATACGATCTTATTAAATCCGACTCTTACGGCATCATATATGGAAAAATCTAATATTGTTTCGCCATTAGGACCTATTCCCTCCAGCTGTTTCAATCCACCATATTTATTCCCCATAGTGGCCGCGAGTACAATCAAGGTCATAGCCATTTAATCTCTCTATTAATTCTAATGCAAAAATAAGCATAAAAATTGAATTTACGGACAAGAACAATGGATTTCTTTCTAATAAAAAAGTCCGAAGCTGTGCTCCGGACTTCTGAATCGGTTTATTTTAACGATGAAGTGAATTTATTCTATTCCAAACAAAACACCCAAGCCTTTGTCTACACCTGAAAATCCCATGAATGCCATTGCCAGCAGACCGGCAGTAACCAATGCGATAGCCATTCCCTGCATTCCTTTAGGTATATTCACCAAACTTAATTGTTCACGGATACCTGCAAACAACACCATAGCCAAAGCAAAACCAAGAGCTGTAGAGAAGGCATAAACCACCCCCGTCAACAAATCAAAGTCTTTCTGGATTACCAAAATAGCCACACCCAGAATACAGCAGTTAGTAGTAATCAACGGAAGAAAGACTCCTAATGCCTGATAAAGGGCGGGAGATACCTTCTTCAAAATGATTTCCACCATCTGTACCAATGCTGCAATGACAAGGATAAATGCAATGGTCTGCAAATATTCCAACCCGAAAGCATCGAGCACGAATTTCTGGATAAGATAGGTAACAATGGTAGCGATGGTAAGCACGAATGCAACAGCCGCTCCCATACCCGTAGCTGTCTCAACTTTCTTGGATACACCGAGGAATGGACAAATACCCAAGAATTGTGACAACACAATGTTGTTCACAAATATAGCGGTGATAAATATCAATATATATTCCATTTTCTTACTTTTTACGGGTTATGCTTTCTTCAGTTTATTCACAATCGCAATGAGGTAACCCAATGCAATGAAGGCTCCCGGTGCGAGAACGAAAATCAACATTCCGTATTGCTCCGGCATAATAGCGATATCAAACAATTTACCTGTACCAAGGAACTCACGTACACCACCAAGGATGGTCAATGCAAGTGTAAATCCTAGTCCCATACCCAATCCGTCAAAGAATGAAGGAACAGGACCGTTCTTTGCGGCAAACGCTTCGGCGCGTCCCAGCAAGATACAGTTTACCACAATCAACGGAATAAACAATCCCAAAGTAGCATACAGCGCCGGCACATATGCCTGCATAATCATCTGCAACAAGGTTACAAATGATGCAATAACCACAATGAATGCAGGAATACGCACCATATCAGGAATCAGATTCTTGATAGATGAAATTACCACATTCGAACAAATCAACACAAACATGGTTGCCAGTCCCATACCCATACCATTGATGGCAGAAGAAGTGGTTCCCAATGTAGGACACATACCCAAAAGGAGTACAAACGTAGGATTCTCTTTGACAATCCCGTTCATCAATACTTTAAAATTATTCATAGTCTGCTCCTTCCTTATTTTTTGTTTTTACAATCTTGCTTTGGGCATTCTGCTTTTTTACAGTCCGCCTTGTCGCAGTTAGCAGGATCACATTTACCACCACAAGCAGCTTTGCAGGCAGCAGAGTCACAGGCTTGTCCGCAACAATCCTGAGTTCCCTCACATTGTGCCTTAGCTGCTTTGGGGTCATCGGCAGCAGTTTCAGACACCTGCTGTGTCGCACCGCTGGAACCATCCACATTTTGGCCACTATATGCCGCATAAGCATTATTCACAGCTTTCAGAAAAGCACGTGTCGTGATAGTAGAAGCAGTGATTGCATCTATCTGACCACCATCTTTATTTACAACCAATGCTTTCTGTCCCGGATTCATACCAGTAATATCGCCTTTGCCGCCTTTCTTAAACCAATCGGCTGCCTTTGATCCCAGTCCCGGAGTTTCTGCATGACTCAACAAAGAATAGTCTATAATATTACCCTCTTTATCGAAACCTACCAATACATTCAACGCACCACCAAAACCATTTGCAGAAGACTCTACGGCTGCACCAATAAATTCTCCTCCTTTGGTTGCTTTATATATCTTATAAGTAACGCCTTCCAATTCTATGGTTTCAGGAGCTTCGGCAGGATTATTGTCAAATCCCGGAACTACGATAGCAATGGCATCACTCAAAGCCTTGGCATTAGCCTGTGCAATGGGTTCCTTTGTCAACTCATTCACATAACCCAGCAATGCTCCGGCTACCACGGTTACGCCTGTCAGCACGATAACCATGTTTTTCAAAGATGATTCTAGTTTTTTCATTTCTTCACGACCTCCCCGAATCTTTTAGGTTTACAATAAGTATTGATTAACGGAGTGAATGCGTTCATAATGAATATAGCGAAAGACATACCTTCGGGATATGCACCGAACAAACGGATAACCACCGTCAGGAAACCGATAGCCACACCGTAAATAATCATACCTTTATGAGTCATAGGCGAAGTAACATAGTCGGTTGCCATGAAAATAGCTCCCAACATCAAACCACCTGTAAACAAGTGAGCCAACGGAGATGCGTAAGCAACCGGATCAACCAAATGCATCAGCCCGGCAAATACAAATACTGTCACCAGAATAGATACAGGAATATGCCAGGAAATAATCTTTTTCCATAGCATATATCCCAGACCAAGCAATAAAGCCAATGCACTCACCTCACCTAGTGAACCCGGGTTATTACCCAGAAACAGACTTAATGTATCGGGCAACTGACCTAAAGCATTTGCATCACCCTTTACAGCCATTTTCATCAATGCCAGCGGAGTAGCACCGGTTTCAGCATCGGTATAACTTCCCCATTGTTGAACCAACGGCCATGAAGTCATCTGCACAGGAAAAGAAATCAGCAGGAAGATACGACCTACCAGCGCGGGATTGAAAGGATTACAACCCAATCCGCCGAAAGTCATCTTGCCCACACCGATTGCCACCAACGCACCGATGATAATAATCCAAAGCGGCAAGTTGGAAGGCAGATTGAATGCCAGCAACACACCGGTTATAATAGCCGAACCATCACAGATGGTAGAGCGTTCTCTCTTCAAAATAAACTTGGTAATCGCCCATTCGAAGAATACACAGGCGGCAACCGAGGTCAAGGTCACCACCACGGCGCCCAGTCCGAACATATAAAATGACACCAGCAACGCAGGTATCAACGCAATGAGTACACCATACATATTCTTCTGTATGCTGTCACCGCTATGAACGTGAGGCGATAATGATACTATTAATTTATTAGCCATACTATTTTGTCGAATTATTTTTTAGCATTACGTGCACGGATGATACCGCCTACTGTGCCCTTACCCAAACGGATATAGTCCAGCAAATAACGATGAGACGGACATGTAAACTGACACGAACCGCACTCGATGCACGACATTACATCTTCTTTTTCTACTCTCTCCCAGTCCTTATGAGCTGAAAGTGTCGCCAACAAGAAAGGCTCCAATCCCATAGGACACACACTGACGCACTTGGCACAGCGGATACAGGGCTGAGCTTCCGCACGGGCAGCTTCCTTATCATTCATAATCAGCACACCCGAACTACCTTTACAAATGGGAACTTCCGTATTAACCAGTGCTTTACCCATCATCGGACCGCCACCAATCACTTTTCCCGTATCTTCGGGCAAACCGCCAGCCGCATCAATCAGCTGGCTCATCGGGGTACCCATACGGGTGAGGAAGTTGGAGGGGTTCTTGACAGACTTACCCGTAACAGTCACGATACGTTCAAACAAAGGTTTGTTTTTCTGAACGGCTTCATAAACGGCAAATGCAGTACCTACATTCTGAACTACCGCACCCACATTGATAGGAATAGCGGGAGGAGCAGGAACCTGGCGACCGATCACAGCATCTATCAACTGTTTCTCACCACCTTGCGGATATTTCACCTGCAAAGGAACTACCTCTATACCGGGATATTGAGCAGCCTTTTCAGTCATCAGCTTAATAGCATCCGGTTTATTATTTTCAATGCCGATATATCCCTTGGTCACTTTCGCAGCTTTCATCAGAATACTGACACCCACCAGCACCTCGTCTGCCTTTTCCAGCATCAAACGATGGTCGGCAGTAAGATAAGGCTCACACTCTACAGCATTGATAATTACACATTCCGCCTTGCAGCCCGGAGGAGGAGAAAGTTTCACATGAGTAGGGAAACAAGCACCGCCCATACCTACTACACCTGCATTTTTCACTTTAGCAACGATTTCTTCGGGTGTGAGAGCACACTCTTTCACCAATGTCGAACTGCGGTCTATTGATTCTTCCCATTCGTCACCATCCACATCGATAAAGATAGCCGGCTTGCGGTAACCGCTAGCATCGATTACGGCGTCTACCTTGTTCACTTTACCGGATACAGACGAGAAGATGGCTGCTGAAACAAAGCCACCCGCCTCAGCAATCTTCGTACCTACCTTCACCACATCGCCTTTTTTCACGATGGCAGTAGCAGGAGCACCGATATGCTGTGACAAAGGAAATACCGCTTGCTTAGGAAGTGCAAGTGTTTCAATGGCTTTGCCTGCTGACAATTTATTTTCTGCTGGATGTACTCCACCAATTCTAAATGTCTTCACTGTTATATCTTTTTAATTTTTACTTACTTTGAATTTTGATTATGCTTCCGTTTTCGGAGCCTCAGCTTTCACCGCTTCCGCTTTCGGAGTTTCCACCTTTGAAGCCTCTACTTTTACAGCAGGTTTTGCAGCAGCCTCACCAGCCGGCACTTCTACTTTCGGTTTACGTGGCGGGAAATTGATAGCTTGGATAGCCCCTTTCGGACATTCCGATTCGCATTTACGGCAAGACTTACACTTAGCCGGATCAATGTATGCCAAATTATTTTCCAACGTAATGGCTTCGAACGGACACACTTTCACACACTTTCCACAACCAATACAACTAGCCTTGCAAGCTTTGTTGGCAACAGCTCCCTTATCCTTGTTCACACACATCACCACTACGCGGCGGTTGTTCTTTCCTTTCGGACGAATTTCAATGATCTTACGCGGACAAGCTTTGCTGCAAGCCCCACAAGCTGTACATTTTTCTTCGTCCACTTCCGGAAGACCGGTTTCAGGATTCATGTGAATAGCATCAAACTGACACGCTTCCACACAATCACCACAACCCAGACAACCGAATGTACAACCCGTTTCACCACCTGAAGTGGCATGAGCGATGGCACACGATTTAGCTCCGTCGTACAGAGCAGTACGAGGGCGATTTTCACAACTACCGTTACATCTTACCACCGCAACTTTCGGTTCAGCAGCAACGGCTTCCAATCCCAAAATGGCAGCTACTTTCTCCATTACCGGAGCACCACCAACCGGACATAACTTACCCTCCAGCGAACCGGCATCGGCAGCCTTCACGCAGGCACCGGCAAAACCAGAGCAACCGGGATAACCACATCCGCCGCAATTCGCCTGAGGAAGCACTTCGCTCACCTTGGCAATCCGCGGATCTTCATACACAGCAAACTTCTTAGAAGCGGCATACAAGATTACCGCGGCAATCAAGCCAATCGCTCCCAACGAAATTACTGCAACCAGAATTAAATCCATAAATTTTAGTTAGTTATTTATTAATTATTTTTTATTGGTTCAAGCGTAAATGAAAACTTCTTGCTCAACTTATTCCTGCATACATATATAATAAGGTAATACGGGAGCAAGGCTGACAAAGCAACAAGCGCCGACCTTAACTCATCCCCCCCCGTAAGACGCATGGAAATAAATAAAGTAATCAGCAATACCAAGAAAGGGATACCAAAAGCCAGCAATACGGCTTGCATCCCCATGGAAGTAGTACCATAAATCATCACCTCCTCACCTATGCGGTAAGAAGATGCCTTCATGTCAAAAACATCAATCAGTTTCTCTTTACTTTCAGATGCATTGCAATGCCCTTTCACACTACAAGCCGAACAGGCAGAAGTTTGTACGATTCTCACCCGCACGTGAGAACCTTCAATGTTTTCCACAATACCACGATGTTTGATTATATCGGTCATTTTTGCAAACTCTACATTACAAAACTGCGACAAATGTACGACTTTAATTGGATTCTAAGAAGTATAAAATGATATTTTCACTATAAAAATCGATTTTTTGTGTGGAGAAATTAAAATTAGAAGCAAGAAAAGGAAGAAATATTTAATTTTCCTCCTTTCTACTTGTAAGGTATATAATTTATTTCATTATCACATAGCCTGCATCCAACAGTTTTTGACGAATGGATGCTATATGTTCCTCGTTTCTGGTTTCCATAACGACACGAAGGGCACATCCGGTGACATCTGCACTCTCACTATTTCGCTCATGATGTACAGAAATTACATTTCCTCCCTGCTCTGCGACAATTTTGCTGACTCCCAACAGCTGCCCCGGCTTGTCTATCAAGTCCAAAGTTACTGCATAGGTACGTCCCGACTTCGCCATACCGCGACTGATGACACGGCTCAATATCGTCACATCAATATTGCCTCCGGACACCAGGCAGACAGTTTTCTTACCCTTTACCGGTACTTTATTGAACATGGCTGCGGCAACGGACACAGCTCCCGCCCCCTCTGCAACAATCCGCTGGCGTTCTATCAATGCCAGAATAGCTGCGGCAATCTCGTCCTCAGTCACAGTTACAACTCTGTCCACATACTGATTTACCAAGTCAAAAGTATTTGTTCCCGGCTCTTTCACCGCGATTCCATCGGCAAAAGTGGAAACAGAGTGAAGACGCTCAATACGCGAATGAAGAATAGAATTTGCCATACTGGCCGCACCCAACGCCTGTACGCCATATACCTTGACAGATGGTTTCAAAGCCTTCAACGCATAAGCCACTCCCGAAATCAGTCCTCCCCCACCAATGGGAACAATGACTACCTCCACATCCGGCATTTCCTCCAATAATTCCAAACCGATAGTACCTTGTCCGGCTATCACGTTCTCGTCATCAAAGGGATGAACAAAAGTATATCCCTTTTCATCACGCAATTGCAGGGCTTTCTGATAAGCATCATCATAGACTCCCGGAACCAAACAAACTTCCGCCCCATAATGCTTCGTAGCCTCAACTTTAGATATAGGCGCTCCTTCCGGAAGACAAATCAACGACTTGATACCGCACTTAGTGGCAGCCAATGCCACCCCTTGCGCATGATTACCGGCAGAACAGGCTATCACGCCTCTCGCCTTTTCTTCATCGGACAATTGGGAAATCTTGTAATAAGCACCACGCACTTTAAACGATCCTGTGAGTTGCAGGTTTTCGGGCTTCAGATAAACTGTACTCTCAGGATTTATCTGAGGAGCATAAATCAAATCAGTGCGACGGACAACCTCTTTCAGGACATGAGCCGCTTTGTATATTGCATCTAATTGTAGCATAGGTATAACACTCTTGTTTTTAAATTGGGTGCAAAGCTACAAATAAAATTGATTCCTTACACTCACATACAACGTAAAATTGTATTCTTTTCTCTTTGTTCTCCTTTTCACTTGTCGACAGAGTTCACACTCAAGGAAATATGTAAAAGCCCCGGCAGCACTATCGTTTTCATTTTGACACTCCTTATCTGCTGTCTTATTTTAATTTCGACGTAATCTGTTTATTGCTCTCGGCTACTTCCACCAGATAAACACTGGCACAAATAAGAACAATCGCCGCCAACTGTGTCCATGAGAAGCGATCCTGCCCCAAAACAAAAGAAGTCACCGTAGCAACAATCAATATTAAATACCCGTAAATGGCTACTAATGTCGTTTTCAGATATTTCAGCCCGAGAGGAAGTAATAAATAACTAATGGTGGTAGGAAATACCAAAACAAAAAGCAAGACCAACATAGGCGTAGAGAAAAGTGACATTTTCAGTATAGGAGCATCAAAACCATAAATCGTATTGACAACAACAGCCATAACAGCCGCCCCTAAAAAAGTATATTTTAACATCGTCATATCTCCCACTCCTTTTAACAGACGGTTACTGAAAACAAGATAGACGGCATAAACCAATGAACTGGCCAAACACATCAAATTACCTAACGGAGCATTGGAGGCAAGATCGTCACTAGGTTGTGTGGATATGCATAGAACAGCTCCTCCCAATCCCATTCCAATGCCAAGCACTTTCATCCAGGTTACTTTTTCCTTATAAAACAATACAGAGATAATGAATACCCATATAGGCTCCAAACTGACAAAAATAGAACTGGAAACCGGAGTAGTCTTACTGATACCCAACAAATAAAAAAACATATATCCATAAATACCTAAAGCCCCTAAAATAAAGAGCTGCCATTTCTGACGGATAGTGGAGTTTTCGGGCTTGCAAAATATATCAATAAGCCAAAAAGCGGCGGCCCCAAATACCAATCGGAAAGTAACCCCTGTCACAGGAGCTATCCACAAAGGTAAAAGATACTTCAGTGCGTTCATATTAAGGCCTCCCAACGCTTTGGAGACAACCATGCTAAGGTTTGCTTCAACTTGTCTATTCATACTTCATGCTGTTATGTTATTACGTGGGTATTTTTCTTATAAACTCAGTTTTTCCTGCTTCATCACAATAAACATCCCCATCAAGGCTACCATCAGATTAAGCCAGAAGGCAAAGGTTTGCGAATGAGAATGGAACAGATTCTGAAAAGCATCCACAATAAACGGACAAAGCAGTATGGCCACATAATTCATCGCCATGACAAAAGCAAATGCCAACGTCACTTTGTGAGGAACCGCCACATCAGAAGTCTTATCATAAATCAACGGTTGGATAATACCGTATGAAAGCCCGTTCAGAATACATCCCAAAGCAATCAGTATTTCGGAACGACTAAGCAGAATAATCCCCATTCCGCAGGCTATCATCAACAAACAAACCATATAGATACGGCGGCCCAAGACCTGCACTATCTTATTCAGGACAAAACCCGGTGCCATAATAGCGAGAAAAAACAAAGATATCAAGATGCCTGCCCTACCACTGGACAGTCCATATTCTTCCATCAGGAAAGGCAGATTGAAACTAATAATAATCACCAGATAAGTAGCCAATCCGTAAAAAGCCATCAGCTTGACCAAAGCCTTGACATTAATTCCCCGCTTACCCATTTCTCTGGCAGTATCGGCTGGAATATCATCAGAGGAATGATAATTGGAGAGATCTTTTTTCAGATAACGAGTAAGGAAAACGGATACAAAAGGAAACAGATAGACCAAAAACGGCAAATGCCAGTTCACTTCTGCCAGATATCCTGTCAGCGTAGTGGCAAGCACCAGCGTGATATTGGTGATGGCAGAACTGTAACCAAATTGCTTTGTACGGTAACTTCCCACAAAATAACGGGATATCAATCCGGTAGAAAGCGGAACAATCAATCCCGACCCCATCCCCAACATGGCGCTGACGGCTATCAACTGCCACATTTTATCAGAAAGCAGATAAAGAATGCCACTCGCCCCGAAAAGAGCCAGCCCTATCTGCAACAACAAAAGGTTGTTCACTTTCTCTGTCAATTTACCTGATAACAAGATAAAGGGTATGATAAGAAGTGACGGCAACGAAGACAACATCTGGATCTCCAGATCTGTAGCAGAGGGAAATATTTTATTCAAATCTCCCAAAATGGGCGACACCGCCAGTCCCGGCAATGCATTGAGTGCCGAAATGGAAAATATACCTACTAACGTAATGAGGGGAATGGTCCCCTGCCCTGTTTGTACTTTCATAATGAAATCGGTTTAGATTGTGATAGAAACAAAGTGTAAAAGAATTGGTTCAAAGCCGGTTTATAATTGGTCAATGCAATCATGTGCCCATATACTACTATGCCAATTGGCTGCGCTATGTTCCGCATGACACATTATCCCCCATAAATTAAAAAACATAAAATCAAGAAACTTTTCTCCAAACCTCCTGTTGAGGGAGAAAAACGCGGGAAACTCCCATGTTTTCCATTGTATTACTAACCTAAACTTTTAAGTAAAATGAAAGAATGTAATTGTGATTTGAGAGACGGTGACGCAAAGACAGCCGTGTTTGGTTCAAACGAAATGCTACAGCCTGCCCCGGTAGATACCATCCCTATGGAACCTACCACCCCACAGATTGCTTATCAAATGGTAAAAGACGAAACATTCGCCCAAACCCAGCCACGCCTTAACCTGGCCACTTTCGTTACCACCTACATGGACGACTATGCCACCAAACTGATGAACGAAGCCATCAGCATCAACTACATTGATGAAACAGAATATCCTCGTATCGCAGTGATGAATGCCAAATGTATCAATATCATGGCTAATTTGTGGAATTCGCCCGAACAGGCAAAATGGAAAACCGGCGCACTGGCTATCGGCTCCAGCGAGGCTTGTATGCTGGGAGGAGTAGCCGCCTGGTTACGCTGGAAAGACAAACGTAAAGCTCAGGGAAAACCGACTGACAAGCCTAACTTTGTCATTTCAAGCGGTTTTCAGGTTGTTTGGGAAAAGTTCGCCCAACTTTGGCAAATTGAAATGCGCCAAGTACCTCTCACCTTGGACAAAACCACTCTGGACCCCGAAGAAACACTGAAGATGTGTGACGAGAACACCATCTGCATCGTCCCCATCCAAGGTGTGACATGGACAGGTTTGAACGATGACGTGGCAGCGTTGGACAAAGCACTGGATGCCTACAACGCCAAAACCGGCTATGATATTCCTATCCATGTAGATGCTGCAACCGGCGGTTTCATCCTGCCGTTCCTCAATCCCGACACAAAATGGGACTTCCGCTTGAAATGGGTTCTCTCCATCAGCACTTCCGGGCACAAGTTCGGACTGGTTTATCCGGGACTGGGATGGGTAGTATGGAAAGACAAGAAATACCTTCCGGATGCCATGTCGTTCAGTGTCAATTATCTGGGTGCGAACATCACACAGGTTGGTTTGAACTTCAGCCGTCCCGCCGCACAGATTCTGGGACAGTACTACCAATTTATCCGTCTGGGATTCCAAGGATACAAAGCCATCCAATACAATTCCATGGAAATCACCAAGTACATCCACAGCGAAATAGCCAAGATGGCTCCGTTCGTAAATTACAGCGATGACGTAGTAAATCCTTTGTTCATCTGGTACATGAAACCCGAATATGCAAAGAACGCCAAATGGACTCTGTACGATTTGCAGGCTAAATTGCAGCAAAGCGGCTGGATGGTTCCTGCCTACACCTTGCCGGAAAATATCCAGAATTACGTAGTTATGCGTGTTGTGGTACGTCAGGGATTCAGCCGTGACATGGCGGATATGTTGTTGAACGACATCAAGAATGCCATCTGCGAGTTCGAGAAACTGGAATATCCCACTCCTACCCGCATCGCCCAAGACAAGAATATCGCTGTAAAAGGTACTGTGTTCACTCACAATGCCCATAGCAACGCCGCTAAAAAATAAGCATAGATAACAATAATGCAACCATCCGCCGTTAAGGTAGATGGTTACTTCAATCAAATTAATTTATGGAAAGAACTATAACTATCCAGCAAATAAAGGATGTTGCCCAGGAGGCTTACAATCTGTACAAGGACAATACAGACGGTAAGAATGCCGACTATATCCCTTATCTGGCAAATATTGACCCCAAACTGTTCGGAATCAGTATCTGCCTGATGAACGGAGAAATCATCCAACTGGGTGACTCTCAGTACCGTTTCGGTATCGAGTCCGTTTCCAAGGTGCTGACCGCCATCCTGGTACTCCGCCAATACGGTGCTCCCAAGGTGCTCGAAATGATTGGCGCCGATGCTACCGGACTGCCGTTCAACTCCATCATGGCTATCCTGTTGGAAAACGACCATCCGTCCACCCCATTGGTAAATGCCGGCGCCATCTCGGCCAACAGTATGGTGCAACCCGTAGGAAACAGCGATGCCAAGTGGAAAGCCATCGTAGACAATATGACCGAACTATGCGGAAGTACCCCGCAACTGATCGACGAACTGTACCGGTCAGAGTCGGCGACAAATTTCAACAACCGTTCCATCGCCTGGCTATTGAAAAATTATAACCGTATCTACGATGACCCCGATATGTCGCTCGACCTCTACACCCGCCAGTGTTCCATGGGCATCACTGCAGAACAGTTGTCCATCTGTGGAGCCACCATCGCCAACGAAGGATTGAACCCGAACACCAACAAGCAAGTGTTCGACAAAGCCCTCTCCCCGAAAATCACCTCCATGATAGCTACCGTAGGTTTCTATCAGCACACAGGCGACTGGCTTTACACTTCGGGAATTCCTGCCAAGACAGGCGTAGGAGGCGGTGTCATGGGCGTAATGCCGGGTGTCATGGGCATTGCAGCCTTCGCGCCTCCTCTGGATGACGCCGGCAACTCCGTGAAAGCACAGCTTGCCATCAAGCATATTATGAACAAACTGGGCATGAACGTATTCAATGGCCATCGCATCCACGTGCAATAATCCATTTCGTTCCCATAGGAAAACCGGTATTTCTCTCACTCCGAGAGGAGTACCGGCTTTTTAATTAAAAATTTTTTCCGCTAAAATTTCTCACACTCTTACATTATGCCTATCTTTGCACTGACAAATTCATCATATTATGAAGAACAAAGTCATCCGTAAAGAACCGGACCAATGACGAACTCACGCAGAGAAACCATTGGAGTTCCCTTGGCGGAATATTTGAAAGAGAAATGCTGGAACAGCCCAAAGCGCCCGATGACGTTGATTATGGAATTGAATTAACTATTAAATAACTTTATGAGTAACAAATCAAAAATCGAGATTTGCGCCAACTCCGTGGAAAGTGCTGTGAAGGCACAACAAGCCGGTGCTTATCGTGTAGAACTATGTGCAGGTATTCCGGAAGGCGGAACAACCCCGTCTTTTGGTGAAATCCGTATGGCACGCCAATTATTGAACCAAACAAAACTGCATGTCATTATCCGTCCCCGTGGCGGAGATTTCCTATATTCTCCTATTGAACAAGAAATCATGCTGCATGATATTAAAGTGGCACGCCAGCTGGGTGCGGACGGTGTGGTATTCGGTTGTCTTACCGCAGAAGGCAATGTCGATGTACCCTTGATGCAGAAACTGATGAATGCGGTAGGCGAGATGAGTGTCACCTTCCACCGTGCTTTTGATATGTGCAGCAATCCCAAAGAGGCCTTGGAACAGATTATCGGACTGGGTATAGACCGGGTTCTTACTTCCGGACAGGAAGCTACCGCCGAAAAGGGAATCCCTCTTCTGAAAGAATTGGTGGAACAGGCCGACGGACGAATCATCATCATGCCGGGATGCGGTGTGAATGCCGGTAATATCCGTAAGATTGCCGAAGAAACCGGAACTTCGGAATTTCATTTCTCCGGACGTAGCAGCGTAGACAGCGGCATGATTTATCGTAACTCAAAAGTATCCATGGGAGGTACTGTAAAGATAGAAGAGTATCTGAAAGACGTTACCGACCCTGACAAAGTAAAAGCCGCCTTGTCCGAACTGGCAATGAAAGACGAAAACGACAAAGCACTGGAAAAGAAAAACAAAAGCCTCAACCCCAAGAAATCAAAGAAAGAGGATGACTGGGACGATGAGGACGATGACTTGGATGATGACAAGTAAACAGGTAAGCATAAATGCTATCAATATATTTAACGCGGATATTCAGTTTGCAAACTTGAATATCCGCGTTACTTTTTGTTTATACTGAATCCTACAGCTTATGTATCACCTTCATCAGCTGCTCACCCAGTCCGATGGTATATCCTTGTGACACGAATACCACCCGATTAAAGGTATCCCCAATGATAAACATAGGCAGGATAGTCTTGTTAGACAACTTCATCCCTTCTGCAATCTGTTTCTGGATGGAACCGTCCACATCAATACCGTAAGTAATGGTAGCCGGTAATCCGGGGAATTCCTGCGGGCGGAACTTCTTGTACTGCTCCTCGTTGGGGAACAACAGCACGATTCCTCTGCCCCATTCATCAAACTCCTTACCCAATGCCGCAATATCACGCAAGGCATGGTTCGTAGGTTCTTGTCCGGCACCCAGTACGGCTACAATGTAGTAACCACGTCCTGTAGTGGCAAGAATAGACTTCAATTCATCGCTATCTATCGGTTTATAAGTAGATTCCGAGTTGAAATTACCGATTACCTGAATATCATCCTTACTTTCACGCATCACCAAGTCCACCGTAGTCGTTTCTCCCGGCTTGATGGTAAAGAAAGTCAGCTGGGACAATACGCCGCCGTTGGCCAGACGAGTACCGGTCACCATCACATAATTGCCGGCATCCAGTGCCGTTCCGTTCTTCAACAGATTAGCCCAAGTAGCGCCGCCACCCATATCAATATCGCCTTCATCATAATTCAGCAATTTCAAGGTTCCGGCAGGAGTCAGTCTGGAAATAGAGAAATGAGAATAATACTTCGGGTCGGCCAAAGACTTGATCGGCGTATATCTGGCAATAAACTTGCCGGTAGGCGCACTGGCCTGTTCCATCGCCTCAAAGTTCACATCAACAGCACCTTCATCACCCATCAACTGCACTTTTCCGGTCACTTCGTCTATACGTGCAGGAATACCCATGCTGCGTGCCATGGAAACAAAGAAGATATCACGGCTGTGCGCATCGGCTGTACGGGCCTTCCACACCCCTTCCGGAGTAATCGGAGAACCGCCCAGGTTGCAATCCTTGTCCACACGGATATTTTCGGCAACCCATGCAACCAGCTTCATCGGATCGGCAAGGTAAGCCTCACGCTCCTGTTCGGGCACTGCTTTCTCAAAGAATCCTTTGTACGGAGTAATCATTTCGTTGCTCACACGCGGATTACGCACAAATCTGCGGAAATAATCGGCATTGGCGCACAGATGTGAATTCATCATGTGGTCTATCAACACTTCGGAACTTACATCGCGAAGGTCTTTGGCGGAAATCTGCTGAAGCAGGTCAATGCCGCCCTTCTTTGACTTCTCCGAACGGAGACGGGCCATAAAGTCACGGATGGTTTCGTGGTTACCACGTGATGCCACCAGCAATTTGGCAACAACATCCTCATCCAACTGATACTCTTTAGCGAAATGACGGGCCGATTCATCCGTCATGAACGTAGCCACGTAGGCATTGCGGATAGAGTCCTCCAAGGCCATGCGGCGATTGTTCTCCGCACGTTGTTCGGGAGTCACTTCGGGCATATTGGCGCCTTCCACCGGAGGAATGATATCCATATCCAGTGTATAAGCCTCGCCGGCCGTCTTGTCCAGTTTCACGGTCAAGGCATTGTCTTTTCCGAAAGACAGTTTGGAGTAACCGAATTTTCCATCTTTGGAAGCCCATACCAGCATATCCCCTTTTCCGGCTGTCAGGAACGTCTTGCCGTCCGCATCCGTCTGTTTGGAAGCTACGGTATAAAATTCGGCATAGTTATACACCTTGAATTCCACTTTGGCATCAGCCACCGGTTTGCCATCCGCATCCACGATGGTCACATCGGCTTTTGCCGTAGGGGCATAGTTGTCAATCACATTGATTTCCGTATATCGGGGAGTGCGGTACATCACTTCTTCCGGTCCGTTATAACGTCCGAACACCTTGGTGTGCATCAGCATACCCCGTGAAGCGGGAGCGTTGAACCAGCCCAGATTCAGTACCGGTTCGGGTTCGCAAGCACCCAGGAAGTACCATTTGCCATCCACCCAGGCTTCCACCCAGGCATGATTATCATCGGTATGTGCCCAACGCGGCGTATATACCTGGCGGGCAGGGATGCCTACCGAACGCAAGGCGGCTACCGTGAACGTAGATTCCTCGCCGCAACGTCCGTAGGCTGTCTTTACGGAAGCCAGCGGACTACTGGTACGGGCATCAGAGGGAGTATAAATCACCTTCTCATGACACCAGTGGTTCACTTCCAGCACGGCATCATATAAAGAAAGGTTTTTCACTCTGTCCTTCAGTTCCTCGTAGAATACCTTACGGCTGTCGTCCAGATTCTCGTTGTTTACGCGGATGGGCAATACAAAGTGGCGGAACTCGCGTTCGGGAACCACTTTTCCCCACGGCATCTCCTCACGCGCCTTGAAAGCGTAATCCACGTTTTCCAGATAGAATTCACCGGGATGATCCGCTATATCCGCCAAAGGCATATAGGCGTAAAGGAAAGTCATCGCCTCCTTCTGCTCATCGCTCATGGGTTGTTCGAATACCTGGAAGAGGTCACCTTGGGCCAGCGTATCACGCCGTGCCTCAAAATCCTGCTGAACAGCGGCACGTTCAGCCTCATCACTGATCAAATGTTTGTTGTTTGTACACGAGGCACACAGCATCAAGCCTATCCCCGCCGCACACAGAGCCAATAATTTCATCTTGTTGTTTATTTAGGTTAGCAATTTGTTATTGGCTACGAAGATAAGACTTTTTTCTTATTTTTGACGAAGTTCAAGCTATTATTTAGTATCCGCCGGCTCCGATTGTTGCGATTGATAATATTCCTCCTTCCGCTTGTTGGCCTGCTGCACCAGACTGGTGACGTATACCGTGAAAATGGGGAACATCATCATTCCCAGGGCGGCCAGCACCACCGACAGTATTTTCCCCGTAGGAGTGACGGCATAAATATTGCTCCCTACGGTAGTGACATCCATAAACGCCCACCACAGCGCACTCCAGTAGTCCGTCACCATAGGGTTCACCTTATGTTCCAGCACAAAGAAGATAAGACTGGCAAAATACACGGTGGCCATCAGCATGGTGATGTACGAGGTAAACAGCCCGGACGCCTTGCTGCCCGACAGCCAGCCCACCACGATGGCCAGCGCATACCCTCCCCTCAGCAAAGGGATAAAGCGCAGGAAATAACTGATTTCGGGCGAGAAAGTGATGTGATAGAAATCAATGATATTTAAATAAGGTATAGATACCAGCAGGAAAATAAAATGGCTGGTGAAGTATCTTCCTTTTTCTTTCGAGAGGAAAAACTCCAGCAGGAAATCGGACAGGAAAAACATGCATATCCAGAACTGAATCTTCAGATAAGAACCTTGATTCAGGAAAGGGATGTTATGAAAAGTATCTATCGAGATACTGATAACCAGAAAAAGGGACATCAACAGGATGAGTATATGCAAGATCCCGTAAATCCCCCTGCGGGAATAGATGAATGAGGAGAAAGCTGTTTTCATAAACGATACTGATTATATTGTTTTTTCTAGAAACACCCTTCCGGGTACGATTGTTTCATTCCGGATACCTTCCGGGTTAATAAACCTAAACGGATAAACATCATTTCCAGGGAGTTGTTATAAACTCCGTAAACAAAAAACATACATTTTTTAAAACCTAAACTTTATGGCAAACATTAGTAAATCAGTCAAGCTAGGGGTATTTACCCTCGCTATTATGAACGTGACTGCGGTAGTATCCCTGCGCGGGCTGCCTGCTGAAGCCGAATACGGACTGAGTTCGGCATTTTATTATTTATTCGCGGCTATCGTCTTCCTGATACCTACCTCGTTGGTAGCGGCGGAACTGGCGGCCATGTTCCAGGACAAGCAAGGCGGTGTGTTCCGATGGGTGGGTGAAGCCTACGGAAAGAAATTCGGCTTCCTCGCCATCTTCCTGCAATGGGTGGAAAGCACCATCTGGTATCCCACCGTCCTGACTTTCGGAGCCGTGGCACTGGCATTTATCGGCATGAGTGACACCCATGATATGGCCTTGGCATCCAACCGCTATTACTCACTGGCGGTGGTCTTGATTATCTACTGGCTGGCCACCTTCATTTCGCTGAAAGGCATGGGCTGGGTAGGCAAAGTGGCCAAAGTAGGCGGTATGGTAGGTACGATCATTCCTGCCGGCCTGCTGATGGTGCTGGCGGTGATTTACCTTGCTTCCGGCGGACAGAGCCAGATGAACTTTGACGGCAACTTCTTCCCCGACTTCAGCAACTTCGACAACCTGGTACTGGCTTCCAGCATCTTCCTGTTCTATGCCGGTATGGAAATGGGCGGTATCCACGTAAAAGACATGGAAAATCCTGCCAAGAACTATCCGAAAGCCGTATTCATCGGTGCGGCTATCACCGTAATCATCTTCGTGCTCGGCACCTTCGCACTGGGGATCATCATTCCCGAAAAGGACATCAACCTGACACAGAGTCTGCTGGTAGGCTTTGATAATTACTTCAAGTATGTCCATGCTTCGTGGTTGTCGCCTATCATCGCCGTGGCTTTGGCATTCGGTGTGCTGGCAGGCGTGTTGACCTGGGTGGCAGGTCCGTCCAAAGGTATCTTCGCAGTGGGCAAAGCAGGTTATCTGCCTCCCTTCTTCCAGAAGACCAACGCCAACGGCGTACAGAAAAACATTCTGCTGATCCAAGGCCTTGCCGTAACCTTGCTCAGCCTGCTGTTCGTTGTGATGCCTTCCGTACAGAGTTTCTACCAAATCCTGTCACAGCTCACCGTATTGCTTTACCTCATCATGTATCTGCTGATGTTCAGCGGCGCCATCTATCTGCGTTACAATATGAAAAAGGCCCCGCGCCCGTTCCGCATCGGCAGCAAAGGCAACGGACTGATGTGGCTCATCGGCGGTCTGGGTTTCTGCGGTTCGCTGCTGGCATTCGTGCTCAGCTTCATTCCCCCCAGCCAGATTGCGGTAGGCAGCAACACCGTATGGTTTGCCGTTTTGATTATCGGCTGCGTCGTGGTAGTCGCAGCTCCGTTCATTATCTATGCATCGCGCAAACCGTCATGGGTAGACAAGGATACACAGTTCGAACCGTTCCACTGGGAAGAACAGGCCACAACGGCACAGACAGCGGCTCCGGTTTCCGGCGCGGCTAAAAGTTCCGCTTCAAGCGCCTCTACAAACGCCGCCGGACCGGCCTCTCAAAGCACCCCGACCCCGGAGCAACACAAATAACCCCCGCTGACGGGTTGGCCCATTCCTTTTTATCACAGGCAATTCCGGTTCCTTGAAAAGCAAGAAGCATGTTTTTCAAGAAGCCGGAATTGCTGTTTTCCACAAACCGGGATGGTTACTTTCCCTCTCTCTTCCAATAATTTCCTGTAAATCATAGCCGGAATTAAAGAAACATTCCTATCTTTGTCCCTTGGTTCACTTAATAATCACGTTTGACATGAAGCATAAAGCCTTTTTCATTTTTATGACAGCCCTTCTTATAGGGAGTCCGCTTTATGCACAAAAATATAAAATAGCCCTTATCCATTCCTACCAGGAAGGGTACAGCGGTGCAGGCATTGTAAACAAACTGTTTGTCAAAGGACTGAAAGACCAGCAAATAGACTTCCAGTTGCGCACCTTTTATCTGGATTGCGAGAAATATGAATCCGTAGAAGAAGAGCGACGGATTTCCGAGTTTGCAGATTCCATCCGCTCATGGGGAGGGGATTTGATTGCCGTGCTCGATGATCAGGCAACCTACTCTGTCATGGCTTGCGGAAACCCGTATGTCAGGCAGGTTCCCGTCGTATTCAGCGGAGTGAATTATCCCAACCAAGAGTTGCTGGCACAATATCCCAACATTACGGGCTACATAGACAAACCCGATTACCTCACCACCTGCCGGATGATAGAACGCATCATGGGCAAAGTCCGCATCCACATCCTGAACGGGCGGACCGTGCTTGACCGCCTTATCCGGAAAGACCTGAGCGAACAATGCAAAGGATCGGAAATCGCCCTCCACCAATGGAAAAGACAAGAGGCCCTGCCCGACAAGCTGAATATCCCCATCAGTGACAAAGATGATACCGAATATGAATCCCTGCACGAAAAGCTGAACGAATACAACCACTTGGACTCCACCGTCATAGTCCGCCTGTCCAGTGATTCCGTAGCTGCCCGCGACCTGATGTGGCTATCCAGCGGGGTCTTCAAATACTCCCTGTTCCTGTATACCAAACGGGACTATACCACCCTGCGCATCGGCAGCCTGTTCGACAATCCCGGATTCGAAACCATCAACGAAGGATTCGGGATAAAGGAATACATGCTGGGAGGTTATTTCGCCCCCATCGAAACACAGCTAAGCGACATGACCGCCGGCATCAAAGAAAGACTGCAAGGAAAGATACCCGTCCCGGCGGTAAAACAAATCGCCAAACAGCACCTGGTCAACTGGCAGGTCATGAAGAGATACCAGATCCCCCCTGAAAGCATTCCACCGGAATATACCATCATGTACAGGCCGTGGGAGGAAAAATACGCAACCCCCATCCTGATTCTTGAAAGCCTCCTGGTCTTCACACTCCTTTTGGGGATAGCCTACCTTATTTATATCTATACACTGGAAAAAGGACGTAAAAAAGAAGCCTTGCGCAACCTCAGGTTCGAACACGAAGCATTAACGCTTGCACTGGAGGGAGGAAAAACCTATGCCTGGTGTTTCGACGGAAAAACCGCCGTGTTCGACCAAGCTTTCTGCGAACTGACCAACCGTTCCCAAAACGTGTTGGAAATAGGGGAAATATCCCACTATGTGCACCCCGACGACCAAGCCCGGTTCAGAAAAAACGTATCCAACATACTACACCGGCAACGAAGAACAGCCCAATACCGTTGTCAATTCGACGACACCGGTTACCAATGGTGGGAATTCAGATACAGCGTGTTGCAGAATAATGAACAAAATCCTATCATCACCGGACTTCTGGTAAACATTCAGGAGATCAAAGACAAGGAAGAAGAACTGATACGCGCCCGCAAACTGGCGGAACAGGCGGAACTGAAACAATCCTTCCTGGCCAACATGAGCCATGAAATCCGTACTCCGCTTAATGCCATCGTGGGATTCTCCAACCTGCTCACTACCGAGAAAAACATCTCGGAAGAAGAGAAAAAAGAGTTTGCCTCCATCATAGACAACAATACCAGACTCTTGTTGAAGCTGGTCAATGATGTGCTGGAACTATCCCGCATAGAATCCGGCAATATGTCCTTTCATTGCGAGGATTGCAGCGCGCATCATTTCGCCGAAACGGTCTATCAGACCCATCAGGTAATTATTCTCCCTCCAGTGGAATTCATCAAAGAATTTCCCGACGAGGATGTGACCATACACATAGACCGTATGCGCCTCACCCAAGTCATCACCAACTTTTTGGGAAACGCCAAGAAGTTCACCTCCCAAGGACACATCAAACTGGGTTATTTCTGCGACAAAGAGAAAAAGGAAATCCATTTCTTCGTAGAAGATACCGGTGCGGGAATCCCTAAAGAAGAATTACAAATGATATTCGAGCGGTTCTACAAGCGGAATGAGTTTGTACAGGGTGTAGGGCTGGGACTCGCCATCAGCAAGGTCATTGTAGAAAAAATGAACGGACACATCGATGTGCAATCCGAGGTGAACAAGGGCAGCCGTTTCACCGCCGTACTGCCCTATCTGTAATTTTATTCCTGTGCAGGCTGTTTAGGCAGGGCGAACTGCAAGACCAGATATGCCAGCACACCCGCCAGCACCGTTCCCAGTATGACACCCATCTTTGCCTGCGTCAGCAACACCGGCGAATCCCCGAAAGAGAGGTTGGCTATAAACAAAGAAACCGTAAAACCGATACCTCCCAAAAGACAGATACCTGTCAGGTTCACCCAGGTCATGCCTTTCAGCAGTCCGGCGAACCCCATCTTTATCACCAGCCAGGTAAAGAAATAAATGCCGGCAAACTTACCCGCCAGCAATCCCGCCAGCACCGCCCAGGTAGCCATCCCCACTTCCAGACCGCCATGATCCGCCGTGAGCGAGACACCCGCATTGGCAAAGGCGAACAAGGGAAGAATAATATAATTCACCATTCCATGCAGACTGTCTTCCAATGACTGCAAGGGAGATATGACACGATCCGAGGAAGACTCGATGCTTTTCAGCACATTGATCTGCATCTTGCTTAACACAACACTTTCCTTGTCACTGGCAGGAAAGACAGCAATGTTCTCGCGGATGCGGTTAATGTACTTACCTATCTTGTAATGAGGAGTGGCGGGAACCGTGAAGGCTGCGACAACTCCCGCAATGGTAGCGTGGATGCCGCTCTGCAAAAACAGATACCACATAATCACTCCCCAGAAAATATAAAACCAACGGTTGCGCACCCGGAAGAAATTCCCGCCGCAAAGTATCAGCAGGATACCCGCCGAAGCAATCAGGTAGTTCACCGACAGATGAGAGGTGTAAAAAAGGGCGATGACCAGAATGCCGCCGATATCATCGACCACAGCGAAAGCGGTCAGAAAGACTTTCAAGCTCAGCGGAACCCGCTTGCCGAACAGGCTGAGCACTCCCAGCGAAAAGGCGATATCCGTAGCCATCGGTATGGCCAGACCACTTTGGGCCGGAGTTCCCGCCGTCATGAAATAATAGATCAGCACCGGAACCAGCATACCGCCGCACGCCGCCACGATGGGCAAAAGCGCCTGCCGGAAACTGGACAACTCGCCCACCAGTATCTCACGCTTTATCTCCAGCCCCACACTGAAGAAAAAGACAGCCATCAAAGCATCGTTGATAAAAGTCATCAAGGTCATGTGATGCCCGTTATGACTGAAGAAATTAAATTCTCCTATCTGAAGATGCACCTCGTAATTCCAAAAGGAGGCATAAATATCCCCCCACGGAGAATTGGCCAGGAACATAGCCAGCAAGACTACCCCCATCAGCAACATCCCTCCATTAATATGATAGTGCGCCGCCCGCTGGAAGGAAAAGTTCAAGTTCAGAATTTTCAGTTTTTCCATATCAATTGAATTTAAGAGTTTGTGATAAATTGCCATCAAAACACAAGCCCTTCCTGTTATTGACTTTTTAATTTCAACTAACAGAAAGAGCCCGCTTATTGTTTGCTCCCCAGAGCTTGTTTATTCTTGAATTAATCCAGCTTCAGAACGGCCAGGAACGCCTTTTGCGGTACTTCCACATTACCGATCTGTTTCATTCGTTTCTTACCTCTTTTTTGTTTTTCCAACAATTTACGCTTACGGCTCACGTCACCGCCATAACACTTCGCGGTCACATCCTTGCGCACCGCCTTGATGGTTTCCCTTGAGATAATCTTCGCCCCGATAGCTGCCTGAATGGCAATATCAAACTGCTGGCGCGGAATCAGCTCTTTCAGTTTCTCGCACATACGCTTGCCCAGGTTATAGGCATTGTCCACATGTGTCAGGGTAGAAAGCGCATCCACCGGCTCACCGTTCAACAAGATATCCAGCTTCACCAGTTTGGAAGGGCGGAAACCCGACTGATGGTAGTCAAAGGAAGCATATCCTTTCGAGATACTCTTCAGCTTGTCATAAAAGTCAATCACGATTTCACCCAGCGGCATCTTGTAGTGAATCTCCACCCGGTTGCCCGACACATAATTCTGCCGCACCAGTTCGCCGCGCTTGCCCAGACACAGTGTCATGATAGGGCCGATGTAATCGGTGGCGGTAATAATCGTGGCATCAATGAAAGGTTCCTCGATGTGGTCAATCAGCGTCGGATCGGGCATACCGCCGGGATTATGCACCTCGTTGGCATGTCCCTGCTTGTCATACACCATGTACGACACGTTGGGCACGGTCGTAATCACATTCATATCAAACTCGCGGTCCAGACGTTCCTGAACAATCTCCATGTGAAGCAATCCCAGAAAACCGCAACGGAATCCGAATCCCAGAGCCAGTGAGGACTCCGGCTGGAAAGTCAGCGAGGCATCATTCAGCTGAAGTTTCTCCAGCGAAGCGCGGAGGTTCTCGTAATCTTCCGCCTCGATAGGATACACCCCGGCAAACACCATCGGCTTCACTTCCTCGAATCCGGCAATCGCCTTTTCACACGGACGGGCGATGTGAGTGATGGTATCCCCCACCTTCACCTCGCGCGAGGTCTTGATGCCCGAAATGATATACCCCACATCTCCTGTGCACAGTTCCGCACGGGGAATCATATCCATTTTCAGCACACCGATCTCATCTGCATCATACTCCTTGCCGGTATTGAAGAATTTCACCTTGTCCCCTTTGCGGATCACCCCGTTCTCTATTTTAAAATACGCGATGATTCCACGGAAAGAATTGAATACCGAGTCGAAAATCAAAGCCTGTAGCGGCGCCTCCTCGTCCCCCGTCGGGTGCGGGATACGTTCCACCACCGCCTTCAATATCTCCTCCACACCCATTCCGGTCTTGCCGGAGGCACGGATAATATCCTCATGCTTGCAGCCCAGCAGGTCGATGATTTCATCTTCCACCTCATCGGGCATGGCACTCGCCATATCACATTTGTTCAGCACGGGAATGATTTCCAGGTCATGCTCCAACGCCATGTACAGATTCGAGATAGTCTGCGCCTGCACTCCCTGCGAAGCGTCCACAATGAGCAGCGCCCCTTCACAGGCGGCTATGGAACGGGATACCTCGTATGAAAAGTCCACGTGCCCCGGAGTGTCAATCAGATTCAGTACATACTTCTCTCCCCCATACTCGTACTCCATCTGGATGGCATGGCTCTTGATTGTAATACCTCTCTCCTTTTCCAGGTCCATATCGTCAAGCATCTGCCCTTCGGTTACCTGGATGGTTTTTGTAAACTCCAACAAACGGTCGGCCAAGGTCGATTTCCCGTGGTCTATATGTGCTATAATGCAAAAATTACGGATATTCTTCATCTTTAACAGCTATCTATTTAAAAACAAACAAGTTTCTTGCTTTTCGGGCGCAAAGATACGCAAAAAGAACAAGATTTTAAAGACTACAATAAATTTATAGCAGACAATTCCCTGCTCAAAGACTGTATGCCTTTCTGGATCTTTTCCAACTGCCGCCTGCGAGGTTTATGCACTCCGGCTGCATAATGCCACAACTGGCGTTCATTGATTCCGGTAATCCGGCTCAAAGCAGCCTTGGTGAAGATGCTGCTATAATAGTTGATAAAAGTAGCGGCATCTATCTTAAATTTCAATTCAAACTCTCCCGACAAGACTTCACAAGGATTCGGATTATCTTCCAGATACAACTCTATTGCCTCCTTCATGTTATCCTCAATCTCCTTCATGTCATTGCCTACGGTAATAACGGGAGCACCTTCGATATAAGCACTCAAGTTCTTTCCTGCGTGTTCTACAATCACTTCCACTGTTTTCATATTGCCTCCTGTCCTAAAATATCAAGAGAACAAGGGGGGCTACTTTAACCCCGCTTGTCTCAGAATGCTGTAATAAGTGCCTTTCTCAACGCCTTTGCTGTTGTGATCCGGTACGATAACAATCATGCCATCCTTCTCAAATTTCATGTGGCTACCCTTCTGACTCTTCAATACAAAACCGTTTTCCAGCAACATCGTTACAACGTCTTTCACTGATTTGTAACTCATAACGTTTTGGACTTAATTACCCTGCAAATATAGTAATAATATGAATACTATTCAAAAAGATGATTCATATTATTACTATAATACAAAAAAAATGCGTTGACAACATACCAAACGATGTGCCAACGCATTTTTTTATGAGTTTAAAATCTTCTTCTTACACCAATTTTACAAAGATCTCGCCTTCCACTTCAGAAGTAACGACCTTATCTTCTCTCAGCAGCCAGCCCAGCCCCAGGAAGAAATCCTTGTCAGCTTTCAGTTTGGTTGCTTTCTTGATTTGTTTTTGTGTCAAACCTTCAGTTCCATTCAATGCTTCCCAGATTTGTCCGGCCAAAGCACCTGCTTTTTCTTTCAACATTTTCAATTTGCTTTTAGTTAAACGTTAACCGCACCCACACATTCCGATGTGAATGTTTGTGTTTCTTATCGCTTGCAAAGATACACAAAATTATGTTATTCAACACTTTTGCATCGAAAAAGTTTGTATTTCTATAAGAAAAAGCGATTTTTCAACCTATTTTTTTTGTTTTTCGAGGTGTTCGCTCCAAATCCGGGCCGCTTCCTCTACCATTCTTGCACAAGGACGCTTGGCGTAATACCGTTCCGTCCTTGCTTCCGGTGTGGATACTACCGGCTCTTTTCCGGACAATCCCAGCAAATCGGCACACCGCAGGGCGCCGTTCCGCTTCTTGAATTCTTCGGCCAGTTCCTGCACCAGAGCGTAATTCGCCGCCTTGCTCTCACGGTCTTTCCCCTCGATGGCGCACTTCTCCAGCCCGGCCAGCAGGAACATGCCGCAAGCAGCACCGCAGGTCTCACGCATCCGCCCTATGCCGCCGCCGAAAGAGGCGGACATGTGCAGGGCCTGTTCACGGGTGAAACCATACAGATCGGCAAAAGCCGTCACTACGGACTGGGAGCAGTTATATCCTTCCTTGAACAAGGCAACGGCCTTTGCCACCCTGTCCTCTTCCCTAACTTCCGTATGCAAATCCAACGTATTCTTGTCTTCTTCCATTTTTCTTACCTCCTTCTTTTCTTTCCGTCTTTTTCCTTTGTTCTCATTCCGCCACATTGTTTACAATCTCACCCTTGATGAATCCTTTCAAGTTCCCCACCGCAATCCGCATCAGCCGGACACGGGCTTCTTTCGTGGCCCAGGCGATATGCGGCGTAATGAAGCAGTTCTTCGCCGTCAGCAGGGGGTTGGTATATTGGGGAGGCTCGGAAGAAAGCACGTCCAGTCCGGCAGCCGCTATCACACCCTTGTTCAGTGCGTCGGCCAGGTCTTTCTCGTTCACCAAGGGACCGCGGCCGGTATTTATCAGAATGGCCGTCGGTTTCATAAGGGCCAGGCGGGCGGCATTGACCAGCTCTTTGGTATCGGGTGTAAGGGGGCAGTGCAGGCTCACCACGTCACATTCGCGGAACAGCTCATCCAGCTCCATTTTCCGGATTCCTCCGGGAAGTTGTGACTGCAGCTTGGAAGTATAGGCGCATACCTGCATTCCGAAAGCGGCAGCGATGCGCGCCGTCGCCTGTCCGGTGTTTCCCAAGCCGATGATTCCCAGTTTCTTCCCGTCCAGTTCCACCAGGTCGGTATCCCAGTAGCAGAAGTCGGGATTGTTCGCCCAACGCCCGTGACGGTTGGCATAGGCATAATGGCCTACACGCTGGGTGATGTTCAGTATATGCGCAAAGACCATCTGGGCAACGGAAGCGGTGCTGTAGGCAGGTATGTTGGTGACAATGATGCCCCGCGCTTTCGCAGCCTGGATGTCCACAATATTATATCCCGTAGCCAGCACGCCGATGTATTTCAAGGCAGGCAGAGCGGCCATATCCTCCGCCGTAATCACCGTTTTATTTGTAATCAGCACTTCCGCTCCGGCAGAACGCTCCAATAACTCGGCAGGGGCCGTGCGGTCGTACACCGTCAGCTCGCCCAACGCCCGCATCTCCTCCCATGACAAATCACCGGGATTCAATCCGTAACCGTCTAAAACTACTATTTTCATATGCTCAAAAGTTAAATTCCATGTTTTGTCCATTTATTCGGTTAGATTGGAACGCGAATGACGCAAATTAACAGCTGCACAGCATGGATATAAACCGGCCGGAAGGTTGGATTTATGTCATTTGCGTTCCAATTTTTAATTTTATAGCACAGGATCAATGCAATTCATTTTCATTCCTTGAACCGTTCCCCCCAGAGGCTCTGCATCCGTTCCTTTATCTTCGCTTCCTGCGCATTGTTCTGCGGATGCCAGATGCGGCTGTCCTTCACCTCGTCCGGCAGGAACTGCTGCTGCACGAAATTGCCCTGATAGGCATGTGCATACTTGTAATCCTTGCCATAGCCCAACTGTTTCATCAACTTGGTGGGTGCGTTGCGCAGATGCAAGGGAACAGGCAGGTTGCCCGTCTGCCGCACCAGTTCCAGGGCACTGTTGATCCCCTCGTATGCCGAGTTGCTCTTGGGGCTGGTGGCCAGATACACCGTAGCTTCCGCCAGCGGGATACGCCCCTCGGGCCATCCTATCTTCATCACGGCATCAAAAGCGGCGTTCGCCAGGAGCAATGCGTTGGGATTGGCCAGACCGATATCCTCGGCTGCCGAAATGACCAGTCTGCGGGCTATGAAAGCCGGGTCCTCTCCAGCCTCCACCATACGCGCCAGCCAGTAGAGCGCCCCGTCCGGATCACTTCCGCGGATGGACTTGATAAAGGCGGAAATGATATCATAATGCATCTCCCCGTCCTTGTCATATGCCAACGGATTCTGCTGCAAACGCTCGGTCACCTTCTCATCCGTAATCACCACGGGTCCGGCATCCGCATCCGCCTCCACCACCAGTTCCAGTATGTTCAGCAGCTTGCGGGCATCGCCTCCCGAAAAGCGGAGCATGGCATCCGTCTCCTTCAGCTCTATCTTCTTTTCTTTCAGTATCACGTCCTTTGCGATGGCATTATGCAGCAGTTCCAGCAAATCTTCCTTCTCCAATGATTTCAGCACATACAGCTGGCAGCGGGAGAGCAAGGGCCGGATCACCTCGAACGAAGGATTCTCGGTGGTGGCGCCTATCAGGGTCACCACTCCCGTTTCCACCGCCCCCAACAGGGAATCCTGCTGGGACTTGCTGAACCGGTGGATTTCATCAATGAACAGGATGGGGCTGGCCTGAGAGAAAAAACGGTTGCTTCTCGCCTTCTCTATCACATCGCGCACATCCTTCACACCGGAGGTGACCGCGCTCAGTGTATAAAAAGGAGTTTCCAGCTTGTTGGCTATGATCTGCGCCAGCGTAGTCTTCCCCCCCCCCGGAGGCCCCCAGAGGATAAAGGAGGAGATGCGTCCCGCGTCGATCATCTTGCGCAAGACAGCCCCCGGCCCCACCAGGTGTTTCTGACCTATATAATCGTCCAATGTCTTCGGACGCAAACGTTCTGCTAAAGGTTGTGCCATATCTTCATCTTTATTTCGGATAACAAAAATACAGCATATTTTCCTATGAACAAAGCCCAGGGCAACAATATAGGATTTATTTTTTTGAGGCAGAAAAACAAAAGAACATAAAAAACAGGGACTCATACAAAATGAAATACAGGTTCTTTGTCCGTCTGATCCAAAACAATTATTTTTGCAACCCTTTTCCAAAAGAGTGATTATTTCAAATTTAAATGTAATTCTAATAAAGACAGACGATGAAAAAACTTTTTTCCACCAGCCTGTTGATTTTAGCAGGTATGCTTTTACTGCTGGGCAGCTGCAAAGAGGACGAACTTCCGGTTTCCGGAGAAGGAAACGTGGCAAACAACGAATTGCCCGTCCGGCTGGCCGAAACGGATTATAACCCGGACAACACGTATTACCTGCTGAATGACAATGAATCCCAGGATGTTTATTTCGACTCCGGCCAGCGCAGCTTCTACGTCAGCCGGCCTCTTCAGTTCGGAATGGACGACGAGCACTGTTTCCAACTCCGTTTCTATAGTCCCAGAGCCTTGAAAAACGTGACTTTCTGGGCCAGGATAGACGGTTACGAGGAAGAATTCAAGTTCATGTCGCTGGAAAAGATCATGCCTTTCCAGCAACTCCGGGTGCACATACCGTTCGCCACCAAGGACCTGACCGCCTATACCCGCAGCGGAAAGAAAATACGGATCATGGCAAACCCCTACCTCACGGAAGAAAACCTGACCTTCACCGTAGAGTGTGACGACCCGTACTGGGCAAGGCTGCAATCCATCCGGTGCAAATGGTACATCGCCTTCGGCAGATACAGTGACACCCAGGACAGCTGGAAGTACAAGATGAAGGCTTCGCACACGCGTGAGGCGGTGGCCATCGCGCTGAACATGGCGTATATGTTCTCGTCGGAACGGTTCAAGACCGCCCTGTACGAGTTCGGCCCGCTGCACAGCAACAATGACAAGGCGGAAATAGACAAGACCGCCCTGCTGGCCAACGTGCTCAACCACCGCGGACTGACCTTCGGCTATACCACCGGCGTGATGGGACTGGGCGGAGGAACCACCTTCGGCATGCATGAAGTGTGTTATCTGGAACACTATGCCGATGACAAAAGCATCACCGAAACCATATTCCACGAGTTTGCCCACTGTGTGGGCTACGGCCATGCGGGAAACATGACCTACGAACAGACGGGACCGGGGTGGATCACCCTGTGCAACAACGTATATGTGGCGCTGTCGCTGGACAAGGAGCTGCCCGTCTATTCCCGCCGCTTCCTGCACACCCGCTGGAGCAGGAACCGTTATTTTGATGATATATACGTGGCTTCGAAACACATTATCGAAGACCCGGAACTCGATGCGCTGGACGGTGGCCTGTCTCCCTTGCGCGGAGAGACCGACCGGGGAGGAAACGACGGGGAGCCGGTGGCATTCAAGCTGGATTATACCGACTTGCCCGGCGCTACGGGAACCACCTTCCGCCCCAAGGATGTATATGTGTACGGAGATACCCTGTATGCCGTGAACGATGCGGACAACCAGTACAGCGTAGAGGTGTTCGGCCTTGCCGGCGGCGGCAAGAAGCACTTGGGAAGCATCAAGGAATGGAAGCACGGAGAAGCTACCGGGAAATTCGGCGGCCGCCCGAACGGTGTCACCCGTGCCCACGACAAGATTTATGTCACCCACGAAGGAAGCCGTACCGAGATTTTTGATGCGAAGAGCCATCAGTTCCTTACCTGCATAGGCAATGGAAGCTGGGGAACAGGGCCCACGCAGACCGTACATGCCTTCGATGTGCTGCTCTACAAAGGGCTGGTCATGATACACGACAAACGCTACGTCAACTTTGTAGAAGAGCAGGCTATACAGTCCGGAGTGACTCCGCGGATTTATGTACGTTCCGAACATCTGGGCGAGACAAACGGCACTTACGGCATGGCAGTGGACGAACAGACCGGCCTGCTCTACTCCACCCATCCCGCCAAACGCATAGACCTGTTCGCCCCCGACGGGATACGGGAAGGAGTTTCCCCCAAACGTACCGGGCAACTGGCTTATAAAAATGTACCCTACGACTTGGATTTCTACGAAGGAAGGCTGTTTGTAAGTTCCAACGGTACAGAAAAGTTCTGTGAGGTCAATCCCCGGACAGGAGAGATCGTGAAGGACTATACCACCATCGGCGGTATCACCCTGCAAGCACCCGAGAAGTTCTGTATCCGCCGCCACACGCTGTTCATCACCGACCGTGTGAAAAACGGGACATGCGTTTACGCCATCCCCATGAGTGAGCTGAAATAAATATATACCTATATAATATAGTAAGAACAACATGAAAATATACGCTTATATCCTGATTGTGCTGTCCGGAGTCCTGACGGCACAATGCAGCAAAGTCACCCTGGATGAAATCTGCGGCTACCCCTCCGCTCCCGGCGGAGGAAACGGGGAAGGAGAAGGAAACGGTGATTATAACAGTTACTGGTATTACTCGTATGAGGCGGCGCAACTGATTGATGCGGAAACCCTGGGCATGGAAACAGCCGAGGATTTCACCCCTTATACCGTCGCCCATCTGGGGGATACCCTTTTCATCGCAAACATCGGAAAGGCAGGCAGCAGCCTGTTGCTGTTCAGTATAAAGAAAGGTGAACGGCTGGGGACCTTGCAGAGCTGGCAGCACGACGGCGGGGAGAAGAGTTTCGGAAGTCAGATAGAGGCCATCGTCCCGTCGGGCAACCGGCTGTATGTGGCCGAACGCCAGTCGCGCATCCATGTATTCCGGTTGCCGGAACTGTCCTACCTCACCTGCATAGGCAACGGGCAATGGAGCGGCCCCGTATTCCAGGCACAGGCCATGACGGTAAAGGACGGGCTGATTTTCGCACGCGACAAGAACGGAATGGTCAGCATTTACAAAGAGGAGGATGCCACCCCGGAAAATTACCAGAAGGTGAACCGCTACCGCCGGGCATCCGGCAACGGCAGTCCGGGCAACAACGGCTTTGCCAGCCATTCCATGCAGCCCGATGCGGAAGGGCATCTGCTGCTCACGGATTATGAAGGGAAGAAAATACGGGTGCTCGATCCGGCACTGGTCAACGATGATATGGCAAACGACGCTTCCATCGATCTGGACGATCTTTCCCTGTCGCCCGGCTTCAAGCCCAAGACACTGGCGTTGTGCGGCGACCGCTGGTATGCTACCGGCGACAATGATGCCATCAACATATACGAACGCCAGTCCAACGAATGGAGCAAGAAAATAAAAACTGTAAAAGGATATGCTTTTTCCCAGCCTGCCCGCATCTATGCGCAAAACGACTCTGTGCTATGGGTTTCGGACACGCACAGTTCCAAACGGACACTGGTGAAAATGCTGGTGCATAAGGGAGAAATACGGGAATAGAGGTTCTATTCCGTTCTTTATCCAGAATGTGAATGACACGAATGGCGCAAATTGGGTTTATATCTCTGATTGGCGTCATTCGTGTCATTTTCATTCACATATATCAACCTTGCCAATCTTTCAATGCGACTGTCAACAGGAGCCGGTCGTTCACTTGCCATATCGATTACGCAATCGGGGAAGCCATTCTTTTTATCTGGCCGCACTCCATCACAATCCCCTTTCAAGGCTCCCCTATCGCCCCCACAATCAGCTGTACCTGAGCCGGCATATAGGTACGGCAGCTCAAGCCACTGCCCATCTTCTCCAGTTGCTCCCTGAGGTGAGGATAATAGTCAATCCAATACTGCAACTTACGGTAAGCCACCTGCGGATTCAAATCCGGGAAATAACACAGGGCCAGTTCGGTGCGGCCATACGTGCGTATCTCAAAATTCTCCATACATTCCATACTTTTTATTTACTTCCATAAAAGTACGAAAAACGGACGAGAAGAAAGAATGTTTTTCCAACAATAATCAACTAGAATCAACTGTTATCAACTACAATCCACCGGAATCAACTTTCCGGAATCCGCACATCGTATCTTTGTAATGTCGGGACGATGAAGGCGAAAGATCTATAATCTTACAGCTGTAAGATATAGGATCTTACACGTGAAAGATAGGGTTCTTTCAGCAGTCGGCGACCAGTGGCTGACGGTTAATGGACAGTGACTGACGGCTGACTTGCTTCATTCTCCGGCAACAGTGTTTCTTAATTCTCAATTATCAACTTTTAATTTTAACAGACTATGGTAAATTACAGTATCGTTATGCGTAGCAATCCGATGGATGCGGATGCCGCCAAGAAGGCTTACGCCAGTGCACAGTATTCGGAAGTGATGGACATCAACCGCTTTGCCGAGCACATCGCCAGCCACGGCTGTGTGTACAAGCGTGCGGACATCGTGGCCATCCTCACCATGGCGGTGGACTGCATGAGGGAACAGCTTCTGGGAGGACAGAAGATACAGCTGGGCGACTTGGGGGATTTCTCCATCAGCATCAACAGTATAGGAGCGGAAAGCGCTGCCGACTACAATCCTGCCATCCACGTCAGAAAGCTGAATGTGAACTGGAGTGCCGGAACACGTTTCCAGAACTTGCAGGAGGAAGCCGTGTTCAATCTGGTGGCCACGCGCAAGGCGGCCCGACTGGTGGTGAAGGCGCTGAAAGCCGGAAAGACCAGTGTGGATCTTACCGGAGAGGCGAAGGAGCCGGAAAACGGAGGACAGGCCTGACGGAACCCCTGTATGACGGAAGCAAGGCACGACGCTAAAGGGCTGAATGTGCCCCTGTGACAAGCCGTTTTCATTGGGGTACATTCAGCCCTTGGCTTCCATTACAATTCATTTATTATCAACCTCTAAAACAAAATTCCAATGAGTTCAAGAACAAAGAAAAACACCTGGACACTGATTCTGAAAGTAATTATCACCGTAGCCACCGCCGTTGCCGGCGCACTCGGCCTGAACGCCTGTATCTGATGATCATGAGAACCATCACCCTGATTATTATCCACTGCTCCGCCACCCCTGAGGGGCGGAGGCTGGATTTTGAGACTTGCCGCCGGGACCACATCCGCCACCGGGGCTTCACGGACATAGGATATCATTTCTATATCACCCGTGACGGAGAGATTCACCGCGGACGACCTCTGGAAAAGGTGGGAGCGCATTGCAAGAACCATAACCGGCATTCTATCGGCATCTGCTATGAGGGAGGACTCTCGGAGGACTGCACACCTGCCGATACGCGTACTCTGATGCAGAAGGGAAGTATGCTGGCACTGTTGCGCGAGCTGCGCCTCCTGTTCCCCAAAGCGTTGATAGTGGGGCATCATGACTTGAATCCCGTGAAGCCGTGCCCTTGTTTTGATGCTGTAAAGGAATACCGCTTTTAAGGGAAGCTTTCTCCAAAGATAGCGTTTCCAATGAGAACCGTTTGTTTTCAAAGAGGTTTCTTCAAAGATAACGTATCCAAAGATGATTTCTCCAAAGATAGGGTTTCCAATGAGAACCGTTTGTTTCCAAAGAGGCTTCTTCAAAGATAACGTATCCAAGGGGGCTTTCTCCAAAGATAGCGTTTCCAATGAGAGCCGTTCGTTTTCAAAGAGGTTTCTTCAAAGATAACGTATCCAAAGATGATTTCTCCAAAGATAGCGTCCCTTTCCTCCGCTTTGATTTCCTGACCCTTCATTCAACTAATCTTTTCATTTAACAATAATAAAAATGAACTATCTGATAAACCAACTCATGACCGTGGACAAAGCCTTCTACCGTCATTATCTGGAAATGCTGCTCACCCTGAACCGCATCCAAGCCCTCACCCCCTGGCAGATGTCCATGCTGCTGTGGAGAGCCAAGATTTTCCATATACAGGTGCTCTACCCCGAACTGCTGCGCATCAGCCTGTGCACGGAGCAGGAAAAGGACGAGATACGCTTTATGAAGGGATGGAAACTGAAAGAGCTGGAGAAAATAATGCCCGCATGGCAGCGACGGCAGTGCGAGGAGATAAAACGGGAACGGTGGAGAGGATTTTAATGGCTAGCGGTTAATGAGGAATGACCAGTGATCATTGGGGAATGACCAGTAATCAGTAAAGCCTGCCGGCAACATGATCTACTTGTAAGCAACTTTTAAAGGGGGTATGTCAAAATAAAATAACTACTCCGAGAAGTTACAGACTGTAACTACAAGACCTAAAAGGCGAGTGTCAAAACTCAGTTTTTGAAAACATGAACTTACAATCTGAAATTTGAGCATCCTAAAAGACTAAAGAAAGGGTCGTATCATTACTCCATACAGAGCTTGATACGATCCTTTTACGTGTTATAATTACTATCTGTAACTTTTCGGGGCTGTCCTTTTTGTTTTGACATCTCCCTTCTCCTATCCCCAAGTTATTCAGGAACAGCAACATTCAACTACTTCATTCCCCCTCATTAAAGCCCAGGCCCTGCTGTTCGGGCTTCAGCTTCTCTGTCAGGAAATTGGTATGCTCCCACTTCGGTTCGGGCGGATTATGATCCAAGGTCCTCTCCTCGGTAGGCGTGTAGCGTCCGTTGTAAGTGCTGAAGGCGAAAAAAGCATCTCCCGGTCCGCCCAGATGGTCGAAACGTACCTTGGCCACACGCACCAGCACCTGCCCCAGTTCATCGTTACGGTCTACCACCATTCCATAATCCGTCTTGTTGAAAAAGGCCGCCGAGCCGTTGATATCATACAGCGTGGGCACAGGCCAGCGTTTGCTTCCCGGTTCGCGGCGCAACTTGGTGGGGTGCGCCACCAGAATGAGCAACACCTTGTGCTTCACGGCAAAATTGGAGAACTCGTCGAAGATGCGGCTGATGTACTGCGTTTCCGTCTCCCAGTCGGGAATCTGATGCTCGAAGCGGTTGAAGGGGTCCACCACCAGCACCTTCACTCCTTTCCGGCTCACCAGTTGGGCGGCAATGCGAAGCACGCTCTCTACCGAGAAGTCCTCTTTCGGCATAATGGAGAAGACACTCTGTGCCAGGTAACGGATGGCCTGTCCGGCTTCCGGCAACGGCATCCCCTTGTGTTCGAAACGCTTGCCCACCACGCGGCGTATCAGCTTGCGGTAGTGATAGGCCAGCGGGGTATTCTCCGGGCTGAAATAGCCCACCTTCCAATCGTGGCGCAGGAGCAGGCGCATGGCAATTTCGTCCACAAACTCGCTTTTTCCGCTACCGGGAACGCCTGTAACCGTGAGCACAAAACCACGCTCGAACTTGATCAGCCGGTCCAGATTCTCCAGTCCCGTATCGGCTCCCTCCGGCATTCCGTTGTAATAAATATCCATCAGCGTATCCCATTCGTCCATGGGGCAGAAGACTCCTTCCAACGGGATTTCCGCCGCCTGCTCCACCTGCTGGCAGAGCCTCGGAAGATCGTACTTCAACAGATACTCGTTGGCATCCTTGCAGCCTTCTCCCCAGGCCACCACCTTGCAGCGGTCCACGCCCAGGCGGCGCACCAGTTCGTCGCGCAACTCCACTCCGCGCTTGTCGGTATCCATGGCCAGGATGATTTCCGCCTTGTCATCGAAGTGCGACTCCACGAAGCGGTCCAGCCACTGAAGGTTCGCGCCTCCGGCTCCGTTGGGTACGGACACCACCTCTTCCAGTCCTGCGGCTATCAGGCTGAGGGCATCTATCTCGCCTTCGGTGATGTAGCACTTTTCCTTCCCTTTTATGGCGTCTATGTTCCAAGGAATCAGCTCGGCTCCTTTCACCATCTTGAAATGCTTTGCGGCATCCCGGAATTTCATGTTTTTCATTACTCCGTCCTCCAGGTAAGGGAAGCAGATGCAGGCTTCTTCCTTGCCGGTCTGCGGCAGGAATTCCAAGCGTTCCTCTATCTTCATCCTTGTCAGGACGTCCATCGGAATACCTCGTCTGCCGACCATGTATTCCATCATTTTTCCATTCATAATTTGTTTGTTTTTATTGATTACCGGGCATATGTAATGTACAGGCGGTTGCAGGGGGATGTGCGGCTTGCGTTGCGACGTGTTATGGTGCTGCGATGCTGCATCGTGGTGCTGCGACGTGTTACGGTGCTGCGATGCTGTATCGTGGTGCTGCGACGTGTTGCGGTGCTGCGATGCTGCATCATGGTGCTGCGACGTGTTGCGTTGCTGCGGTGCTGTATCGTGGTGCTGCGACGTGTTGCGTTGCTGCGGTGCTGTATCGTGGTGCTGCGACGTGTTGCGTTGCTGCGGTGCTGCATCGTGGTGCTGCGACGTGTTGCGGTGCTGCGATGCTGCATCATGGTGCTGCGACGTGTTACGGTGCTGCGGTGCATCCTTCTGCTGTTTCTGCCGTTCCCGGTCTTGTTGTTTCTGTTCTCTTTTCCACATCTCGTCCTCGTTCCACGCTATGGCGAAATCACAATGAAAGCATTTCGCCCATCCCCCTTCACGGGTGATATGCACACTGAACGAAGGATCTTTGGGATTGCTTCGCGTTGCGGAACATTCGGGACAAGGCATACGGAAATGGTCCTTTCTGCGCGGCAGGCTTTTCAGCCACCGCACATAATCTGCATGTTCTTCGCGCGTCATATCCAGCTCTGTTTCAGGTTATCCCAGGTGGCACGTCCGTTGGGGCGCGGTGGTGCATCGGCAGGAAGAGGAACTCCGCAATACGAACGTTCGCCGGTCAGCGGATTGTACGTTTCGTAGGGCGAGAGCGATGTCGATTCATTCTGCATCCGGCTCCTTTCTTTCAGCTTTTCTTCCAGAAAAAGACGGGTGGGCCTTTCTCGGCGGATGTAGTTGGCGAAATAAGCTTCGGCTTCGGACACGGAAGTGATTCCTCCTGTGTTTCCTTGTGCCACGACATGTTTCTTGAACAGATCACGAATAAAAGAAAGATTGTTCAAAAAGAGTTCTTTCAAACCTGACATCATCCCCACAGCCTCCAGCCAACTCTGAGTAATGAAAGCTTCATTGATGCATTGTTCCCATCGGGGTATCGTTTCGGACAATTCGGAAAATCGGGGAAGTTTATCAACAGCAGCAACAGCAATTATTTCTTTTTCTTTGTTATTGTTGTTTTTCTTCTCTCCTCTATTCTTTTCTTCTCTTATAAAGCTTTGCTTAAAGCTTGCTTGCAAGTTCTTTCCATAACACTCATTATCAACACTTTGAATCACATTTTTGACTGAATTTTCATTTGTATTTTTTGCAGTCGTATTTTTCATACTTTCCGCACTACTTTTCACGTTGCTTTCCGTGCTGTTTTCCTTGTAGATTTCCTTATTATAATCCGAATGGATTGGCTTGCTGCTCTCCATGCAGACAGTCTTGTTACTATCTACATTCCTGCTTTCCATATAAATTCTCTCCTTGCTATCCATACTGGGTGCACCACTGCTTTTCAGGTAGACTTCCTTGTTATTATCCATGCAAGGTACACCACCACTTTCCATGTAGGCTTCCCCGTTATTATCCACGCAGAACGCATCACCGCTTTTCATGTAGACTTCCCCGTTATTATCCATGCAGGACGTATCACCGTTTTTCATGTAGACTTCCCCGTTACAATCCACGCAAGGTGTATCATCGCTTTTCAGGTAGGCTTCCCCGTTATTATCCATGCAGGGTACACCACCACTTTTCAGGTAGACTTCCCTGTTACAATCCACGCAAGGTGTATCATTACTTTTCGTGTAGATTTCCTCGTTACGATCCATGCAAGACGTATCACCGTTTTTCCCTTCATTGATTCTGCCCCTTCCTATTGTAGACGCAGTTGCTTTTGCAGATGCTTTCACCGTACTTTTCTTACTGCTTCTCCCTCCCTTACTGCCGGCAGCGGCACGTTGCTCGGAAAGTTTGCTCTGATATCCCATCACCTCGTCCAGATACAGACATCGGAAATACCCGTCCTCTGTAATGAGAAACAAATCGAAGTCCTTAATAAGATGTTGCAGATTTTCCACGGTAGCTCCCCACTGATCGGCCAGCAAATCCAGTTCGTTAAAATCATGTTTGTATTCCTGCTGTTTTCGCAGAAACAATATCGTTTCAAGATACAACCCCAGCCCCATGCATTTCATATCGGCATTCAGCTTCATCATTTTGTAATCCGACATCAAGCTGCAATTCAGCCGGATAAACTGCTCTGTATAATCCATTTCTTTTGTGTGTTAGTATAAATATAACGCAAAGGAACGCAAAATATAAATAGGGCGTTGCTCACAAAAACAAGCAATTGTTAATAAACATTTCCTATCTTTGCCGAGACATTTTGTAAGTAGCTATGTTTATGCTGTTTACAAATCATTATTTAATAATTTAATTTTTAGTAACATGAAAAAAATTTGAGATCATCAGCACTTGCATCGGTAATGCCGTGCGAAGAAGCGATTTAAACCCCAACAACTTGAACGACAAAGGTGCGATAGGCCGGTCCACCGCCACCAAAATTCGAGACGGAAAGATTGTGACTCCAAATTCTTACTTCAAACTGATGAAATGGATGGAAAAGGAGAAACCGGAGGTTTACAAAGAAGCCATGGAGCACATCCTGAAAGAACTGGGCAAGCTCAAAATGGAAGAGTAACCTCCCGGCTTCCCGGAAACGGGAATTTTTCCCGGTAAACGAAGGGAAACGGGAAACCGCCATAGAGCGCCTCTGTATGGAGACTGCCTCTATGGCGGTTTTTTACACCCAAGATGCATGGAGTTATAGTTATTTTATTTCCAACTATAAATCCTCCTTTTTACTCAAAAATTATTTTTCTTGTGACAGATAAATACAGAATTGCTGAATATTTACAACATTCACTTTGGGAAAATCTATATCTTTCAGCACATCATAATGATGGTCGTTGGTAACAATGTAGTGCGCATTGGCCGAAATGGCACAATCCACAAACTTATTGTCATCAGGATCGACTGTAATCAGATTAAAGTGATAGAATGGAGTTATCAATTCAACAAACGGACTGTTCAATATGGTTTTCACCACATATTCCGCCGTTTCATTGTCGGTAAGTCTTTGCAGAATTTCTATATATTCCTCCAATATTTCATTGGATACACAGAGCTTGTTCTTTCCGTCCACAAAGGATTGCCACAAGACATGGTAACGACTCCTTTGAGGAATGCTTTGAATAAGACAATTCGTATCAAGAACCAACTTAGCCATTGACGTTATTTTAATGAATGAATATCCATTTCAGCTATTTCATCCAGCTTTTTCTGGTCAAGAATTCCCTTATCCCAAAGTTCATCCAACTTTGTATTCATCCGTTTGGAATAATATTGAAAGAGCACCTCTTTCAATTCTTCCAGACCTTCCTGAGATTTATCGTAAGAAAACATTTCCAACAAATGCCTCTGTATGGGGTTGAATACTGTAGTTTCCATAATTATATCGGTTATAAATTCTATGCGAATATAGAATTTATAATGATAATATCCAAAATGTTTCTCATTAATTAACGCCTATGAAATATGACTCGATAAATCTTGCAACAATATCTCCCTTACATCCGATGTTCAAAATGTTGTAGAGTAAAATCTATTCCGGAGATCCTAATCGGATAATCTTTTTATCATTTCAGATGGATTTTGAAGTAAATGCCACCGGAGAAGTATTTCCCGTTGTTCAGTTCGGCAATCAGGTTGATGTGGTCTTTCCAAAGCTGGTAGTGCGCCCCGATGTTCACTGTGCGGGCGTCATATTCGGCCATCAGATCCAAGCCGTTCAAAGCTTTCACTATTAATGATTCCTGATTTGGAAATCTACATTGGAAATTAGCTCCTATAGCAGGACGATTGTGATGCTTCCAAGTGGCAGGTCTATCTAATACAAAAGAAAAATGCACTCCTAAAATTCCTATATTTTTAAAAGTAACATGTTTCGTTGCAGCAACGTAATAACGATTAAAAAAACAATTTCCTCCATTTTGATCACGACTAGATATACCCCCTCCACCATAACTATCATGAGTACCCGGATCGTCAGCTCCTATTACAATCTGTGGTGTCCATGACTTCCACCAACCTTCTTTCCATGCACGTAATCGAAAATTAAACGATCGATCTTGATTTGTATACTTTCCCCATGACTGCTCTGGGAAATAAGTAGAACCTTCATTGGCATAATTCAATGTACAAGTATACCCCACTTCCAACCATGGAAATATAGTAATGTTAATATAATAATTAAAAGTATATTTTACATCAAAATCATAATAATGCAATGGTATGATATCCAAGACATTCCCACCAAACATAAAAGTTTTATCTTGTTGCATATCCGCTGTTGGAGCATGAAGTAATCCTGTTGTTCCCCTCAATGCCTGTCCATAGCCATTAGTACAAACGCACAAAAATCCCCAAACAATAATTCCAATCCAAGCCCCTCCTATGCTATCAATGTTTTTGTGCAAGCAACCACTTAAAATATTTTTCATGCTCATCTACTAAATGTTCCCAAGAATATTCCGTACGAATCTCTTTTAAATTTCCATTTATAAAATTATCCTTATCCCTTGCTACAACAGCATCTATATCATTCAATAACTCTCTCACATCGGCAACTGTATGATAATATTCCGCATTGTTTTTTAATACAGCCCGATTGAATATATTATCATTCGCTAAAATAAAACAATCTGAAGCCATAGCTTCTAAAAGCGACGGGTTTGTTCCTCCCACCGAATGACCATGAAAATAGGCAAAAGAGAACTTTCGTATCGAATTCAATTTCTTGAAATCATAAATCCCCCCCATAAAACGTATAGATTTTTCTCTACCATACTGTGCTACCAATTCCTTGCCATGAGGAGTATTGGTCTTTCCTATAATGACCAATGGTTTACATCCATTCTCTTTAGAAGCAAGATATCCTTCTATAGCCATTACTATATTATTTTCAGGCTCCAATCTTGCCACAAGCAGATAATAACTGTCCGGAATCAAATTAAACTCTTTTAGATATTCCGAATTATAGTCATCGTGAACATCCGCCCCATAAGCAAGGAACTTACTTTCTTTACCATATTTTTCTTTATAGTAATCATAAATCCCCATATTGTCAGCTATCAAGTAATGGCTATGCTTAACTGTCATCCGTTCCTCCCAAAAGACGAATTTCCGTACCCATTTATTAAATTTGGTACGTTTATATTCCAAACCGTCCATATTCGTTGTGAATATGGGATATTTAATATTCTTTACATCAAACCAAATATAAGCAGGCACAATACTAGTATATCCAGCTTCATAGATGATATCAAAATTATCTCGTTTCAGTGCATCTCTCAGTGAAGCAAAATCATAAAAAAAACTCCCAAGAGAACTCCCCATCCATGTTTCAGGACTATATATATGCTTAATACGGACTCCTTTATAAGTTTTCTCCTTATAAGGATGGAAATGAGGAGAATAAACGGTCACTTCATGACCTCTTTTTGCTAAACCTACAGATATGTATTCAGCAAATTGTTCGAAACCTCCGTAGTTGTTGGGAATACCACGAGTGCTAATAAAAGCTATTTTCATTGAAAATTAAATGTATGAAGTTTAACCAAAACATGGACAAGCATACTTTGGTACTAAAGAATATATAAAAACAAGATTATTATTTTTGTGCAGAAAAAATGCCAAAGAGAAAGTAAAGAATTTATCTTAACTCGGTTATTTTTACGTTTTCGTACAAATGTTTTTCTAATACAAAAAATTGTACATAACTATATTCAGAAAGACATTCTCATTGTTACAACAAATACTTTCCGATTACCCAATAGAGTAATTTCTTTTCAATTATAATAAAGATTTAACTTTGAAAATAAATTTCATGCTATTTTCTTCAATAGCAATTTATCCAACCCTCTTTGTACGCAATACGCAAAGCATATAGCCAAACAAATTGTAAGAACAGAAGTTACAACATAATTTAGATTACTATCTGATATATAATTTTCTAAATGTAGTCTCTCTACTACCCTAAACATCACCATATGACAAAGGTAGATTTCCATAGATATACCACTAAGAAAATCTATTATTTTATTATGCAACCATTTTTTATCAGAGCCTAAGGCATACATATGGTATGCAGTAAAGACAATCAACAATGGGAATAAAGAATGACCTAACAAATCTGATATTGGTAATAAAAAATACCCTATATTCAATACTAAACAAAACAGTAACATCCACCCTCCTATTATATTCATCCAATTATGTATCTCCTTTCTATATAAATAAAGTAGTCCACCTATAACAAAATAAGGTGCACTATATAGTATATTATGCCTGCCTGGATTAAAATTAATAAACTGTTCCGTAAAGAAATATTCTTGACAAAGTATATTTATGATTATTGTTATACCTAATACAAACCACGCACGCTTCTTGCTATTCATTAAAAAAACAAAGAATGGAAATAACATATAAAATAGAAATACAGTTCCTAAAAACCATCCTACCCCAATCACCTCTAAACTATTATTAGGTAAAAGTCCAAAAACTAATGTACAATTCATAAATGCCTCAAACAAACTTCCTTTAGAAAATCCAATCATTATATCTATTAAACTAAGGAATGCAAAGAAAGGCAAGATACGCCAATATCGCTTCGTATAAAAACAGTTCAATGTTATACTGCCTGTTTTTATACGTTCATAATAACCACAGCAAAGAGAAAAACTACTTATAATAAAAAATAGAAAAACAAAGTTTGTAAACCACTCAATAACAGGAGTTATATTGTGTAAATGAGGAGTAGGAGAAATATTAGCAAGGATATGCATCAAAGCGATTCCAATAGCACAAAAAGCACGAAATCCATTCAGATTATTGTATCTATTCATAAGTACTTTCTCAAAATTAAATTCAAAGTGTTTATAAAATTTTATTCACCTACCATTTATTTTATAAACGAGCAAATAAAGAAGTTCGAGAACAATGTATTATCCCACATAACGATGCCATAATCAAATAACAATAAACACCAAATACAGCATGAATACTTTGAATATATGGTTCAACAAAAGAAGACAACATACAAATTGTAGTTATTGCAAAACAGGGAGTTCTTAAAGACCAATCATTTGTTTTAAAAAACATCACATTATATGAACGAATAAATATTATTATATATCCAACGACACCCAACAATCCATTTTTAATCAAAATATTCAACCACGCAAATTCAAGTGTTCCATCCCACCCGACTGTACTACGAATTGCATCTACGTATGGCACATCCTTTTCATAAGCCATTTCTGCACTTCCAAATACCATATAATATATATGCTCCTCATAATAATCCAAATAATTCAATAGCCCTCTAATTCTATACATATATGTATCTATATTCATTGCATAATTTACATAAAAAAAAACGGAGCTTATCATTACAACTACCGCAATGATAAATAGTATTTTATTCCGTTGTTCCCTTTTTATTTTTCTAACTTTATCCAAGCTAAATGCAAAAAGGAAGAAAAAGAATAACATAATAGCTCCTTTTGACATAGATAAAAAAATAAGTATAACACAAACGGCCATAACATATTTATCAAGCCTATACTTACATCCATATTTTGCATTTAAAAATAGTCCTATAAATACAGCTAAGACATCAGACCCAAAATAATTTTTAAACAAAATACCTCCATTAAATCCCAAAGTACCTTCACTTCCATCAAACAAACCTATTCCCGTGCATATTGCTAAAACAAAAGAAATAACCACCCCATATAATATTGCATAAGACAAATTTCTAATATCTTTAAAGGAAATAAGAAACCCTTCAAAAATAATAGCAGAAAAGACAATTACAATCATTGTAAAAATTAAAGAGAATTTTGTCATCCAAGTCAAAGATTGCACCAAGATTCCAAGAGCAAATAAGATGCCAAGAATAAAGACAGTTCTATTTAGATATTTTTTTTTATAACCGTAGCATATTCTACGATAATGAATAAAAATAATTGATAAGAAAATTCCATATCCTAAAAATTCCAAAGCATTCTGCATCTCCATGTTAACAATAAACAAAGAGCCAGACAAAGTAATAATAAATATTGATAAATTCAAGAAGAAATATTTATTCAATTTTATTACTAGTTTACCATCTTTTCTCATCATCTCTTCCTTTTAAGAAAATAGAAATCCAACATTAATTTTGACTTACTAAGCACTACTATTTTCTTCTTAACCTATTTATCAATTTAGCACTTAATAAAGCTAGAACATATAAATTCATTTTTATCAAATACAAATACAATTTCACTATTACAGGTAAAACATTAATATTTATGTCTTGTAAAGAATGATTCTCTCTAATCTCAGATCTTAAATAATTAGCTGAATCTAAAATAGAATTATTGCATTTTATTTCATGAAATATTGCTGTAATGAGCCAATATGCATTAAAAGCATTAATCTGTTCATCAATATTTTTTTCTTTACCACCCAATTTTGATTTTATATAATCAACTAATATTCTATTATTTTTTATTCGCTTTTTATCATATGAATGAAGAAAAGAACCTTGATTCAATTGATTATATACATATAAATTATCAGGAAGAAAAAACGCTGAATCTGCAAAATACAAGCATTCAAATATATAAGCATTATCTTCTCCCATACGTATAGACTCATTTTGACAATAATGATTCATCAATAAAGATCTTTTTATAATTTTTCCACCTGCTGATGGAAAGACGAGTCCTTTATAAAAAGACTTCCGCCTATCCCACATCATATATGGATAAATTATATCTTTAAGTTTATCCTTTGAATAAAATCCTTTGTCTACATAATAAGGTATTGTTTGCTGATGATCACCAAATTCCTTTATCATATTATAGATAATCATATCAGGATGATACTTATCAATAGCATTCTCCTTTACTTTTTGTAAAGCATCCGGAACTAACCAATCGTCTCCATCTACATAGCAAATATAATCACCGACCGCAGATAAAAGTCCTGTATTTCTTGCACTTACCAAACCACCATTAAGCTTATGAATAGTACGAATGCGTACATCTTTTTTTGAATATCTATCACAAATTAATGGACAATTATCCGGAGAACCGTCATCAACTAGTATTAATTCAAAATTCTCATAAGTCTGCTGCAAAATACTTTCAATACATTTTTCCAAAAAAGCTTCAACCTTATATATCGGAACGATAACAGAAAACATTTTTTTCATTTTTAATCTATCTAAAATTCAACTATTAATAATTACCAACTTATTTCAATTTTATCATCCGCCTATACATATACACGATAAAAGATAAAATCCTATATCTCTTTCCGCTTAGCAACTTCAATAAAATTTTATCAAATAACGGCAAATGAGAATGTTCATGAATTGGCTCAATATTTAATTGCCTTATATAATCCCATAATGTTCTATCCGAGATCTTTAATAAATATGCTTGTATTCTCAATTTAGATAAGGAAATAGAATTATTATACAAATAACAATCTTCCTGCTCACTAAAAAAATGCTCCAACACATTATTAGCTAAATATAATTCATTCACTGATTGTAATGCTATATTATTAGTATAAGACCCTTTATTATATCGGACGTAATAATATAAGCATTCATCAAGTTTCACTATTTTCTTTGCATAATACATCAATCTAGGCACTACTGCATAATCTTCTCCAAAATTTACACTTTCAACCGATTGAACTCCTGAGTCAAGAACTAGTTTTCTTAAAAACATTTTCCCCCATATGGAAGATTGGTTTTTCCTTTCAATTAAGTTTTTAATATAAGAGGTTTTATCATTCGGTATATGCTGATGATTCTCAACAATCCGATTTCCATAAACACAATAATTATCAAAAACTACAACATCTGCATATTCGGTCTCTATACATTTACATAACAACTGAACTGCATCCAGTTCTAAATAATCATCACTATCAACATGTATTATATAATCACCGGTAGCATGATTAAAAGCTGTATTTCTAGCAGCAGATAAACCTTTATTAAAATTATGATGAATAATAGTAACCTGCTCCTTTCTAAATGGATAATCATCCAGAACCTTTTTTAAAACAGCTATACTACTATCTTTTGTACAATCATCAACAAAAATATATTCTATATTTTGATAAGTTTGACCAAACAATGACCTTGCACAGCGCTCGATATATTTCTCCACTCCATATACAGGTATTAATAATGAAATTTTATTATACATATATTTATTACTTATAGAACTATCCAATCTGAAGGGATTATATCACTAGAATCTCCTATATTCATAAAACGAGAAGGAGATATTACTCTTTTGTTATCATTTGTATTAAGCCATGCCCCCCACCAACTAAAACTACTATTAGCTATAATATTATGAGTACATTTTGACATAAGAAACATATCTTGCCATGCATTCTCTCCTTGATTACAATCAACAATTATCATATTAGGAATATCAAAATTACATTTAACCCATTCTGCATCATTTGAAAAAATAAAAAAGAAAATTTCCTGTCCATATAGTGTTGTAAAATAAGAAATAGCTTTATAATAATATTGCAAAGTACAAATTCCACCATACAACTTTTGATTTTGCACATTCAAGTAATCTCCTCTCCGTACATGAACAGAAACACTTTGGGTCTTTTTTATTTGGTACAATATAGATCTTGAACATTCAGATATTTCATCTTCTTTAAATCTAAAAATTGCACGAATTTCCCTTTCTATACCCTTAAAATATTTTTCTGATTGCCAATAACCTAAGAAATAACAGCATCCACCTTTTGCATCAGGAATCAACCGCAATCTATCATATTTAGAAGGTATTTCATCTTCTACATATCTCACTTTTAACAAACGAAAAATAAAAAACAAATAACACTTCCATTTTTTATCCAAATGATTAATTTTAATCAATGCCCGAACTACCCATCTATTCAATATATTACTTTTACAATCTACAATACCAAAAACATCATCTAATTCAAAACCGTTATGCGATCGATTTTGTCCTTGCAGCAGGGAATAATCACAACGTATCTTCATATTACTATGCCTCTTAGATAAATAAAAGGCATATTGAAACATTTGGTTTCCTAATCCTCCTTGTAAAAAAACAATTTCTATCATTTTCAAACTAAGTTCCTCAAAGTATATCTATAAAATTATTTTGAAATTAAATTAAGCTGAATCACACGCTTCATTTTCTCAATAAATCGAATAAATAAACACCTACTCTTTATACCTTTCATTTTATTAATTTCATCACCAAAAATTTTATATTTATCACGAAATATCATTTTAGGATATTGGGGAGTTTCCCATTCTTCTGGACGTCCATAGTTTGTTGACAGAACCTTTATTTTACGATCTAGTAAAAATTTATTCAAATGAGACTCGTCATGATAAACAGCAGTTACTTTATTAAAATAATCAATATCCGTTTGCTCCTTACACTCCTGCAAAAGATTAACATATTCTCTTGTACGCCCTCCTGTTATTCCACTCTGATAATAAATATTCCCTTTGCCATAAGGAATACACGCTGTTGAATATATATTACGATCATAAGGAAATTTTCGATTATCATCATAACAATTCCAAGACAAAGACAAAAGAAATCCCTGTTGTTCATTAGGTGCGATTTCAGGCCAAACAATATAATCCAAGAATAAAGAATTACCATTAAAAAAGAATACATAATCAGTATCTCTAATAAGAATATCCTTTATTTTAAGAAATATCTCATAACGTTTTAATGCAATATCAGGCCATGGTAATGCTTCTTGATAAAAACGATGTATATTAACATCTACATCCTCTTGATATATTTTATCAACATCTGTAAATACATAATATTGTTTTACGCATTCAGAATCACTCAAAAAGTATTTTTGACAACTTTTATAAAATTCCTCCCAAAATACAATATATTTTCCTGTACAGATATACAAAATTCCAACCTTCATATTATTTATTTTATATTTAGATTCATATTCACAAAATACTCACCCAATTAAATCAATTATAAAATTTATTTTTTCCTAAAATATTTTTTACAGAATCCATTTCTTCAAATGAAAAAAGTCCTGCAAAGGTGACATAAGTTATAACTCCAATTATAACTCCTCCAATCAATTTTCCCAAATACGAATGCCACAACAATTCCACACTCCCCCATGTTATAATTGCAGTTCCCACAGATAAAGCAAAAATAGGCATGATTGATTTCAACTCATTCATTAATGACAAACAAGACACTTTACGCACAAAATGAGTCATTATATAGATATCTACAAAAGAATAAACAACCAATCCCCAACAAACCATTTCCAATCCAAAAAGAAAAGTCACCAATAAAATAACAACAGCAATCATTTTTTTCCACAATTCCCCTTTCAACTGCATATCAGTCCTACCTTTTACTGCCAAAAAATTACTATTCATCAACATTATAGGATCCCACATATAAGCTAAACACAAAATTCTCAAAAGCGGAACTATTGGTAACCATTTTTCTGTAAACAAGCAAGCTACTATCGGCTCAGCAAGAGCAACAATACCTAACATCAAAGGAAATATAGCAAATGAAGCCATTCTCATATAAAACAAGAACCTCTTCTCCAGTTCCTCTTCATTCTCCTTTATGGAACATAATACCGGAAATAAAGCACGATTTATTATCGCAGACAAATTCACCGAAAACCAACTAGCAAAAGAACTTGCACGATTATAATATCCCAAATTTGTAGTAGAAAACGTTTTACCAATCACAATAGTATATAACTGACTATACAAACTAGAAATAACTCCAGCCAATAATAGTTTGGAGCCAAAAAAAAATAATTGTTTAAAAGATTCCCAAGAAAAAGAAAAGATAGGAAGCCATTTTACCAAAATCCATAAACAGCCAACATTCAATAAATTGTTTAATAGAGTTTGAACAACCAATGCCCATACATTATATCCATTATAAGCTAAATACACACCACACACACCACTAACAACAACAGCAAACAGAGAAGCCACCGTCTGTAACTTAAAATTAAGCGCAAGTGTTAGTTTGGCTCGTTGTACAACCGCAAACGAACTTATTATAATATTCAAAAAAACAACTTTTGCTATAAGTTCCAACTGTGGTTCTTGAAAAAATAAAGCAATATACTTTGCTAAAAAATATAAAAGTAAATATATTATAGTACCAACTACAATATTAAAATAAAAAGCTGTTGAAAAATCTTTTTCTGTAGGATTTTGTTTTTGAATCAATGCCATAGTAAAACCGCTGTCAACAAAAACCTGAGCCATAACAAGAAAAACTGTTAACAAAGCTATTAATCCATAATCAGAAGGTAACACCAATCTAGCAAGAATGATAGTTAGCACAAACTGGATACCTTGAACCGACAAACGCTCTATTCCACTCCAAATTACACTATTAGCAACCTTATTTGAAGAATTTACCATATTATTATTTTTATAGCTTTGTACATAATGAAATTATAAACATTCCCCTACAGAAAAATATTAGTTATATATCCAAAAAACAATAATGAAATAATAAATAGTCCTTTGAGTAAATATCTACCCCTATAACAACAGCTTTCCCCCAATATATTCAATCATTTCCTCATTTACCATCAAATCATCTGACGAGCTAGTATTGTACAATTTACGCCCTTCTAACAAATCTGAAAAAGTAGCTAGGCAATCACTGAAAGTTTAGGAAAAGATACTGTACTCAACACCTTAAAATGCGCATCATTAGAAACCAAATAATCAACTTTGGCAGCATTAACACAATCTACAAACTTATTGTCGTCTTTGTCTGCATGTATTAAATGAAAATGATAATGAGGGTCAATTAATGACACATAAGGAGAATTTAGCAATGCCTGTATTACATTGGATGCTATCAAAGCATTTGTCTTCATACTTATTATTTCTTCATACTCCTCCAATATTTCGTTGGAAACATAAAGAATATATTTACCGGAGTGCAAGCCTCTCCACACATTAAAGTAATTTCCTCTTTTTGAAAAAGATGAAATCAGACAATTAGCATCCAATACTATATCAATCATTATAAGGCACTCTCAAATGTTCTTTCAATATAGCCTCATTCTTATCCTGATCCCACAGACCTTCATCCCACAACTTATCCATATCCTCCTCTACTCTTTGAGCAAAATAGGCTGTCAAAGATTTACGTATTTCTTCCAAGGCACGCTCGTCTTTAGCATAAGAAAACATCTTTAACAAGTGTAGCTGGACTGGGTTAAAAGGTTCTGATTTCATATTCTCTAGTTTTTATTGCAAACAAAAGAACAAATTATATTTCACTTATCCTAGCGATTCAACCTGTTTTTAATTCACAACACTGTTCTTACCAGCTACAATGCCATTTCAATGCCTCAACCACCGGTCATAATCATCCAACCGGTTGATCAGCTGCTGCTTACTCTTTTTCGGCTTTTCCTCTTTCTTCCACGGATCAACCGCCTCGTGCGCCAAATGATAATAGATACTGCTATCCGTACAACCATAAAGTGTAACCACAGCAAGTGCACGCGACTGCTCCGCCTTGACGAGAGGAAGCATAGTCTGCATAACGCCAACCAGCTTTGCCGCCTCTTCTTCCATACCCAATATAGTATAAGCCGGCAGCAAAATGGCATAAAGCTTGCAACGCATCACATCCGTATCCATCCGGAGATTGCCATATTCTTTCAACGCCCTGGCAGCCAGGGAACGATCTTCCTCACTCACCCCCTCCGCACTGTGATAACGCTGAAGAGCACTGTGCAAACCATTCAACATACAGTCATTGTCCAGACGGGTATATACATGCTTGTCCTCATCATTCAGGGCAATTACCTCGTACTCACCCGGCATCACACGCAGCAGCGGAACCCACATCCAGTTCTCCACACATACCATCACATCCTTTCGCCCGGCTCCCGGCTGAATGACAACAGTCGCCTCCACCCCCTTAAACCGTCCCTCGGTAATGCGTATCCGGTCGCCCTTGCGCAAACCATCCGGCTGGGGTATATAAACAGGAAGTGTATTGGAATAAGAACGGGCCACCCACTGCAAATTCTCCATTGCGGCATCGGAAAGGTAGGGAAAATACTCCCGCTTCCGTTCCCTCACCCGAGGCAGGAAACTGAGTACAGGAAAACGTTGCATCAGTTGGAAAACATCACGCTCGGAGGCACGGACAAATACATAGTTGAAGAGTAAGGGACGCTGGGTATTGACGAATTTGCCGTCTATACGCCTCACTTCCTGATAGGAAGGAGCAAAAAAGCCGAATGAGGGCTCACCTGCCTGTATGCGGCGGTCCTGTTCCCGTTGCAAACCGCGCACTCCTCCCCGATGACAGTCGGGAAGCGACAACACATACCAACGCACGGCATTGTTATTCCGCAAAGCTTCCAACGCTTCGGGAGATGCCACAGAACGCTTCGGTTTATCAAACTGATGGGATAGCTTTTTCATGAGGTTTATCGTCAGAAATCCACGCTGACCGATACTGGAAGACCATATCAGCACAGTGTTTATAACTGACTGATAAATAGTATTTTACACAGATTTCATTTTGTATTTCTGAAATCTTTTATTTGTTGTTTCTTTCGTCCGAAGACGTCTTTTCTGTCTGCTTTTTATAGACATGTTTATACCCTCAAAAAAGGTTCTTTACCCTTTATATAAAAGGAATTTAGAAACTTTTTGAGGGCACAAAGATACACTATAATTGTGTATTACACAATAAAAGCGCTTAAAAAATAGGAAAACTTACTTTTGATAAGAAAATAAGAGATGGGTATATTTCGTAATCACAATAAAAGATTCAAGTTTTACAAATATTTATTCAATAGGACTGTAATAACCTTATCCAATTCTATAAGGTCATTCTTTATAGTAGTAAATACTATCTGCTCGTCTACATTACTATATTCATGCGAAATAAGATTGCGCATATCATAAATAGCCAACCAAGGAATTTCCTTATATTCAGAAAGCGGTGATGGTTGTAAAAACAACAACTTTCCTACCTGTTCACCTATTACTTGAAGGCGCATAACACATGCATTGAACACCATCACTTTATCCATGGAGGCTAAAAAATCATCAGCACAATTTATTTCTTTACTCCATTGCTGTATATAGTAAATGGATTCTTTTATCTGGGTTAACCTGTCGCAAATGGTTAGTCGTCCTCCTTTATACATAAATGGCTTCTTTTTCAATATTCTGTTTCAAAAATGGAGGCAGTGAGGAACGGAAACGCACTAAATCAATTTCACAATGAAACATTTCCGTCAAAACAGTCTTCAAAGTGTACATAGTGGATAAAGTAGGATTATCAATATCTACAACAATATCCAAATCACTATCTTCCCTGTTCTCTTGACGTGCAACCGAACCGAAGATACCAATTGATTTAATTCCAAACTCATGCCCAAAACATTGTTTGAAACTAACTAACTTTGCCTTACATTCATCTAAGCATAACATACTTTTCACCAACTTTAGGTACTGGAACAAAGATAAACCTTTTATTTGAACGATACAAGTTCTTACCTCGGTTTCTTCATTTCACACACCATCAGAGCTCTCCTTGCATCAGAACGTCATCATCACCATAAACCGCACGCCCCATTTGTTCGCATCGGGATGATCCAGATAATTCAGACGGCGGACATAGTCTATGTGCAATATCTTGAAAATATTGTGAATACCCACAGAGCATTCCATGTACGGGGTCTTCGGGTCCATCACAAAGCTGGTAGGACGTCCGTCACGGGTCGGGAACAGGAAGAGCTCGCTGTCACCCGGATGCTTCATCGGATTGTTCTTGTCGGTTAAATGACCATACAGCATCTTGAAGCCGATAGCCTCACGCCACTTCAGTTTTTTCAGCAAAGGAATACGGTTGAAAATCTTACCGTTCAAATCCCACGATACATCCAGAGAGGCGTAACGGTCGTTCAGGAACTCCATATTATTAATCAAGTTGAAAGTCTCGCGTTGCAGGATATAGGACAAGTTGGCCGCCGGCATGATCAGCAACGGGAACGGAACTTTGTTCCACTGCGCACCGCCTTTCACGAACATATCGATCTTACCCCATGACGAGAACCAGAAACGCTTGTACAGCCCGATCTCTGTCAAGTTATAGTTATACTCTCCGCCCAGCACGCCCTTGAAACCGGCCGTGTGCGACAGCGTAAATACCGGAGCGTCAAAAGAAACCGGAATACGGCGTTGCTTGGTATTGACAAATGTCTCACCCGGAGCGTAACGGAAGGCCAGGGAGGCTTCCATGGTCTGAATCTCAGGAACCAACGTTTTCTGGTCATCATTGGTTATATAGGCCAGGCCGCCGGTAGGCTCGTCTGTGCTGTGTTTCACTTCCACCGTGGTCTTCAGGCCAAACTGTGTCTCGTTCTCATACTTCAAGGCGATATTCCGCACGTAGGACATCTGGTCTACCGTAGAAGTCTTGAAAGATACGAACACGTTGTCTTTATCTGTCTTCAGGAACTTATCCGTGGGAGACATCACATCATACTGATAGCTGAACGTGATGGAGTTCTTCGGGAACTCGCGCGGCAGGTATTCCTTCTTGTTGAAAGAGTATTCCACCTCACCCATATACTTGGAACGATGGTCCTTGAACCCGTAAGCGTAATATCCCTTGAAGAACAGATGCGGATTCAGGTTGGCCGTGGTCTGCGCGCTCATACGCAGACGCAATCCGTCGATATAGTTATTGGAGATCATGGTGTTTACCGGACCGATATCTACCTTGCTGGGATGCTCCTTGGTTCCGGTTTCCACAAAGTTCTCGATAAACGCCTTCAATACAAAAATCACATATTTGAATCCCGGCATCTGCTCCAGACGCTTTACCAGCATATCCATAGAACTCTCGGTCTGCGTAAGCGGAACCGGCCGGTATTGATTCCAGAAATCGTCTCCGCGCATCATGGCGTCCGCCTCTTTGATCTCGGTCCCCTTACGCTTGAAAAGTTGCTGCGGAAGCTCATCGAAGGCATAATCAGAGTAACGGGTAGTCCTTCGTATCTGGAATCCTTGCATGATCTTCATCAAGGTCATCTCCACAATCATGTCATCGGTTTTCAACACCCACTCCCCATTGGGCAATTGCTCGAACTCCTGAATAATATCCATATTGTCTACAAAGTTCACCCCCGATTTCTTGGGCAGGTTCATTGTACATTTCTTCACCGTATAAGACGAGTCGGCCAATACGTAAAGATGCCCCGTAAAACCGAAGTCCTGCGAGTTATTGGGAACGAAGGTGAGATGGAAACACTTGTCCTTGTCCACGAATGTGGTGTCCATAATGTAAAACTTATAAAAAGAGATGGCATCACTGGACGAAATAGGGCTGATGAAAGGATACTGCAACAGACGGATATCATTGTCGTAAATATTCACATCCGTAAATACATCCTTCAGCACCGTGCTCAGCATATCTCCCGTTGCAAACAGCTCGTTCACCCCCGTAGAGCTCATTCCTTTGATAATGGTCTTCTCACTCTTGGGATGTTTACGGTAAATTTTCTGCGAAGCGGTCTCGTCTACCGAAATAGGAAGGATGAATTTATTGGTTTCCTCACAAAGTTCGATCTGGTCTTTCAGGAAAGGCATCTTTTTATACATGCCTTTTTCCAGCATCTCGGGAGTCACATCATTCAGTGACATCGTGATCTTCTGATACTTATTGTACTGATAGTAATCGTTCTCGCTCAGCTTATTATTCTTTTTATGAGCGATCACCTTCTTCATCAGTTCCACTGCCGGATTATTCTTACGGGAGTATTTCTCTCGTTTGGGCTTCACCACCACTTCGTCCAGCATGATATCATCCGGTCTCATCCTCACATTCAGGTTCTTGGTGACGCCGGGAATTATATTCACCACTTTTGTTACATATCCCACCGCCGAAAAGGTGAGTTTATTCCAGCCTTTACGGGTTTCGACCTTATAATTTCCATCATTATCGGTAATACTTCCTACGCCTTTTCCTTCATAAAAGACTGACAAGTAGGGTATGGGTTCATTCGTCAATGAGTCTGTTACAACGCCTTGTATATTTTGGGCTGACACCGAAATGCAGCATCCTAATAACAAAAATAGTAGAAACGACTTGATATATTTTGTCTTCATTCTTTTCACCGCTATTTTTATGAGGGAACAAAGTTAAGCATTAACTTAAAAGAAAGTTGCTAATATAAGCTAATAAATACAGAAATCTTACATATTGACCAATAAATAGGTGAAATTTAACACCGGCAGAGCCATTATGCAGCAAATAAAAAAGGGGTCTTTTCACAAAGCCCCCTTTTTAAGTTTTCAATAGGTATTAGTTTTTTTTTAAGGTAAAAAGATTGTTTTCAGGATAACGATGCAAATATCGAGCCTTTTTTTAAACCAGCCAAATAAAAAACTATGCCATACAACATGTTTTTAGATTTTTCTGTCTTTTTTGGCAGATTATTATTCAAAATGCTCTTTATCGGCCTCATTATATATACAAAGGTAGCAAAAATATAGACTAAAACAGCATTTTAATGAGTTTTTTCTTTTCCCAAGAAATGTCCATCTACCTTATCGCGATGTTTCAGCACCTTTGCATCGATGAAGAAAACAATTTCTTCGGCGATATTGGTTATATGGTCTCCGGCACGTTCCAGCTTACGGATAACGGTGCCGAGTTCCAGGCAAGTCAGGAAATTATCGGGGTGTGTTTCCAGATATTTTGTAAGGACGGCAGGAGCAGCCGCATTAATTTCGTCCAGCAAATTATCTTTACTGAATACATTGAGGGCTAATTCCAGATTTTCTTCATTCAACGCGTTCTTGGTCATTTCGAGCATACCGAGCACTTGTCTCAGCATCTCTTCTATACGCAGGCTGTGGAGCAGTTCACTATCCAGCACGGTTTCCTCGCTTCTCACCACAAAACGGGCTATGCCTTCGGCAAAATCTCCCAAACGCTCCAAATCACTGTTTATCTTGAACATGGCCAGCACAAAACGCAGGTCAATGGCTACCGGATTGTATAGAGCGATAGTGTCCTCTACATCACTGTCTATTTTCAACTCGAACGCATTCACCCTTTTCTCACGGACAATGACTTGCTGTGCCTGGTCACGGTTAAAGGTCAGCACAGCCTCTCCTGCCCTGTCCAGCTGATTGTAAACCAATGTCCACATCTCGTTCACTTCCTTCTTCAGTGATACAAGTTCTGATTCTATAAATTTCACCATATTCTTAATTCTTGTTTTGTTTATCATTATTTCTTTCACCGCAGATTGCGCAGATTCACACTGATTTTAATTTTCCGGACAGAAGAATAAAAAGACAAATCCGTACCATTAGATCTGAAAAGCAAGCAAGCCCGCATCGGGTTGTGGCACATCAGTTCCAGTTTTATCTTATCTCCCATCTGTGCAACGCTGTGATGAATGCTTTACCCGAAACGCCCTGTAATATAATTCTGGGTCGCTTCCTTGCCCGGATTCGTAAATATTTTCTTCGTATCATCATATTCCACCATATTGCCCATATAGAAGAAGGCTGTCTTGTCACTGACACGCGCGGCCTGCTGCATGTTGTGGGTGACAATAACGATGGTATATTCTTTCTTCAGCTCATGAATCAACTCTTCTACCTTGGCTGTAGAGATAGGGTCCAGTGCCGAAGCCGGTTCATCCATAAGCAGAACCGAAGGAGATACGGCCATGGCACGGGCTATGCACAACCGCTGCTGCTGACCACCGGACAGGGCAAACGCAGACTCTTTCAACTTATTCTTCACCTCATCCCACAATGCGGCTCCTTTCAAGGTTTCCTCCACCCTGTGGCGGATAAACTCATTATCTTTCACCCCATTTACCCGAAGCCCGTAGGCCACATTCTCGAAAATGCTTTTCGGGAACGGGTTGGGACGCTGAAAGACCATCCCTACGCTCTTGCGCAACTCGTCCACCTGCACGGACTTGTCGTATATATTTCTCCCGTCAATCAAAATCTCCCCCTCCAGACGAGAGCCGGGAATGAGGTCGTTCATGCGGTTGAACAGACGGAGGAAGGTGGACTTGCCACAACCGGACGGGCCTATGAAAGCCACCACCGATTTCTCTTCAATCGTCATGCTTATATCTTTCAGTGCCTGAAAATCACCATAGAAAAAATTTACATGTTTTGCATCTATCTTATTCATATTCTTAATGTTTTAATAATTTGCTGATTTGTCTATGTGCTAATGTACCAATGTCCGTGCGGTACACAGCGCAACCCATCGGCACACCGACAAATTATTAATTCGTTTTTACTTTGTTGGAAAAATACCGGCGGAGTGCATTTGCCAACAGGTTTATAATTAAAATAATAAGGATCAGTACCAACGCCGTACCGTATGCCAAAGGAAGCTGTGACTCCATATCCGTTCCGCTGGTAGAAATCACATAAAGGTGATAAGGCAATGCCATGCATTGGTCCAGAATGCTATGCGGCAGTTGCGGCAGGAAGTAAGCGGCACACGTAAACAAGATGGGCGCCGTTTCACCCGATACACGTCCCAAAGCCAGAATCAGTCCGGTAATGATGTTGGGCATCCCCATAGGCAGAATCACATGCCAGATGGTTTGCAGCTTGGTCGCGCCCAAAGCCAGACTCCCTTCACGGAAGCTGTCGGGAATCGCCTTCAAGGCTTCTTCGGTGGTGCGTATCACCAAAGGTACACAAAGCAATCCCAACGTCAAAGAACCGGCCAGGATGCTGTCGCCGAACCCCATGTATTTCACAAACAGTGCCATACCAAACAAACCGAACACAATGGACGGAATACCGCTCAGGTTATTGGTCATCATCCGGATAAAGCGGACCAGCTTGCCTTTCGGCGCATACTCGTTCATATAAATGCCACTCATCACTCCCACCGGAAAAGCGAACAGCGCACTGCCCGCCATCAGATAAAAAGTACCTACAATGGCCGGCCATATACCGCCACCCGTCATGCCGTCACTGGGCGCCGTGGTCAGAAACTCCCAGCTGATCACTCCTATACCTTTATATATAATAAAACCGAGAATGGCGAACAGAATGAGGACAATACTATAACTCAACAGTTTGAAAATGCCGAATGCCAGCCATTGCGAACGTCTTTTACGCGCCCCTTGCCCGACAGGGAAAACATCTTGCTTCATATCTTAAATACTTAATTAATCATTTGTCAATCTATCCATATACCCATTGGTGCGCTGTGTGCCGCATGATCATTAGCACACCGGCAAATCAGTACATTATTTATTTGTTCTTGATGAAATATATTCTACACTAAAGTTGATAAGCATCGTGATGAAAAACAACACTACTCCCAACAGGAACAGGGCTTCATAGTGCGCGCCGCCGGCTGGAGCCTCTCCCAGTTCCGCTGCAATAGTCGCCGGAATGGTACGGAGCGGCTCCAGAATAGTGGTGGGTATCACGGCCGCATTTCCTGTAACCATCAGCACCGCCATCGTCTCGCCTATGGCACGTCCGATGCCCAGGACAACGCCCGAAGTGATTCCCGAAACAGAGAAAGGTATCACCACCTTATATATAGTCTGCCAACGGGTAGCACCCAATGCCAGACTGGCTTCGCGCATGGCACGGGGGCAATTCCGCATCGCATCCTCGCTTACGGTAATGATAGTGGGGAGTGCCATGATAGCCAAAACAATACTTCCGGCCAATCCGGTTTCGCCCACAGGCAGATTAAAGACTTTCTGAATAAGCGGTACGATGACTATCAACCCAAAGAAACCGTAGACCACGGACGGAATACCACTGAGCAGCTCAATAACCGGCTTCAGAAAACTACGGGTCCGATGGTCGGCCACCTCGGACATATACACCGCCACCGACAAGCCGAAAGGCAAAGCGAACAGGATGGCAAAGAAACTCACCCAAAGCGTACCCGTAATCAAAGGAAGAAATCCGAACTGAGGGGCGGGAGTAGCCGTAGGGAACCATTCCTTTCCGGCAAAAACCTCGTCAAAAGAAATAGACTCGTCTTTCAGCAGGTGGCCCGGAAAATCCTTCTCTATAAATTTGGAGGGAACAAAGGCGATGATGCCTGGATTACCGGCAACGATCTCGCCGATGCACCGGGGGGCTTTCTCGTACCCGGCTCCCAACTCTTCCTCCGAGAAATAGGAGGTGATATCCTCCAACCGGAAAACTTTAACCTCCGCGTCCGGTCCTCCCAGCTCTTTCCAGTTGGTAATCTCTTCGTCAAAAACGTCTTTTATTTGTGCCGCACTCAGTTCCTGCACCGGATTGGCTTTATTCACCGCCAGCACATATCCCTCTTCTATGACTTTTTTATTAAAAAGTCCCAAAGCTTCCGCAAACAAGAATACGACAATCAGCAAAATAGTAATGCTCGTTACAAAACCGCTGCAAGTCAATATTCCTTCTACAATCTTTTCCCAAACTCGTTTCATACAGTTTTAGTCTTCTATTTTAATAACCGATGCAAAAAAAGCCTCTTTATATTAAGGTGATATGAAAGAAGCTTGAAGTATTTGCTACAATTATATTACAAACTTGTTACAAGCAAAGACAATCCTGATCTTATTGCCATTTTCCCGCAAGAACGGATTCAATCCACCCTTGCCGGTGAATATTGCCCGTAACAGAATCGTAACACACCAGTAAAACAAATGACACAAGAAAACGTTTCTTTTGCACACGAATTAATATAAGAACTTATGAATCAATTAAAAGCTCTATTTCTTTTTATTCTATTGGCTTGTAGTCTGAATATTACCGCACAACGCATAAAAGGCAGTGACACGGTGTTGCCTGTGTCACAGGAAACAGCCGAGATTTTCATGAAAGATGATCCCGACCGGCGGGTAACCGTCACCGGCGGAGGAACCGGAGTGGGGATTTCCGCCCTGATGGACAACACGACAGATATCGCTATGGCTTCCCGTCCCATCAAATTCAGCGAAAAGATGAAACTGAAAGCCGCCAAACAGGAAGTGGAGGAGGTAATCATAGCGTATGATGCCCTGGCCGTCATTGTAAACCTGTCCAACCCTGTCAGCCAACTGACACGCCAGCAACTGGAAGCCATATTCCGCGGCAAGATAACCAATTGGAAGCAACTGGGAGGACCCGATATGAAAATCATTGTCTATTCCCGCGAAACCTCTTCGGGAACTTACGAATTTTTCAAAGAAAGCGCCCTGAAGAACAAGAACTACATGAGCAGCAGCTTGTCCATGCCCGCCACCGGAGCCGTGATCCAGTCTGTAAGCCAGACCAAAGGCGCTATCGGCTATGTGGGACTGGCCTACTTGTCCCCCCGGGTGAAAGCCATCGCCGTTTCCTACGACGACGGCAAGCACTATGTACTGCCCAGCCTTGAAAACGGAAAGAAGAAACTTTACCCCGTAGTACGCCCTCTTTACTACTATTACAACGTAGCCAATAAGGAAAAAGTAACCCCGTTCATCGACTATATCCTGTCGCCCCAGGGGCAAAATATTATAAAAAACGGTGGATATATTCCTGTGAAATAAAGGATATCCCAAAAAGAATGCGTACTTTTGCAGCAAAAGTGTAAAATTGATATCACAATGACTGAAATGAACGCTACAGAAGCTACAGAGAAAAAAAGTCTGAACTTCATTGAACAGGCAGTTGAGAACGACCTGAGAGAAGGTAAAAACGGAGGGAAAGTACAAACCCGCTTTCCGCCCGAGCCGAACGGCTACCTGCACATCGGTCATGCCAAAGCCATCTGTCTGGATTTCGGGATAGCTGCACGCTATGGTGGCGTATGTAACCTGCGTTTTGACGACACCAACCCGACCAAAGAAGATATGGAATACGTGGAAGCCATCAAGGAGGACATCCAATGGCTCGGATTCCAGTGGGGAAACGAATATTATGCATCCGACTACTTCCAGCAATTATGGGATTTCGCCGTCAATCTGATAAAGGAAGGAAAGGCTTATATAGACGAACAGAACTCCGAACAAATCGCGGCACAAAAAGGCACTCCCACCCAACCCGGAACCGAGAGCCCTTACCGCAACCGTCCCATCGAGGAAAGCTTGGAACTGTTCAACAAAATGAACAGCGGTGAAATAGAAGAAGGCAAAATGGTGCTCCGCGCCAAAATAGACATGGCAAGCCCCAATATGCACTTCCGCGACCCTATTATTTATCGTGTGGTAAAGACTCCGCACCACCGTACAGGCGAAACCTGGAAAGCATACCCCATGTATGACTTCGCACACGGACAGAGCGACTATTTTGAAGGAGTGACCCATTCGCTGTGTACCCTGGAGTTCGTACCCCACCGTCCGTTGTACGACCTGTTCGTGGACTGGGTAAAAGAGGGTAAAGATCTGGACGACAACCGTCCTCATCAGTATGAGTTCAACAAACTGAACCTGAACTACACCTTGATGAGCAAGCGTAACCTGCTGATTCTGGTAAAAGAACATCTGGTAAACGGTTGGGACGACCCCCGTATGCCGACTCTCTGCGGTTTCCGCCGTCGCGGCTACTCGCCTGAGTCCATCCGCAAATTTGTAGACAAGATAGGTTATACCACTTATGATGCCCTGAATGACTTCGCCCTGCTGGAAAGCGCTGTCCGCGAAGACTTGAACAGCCGTGCCACCCGTGTATCGGCAGTCATCAATCCGGTGAAACTGATCATTACCAACTATCCCGAAGGACAGGTGGAGGAAATGGAAGCTGTCAACAACCCGGAAGATCCGTCGGCAGGCACACACACCATCGAATTCAGCCGCGAACTGTGGATAGAACGCGACGACTTCATGGAAGACGCCCCGAAGAAATATTTCCGTATGACTCCGGGACAGGAAGTGCGTCTGAAAAGCGGATACATCGTGAAATGCACAGGCTGCAAGAAAGACGACAACGGCAACGTGGTGGAGGTATACTGCGAATACGATCCCGACAGCAAAACAGGTATGCCGGGCAGCAACCGCAAAATCAAAGGTACCATACACTGGGTAAGCTGCGCACACTGTCTGCCTGCCGAAGTACGCCTGTACGACCGCCTGTGGAAAGTGGAGAACCCGCGTGATGAGATGGCCGCCATCCGCGAAGCAAAGAACTGCGACGCACTGGAAGCCATGAAAGAAATGATCAACCCCGATTCGTTGAATGTATTAACCAACTGCTATGTAGAGAAATATCTGGCCGATGCCAAACCGCTGGATTACTTGCAGTTCCAGCGCATCGGTTATTTCAATGTAGACAAAGACTCTACACCGGAACATCTGGTGTTCAACCGCACCGTATCTTTAAAAGATACCTGGAGCAAAATCAATAAATAAAAACAAGCTTATGAACTACGACATGTCTTCTTACTTTGAAGACCCGGAATTTAAAGAAGCATTGGCAAAATACGAGGGTATGGTGGAGAACCATACCCCCGCTTATTTTGAAGCTGATGAATTGATCGATATCGCCGAATACTACACTTTAAAAGGAAGACATAAAGATGCAGACAAGGCCATAGACCTCACTCTCCAATTACATCCCGAAAACACAGACGCCCTGGTTTTCCGGATACGCTCCCTGATGCTGCAAAACAAAAAGGAAGAAGCCAAAGTGGCAGCGCAACTCATCGCCAACAGCACCGACCGTGAATGCAGGTTCCTGCAAGCTGACATGCTGATGGAGGAGGACCGCATAGAAGAGGCCGAGGAGATATTCAAACAACTGGTCATGGACGAGGAGTACGAAGTGGATACGCTGCTGGATATCATCCAGGACTATACCAACGCCAATCAGGAAGAATATGCCGGACAATGGGTAGACTGCCTGTTTGCTCATTCCGACATGCAAACCCTGCCCAAAACCAACCAACGCCTCCGCGATGTGCTGTGCGATTATTACAGCACGTTCAACAAGCCCGACTTGGCCATCCCCTACCTGAACATGACCCTGAACGAGTATCCCTATTCCATCGAGCATTGGAACGAACTGGGGAAATGCCATCTGCAACAATGCCAATACGAAGAGGCGAACGAAGCCTTGGATTTCGCATTAGCCATTGATGATGAAAATACAGATTCATTGACTTTGAAAGCATTTGGTTACCACCAGGCAGGCAATTTAAAGGAATCCTGCGACTACTATCTCCGTCTGGCCAATGTGAGCAAGAACAAGACGAAAGCCTATCTGGCACTGGCACAAATCTATCTGGAGATGCGGGACCATGCTTCGGCCATCAGCTATATAGAAAAGCTGATAAACCGGAAATCGGGCCTGACCGACTACGAATTGGCCGAGTTATATTCTGACACGGCGCTCTGTCATGCCTATCTGGGGCATACCGAAAACGGATACAAATATATCAACCAAGCATTGGAGCTGAACGAACATGATGCCGAAATACGTATCGCAGCCGGACGCTTCTTTACAATAGAAGCTCAAAAAAGCGATATCAGCGAAGAGGAACAAGAAAACAACCTCCGCAATGCGGAACATCAATTCACACGTGCATTGGAGTTTACTCCGAAGGAGGAACGGTTTGATGTGCTGTTCAAAATCGGCTCTCTATATTTTGACGAACATAATTTTGAATATGCCAACCAGTACTTCGAACTAATAAACAAAGAATTTCCGGAGGATGCCGATGCCACTTACTTTTTTCTGGCTTACGGTTATTACCACCAGCAGGAATCCGCTTCGTTCATGCACTATCTGGCTAAAATCAGAAAAGAAATTCCGGATATGTACGCCACCATGGGAACCGGCGATACCATACTGATGACCGACACCTACTTCAATGAAGCGCTGCGTGCCATTAAAGAAGATGTCAGCACAGGCAAGATTAACTTAAACAAATATTTATAATAATTTTATGGAATCAGTTGCATTTATCCAGTGGTGTCTGGACCACTTGAATTATTGGACAATAACGTTATTAATGGCCATCGAAAGCTCTTTTATCCCTTTCCCCTCGGAAGTGGTAGTGCCGCCCGCCGCCTATAAGGCTGCCGGAGGAAACAGTGACCTGAATGTATTTCTGGTAGTTATATTTGCGACCATCGGAGCCAATATAGGAGCCATCATCAATTATTATATAGCCTATTTCGTAGGCCGTCCGCTGGTTTATAAATTCGCGAACAGCCGCTTCGGGCACATGTGTCTGATTGATGAAGCCAAGGTTCAGAACGCGGAACACTACTTTGACAAGCACGGGGCACTCTCCACCTTTATCGGACGTCTTATTCCTGCCGTCCGCCAGCTTATCTCCATTCCTGCCGGTCTGGCCAAGATGAAATTATCCACTTTCCTGCTGTACACAACGCTGGGAGCAGGTATCTGGAATGCCATTCTGGCGGCTATCGGTTACTATCTGCAATCAGTGGTTCCCGAAGAGCAGTTATTGAGTACCGTAACCGAATACAGTCACGAGTTAGGATATTGCTTCATTGCTATCGGTGTTTTAGTGGTAGGGTTCCTGATTTATAAAGGAAGAAAATAAAAAAGAATGAACTTTTTTCCATTTAAATTTGTTATCATTACAGTATCGAACTAAAATATAATAAAATTATGGCAAAAACAGCATTTAAAGGAGCACCGGTAACACTAGCCGGAGAATTTGTAAAAGCAGGAACTTCAGCTCCGGAATTTACATTGGTAAAAGGAGACTTGAGCAATTATACATTAAAAGACGGGAAAGGCAAATATCTGATTCTGAACATTTTCCCCAGTATGGATACCGGTGTATGCGCTACTTCCGTACGCAAGTTCAACCAGCTGGCTGCAAACCAGCCCAATACGGTGGTGTTGGCAATCTCTAAAGACCTGCCATTCGCCCAGGGACGCTTCTGCACTACTGAAGGCATCACCAACGTTATTCCTTTGTCTGATTATCGCTATACTTCCGATTTCGCTGAAAAATATGGTGTATTGATGACTGATGGTCCTTTGGCAGGATTATTGGCACGCTCGGTTGTAGTGATTGATCCGGAAGGAAAAGTGGTTTATACCGAACTTGTTCCCGAAATAACCCAGGAACCGAATTATGAGGCTGCACTGAAAGCGGTAAAATAAAAAGTACTTTCCGAAAGAACTAAGAAAACGGCAGAAGATTTTTACAATCTATCCGCATAGTTTTGGGGGTAGTTTCCGGCATAACTTCTTGAAAGTTATGCCGGAAATCTTTATATGTCATGCTTGAAAGATCTATAATCTTGCATGTGAAAGATTTATAATCTTATGCCCGAAAGATCTATAATCTTACATCTTCATCCTTTAGACAAGTACCATTGGTACATTCTGTGTACCCCTTCTTCTATATCAATCTTATGCTGCCATCCCAGCCGGTGCAATTTGCTTACATCCGTCAGCTTACGCATAGTACCGTCCGGTTTCGTAGCGTCAAAAGTCAGTTTGCCTTGATAACCCACTTCCTTGACAATCTTGTCCGCCAGTTGGGCAATGGTGATTTCTTTCCCCGTACCGATATTGATATGACAGTTGCGGATATCCTTGGAGCCGGCAGCATAGGTATCCTTAAAATCCACATGCTCCATGATATAGACACTGGCATCAGCCATCTCCTCACTCCATAAGAACTCACGCAACGGCTTGCCTGTTCCCCACAAAGTTACTTCCTGCCCGGTTATGCCATACTTTTTCAGAATGGAGAGAATCTCCTCATCCGTATGCGAACCGTCTATCCCCTCTACGGGACGAAGATTCATATCTTTACGCACCGCGTCCCAGTCCCCTTCATTCAGGCATTTTCCCAAATGAATCTTACGAATCATGGCAGGCAGCACATGGCTGTTCTCCAAATGGAAATTATCATTGGGACCGTAAAGGTTCGTAGGCATCACGGCTATGTAATTGGTTCCATATTGCAAGTTAAAGCTTTCGCACATCTTCAACCCGGCAATCTTCGCAATAGCATACGGTTCGTTGGTATATTCCAAGGGAGAAGTCAGTAACACATCTTCCTTCATGGGTTGTACGGCATCACGAGGATAAATGCAAGTGCTTCCCAAAAACAAGAGTTTCTTTACATCATGGCGGAAACTCTCCCCTATCACATTCTGCTGAATCTGCAAGTTCTGATAAATAAAATCGGCACGGTAAAGACTGTTCGCCATGATGCCGCCCACATGTGCCGCTGCCAGAATGACATACTGGGGCTGCTCTTCATCAAAAAACTTCTTCACAGCCTGCCCGTCCAGCAAATCCAGTTCTTTGTGAGAACGGCCTACCAGATTGGTATATCCCTTTTGCTGCAAATTATTCCATATAGCAGACCCCACCAGTCCGTGGTGGCCTGCTACATATATCTTGGCTGTTTTTTCCATTATTCTGCTATTTGAGCCTTTAAATACAGTTTCTTCACGAACTTCATATCATGCTTCACCATGATTTTCACCAGTTCGGGGAAAGAAGTCTTACGGGGATTCCAGCCCAGCAACGTTTTGGCTTTAGTGGGATCACCCAACAACTGCTCCACTTCGGCGGGACGGAAATACTTAGGATCGACGGCAACCAGTTCCTTGCCTGTCGCCACATCGATACCTCTTTCATCCACCCCTTTGCCTTCCCAGCGCAATTCAATGCCCACTTCCTTGAAGGCCAAGGTACAGAACTCGCGCACCGTATGGTATTCGCCGGTCGCAATGACAAAATCTTCGGGAGTATCATGCTGAAGAATCATCCACATACACTCCACATAATCTTTGGCATAGCCCCAGTCGCGCAAAGAATCCAGATTTCCCAGATACAGTTTGTCCTGATATCCCTGGGCTATACGTGCGGCAGCCAAAGTAATCTTGCGTGTTACGAAATTTTCACCACGGCGTTCGCTCTCATGGTTGAACAGGATGCCGTTCACGGCAAACATACCGTAACTTTCACGATAGTTCTTGGTAATCCAGAAACCATACTGCTTGGCCACCCCATACGGAGAACGGGGATAGAAGGGAGTCGTTTCCTTCTGAGGCACTTCCTGTACCAGTCCGAACAATTCGGAAGTCGATGCCTGATAAATCTTGGTCTTCTTTTCCAGGCCCAGAATACGGACCGCTTCCAACATACGCAGCGTGCCTACCGCATCCGCTTCCGCAGTGTACTCGGGTACATCGAAACTTACTTTCACATGGCTCTGAGCAGCCAGATTATAGATTTCATCGGGCTGTACAGCCTGAATGATACGTATCAGCGAACTACTGTCGGTCATATCCCCCCAATGCAGATTCACCAGACGGGTCTTTTGCATATCACGAACCCACTCGTCCAGATAAAGATGTTCGATACGACCGGTATTGAATGAAGAAGAACGGCGCAGAATACCGTGAACCTCATATCCCTTTTCAATCAAAAACTCTGCCAGGAATGAACCGTCCTGACCTGTAATACCTGAAATTAAAGCTACTTTTTTCATTTCGTTTATTGTAAATGGCCTTATGCAAGCCCTCTTGGTTATTTCATATCACATAGCTATCTACTCTATCTGCCTTTCGGCATGGCAAAGGGCGGAATGACCAAACAGAACGGCAGATGACAGACAGCATACACTCCATGTATGCAGAAATAAAATATATACAAGAAAGAATATTTACTCCGCCGAAAATTCTTTGATGCGCTGTTCCTCGCTCAACCGGCAGATCAGCAATGTGTTATTCTTCTCAGCAACGATATATCCGTCCAGTCCCTGTACCACCACCCTCTTTTCCTGTGTAGTGTGAATCACACAGTTACGGGTTTCATACAACTTTATATTCTCACCTATCTGCGTATTATTATGGGCATCTTTCGGCAAATTCTCGTGCAATGATCCCCAAGTACCCAGATCACTCCACCCAAAGCTGGCAGGAAGGACAAAAATCTCATCCGCCTTCTCCATAATGGCATAATCCACCGAAATGTTCTCGCACAAAGGGAAATTCCGGTCAATCATTTCCTGCTCCTTGTCCGTATAATAATAAGGAAGCAAACGCTCGAACACCTTCGAAATGGCAGGCTGATATACGCGCAGGGCGTTCACCACCGTATTTACATTCCACACAAAAATACCGGCATTCCAGAAGAAATTATTTTTTTGAATATAGCGCCGGGCTGTTTCCAGATCGGGTTTCTCTTTAAAAGAATACACCCGGAATACCTCCTTATTGGCGGTAGAAGGTACACTGAGATCAGCTTCAATGTAACCGTAGCCCGTCTCAGGACGGGTAGGTTTCATGCCCAGGGTAAGGATAGCGTCCGAATCGGCCGTAAAATTCATCGCCGAATTAATCACCCGCTGAAACTCCGCGATATTCATCACAATGTGGTCGCTGGGGGTCACCACCATATTGGCCTTAGGATTACGTGCCTTTATTTTCCAACTGACGTATGCTATACAAGGAGCCGTATTGCGACGGCAAGGCTCACGCAGGATATGATCATCAGCAATATCGGGCAACTGCTCCTTTACAGTATCCGCATACTTCTCTGATGTCACCACCCAAATATTTTCCGGAGGACAGATCCCCTGAAAACGGTCAGCCGTAAGTTGGATCAATGTACGGCCGCAACCCAGTACATCAATAAATTGCTTAGGATAATCAGGAGTACTCATCGGCCAGAAACGGCTTCCAACACCTCCGGCCATTATAACGAGGTGATTATTCTTGATGTTCATATGATTCATTTTTTACGTTGTATGACCGCAAAGATAAGTATTATTTTTTAAAAAAAGTATTGCGTTTTAATTTATATGTCCTATATTTGCATACGACTAACATTTTTTTTGTCATGAAACAACCGACAACTGAAAACTCTGATATAATTAAACTAGTAGCGATATTAGGTGATTTTGCCTTGTTGAACCTTTCTATGATACTTGTGTTTTTTATTCTGAAAGGAATAGATTCACAGGCCATAGCCCATATTTCATTGAAAACCTACCTGCTGACTTCCAACCTGTGCTATATTCCCTGCATATCCATCTTTGGGGTCATACTGCACAACCGCATAGTGCGTCCGGAACAGATTGTAGGCCGCCTGTTAGGAACAATCAGCTTGCATGTAGTCATCTTCCTCACGGTGCTGGCCATTATTAAGGTAGATAACTTCTCACGCATCTATCTGCTTGCTTTCTATCTGTCTTTCATACCTTTAGCTATAGGATGGCGACTGACATTGCGGTTCTTTGTGAAAATGTTCCGCCGCAGTGGCAGGAACCTGCACACCACTGTACTGATAGGCGACGGGGACAATATGGTGGAGCTGTACCATACGTTGAACGATTTGACTTACGGATACAGGGTTTTAGGCATTTTCTATGATGAGAAGGACTCTAATTACCCCGAAGGGATTCCCTTTAAAGGTCCTGTAAACCAATTATTTGAATGGTTGTCCCATAACACCGTGCACGAACTGTACTGTGGTCTGCCATCCAGCAGAAAGGATGATATTCTGGCCATCATGAACTATTGCGAGAACAATCTGATCCGCTTCTATAGCGTACCTCATGTACGTAATTACATAAAGCGTCAGCTGCAACTGGAATTATTGGGTGAAGTTCCTGTATTGTCCATCCGTACCGAGCCGTTGCAGAACCCGGTAAACAGACTGGCAAAACGGTTATTTGATTTGACATTTTCCTCTCTGTTTTTACTTACAATTTTTCCATTTATGTACCTGATTGTAGGTCTTATTATTAAAATTACCTCACCTGGTCCCATATTCTTCAAACAGGAGAGAAACGGGGAAAACGGGAAAATCTTTAAATGCTATAAGTTCCGTTCCATGAAAGTGAACGCATTGTCCGATTCATTGCAGGCTACCAAGAATGATCCCCGCAAGACCAAGTTCGGCAACTTCCTGCGTAAAAGCAATCTGGACGAACTGCCGCAATTCATTAATGTATTCAAAGGAGAGATGTCCATTGTAGGTCCCAGACCCCATATGCTGAAACATACAGAGGAATATTCCCAACTGATTAACAAATACATGATGCGCCACCTTGTCAAACCCGGAATTACCGGATGGGCGCAAGTCACCGGCTACCGGGGAGAAACCAAAGAACTTTCCCAAATGGAAGGCAGGGTAAGAAGAGACTTGTGGTATATTGAGAACTGGACTTTCCTGCTCGACATCCGCATCATGATAAAAACAGTAACCAACATGTTCCGGGGCGAGAAAAACGCCTATTAATCCAAATCGTAGGGACATATAAAAAATAAAAAGATATGAAAGGTATTGTACTAGCCGGAGGTTCGGGCACGCGCCTCTATCCTATTACCAAAGGAGTATCCAAACAGTTGCTCCCTGTCTTCGACAAACCCATGATTTATTATCCTATATCGGTACTTATGCTGGCCGGCATACGGGAAATACTCATTATCTCCACCCCATACGACTTACCGAGCTTCAAAAGACTGTTAGGAGACGGAAGCGATTTCGGAGTACGCTTTGAATATGCGGAACAGCCTTCGCCCGACGGACTGGCACAAGCTTTCATCATCGGCGAAAAATTCATCGGAAATGATTCCGTCTGCCTTGTACTGGGTGATAACATATTCCACGGCAACGGCCTGTCCGCCATGCTGAAAGAATCCGTACGCGCTGCCGAAGAGGACAAGAAAGCAACGGTATTCGGCTATTGGGTCAGTGATCCCGAAAGATATGGTGTGGCGGAATTCGACAAGGAAGGCAACTGCCTCTCTATTGAAGAAAAACCTGCCCAACCTAAGTCCAACTATGCCGTGGTGGGACTCTATTTCTATCCCAACAAGGTGGTGGAAGTAGCCAAGAATATCAAGCCTTCGGCACGGGGAGAACTGGAAATCACCACCGTAAACCAGCAATTTCTTCAGGACAAGGAATTGAAAGTACAGACATTGGGCAGAGGTTTCGCATGGCTGGATACCGGTACTCACGACTCGCTGGCCGAGGCAAGTACCTACATCGAAGTCATTGAAAAGCGCCAGGGGCTGAAAGTGGCGTGCCTTGAGGGCATAGCTTTGAGAAAAGGCTGGATTACTCCGGAAAAGATGCAGGAACTGGCCCAGCCGATGCTTAAAAACCAATACGGACAATATTTACTGAAAGTTATAAAAGAACTGGGATTAGAATAATGGAAGTTATAAAAACAGCAATAGACGGGGTTTTCATTTTGGAACCCCGTATTTTTAATGATGCAAGAGGGTATTTCTTTGAAAGCTTCTCGGGACGTGAATTTGAAGAAAAAGTATGCAGGACTACATTTGTACAGGATAATGAGAGTTTCTCCACTTACGGTGTATTACGCGGCCTGCATTTCCAGAAACCTCCTTTCACACAAAGCAAACTGGTGCGTGTGATCAAGGGAGCGGTACTGGATGTGGCTGTAGATATCCGGAAAGGTTCTCCTACTTTCGGAAAGCATGTGGCTGTAGAATTGACCGGAGAGAATCACCGGCAGTTTTTTATCCCCCGCGGATTCGCACACGGCTTTGCGGTACTAAGTGACGAGGTGTTGTTCCAATACAAGTGTGACCATTATTATGCTCCGCAAAGCGAAGGAGGAATCGCATGGGACGACCCCGATCTAGGCATAGACTGGCGACTTCCGGCCGACAAGGTTATTTTGTCCGACAAGGACAAGAAACATCCGAGATTGAAAGACTATCAAACGGATTTCGACTTTAATCAAAGTTTATATTAAAGGCTGTTTTGATTCTGCGTTTGTCCGGTTTTCGCCAGTGAAATTAAAGAAGCCGAAAACTGCACACCGGACTATCGTAACGTTCAGGACAACATTTCCGAAGATTGACCTATAAAAACAGGGTGCACCTCCTACGAAAGAGATGCACCCTGTTTTTATAGGTCAATATCTTTATATCACTTCTTCTCCATCCCCTCCTGAGGAGCATTAAGTCCTGCCTTCAGATTTTCAAAGAATTCACGTCCGAACAAGATCCATGCGGAAGCGCCCGCCACTGCCAGGAAAATAAATCCGACAAGAATCACCTTCTTGCTGGTTCCCGAAGGCAGCAACGGCACACTGGCAGGTTCCACAACGGCAAATACAGGTTTGGCCTCCTGTACTTTGGCCCGTGCCACCTGCAATTGGGTAGCCACCTGGCTATACACCTGATATGCCAGATTCATATCATTCTGCAACCGTTCTCTCTCCGTCAAAGCACTTTGAAGGACAACCCCCTTGTTGGCATCCATGTAATTGGCATAATTCTGCTGGGCTACATAATACTCCTGCTGGCGTTCCTTATACAATTGTTCCAGATAAGCACAATCCTGCTGGGCTTTGGAGACCCTGTACGCTGTGATATACTCCTGAAGCTTCACCACTACCGTGTCTGTAATGGCGGCCGTAACCATCGGGTCCTGCAAAGTCACCGTCACTGTGGTGATGCCGGTTTTCTTATCCACATCAGCAGTAATCGCCTTACGCATGGCTTCCACTTTCTTCGCCTGATCTTCTGTCAGGTGGAAAGGATCCAGCCTGTTCCCTTCTTCCTCTTCCTTATCGGAGAAGAGAGATTTCACCCCGCCTATAGCCGCCCCGGGCAATCCCATAACAGCACCCCACCACGGAGCTTTCTGCTCATCGAGATAAGCTACAAAAGTAGTATCCACCTCACCGTCCAACGTGGTGACATGTGCATTAAACAGTTCCAGAATGAAAGGAGTAGACGCTACTATATCCGGGAAAAGAGATACGTTCAACGCATCCGCCTCACTGCCCAGACTCATGCCTCCGATCCCCAGCATGGCAGCCATTCCCGACAGGCTCCCCCCTCCGCTTTTACCGGATTCGGGAGACAATGTCACTTCCACCGTATATTGCTTGGGAATACTCAGAGCGATAATCACCCCTACAATAGCACCTATTCCGGCAACCTTCAGCAGCATCTTTCGGGCAGCCCACAACTTACGGACATACTCCATCAAATCAATTTCCAACTCCTCGTCTTCCCGTGGTCTTTCCGTATTATTCGTATAATTCTTATCTTCCGCCATACTGTTTCTATTTTAAGATATTAGCAATAGATGCAATCATAGTAGCCAACGACGCACTGGTGGTTGCTATGGACAAAGTGTTCTGCAAAGTCCAGTTGCTCTTTTCCTTCACCGGAACAATCACCTCACAGCCCGGCTGGATCAGCTCACGGCTACCCTTCTTCGCTCTCTTCACCTGACCGTTCATATATACAATATACGCCTTGCTCTTCTTCGCACGGAAACCGTAACCTCCGGCCTGCTCTATATAATATTTCAACGTCTTGCCATCTTCAAATGAAACGGTATTGGGATACATCACAGCCCCGCTGATACGTACCGTGTTGTTGTATTCGGGAATTTCAATCACATCCCCCTCACGCAATACGATATCCGCACTGGAGCCGGGTTTAAGCATCGCTTTTTCCAAATCGATACCCACATAATAGATATCTCCCAAATCCAGCCGGTTGACATCAATGGAGTCCTTTCCAGTCTTGGCCATATCCAGAACCGTTTCCATACGTTTGCGTTCATCGGCATTGATACGACGGCTTAAACGGGCCCCTTTGATATAAGCAAACGGAGTCACTCCACCTGCCTTCTTGATCAAATCGGAAAGACGTTCGCTCTTCTCTGTCAGCGCATAATCACCTTCATACAAAACCTCACCGGTCACCTGCACATTCACCTGTTCCTGATAAGCAGGGCTCTTACGCACATATACCTGATCGTATGGCTGCAACACAAAACCCGGTTCTCCGTCTATCACAAAACCGTCTTTCAGAGAAAACGAGTACATTTGTCCTATGGTGGAAACCGCTTCCGTACCTTTGCTATCCTTGATACGGCGGGAAACATCCACACGGACGGTAGAAGCCGATTCCATCAATCCGCCAGCCTGGATTATAATATCCTCCAAAGTCGTATTGTCGGCAAAAGCGAACTCACCCGGACGGGCAACCTCACCATACACCATGATGCTTCCCACATCCTCCAAGTCATGAATACTGGGAATATAAAGCACATCATTACGCTGCAAAGGTACATCGGGTGCAGTACCGTCCATGATGCCTTTTATATCTACTTGAATAACCTCTTTCTTCAGATTCTCGCGCTCGCGATGCAACACCGCACGTCCTGTAAAGGCATCACCCATAAGGCCTTCAGCCTTTTCCACCAGTTGGCGGACTGTATTCAAGGTTCCTCCGAACTGATAAATGCCCGGACGATAGACAGCCCCCTTGATTTCAAGCTTGTTCTCAAAACGGTCCAAAATAGCTTCAGCAGTCAACGCATCACCATCTTTTACCTGGAATACGGAATAATCAATATCATCAATCGTATAAATCTGATACTCCTTTCCGTTTTGACGAATCATACGGAGAGAACGGGTATAGGCATCCCCCGAAAATCCACCGGCATACTTCAACAACGTGGCAACACTTTCGTTGTTTTTCATCTCGTATTTCATGGGGCGTTTCACATTACCCTCTATGCTAACCAACGCCTCGTATGGAGGAACGATGATCACATCGCCTTCCTGCAAGCGGATATCATCATTGATTTTACCTTTCATAATAAAATCGTACACATCTACGGTAGCGATTTTCTGTCCTCCGCGCACTACTTGTATATTGCGCAAGCTACCGATATCGCTCACGCCACCGGCACGGTACAGTGCATGAAACACGGTAGAGAAAGAAGACAATGCATAAGTTCCCGGTTGGAACACTTCCCCCATCACGTTCACCTGGATCGTCCGGCTGTTTCCCAAAGTAACCTTGATTTGTGAGGACGGGTTCTGTTCATTATCAAGCCCTGCATAAATCTTATTCAGTTCTTTACGCAAATATTGGTTGGCTTCGGCAATAGTCATGCCGTTCAGATAAATCAATCCCAAATCGGGGATCGTGATAGATCCGTCCGGAGATACATTATCGCGGATGGTGGCCTGGTTTGTACCCCAGATATCAATGATTACCTCATCACCCGGCCCCAGACGGTAATTAGGAGGAGTAGCCAGATTCACACTCGGCTCGAATGTAAGGTTTCTGGTTTCAAAAATGTCCCGTCCGTACACCTTATCCTTCTGCATTTCTTCCATATCGCCCATGCCCATCCCCTCGTAATAGCGATTGGCAGAAACACTGTCCGACGAGTTCTTCCCTACCACTCTGTCCGCAGCCGGACGTTGGTTGAAAGTAAAATTCTCTGTTACATAGATATCTTCCTGCGTCTTTGTCTTTTCACGCAAACGGTTCCGATTTTGCATCGTTGCATTTGCATCTTTATCAGCAGACCCATTTTGCTGTTCATAAAGTTTCTTTACACGCTTAGCCTGTTCTTGTGTCACTCCTCTACGGGCTAACTCTGTAGCAATCTGACGTTGGTCTTTTCCTTGTTGCATGCCCGTCTTCACATATTCCAACACCTGTTGGTCACTCATAGATTGCTGTGCAAGCACAGAACCCGAGAGGGCAAAAACTAAGACCAGTACGGATAATAGTTTTTTTATCATATAAATTCAATAAACTTAGTAATTTAGCAGCCGCAAAGGTAGATATTATTTTCGATATAGGCGAGTATTATTTCATAAATATCCCTCTAACAAATATAAAAACGGCTGCCATCTGACGGTGTACAGCCGTTTATTCTTTAATAATCCGTTAGCAGAATTCATTCAGACTTCATTGCACAGCCCTCCATATTTAAAAAAGGTCTGCAAGGGTAAAACTTGTGCAATACCATTCCGGCCGGATCAGCAATACATATTTACGATGGCTTCGTACAATTCCTGCTTACCGCTTACTTGCTTGGGCTCACCATTCTGCTTAGCATAAGCCACTACGTCTTCCAATGTCAGCTTGCCTTCTTCAAATTCTTTGCCTTTGCCACTGTCGAATGAAGCATAGCGGTCTGACAACATCTTGCAGTAAGGAGATTCATTAAGCAAAGCAGCAGCACTTTCCAATGCACGCGCCATAGCGTCCATACCTGCAATATGGGCGATAAAGATATCTTCCAGATCAGTAGAGTTACGACGTGTCTTGGCATCAAAGTTGGTACCGCCATTACCCAAACCGCCATTGCGGATAATCTGCATCATGGCCTGGGTCAGTTCGTAATTGTCGATAGGGAACTGGTCTGTATCCCATCCGTTCTGATAATCGCCACGGTTAGCGTCAATAGATCCCAACATTCCGTTATCTACCGCAACAGCCAGTTCATGTTCAAATGTATGACCAGCCAACGTAGCATGATTCACTTCAATGTTCACCTTGAAATCCTTGTCCAGTCCGTGAGTTTTCAAGAACCCTACCACAGTTTCGGTATCCACATCATATTGATGCTTAGTCGGCTCCATCGGTTTGGGTTCAATCAGGAAAGTACCTGTAAACCCTTTGCTCCGGGCATAATCGCGGGCAATGGTCAACATCTGAGCCAGATGTTCCTTCTCACGCTTCTGATCTGTATTCAATAAAGACATATACCCTTCACGTCCACCCCAGAACACGTAATTGGAGCCACCCAGTTCGATGGTAGCGTCAATAGCGTTCTTTATCTGGACAGCAGCGCGGGCAACCACATCAAATTCGGGGTTTGTAGCAGCCCCGTTCATATAGCGTGCATGACCAAAAACATTTGCCGTACCCCATAACAATTTGATTCCGGTTTCAGCCTGTTTCTGTTTGGCATAAGCAACTATCTCTTTCAGATTCGCTTCATATTCCTCGATTGTATCGGCTTCCTCACACAAGTCCACATCATGGAAACAATAATATTCGATTCCCATTTTCTGCATGAATTCAAAGCCGGCATCCATCTTATTCTTGGCAGCCTGCACCTTATCGGCATCGCCGTTCCAAGGGAATTTCTTTGTTCCGCCGCCAAACTGGTCACCGCCCTCGGCACACAACGTATGCCACCATGCCATAGCAAACTTCAACCAGTCTTTCATCTTCTTGCCGTTAATTACCTTTTCAGCATCATAATAACGGAACGCCATCGGGTTCTTACTTTCCTTACCTTCAAATTTAATCTTTCCTATACCGGGAAAATACTCTTTTGTAGCCATAATTCTTTACTTATTTTAATAACTTGTTCTAATTTATCTACTATCTTTTTTCAACACGCAGGCGGATAGCCATTTCTTTATCCGAAGGTCCTTAAAAGGCAGCCATCGCTCTCTCCAGATTGGATTTCCAGCGGGCGTACGCATCATCGTAAGCAGTACGCTGTGCCACATCAGGCTCTATCACCTCCAGTTTTTCCAATGTGGCAAATGCCTCGTTGTTATCTTTATAAACACCCGCGCCTATGCCGGCCCCCTTGGCGGCGCCCACCGATCCATCCGTGTCATACAGTTCGATTACAGCCCCTGTCACTCCCGCCAATGTTTCGCGGAAGATAGGACTGAGAAACATATTGGCATGTCCGGCATGAATCTTCTGTACAGGGATACCCATCTGCTCCATGATATCAATGCCGTATTTAAACGAGAACACGATCCCTTCCTGTGCGGCACGAACAATATGCTGCTTTCCATGCAGGTTAAAATTAACTCCACATATAGAGCATCCTGTCTCTTTATTTTCCAGCATACGCTCCGCCCCGTTGCCAAAAGGAAGAATACTTACTCCGGCACTGCCGACAGGAGCCTGTGCCGCCAGCCTGTTCATATCACTGTAAGAAATACCTTCGGGAGCCACATTACGTTTCACCCACGAATTCAATATACCGGTACCATTGATACACAACAACACTCCCAGACGGGTCTGCTCGGCAGTATGATTTACATGGGCAAAAGTATTCACCCGGGATTTCGGATCATAATTCACCTCACCGTTCACGCCATATACCACTCCCGATGTTCCTGCCGTAGAAGCAATCTCTCCCGGATTGAACACATTGAGCGACAATGCATTATTAGGCTGGTCTCCGGCGCGATAGGTTACAGGAATTCCCTCTCTCAGGCCCAATTCTTTGGCAGCCCATGCATTTACACGTCCCTGCTCGCCAAAAGTCGGTTTGATATCAGCTATCAGCGAACGGTCGAATCCATAATAATCCATCAGGAAGCCCGCGACATCATTTGCCTGAAAATCCCAGAACATCCCTTCGGACAAACCGGACACCGTGGTACAAATATCCCCCGTCAGTTTCATAGCGATATAATCGCCTGGCAGCATTATTTTATAAATACGTTCGTACACAGCAGGCTCATTCTCTTTAATCCATGCCAGTTTGGAAGCGGTAAAATTCCCCGGAGAGTTCAGCAGATGAGAAAGACATTGCGTTTCCCCCAATACCTCAAACGCTTTCTGCCCGTATGGAACCGCCCGTGAGTCACACCATATAATAGCCGGACGTAATACATTTTGCCCTTTATCCACACAAACCAGTCCGTGCATCTGATAAGAGATACCGATAGCGGCAATTCCATCCGGACCGATCCCACTCCCGGCCATGACAGCCTGAGTTGACAATTTCAGATTTTCCCACCAATTTTGCGGATCCTGCTCAGCCCATCCGGGGCGGGCAGCCATAATAGCAGCCTCTGTTTTAGGGAAGAATGCAGAAGAAACACACTTTCCGGTCTCTGCATTTACCAAACTCGCCTTTACCGACGAACTGCCAATATCATAACCTAATAGGTACATTTAATTGAAAATTAAGAATTTTAAAATAATAGTCTCTGTCCCGATGCTTATCAGCATTATCCTTCCAAGGAAAGGCCGGTGAAGAATCCCAAAGCATATACCGATTCCCCGAAACGACCAGGCGGAGTATTCTCACAGCAATCACAACAAGGCTAAAGTTATCTGTCTGTTATCACTTCGTTCCCGACTTATTATATATTGAACGGTCGAACTTATAGAAGCGTGCCGCCCTGTGGCATACACCTACCTGTTTTTCTTCCAAAGGTACTACATATGGCATCAACGCTATCTTCTTATGGAAGTTCCTTACGTCAAACACCTTATCATAAATCAACTGATAGACAGTCCGCAACTGGGCCGCCGTAAACTTCCGGGGAAGCAAGTCGAACATTGCGGAAGGAGCATATTCCACATAATGGCGTATATGCACCAATGCATCCTGCAAAATCTGGAAATGGTCGAACGCCAGGCTTTTCACCTCCGTCACAGGTGTCCAGCAAGCATCGTATTTATCAGACAGCTGTTCGAACCGTCTGTCAATCTTCACCAGTGTCAGGTAAGCGATAGTCACAATGCGGTCTATTTTCTTCTCGTCCAAACGATGAAAACGTTCCAGCCACAGCACATCCTTAGGGTTACGGGTACGGTCTTTCGATCCATACGCCTTAAACTGGGTAAGCTTCACATTCTTCAGGCCCGTCAACTCATTCAACACCCGCTTGGCCGCCTCATCCAGATCCTCATCGTCATAGATAAGGCTGCCCGGCAACTTCATGTTATTATATCCGTCCTCGGACTGTTTCCCCACCTGCCTTACCAACAGGACACGGAACTGCTCTCCATCAAACCCAATCAGCACACAGTCCACAGATACATGTAAATTAATCGTCTGGTTTATTTCCGACATAGTAATATGGCTTTTATCATTTCCGGCAGCAAAGATAAATACTATTTTTCGAATTACATAAAACAATATATTTATTTTTATTATGTTCCAAAACACTATTTTTCAATATAATAAATATCATCTATCATACAATATCACATCTTAATCTTATCATATACACTACAATATATAATGTACAGGAGTTGTCCCGTCTTCTTTTTTCCCTTTTTCCAAAGGGATTTTATTCCATTCACCCCCCTATTTCAGACACTTGGTTAAGGAAAAGCAATCTTTACGCCAAAAAATTAATAGAATAAAGTTGTTTATTCACAATAATTTTCTTTACTTTTGCCCATTAAAATCTAAAGATTACTCTATGAGAAAGAAAATTTTGGTCTTGGACGACAAAATAGCAATTGCAAAAGTCCTTTCAATCTATCTGGCCAGTGATTATGATTGTATTTGGTTACCGAATGGCATCGAAGGGGTAAAATGGCTTCAGGAAGGTAACATACCAGATTTGATTATATCAGATATCCGTATGCCCGAAATGCGTGGAGACGAGTTTCTGGAATGGATAAAATCCAATCAGTTATTCAAACACATTCCGGTGGTTATGCTAAGCAGCGAAGACAGTACCACAGAACGCATCCGCCTGTTACAAGAAGGCGCGGAAGACTATATTGTCAAACCTTTCAATCCCATGGAGTTAAAAGTAAGAATTAAGAAAATCATTGAGTAAATCAGCATGACCTTTCTGCTTTATATAGGAAAGAACAAGGATTTTTTGCGCAAATTCAGCAAGCTCGAAAATGTCCAGATGATTTATGCCCAAAACTACCAGGATGCCATTACAATTTGTATCAGACTGAAAGTACGTGAGAACATCATTGTCCTTCACGAACAAGGGGAGATGAACGGAGATATTGAACAGATCGGTGCTTTCAGGAAAAAGTTCTATCAGGCATATGTCGTACTCATTACGGACAGGCTGACTCCCGAAGCCAGCAAAGTCTATCTGAACAGTGGAATAAACGATACCGTCAGTTTGAACATCACCACCGCCCGGTTAAGGCAGAAAATAGACATCATCAATAAACGGCAGGAACTGCTATATGCACATAACCGGAAGAAAAAAGACGTCAGGCATTTTATCCTTCCCCAATGGAAGCGCTGCTTCGATATCCTTTTCTCCAGTGCAGCGTTAGTCTTCCTGTCCCCAGTCTTTCTGCTGATTGCCATAGCCATACGTATGGAAAGCAAAGGACCTGTTATTTACAAATCCAAACGGGTAGGAACGAATTATACCATTTTTAATTTCCTGAAATTCCGTTCCATGTATACGGACGCCGATAAAAAGCTGAAAGACCTTGCCGGTCAGAACCAGTACCAGCCGGAAGGCACTCCGGAGATTGCCAAAGATTTCTCGATGGAAGAATTAGGAGGACTGATGTTTGGAGATGACGGTGTTATAGATAACGGCGGAATGCTGGTTTCCGATGACTTCATCATTCCGGAAGAAGAGTTTATTTCCAGACAAAACGCACTGGATGAAAGTCCTTTCATAAAAATAGAAAAAGACCCGCGGGTTACCAAGGTAGGACGCGTTTTACGAAAATACAGCCTGGATGAGTTACCTCAACTGGTCAACATCTTGAAAGGCGACATGTCTGTGGTGGGGAACCGTCCTCTTCCACTCTATGAAGCCGAACGCCTGACAAACGATGAAAGTATCGAACGCTTCATGGCGCCTGCCGGGCTGACCGGCTTGTGGCAGGTGGAAAAACGGGGGGATGCCGGAAAATTATCCGCTAAAGAACGCAAAGAATTAGATTTGAAATACGGTAGAGAATTCTCCTTTTTCCTGGATATGAAAATCCTGTTCAAGACTTTGACAGCTTTTGTCCAAAAAGGAGATGTTTAAATAATTTGTTTTAGGAATAAAAAGGGGATTTATTATATGGGTAAAGTATGTCTTTTTGTCATCTGTATGTATTGTTCTATCCACCATTTAAGCGCACAACAGGAAGAGCAGCAAACACAACCGGTACAACAACCTCTTGTGACACAGGATGATATATTGGGGAATATGAATGTGGATTATGCAAAGATAAAGCTGCCTCCGTTAAGTGTCCTTTATGAGAATGCACGCAGCACTCCAAGCTTACAGATTTTAGAGAAGGAGAAACAGTTACAGAAAAAGCTACTATCGAAAGAGAAAAGGAACTGGCTGGGGTTTATCCATGCCGGCGGAAGTGCTTCTTACGGTATAGCAGACAATGTGGCCAGCAATACGGATGTCAACACCCCACTTATTTACAGGTATGTAGGTACAGAACAGACTTCGTGGAATGTGGGAGGCGGCATCAGTATTCCTTTTGAAAAGCTGTTCGACCTCCGGGGAGGAATCAAGCGCCAGCGAATCCAGGTGGATATTGCCGAGTTAAGAAAACAGGAAGCATACGAAACCCTTAAAATACAAATAGCTCATTTATATGTCCAGATTTTATCCAATATAGAAACATTGCAAAGATCAGCTGAAAATATAGCTTTATATAAAGGTGCATCGGCTGTTGCAGAACAGGAATATAGAAACAGACGTACCTCTATTCATGATGTGGCCAAGACTAAAGAACAGGAATTTGCCGCTAATCAAGACTTTGCCTTACTACGCTCTACTATTAACGACCAGCTGCTGACCCTTGAAATAATCTCCCACACCCCCATCCTGACCATACAAGGAGAAAAGGACGTTCAAGAAACAACGATACAGGAACAGGAAGAAAACAAGAGGCAAAGTAAGAAAAAAGACAAAAAGGAATAAGAAGCATGGAATTATTTAAATACATAGTCAAGTTTATCTACCGTATCCGTTGGTGGATGGTTATATTTCCATGTATAGCCGGTATCATAGCATGGTTTCTTACCAGAAATCTGGAAAAAACGTATGATGTGAAAACCACCATCTTTACAGGAATCATCTCCGGATACAACGTAGATGCCACCGATACCCGAAACGCCACCGTGCACATGAGTAATTTAATGAATATCATTACAACGGAACGCACACTGAAAATAGTATCTCTGAAACTGCTTGCCCGCTGTCTGGTCTATGGAGATGCCGAAAGAAACACCAGTTATATTTCAGCCATACATTACCAGCAGCTGGTTTCCGGTATTCCACGAGAGTTACAGGCATTGATAGACAAGCAAAACGAAGAGAAGACCTATCATAATCTGGTAGCTTTTGAACGCCCGTCCATCAATAATTTCATCTACCAACTACTCAATTATACCCACCCTTATTTCAGCGTACCTCTACTCTCACAACATATAAAAGTAGCCAGGTTGGGAAACAGTGATATGATCGAGATTGCTTATAGTGCCAACGATCCGGGAATAGCTTATAACACACTTGAGATTCTGAATGAAGAGTTTGTCAAACAATACCATGAACTACGCTATGGAGAAACAAACAATGTGATCAAGTTCTTTCAAGAAGAACTGGCCAGATTGGGCAAAATGCTGACTGCCGCCGAGGATTCTTTAATCGAGTACAATATAGAAAACCGCATCATCAACTACGGAGAACAAACCAAACAGGTGGCAAGCATGGACGCTACTTACCGGATGATGGACAATGATTTGCTTGTCAATTATTCCACCAGTAAGGCGTTGATCGATTTCTATGAATATAAATTAGGTGATGTAGCCAAATTGATCCGTACCAACAATGAGTTTATGGACAAACTTCATCAAATGTCCCAATTGAACACCCAGATCTCGACCATGGAAATCACTCCGGACGAAAAGAACCGGAAAAAGCTGGAAGAACAAAAAAACATGTTAAGTAGTGCCGAACAAAACATCAACAATCTTGCCCTGAAACTAAGTGCCGAAGCCGCAAGTACAAACAATGTATCTTATGAGACACTCATCAGCCAATGGCTTGACCAAGTAGTTCTTGCCGAAAAGACTAAAGCCCAAATGGAAGCACGAGATATAATGAGAGAGAATTTAAATAAAGATTTCCTTTATTTCTCCCCCATCGGCGCTACCCTGGGCCGGAAAGAAAGGCATATCGGCTTTGTGGAAAGCAACTATATGTCTACCATGGGAGCCTTGAATGCAGCCATCTTGCGACAAAAGAACCTGGAAATGACCTCGGCTTCATTAAAAATCATGAATCCGCCCCTGTTTCCACTGACCTCCTCCCCCACCAATGCACGCATGATTATACTTGCATCCATACTGGGGACTTTACTTTTCATCATTGGCTATTTTCTGATTATAGAAATACTGGACCGTACCCTCAGAGACAAAATACGTGCAGAACGAATTACCGGAGGAACAGTTATCGGCGCATATCCTAGAGAAAGCAAGTTAAGATACAGACGTTATAATAAAGCCATAAACAAGATGGCCGTCAGGCAACTCAGCACCGCTTTACTGCCTCATCTAAATACACAGGAACAGCGGGTCATCAATCTGTTAAGTACAGAAGAGAAAGACGGAAAGACCCATGTCGCCCGCCTGATAGAGGAATATTGGAGCAGCATCGGCCTAAACGTCCGCCGCATTACATACGATGAAGATTTTCTAAGCGAAGACAGCCAATATGTACAGGCAAACAATTTGAAAGAACTATGTCCCGATCTGGAAAAGGATGAAATACTTCTAATCGAACACCCGGTCCTGAAAAGCAATCCTCTGCCTCCGGCTTTGTTAAATGAAGCATCCATCAATCTGCTGGTTGTCCGTGCCAACCGTACTTGGAAAAATACGGATCAGGCACTGTATGAGCATTTGTTACAAGTTAAACAAAAAGAAGTACCCCTCCTTTTCTATCTGACACAAGCAGACAGAAATACAGTGGAAGACTTTACAGGACAATTACCTCCTTACACGAACTTTAAGAATATGGAATACAGGCTGTTCCAACTCGGACTGACCGCCATTGAATACAAAGGAAAATAGATAATGATAGCAAAAGAAATAAATATAACCCATACAGGTCAAATTCTGGCCAGCTTCATTATCGGACTGTGCTTATGCCTATGGACAGCCCTCAACATGAAGCCCTCCATAGGAGTTGCAATAGGGTTCATACCTTTTGCCACGCTTTTTATCTTCATATGCATAAACAGACCCGTCATTCTGCTGGCCATCACCTTTATGCTGAATTACCTGATAATGGGAATTAACAGATATCATTCCATCCCTATTGCCATTACCAATATCTTTGATTTGCTCTACGGCATCATGTTGGCCCTTATTCTTCTGAAACAGTTGCAAAGCAATCATCATTTCAGGAAAATACTAAACGTCTATACCTGCATCACATTGGTCTGGCTGCTATATTGTATCATCAACATAGGTAATGGTATAACCGGTGAATTTTACATGGAAGCATGGCTTCGTATTTTAAGACCCTGGGCCTTATACCCTATTCTGACCTGTATTATTCTATCCATACACTGCAATCGCTACACTTTTATCCATTACTTTTTAATACTATGGGGTATCATGACCCTACTGGCTGCCGCAAAAGGATATTGGCAAAAGAACAAAGGTTTTGACAGTACCGAGCTAAGCTGGTTGTGGGCCTACGGAGCACGTACCCATTTTATCCATTCCGGCATCCGCTATTTCTCATTTTTCACTGACGCGGGTCTTTTCGGTGCCAGCATGGGATTATCCTGCACTGTTTTCACGCTTACTTTTTTCTATACAAAGAACCTATTTCTCAGACTCTTCTATTTAATAGTGGGTATGGCAGGATTTTATGGTCTGTTAATATCGGGAACCCGATCGGCCATAGCTGTACCCATTGCAGGGCTGGGGCTCTTTCTGTTCCTGTCTAAAAGTTGGAAAATAGGCATCATCTCCTTTATCCTGCTTGCCGGAGGGATAGGAATGCTGAAATATACCAAGATCGGAGAGAACAATAAGTTGATCCGTCGTATGCGTACTGTCTTTGACACAGAGGATCAATCGATGATGGCTCGTTTCGAGAACCAGAAAGCACTGAATGCCTACATGGATGAAATGCCCTTCGGCATAGGCATGGGAGCCATAGACGGGGTAGTTCCTCCCCATAACAAATATTATTTCGTTTCCATCTGTCCTTCAGACTCCAGTCTGGTAGATGTATGGAAACAGATGGGAATAGTGGGACTGTGTGTGTTTTTGGGTATGCATGCCATTCTATTTCTATCGGGCTCCTACATCCTTTTATTCAAAATCCGAAATCCGGAAATCCGGGGACCGCTGACAGGTATGTTATGCGGTTGTGCAGGCATACTGGTAGCTTCTTACGCCAATATGGTTTATTTCCAGTTTCCTAACGGAATCTTGATTTATTCTTGTTTCACCTTTGTTTTTTTAGGACCTTATTTAGATAAACAATACTCAGAAATACATGGACTACCGACAGCCTGACCTATCCGTCATCACCGTGAACTATAACGGTTTTCACGACACCTGCGAATTCATTGACTCGTGGGCAGCCACTGTATTCTCTGTCAGTTATGAAATGATAGTCATTGACAATGGTTCCACTGCCAATGAAGCCGCCTTGCTACAAAAAACATATCCTTTTATCCAAGCCGTACGCAGTGAGCGGAACTTAGGATTCGCCGGAGGTAACAATCTGGGTATAAACCTTGCAAAAGGAAAATACCTGTTCTTGCTGAACAATGATGTTTGTATGGTCAAAGATGCCATACCCTTGTTGATAAAACGCCTTCTGTCCTCCGACAAGATAGCAGGTGTCTCCCCGTTAATCCGTGATTATGCAGAACCGCACGCCATACAATTTGCAGGATACACCCAACTTTCGCCCATTACCTTAAGAAACAGAGCCATAGGCAAAGGGAAAATAAATAAAGACCACTACCCCGCCCAAAAAACGCCTTATCTGCATGGTGCCGCCATGTTACTGAAAAAAACAATAATAGACAAGCTTAGCCTGATGCCCGAAGAATATTTTCTATATTATGAGGAACTGGACTGGTGCACCTATATCAATAGGGAAGGCTACGAACTATGGTACGATCCCGCTTGCGAAATATGGCACAAGGACAGCAGCTCCACCGGAAAAGAAAGTCCGTTGAAATACTATTACCTGAGCAGAAACAGATTACTATATGCCTACCGCAATCTCTTTGACTGGAAACTTCCGGTTTCCATCTTATACCAGACAATGATTGTATGTCCCAAAAACATACTGACCGCCTTGGGAAAAGGAAAGAAAACCATAGCCAAAGCACATTGGGAGGGAACAAAAGCATTTTTCAAACTTAGAAACAAAGACAAACAGCCATGATATTTCTAGCATACATAGAACTACTACTTTTCGCGATATGTGCCTTTACTGTTTTTTACCTGCTGGTGTACGCCATAGCGGCAACAGGCAACCGCACCGACAAATATTCCGAATCAAGAGTAAAACACCGTTTCGCCATTCTGATACCGGCCTATCAGGACGATGACTACATACCCTATACCGTCAAATCATTTCTGCAACAAGAATATCCTATAGACTGCTATGACATTATCGTCATTTCAGACCACCTGAAGCCGGAAACAAACAGACAGCTGGCACAATATCCCATCACCCTGTTGCAAGCCAGATTCAAGAAAAGCTCAAAAATGAAATCTGTCAAAGCTGCAATGTCACAATTACAAGAAGGACAATACGATATCGTTTTAATCATGAATACGGACAATGTAGTGGACACCAACTTTCTTGAAGTTGTCAACAATACGTATGCCAGCGGCTCCAATGCCATCCAAACCCATCGCATCTATCAGGAAAGACCCAGCAATGTCAGCATATTGAATGCCATCACCGACGAGATAAACAATTCCATTCTTCGTGCGGGGCATGTCAATTTGGGACTTTCAGCTTCGCTGAACGGCTCCGGAACCGCAATAGACTTCACTTGGTTCAAAGAAAACATCCGTCATTTAAAAGACGATGACGATGAAAAAGTCATCGAATCCCTGCTGCTCCGCGAACGGATATATGTGGAATATTTAAATAATACCCATGTATATGCCTTGAAGAATAGTGGAAAGAAAAAATTCTATACCCAACATAGCACTTGGATTAAAACCCAATATTATTCCCTGTTCACCAATATCGGTAATCTGCCCGGCGCCATTTTAAGTGGAAAATTTGATTATGCCGACCGTATTCTGCAATGGTTCATTTTCCCTCGCACCATCCTGCTAGGTATCCTCCTCCTGTTCAGTTTCCTGTCCGTATACTTCCACTGGAGCGCCTGCCTAAAATGGTGGGGATTATTACTCACTTTCTTATTGACTATGGCAATAGCTACTCCAAACTACTTGGTGGACAGCAAATTCAACAAAGCCATGAAAGCTATCCCCTTTCTGGCGGCAGGCATGATATTCAATATGCTTTTAAGAAAGAAAAAATAAAAGCCCCATGCTATCGGAAATTATACATATCATGGAATATACGCTATATATCTACCTTTCCGTCAGTGTGGGGTATATAGTCCTGTTTTCTGCCGCCTCTCATTTCTTCAAACAAAAGAAATATCCCGCGACTACTGTCCGGCAACGTTTTATCATCCTTGTTCCCGCCTATAAAGAGGATGCGGTCATTCACGCCTGCGTCACTTCCGTTCTGCGCCAAACTTATCCGGCAGAGCTTTACGACCTGATAGTCATATCCGACCACATGCGTCCCGAAACCAATGCCTCACTGCGCAAAGAACGCATCGGCTTGATAGAACTGCATGAAAAGGAAAGTTCCAAGGCAAAAGCCCTGCGCATTGCAGCAGAGACCATCACAGACCAGCCATACGATTATGTCCTCATACTGGATGCCGATAATCTGATCTCACCCTGTTATCTTCAAGAACTGAATAAGGCAGTTTCACAGGGTATAAAAGCCATACAGACACACCGCAAAGCCAAAAATATGAATACAGACATAGCCCTATTGGATGCCGCCATCGAAGAGATGAACAATTCCATCTTCCGCAAGGGACACATCCGGCTGGGATTTTCATCTGCCCTTACCGGCTCCGGAATGGCTTTCGATTTCCGATGGTTTGTCCGGAACATCATCCATACCCATAGTACGGGCGAAGACAAAGAACTGGAAGAACTCCTGCTCCGTCAAGGCATTCACATTGAATATATAGACACCCTAGAAACATTGGACGAAAAAGTCCGGCAACCGGATGCCTTGCGTAACCAGCGCCGCCGCTGGATAGCCACCCAACTTTTCCTTGCATTAAAAATGGGACGTAACCTCCCCACAGCCTTACTGAACGGAAACGGAGATTATCTGCTGAAAACCCTCCAAGCCTTTATCGCCCCCCGCAGCATTCTGTTGGCGCTCATCGGATTCTTTTCATGTGTTCTCTGCATTTTCTCTCCGGCTTCTTCCATAAAGTGGTGGATTTTGCTTATCTTGCTGAACGGTGCGTTATACCTGGCCATTCCGTCCAATATGAGATATAAATACATGAGCAGAATCCTCAGGCAGACACCTTATTTTGTAATCATTATGCTTCTCAACTTGTTTCACTTGAAAGGAATGGCACAGAAGTTCAACCATACACAGCATGGATAGAATTATGAATATAAAAGAGTACTTACAGCAACACCCGCAATGGAAAAAACGGATACACGGTTTCATCATGCATCCGGTAAAGACACGCCCCTATTGGTGGATACGCGTATGGCAGCCTTTCTACATAAAAAAAGGCCGGGGCTCAGTCATTTATTCCAGTGTACGGAAAGACCTTCCACCGTTCCACCTGTTCCAGATGGGAAAATATTCGGTAGTGGAAGATTTCTCCTGCTTGAACAATGCCGTAGGCGACATCGTAATCGGCGACTATTGCCGGATAGGACTCGGCAATACGGTCATCGGTCCCATCCGGATAGACAACGGGGTCAATATTTCACAAAACGTAGTCCTGATAGGATTAGATCACAATTACCAGGATATCACTCAAGGCATCATCGAACAAGGTATCACCACTTCTCCTATCCACATCGGAGAACATACCATCATAGGAGCCAACGTGATTGTACTGCCCGGAATCACCATCGGCAAACATTGTTTTATCGGTGCCGGGTGTGTGGTTACCCAAAACATACCCGACTATTGTGTCACGGTAGGAAATCCCGCACGCATTATCAAACGCTATAACCCTCAATCACAAACATGGGAAAAAATATAAAAATATTAGTATGTGCCCATAAGGACAGCCGGCTACCACAGCATGAGTACTTCTGTCCCATACAGGTGGGGGCCTCCCTAACCAGTGCCCGATTCTTCCCTGTACTAGATAACACAGGAGATAATATATCCGACAGGAATCCTCACTTTTGTGAACTAACCGCCCATTATTGGGCTTGGAAAAATCTAAAGTGTGACATTATAGGGCTCAATCATTACAGGCGCTTCTTTGATTTTCATCGCCCGTTTCCGGCTTTTTCACCAGACAGGAGTTTCATCAACATAGATTCATTTCTAAAAGAAACTTACCGATTTCCTGATTTAGAAACCTTATTAAATGATTATGACATCATCCTCTCTCCCAAGCGTCATTATCCCTATAACGTCGCTACACAATACGCCATATTCCATCTAGTCAATGACCTCAATTTGCTGAAAGAAGTCATTCAACACCTCACACCCGAATATGCTGAAGCTTTTCATACATTCATGTATCACTGCAATGCCTATTCCGGATATAATATGTTCATCACCGGACGGAAACATTTTGACGAATACTCCCAGTGGCTATTCAGCGTATTGTTTGAATTAGAAAAACGGGTAAAACTGTCCGCCTATCCGGATCAGGCACGTCTGTTCGGCTATTTATCAGAAAGATTGATCAATGTCTATTGCATAAGGCACCGGTTAAAGATAAAGTATGTTCCCGTCATCATGCCCTTGGAAGAAACGTTTCAGAATCCGAGCAACCTGCTTTATACGCTTCGCCGACTAAAGAATGATCTTATTTATAAACTCACAGAATTATAAGTTATGCCGTTGGTTTCTGTCATCATCCCTATATACAATACAGAAAAATTCCTGCCTTTGTGTATCAACAGCGTCTTAAACCAGACACTGACAGACATTGAAGTACTGCTGGTTAATGACGGAAGTACGGACGGAAGCGGGAAAATATGTGACGAATACGCCTGCAAGGACCAACGAATACAGGTAATACACACTCTGAACCAAGGAGTCAGCCATGCACGAAACCAAGGACTGGAAACCGCAAAAGGAGAATATATAGCTTTCATGGATAGCGACGACTGGATAGAAACGGATATGATAGCCACTCTTTATCAACTTATCCGGACAAACGAAGCCGGTCTGGCTACTTGCGGATATATCATTGAAAATGAAGATGGTCGTCCGATTTACCACATCAACGAAGTGAAATCCGGCAAATTAACCCAGTGGGAGGCCATTCACTCCCTGTTTAACGACAGGCATTACAAATACAAAGGAAACTTATGGGATAAATTATATCATAAAGAAATCATTGACAAACATCACCTAAAATTCAATGAACATATTTATTATAATGAAGACAGGCTCTTTATTTTTCAATACCTGAGCCACTGCCAATCAGCCGCATACACCACTTCCCCCTATTATCACTATGTCACAAGAAAATCAAGCGCCATGAACCTGTCGCAAAAAAACTACACCCCCAAACTGTGCACTTTCATGGATGCATTCGACCTGATGACTTCACTTTCGGCCACATTCCCCACCTATATTCTACGTGCTTTGTCGGCCGATTACATAAAAAGTTCGTTCTTGTTCTATACCCAACACTCACGGGAAATCCCCTTCAATGAATTATGGGACAGAATGCTAAGAATCAGAAAAAACAATTATATACATCTTCCACTTTCTCTAAAAATAAAGTATGCGCTATATGGCATCAGACTTATCCTGCGGGCATGGCTCAAGTGAAAAGACCAATTTACTGCTTACTTAACACGCACACGTTTTATCTTTCCATGCACCCACAACAAGGCACAGACCAATTTGTATGCCATCTGATGAAGGCCCGCAGTTTTATTCAGTTCGGGAATCAGTTCCAATAAAGGAGATTCCACCTTTTCCAGTCTTATATAATCCTTCATCATTCTATCCGGAAACAGTTCCTTATACACCCGCTTTCTTTCCATATCTCTTGTTCCGGCATCCGTTTCACTGACCCCTCCGGGTACAAACCTACAAACGATGGAACGAATATTGCGGAACGTCGCATTGTTGAATATCAAGGTCTGAATATAAAATTTCCAATCGGATACAATCTTATAACTCTCGTCATACCTGTTTTCATCAAAAAGTTCTTTACGGAAGAATGAAGCCTGATGCAATACAGTTCCCCGAATCAAATCCATCAGCGTTATATCCTCCTTATGAAATCCCCACACCTCTGTGCCATGCACTATTTTTCCAACAACAATATCGCTGTCCAATGAAGGTGCCACCTCCTGCAACACACCATTGTTATAAAATTCATCACCGGAATTCATAAAGTTCAAATACTCTCCATGCGCCTGTAAAACTCCTTTATTCATGGCATGATAAATACCCTTGTCCGGCTCCGATACCCAATAGTCCACTTTACCGGCATACTCTTTTATCACTTCAATACTTCCATCCGTAGACCCTCCGTCAATAATAATATACTCAAAATCCCTAAAAGACTGGCCGACCACACTTTCTATGGTTTTCCTCAACCCTTCTTTATTGTTATAATTAATGGTTATAATCGAAAATTTTCTTTGTGACATAATTTTCCGCTTTTTACAATCTAAAGTTTCCATTCGTCATCCAGACTGAGCGATTTTTCGAATCCGACATACAGAGGCACAATCCGGCTGACATTCGAAGTATAAGTACCGATAAAAAATGAAGAATGGATCAGAATATCCATATCCAACAGCATATTCAACGTATCTATATATCTACTTTTTTTATCCTTTGTATTAAACAAAGACTCGTCAAATCCTGTTTGTGTCACAGCTGTGTTCCAGTAAACATTAAATCCTTCGGCAACCAGTGCGGATTTCAACTTATCCGTCACAGAACCATCATCCGTAGCTATAAACACATTACGGCTGATATGCTTCTTCCCTTTAACAGCATCAATATAAAGAGACAAACCAAGTTCCTTCATCTCACGGGAAACTATCTTATCTCCCCGCCTTATATGTACCGCTATGTAATCTACCGGCAAATTCATCTCGCTTTTCCTTTTTTCTATATAGCCGGTTGTCTTTTCATTAAATTTTAATATTTTCCGCAAGGCAGAACCATAATCATTTCTGATATCTTCCAGTTTCTCCAGAAAATCCTCCGATCTCATTTTTAGAAAGACCTCATTCCCTAGTTCCGTTTCCGGATGAAATAACAGATATATCCTATTCATTATATAGAAAATATAATACCGGAAAAAAGCGGACGGATTATAATAGATATTTCCCCACCAAGGTTTCCCCTTTTTATAAACAATATATTGCGAACACATCACCCCGTTACAGTCTGGCAAGACCGATTCGAAATAATCACTCCAGCCTTTCTCTACCCTTGCATTCCAGTTCCTTGTATTGACAGTCAGCTCTTCCTGATTATAGTCCGCATAGACCAATGCCAAAGCAAGGTTAGACAACTCTGAGAACAACCCTCTTCCAGTCAAACTATATACGATTCTTTTTTTCTTCATCTCCATAATAGAACATAATGATCAAACTTTTATATCCTCCAATCCGATAAAGCCGTTGGACGTTTGTGTCAGTGCATGCCCGAATCCACTTTGAAACCCCTCACATTCCAGCAAACAGCAACGAACTGCTTTCAAATAATATTCCACCATAGGATGATGTATAAACAAATCTGCCTGCAGGACACCTTTACTCAGCACAGGCGGAAGCCCTATACGCCTCTCGATGCAAAAATCCCCTTTAGGTAAATGACTGATACTCCCGTAATAATGTCCCGGAGCATAAGTAGCATAAGGCACTTCCGTCCTGCTCTTCAAAACCAGCATTACATCATACATCATATCCTCTTCAGAATATCCCTGTATTTTCACAGTCAGAAAATTCTGACCTCCATGAATAGTGGAAGAGGCACATTCCGTTCCGTTTATCTCAATGCAATCTATATGAAGCGTATTTTTCGTCCAACCCACATAATCTATAATTTTACTTTTCCGGACCGTCCCTTTCTCTTTCAAGTAATAATCGATGGCAGAATGAACCGTCCCCTGATAAACCGCGGTACCATTTTCCAAGCATATTCCTTTTGTACACAAACTTCTTACCGCTGCCATGTTATGACTGACAAACAAGACTGTCCTTCCCTCTCCTTTCGACACATCCTGCATCTTGCCAATAGCCTTCTTTTGGAATTCCGCATCGCCCACTGCCAACACCTCGTCCACCACCAGAATTTCCGGCTCCAGATGGGCGGCGATAGCAAATCCCAACCGCACGGTCATACCCGAAGAATAACGTTTCACTGGAGTATCGATATATTTCTCCACACCGGCGAAAGCCACAATCTCATCCAACTTGCGGGTAATCTCCGCCTTGGTCATCCCCATGATGGAACCATTCATATAAATATTCTCCCGTCCTGTCATTTCGGGATGAAAGCCTGTACCCACTTCCAGCAAAGAGGCAATACGCCCCCGTGCACGGATACAACCGGCAGTAGGAGAAGTCACCCGCGAAAGGATTTTCAACAAAGTGGACTTTCCCGCACCGTTCTTACCTATAATACCCAGCACTTCACCTTCCTCCACATGGAAATTAATATCTTTCAACGCCCATACAAAATCTCCCGTCGCTTTCTTGGAACGGTCATTCTCTTCCCCGATTCTGAGATACGGGTCCTCCTTTCCACGGATCCGCGCCCACCAACGATTCAAATCACGGCTCAGCGTGCCGGTTCCGATGCTTCCCAATGCATATTGCTTGCTGATATTCTGAAACTCTATCGCTATTTTTCCCATTCTGTCCCTTCTTTTAAATCACATCCATGAAACTACGTTGCACTCTATTAAAAGTCACCATCCCCCAAAGCATTATCACCACTGTAAACACCAACGTATAGCCTAAGTGGAACCAACTGAAAGTCCCCACCCCCAAGAATCCGAATTTAAATGTTTCGATAAGGGAAGTCAGCGGGTTCGCCACAATGATCCACATATACTGCTCATGACTCTGCCTCATCACGGACAAAGGGTAAATAACCGGAGTGGCATACATCCACAACTGTACCCCGAAAGTAATCAAGAAACGCAAGTCACGGTACTTGGTCGTCAAGGAGGATATCAATAATCCGAACCCCAAACCAAGTCCTGCCAACATGAGCAGCAGCAAGGGAGCCAACCAAGCATATCCGTTGACCATCAACGAATATCCGTTGCACAAATAGTAAATATAAATTAAAACGAACAATCCGAACTGAATGCCCATCTTTATCATGCAAGATATAACGATGGACAAGGGTACCACCAGACGAGGGAAATATACTTTTCCAAATACATTCTGATTGGCGTTGAACGTATCCGAACAGCGGCTTAAACACTCCGAGAAATAATTCCAGCAAAGTAAGCCCGCCATATAAAACAGCGGTTGGGGAAGTCCGTCGGTAGGAATACCGGCAATACCGCCAAAAACAAACATGAACATGACGGTAGTAAGCAGTGGCTGGATAACAAACCATAACGGTCCTAAAACAGTCTGTTTATAAAAAGTGACGATATCCCGTCTGATATACATTACCAGCAAATCCCTATACAGCCATACCTCTTCCAGATCCAACCGGAACAAACCGGACCGAGGCTTGATCACAATATCCCATTTTTCCTGTTCATCTTGTACCATACACTACTTTTTTTAGTAAATTATTCCAACTGTCACATACCTTCTCTATATGAAATGTATCAGCATACTCCACCGCCTTATTTCCCATCCATTCCCAATCCGTCCGATCAGCCATATACGACATACAACCGGCCAGCTGAGCTATATTCCCTGTTTCAAAAAGAACGGCCATATCTTTGTCTTTCAACAACTCGCGCGTTATCGGTAAATCAGATGCAATAACAGGTAACCCGTGCGCCATAGCCTCTATCATCACCAGGCCGAATCCCTCCCAACGGGAACTCAGCACATACATACTGGAATGTGCATAATACTCCTGCACCTCTTTCGTGAAAGGATGCAGCGCGATGCTCTTTTCCAATTCATATTCATTGATCAATGAACGGTAAAGCGCTTCCTCAGGACCCTCCCCCACAATTTCCAGTGTCCAGTCCGGATGAGTTTTCACAAAAACAGAAAAAGCTTTTATTAAAATATCAAATCCTTTATGTCCGAATGAAAAACGACCGACCGCCAAAATCCTTCTATATTCCTTCTTTCCCCGACCTTTAGGCAGTACAGTCAGAGGATTGTATATCACCTCGCAGCACAGGTTCATTTTCCGAAAGAAACAACCGGCATCTGCATGACTTAAAACCACCCTCTCGTCCAATTTCCCCATCTGGACTTGAAAAAAGCAATCCAATCCCGGCAAATAGGGAGTTTCTTTCTCAAAGAATGCTTCATAAGAATTATGCAGCCACCCAACAGTCTTTGTCCGGATCCGACTCTTTACTGCAGAGAGATGCAGAGCCATAAAAGCATGTACCCCGATGACTACATCACATTGCCGGGCATTTATTTTCCTTGCCAATGTCCGTTTATAAGAAGAAGGGAAAAAACTGGCAGCATACCATTCTGAAGTCAGCCGGGTATGAGGCAACCCATGTTTATATAAAAAACTATAGCCTTTACATAACAAACGCTCGATGAAAGAGGAGGCGGAATAAGAGAAAGAATCAAACCGCACGGTACTTTCGGCATATCCGTACATCGACAAGTCCGTACAAGTATCCGTGGTCAGTATCGTGACTTCATGTTTTCCGGACAAAGCCTTGGCTATTTCAGCCAACACACGCTGTACTCCGCCGAAACTGAAGACAGTATCACAATAAAATAATATTCTCATGGAATTTAGATTACACTCTTTCTTCGCAAAGATACAATAAAGAAATGAAAATAAATGCGGAATGAAGAAAGAATATCATATAATACAAAGCAGGTATCTGCGGCACGTACATACGTATAGAGCGGCACGTACATATGTGAAATCCTGCTCCCCCAAAAACAACAGGTCAAATAAAAAAAAGACCTTGTTCTTTTTTAAAAAGATGGCGAGCTTTTTTAAAAACCTCCTGATCTTTTTACTGCCACCGGAAATTTGCCATATTCCATAGAGGTCCCCCCCCTTCAGACACACTTTTTGCAAAGAAAAAGCCTGAGAACATCCTACTTCATATTAAATCGGAACAACTTATAAAAAAGGATATATTACTGATAACAAATAGATTATATGAAATTCTGCTCCAAAAAACAATGAGGGCATGAGAGCATAAGTGAGAGTTACATTTTTTACCATCACTATACAAATAGTTCATAAACAACCAGTTGTGCACACAATGAGGGCATGAGGGCATTATCACCCCGAATTTCCAGTGAAAGATTCTCATACTCATCGAGATATTATCAAGATAATGCATGATGCTGAATATAAATCAATATCTTTGCAAAAAGAAGAAGAATGACAAAGAACACAAGTTACCATTACAGCATCATTATTCCGCACAAGAATACCCCCCGTCTTCTGGAACGCTGTCTGTGCTCAATTCCCACTTGGGATGAAATTCAAATCATTATCATTGATGACAACAGCAACTCCGAATCTGTCGATTTTTCTCATTTTCCGGGAAACGGCAGAAAAAATACGGAAATCCTGTTCACTAAGGAGGAAAAAGGGGCAGGATACGCACGGAACATAGGACTCTCCCACGCCCGTGGCAAATGGATTATCTTTGCAGATGCAGACGATTTCTTTACAGCCGATTGTTTTACTATCTTAAACGAATACATGGACAGCCCCCATGAAGTCATCTATTTCAATGTACGTTTTGTCATGTCCGACAATCCGTCCCAAGAAAGCCGACGCGGAACTTACTATACCAACTTCTTCAATGATGTAAACCCGGAAAACAAACTGCGATACCAATCTCAAGTTCCTTGGGGCAAAATGATAAGGCGCAGCTTCCTGTCAACATTCCACATTCAATTCGATGAAACAAGAATAGCCAACGATGTGTATTTTTCATGCCTTGTCGGTATATATGCCCCCAAAGTAACCACAGACAGAAGAATCATTTATTATTGTACCGAATCCGGCCAGTCCCTTGCTATGTCCAAACAAGACCGCGAGAGTTTAATCATACGGTTTAACGCAAGCATGAAATGCAACAGACTGTTGCGACAAGAAAAAATCCACTATTACCTGTCACCACTTCCGTGGTGTATCCCTTCGGCAAAAATAAAAGAATGGCTCCCCGCCAAATACTTTTTTGAATACCTGTTTTTCTTCCGCCTGCAAGCATTCAAAGAATTATATTATGCTTTTTCCGCTATCCTGTCACATATGAATGAGCCGACTACAAAAGAAACCGACAACCAATGTAACAAGAAGACTACCAACCTAAGGGAATAATATTCATTACACAAGAAGATTCAGCGGTACAACCTTCCCCATATCTTATAATACAATTTGATCAGATTAGCGTATTTATACAATATGTGATGTCTGTAAATCCCCCAATTCAAAAGCAGAGAAAAAGGATAGAACAAATTCAATTCGTACAAAACCTCCATAGGCCGGAACTCTCTGCAATGCTTCCTTATCAGATTTCTTTTAAACTTATCTATCGCATCATTACTTTCCCTTGTAACCCCTATTACAGCAGCATTATACACCACCGGCATCAACTTGTTCAAAATGAAACAGATATTTTCAGCATACAATTCCTGTTCCATGTGCTCATTAAAAACAGTCAAGATAAAAATAAAATCCTTTGCCGGCTTGTCAAAGTCCGTTTTCGCCTTATTCATGGTTGAGAAAGGATTTGAACGCCTGTAGAAATAAGTAAAAGAATTGACGGAAGCAAACGTTTCCACCTTTTTATACAGAAAATAGCACCACAAAAAGTCCTCAAACAAAATGCCCGTCCTGAAATAAATGGCATTCTCTGTCAGCACCTCCTTTCTGATCAATCTGTTGACCGGAGTGGATGTTATTTTCGAATCCAGAAACAGCTTGTTGATACGTATCCGTCCTTCCGTATATCTTTGCAAATCACTGTTTTTGTTTTCCATCCCTTCTGAATAAGAATCCCCCTGCACCAAGTCAATCCCCGGATGTCTTTTCGTTTCCTCCCATAATTTCTCCAGACAATTCTCATAAAGCATATCATCCGAATCTATAAAAAAAAGATAACCACCCCGGGATAGTTCTATTCCCTTGTTCCTTGCCGCAGAAACTCCTTCATTCCTCTCATTTCTCACGATCCTAAAACTGATGTTCCCTTTATATCCGGCCAGCTTTTCCTCTATCAGGCGCATACTGTTATCCGGAGAGCAATCATCAATGATGATACACTCAAAACAATCAAAAGTTTGGTTGATTATGGAATCAAGACATTCTGATACGTATTTTTCCACCTTGTAAACCGGCATCACCACCGTTATCTCTTTCATCATTATCTGCTAATCATTATAAAATGCAATATTCGCAAAAACAAATGATACTCACAACATTCCAAAGACTTTAATTACTAAATAGCCCCATCTTCATCCATTGAAACCCACTTTTTACTCCGAATACAGCCGACATTCCATAAAAAAACGGATATGGACAGGAATTTCAACAACTTCTTATTGGATATATAAAAAGAATACACTATTTTTACGGAAAAACAAACCAGGGGAATGAAAATAGTATATGTATACGACTCCATAGCCCGTATAGGAGGCATGGAGCGGATTTTAACGGATAAGATGAATTACTTGGCCGAAATTTATGGGCACGAGGTCTATCTTATCACTTCTTCCCAAGGCAATCATCCTCTTTCTTTCCCGTTATCCCACAAAGTGGAACATATCGATCTGGATACAAAGTTTCATTTGCAATACCAGCATCCGCTTCTCGAACAATTGAGAGTGGGATGGACTTTGAACCATAAATTCGAACAAAAATTAAAAAAAGAGATCAAGTTCATTAATCCCGATATCATATCAGGAAATACCAGTTTCAAAGCGGATTTGATCTGTAAATTAGACTGCAAGGCAAAGAAAATCATTGAATCGCATTGCGCCAAAATATACACCCGGATACCTGCAAACCGCAAAAAGAGTTTTTTTAAAGATATAAAAGACAGATACGTCAGCTACCAATGTTTCCGTGATGTAAAACGATACAGCGATGCTATAGTCACACTGACACAAGGAGATGCCGCCATGTGGGGACAACATCCGAATATACATATCATTCCGAACACCACCTCTATTGATATACAAACAATCAGCTCCTGTGAGGCTCCCCGTGTAATAGCGGCAGGCAGACTGACCTGGCAAAAAGGATTCGACAGACTGGTTGACGCATGGAATATCGTGCAGAAACGCCACCCCGACTGGATACTGGATATATTTGGTGAAGGATTTTATAAGGATAGCTTAACCCGGCAGATTAAAGACAGAAAGCTGGAACACTCCATCACAATTTATCCTTTTACACAAAACATAACGCAAGAATACCTGAACAGTTCCATTCTGGCCCTAAGCTCCAATTACGAAGGTTTTGGACTGGTCTTGATCGAAGCCATGAGTCTAGGTGTTCCTTGTGTTTCTTTCGACTGTCCTTTCGGTCCATCGGAAATCATCAGAAACCAGGAAGACGGACTCCTCGTCAAAAACGGAGATATACAAGGATTTGCCAACGCTCTTTGCCACTTGATAGAACATGAAGCAGAAAGAAAAGCTTTTGGCAAAAGAGCTAAACAAAATATAACACGCTACTCACTCCGAAACATCATGCCGCAATGGGAAATGTTGTTTCATAAACTGACTGAAAAATGACCATCGTTTATCTATACACAGCACTATGCACCGTGGGAGGCGCAGACCGGAGCATCATCCAAAAAGCGAACTATCTGGCTGACGAAATGCATCAGGATGTATTTATTATCACAGATTCACAAAAAGAACGCCCGCCCGTTTTCCCGATATCTCCCAGAATCAGGCACATTGACATAGGAATTGATTTTGACAGACAATATCATCACAACCTGTTAGTAAGAGGATATTATTATTTTACCCTGATGCACCTGTACAGAAAGAAGCTGGAGTATTGGCTGAAAACCTTGAAACCGGATATTGTCATCAGCACATTGGGCCGAGAATTGGATTTTCTGACACAACTGGATGATGGAAGCGTAAAAATAGGAGAATCCCATATAGCCAAACCATACACTCGTAACCTGCATCTGATGGAACAACGGGGATTCCCATACAAGCAAATCGCACGGCATTGGAGAAAGAAACAGGAGGAGGCTGTAAAAAAACTGGATGCGCTGGTTGTTCTGACACAACATGATGCGGATAATTGGAAAGAAGTGAAGAAGGCTTGTGTCATACCGAACTTCTTACCTTTCTCACCCGAAAAAGGGAGTTCCTGCCTGGAGAAAAGAATCATCAGCATAGGAAGATACAGCGAACAGAAGGGGTATGACCGCCTGATTGAAGCCTGGATCAAAGTCAATCGGAAGCATCCCGACTGGCATATCCGCATTTACGGAGAAGGACAGGATAGGAACAGTCTGCAAGAGCTTATTGAAAAGCATCATATAGAAAACAGTTTTTCACTATGCCCTCCGACAAAAAGCATTCAAGAAAAATATCTGGAAAGTTCCATATACGTCATGAGCTCACGATTTGAAGGATTACCGATGGCACTTCTGGAAGCGATGGCATGTGGTGTTCCCTGCATTTCATTCGACTGCCCGTACGGACCTGCCGAGATTATCACTCCGGAAGAAGACGGAATACTGGTGAAGAACGGAAACACGGACGAACTGGCTGACGCGATATGCCGGCTGATAGAGGATACGGACAAACGCATACGGATGGGAAAGCAGGCCCAAAAGAATATCCAACGTTATTCACGCGAAGAAGTGATGAAACTGTGGGATGAACTATTCAACACCTTAACAACTGCCCGACCATGAATATCATCTACCTCCTTTTCCACGGACTATCCCCTTACAGCGGCATCAGTAAAAAGATCTTGCATCAGGTTAAAGGCTTTGAAGCATGTGGACACCGGGTAAGTTTATGCACATACAGCATAGCGGACAACGGCCACCGGGTAAGGATGATAAACAATGAAATAATAGAAGACTACGGAACAGGCAAACCGGCTGCGGCGAAAAGAAGAGTTTCCTACCAATGCATATACCGCTATGCTGTAACACATCAAGTGGAATTAATCTATGTACGCTCTTTCCATAATGCAAATCCGTTCACCATCCGGCTGTTCAGCAAACTGAGGAAAGCCGGAATTAAAATAGCGATGGAAATACCTACCTATCCTTACGACAGCGAATACGCCGGTTTCCCACTGGTCACACGCCTGGGGATACAAGTGGATAAAGTATTCCGAAAGACATTGGCAAAACACGTGAACGCCATCGTTACTTTCTCAGACTATCACTGTATATTCGGCCAACGTACCATTCAGATATCCAATGGAGTTGACTTTGATTCCATTCCGCTGAAAAAGACGGTTGCTAAAAATACCTCCGTCATTCATCTACTAGGAGTGGCCGAAGTACATTATTGGCACGGTTACGACCGTCTGATAGAGGGTTTGGGCAAATATTACCAAAACCCGGCAAACACAACCGTATTTTTCCACATCGCAGGAGGTATATGGAAATCCGAAATGCATGATTCACAACACGCTCCCGGATTTTATGAACTTATCAACAAATATCATATAGAAAAATATGTCATCTTCCACGGACAAAAAATGAACGAGGAACTAGACGAATTATTCAACGAAGCAGACTTTGCCATCGGCAGTCTGGCACGCCACCGCAGCGGCATCGACAAAATCAAAACATTAAAAAACAGAGAATATGCAGCACGGGGAATACCTTTTGCATATTCAGAAACAGATGAAGACTTTGACAAGATGCCTTATATACTGAAAGTTCCGGCCGACGAAAGCCCCATAGATATCCACCGGCTTATCCGGTTCTATATGGAACTGGATCTGTCTCCTCGTAAAATAAGGGATTCCATTAAAAACCTGTCATGGAAAGAACAGATGATGAAAGTAATAAACAACCTGTAATACTCCCGCCTATGATCCGAATCGCCTATTGTATCCCCTCTCTCCATATCCCCGGAGGAGTGGAAAGGGTACTGACCACCAAAGCCAATTATCTGGCAGAGAATGGTAATTATGACATATATATTTTGCTGACTGACGGAAAAGGCAAGCCTCCCTGCTATACTTTATCGCCTAAAGTAAAAATCATCCAACTGGATATAGATTTTGAAGAATTATGGGAACTCCCTCTTTGGAAAAAAGTGCCGGTTTATCTGAAAAAACAAAGAATATACCGACGCAAGCTCTCTGCCGCCTTGTCTCACCTCAAACCGGACATCACAGTTTCTTTGTTACGACGGGAAATAAACTTTATCACTTCCCTCAAAGATGGAAGCAAAAAGATAGGGGAGCTACATGTAAACCGGAAAAACTATCGTAACTTTGAAAAGAACGAAAGCAACTTCATCAAGGAACTTTTTGCCAAATTATGGATGAAAAGTCTGGTGAGGCATTTAAAAAAGCTGGACAAGTTCGTTGTACTGAGTGAGGAAGACAGAGCCAACTGGCCCGAACTGCAAAATGTAAAAGTTATCAGCAACCCTCTACCCTTTCAATCCGGAACATTCAGCGACTTGAACAATAAACGGATAACCGCAGCCGGAAGATATACTTATCAAAAAGGATTCGATTTGTTACTGGAAGCATGGAGCAAAGTCTGTAACCGGCATCCGGACTGGGAATTACATATATATGGCAAAGGAGACAAGACTACATATCAAGTACTGGCCGGAAAATGGAAATTAAAGAACCTTTTTCTTGAAAATGCAACCCCGGATATGCTCTGTAAATACCATGAAAGTTCTATCTTTGTATCAAGTTCCAGATTTGAGGGATTCGGAATGGTCATAGCGGAAGCAATGGCGTGCGGAGTACCTGCCGTGTCATTCGCCTGTCCGTGCGGACCTAAAGACATCATCCGGGACGGGGAAGACGGACTATTGGTCGAAAATGGAAAAACAGAAGAACTGGCCGAAAAAATAAATTATCTGATTGAGAACGAACAAATAAGAAAAGAAATGGGGAAAAAAGCCCGCATCAATGTACAACGTTTTGCTGAAGATGTAATAATGCAACAATGGATTCAGCTATTCAACAACTTATTAAACGGAACAAAACAATGAAAACAGATTCCCCCTACGACAGAGGAGACATCCATATAAATAAAAACGACAAAGTGCTGGAGATAGGTCCGGGCCATAATCCGACATATCGCTCCAACGTGATAGCCGAAAAATTTATTGACACCAATTACCACCGCTGCGGTGACGTGAAAATATACCCGCATCAGACCTTTGTACATGCCGATGGAGAAAAACTGCCCTTCAAAGACAAGGAGTTTGACTACGTAATATGCAATCAGGTATTGGAACACGTGGAACATCCCGAAGCTTTTGTCAAGGAATTATGCAGGGTAGCCCGACGGGGATACATAGAAACTCCCAGTCTGCTGGGCGAATACTTGTTTCCCAAAAAATCACATAAATGGGTTATATTGGATATAGACAACAAACTGGTCTTCTATGAAAAGAACAAGATGCCGGGAAACTATGAAAACGACTATGGAGAATTATTCCTGAATTATCTGCCTTTCCAATCCCTCCCCTACAAACTGCTGTGGCTGACGGAAGGAGATATAACCTTGAACCGTTATGAGTGGAAAGATGAAGTGGAGATACTAGTCAATCCCGAAGATGAATACTACTCCTCTTTCTTCCTCAACAAATGGAACCGGGAAATGGTGGAGAAACTATATCCCCGCCGTTCCGCCCTGACGGAAATGAAGAAGATGATTCAAGCCCTGTTCTATATCCTCAAAAACAAATTCAAATCACGATTCAGTAATCACCGGAATCCGGTCACACTGTCCGAATATATAAAAACGCATGAAGTGGTACGCTGACTATTTATCCATCTATGACAAGCCTTTCACCCAAGCCCCACAAGCGGTTATCAACCAAGTGAAAGACAAGGTCCGGCAGCTTGCAACTCATGCTCCGCTGGTTTCGGTGGTCGCCATCGCCCATAATGAAGAAAAGAGGATATTGAGCTGCCTGTGGTCTTTATGTGAAAACCAACATAACTATCCTGTAGAAATACTAGTCATCAATAATCATTCTACCGACCACACCGAAGAGGTACTAAAAGAATTAGGAGTCACCTACTTCAATGAATACCGGAAAGGTCCCGGTTTTGCCCGGCAATGCGGACTGAACCATGCCCGGGGGAAGTATCATCTCTGCATAGACGCCGACACACTTTATCCGCCCCAGTACATCAGTACCATGATAAAGGTCTTACAGGACAAAGAAGTGGCAGGTGCATACGCCCTGTGGAGTTTTCTTCCTAATGAACATCATTTAGGACTTTTCTTCTATGAGACACTACGTGATCTCTATTTGAAAATACAAAATCTGAACAGACCGGAGCTCAATGTACGTGGAATGGCTTTTGCCTTCCACACGGAAACAGCCCGGAAAGAAGGATTCCGGACAGACATACTCCGCGGAGAAGACGGCTCCCTGGCACTGGCATTGAAAAAATACGGAAAATTAAGATTCGTCACCGCCCGCAAAGCCCGTGTCCTTACCGGCTATGGCACTATTTCGGCCGACGGATCCCTGTTCAGCAGTTTCAAAAAACGAGCCATAAAAGGTTTAAGAAGCTTCACGGCTCTTTTCTATAGCAAAAACAATTACGAGGACGAAGATTCTAACTTGATAAAGTAACGACAGATGAAAATAGCAATAGAAGCCCAGCGCATCTTCAGAAAAGAGAAACATGGCATGGACTATGTAGCTCTGGAAACCATCCGGGAACTGCAAAAGATAGACCAACAGAACGAATACTTCATACTGGTCAGCCCGGGAGATGATATTTGTTTGCAGGAATCCGCCAACATGCATATCGTGACCGTTAATTGGCCATCCTATCCGCTTTGGGAACAGATAGGACTACCGTTGGCTTTAAAAAAAATCAAACCCGACCTGCTGCACTGCACAAGCAACACTGCCCCTGTGTATGGAAACATTCCACTGGTGCTTACACTGCACGACATTATCTTTCTAGAAAAAAAACAAGGCAAGAACCAGTCCATGTACCAAAGACTGGGACGTTTCTACCGAAAAATCATTGTTCCCCAAATCCTTACCAAATGCAAAAGAATCATTACCGTTTCTCATTTTGAATGCAACCGCATCAGTCATTTCCTGCACATTGACAAACAACTGCTTGTCGCCGTATACAACGGCTATTCACAACATTTCATACCCATACGGAACGCACAGGCCATCACTGCCCGATACATAAAGAACCATCCTTACCTGTTCTTTTTAGGAAATACCGATCCCAAGAAGAATACGGCAAGGGTATTGCAGGCATACGGCATTTATTTAAAAAAATCCAGTCAGCCCCTCCCCTTGCTTATCGCCGACCTGAAAGAAGAGATCATAGACGAATATCTGAACCGGGAAGGATTACAAGAAATAAAAAAAATGCTGTATCATCCCGGATACATTCCAAACACAGAACTACCCGCTGTTTATAGTGGAGCATCCGTCTTTATATACACGTCTTTACGCGAAAGTTTCGGCATCCCCATTCTGGAGGCGATGGCCTGTGGAACTCCCGTCATCACCTCAACCACTTCCGCCATGCCCGAAATCGCAGGACCGGAGGGTATTCTGGTCAATCCGTTCGAACCGGAGGAAATTGCTTCCGCCCTCCTTCATTTAGAAGAAAATGCAGAATTCTATCAGTCACAAACTGCATATGGACTAGAAAGAGTCCGTCGGTTCTCATGGGAGAACACAGCCAGAGAAATATTGAATATATATAAAGAAATACTAGCATGAACACTCTTGAAATCCTCTTCTTCGTTCTCCTGTTCATTGTATTCTACACCTATGTGGGATACGGAATCCTGTTGTGGATATTGGTAAAAATAAAACAAAGTTTTATTTCCTTCTACGATACGGACGAACCGGAGCAAGAAACCTGCCGGAACGGCAACAACACCGACCTACCCGAAATCACCCTGTTCATCACCGCCTATAATGAGGAACAGGTAGTAGACGGAAAGATGAAAAACTGCCAAGAACTGGATTATCCCAAAGAGAAACTGCATATCGTATGGGTAACGGACGGCAGCAATGACCGAACCAATGAAAAATTAAAAGCATATCCCGATGTCACCCTATTGTTCGTCCCCGAAAGAAAAGGAAAAACAGCCGCTATGAACCGGGGCATGGGATTTGTCACCACACCTTTGGTCATATTCACAGACGCCAATACATTTATTAATCCGCAGGCCGTTCGCGAGATAGTAAAATGTTTTAACCATCCGCAGGTAGGATGTGTGGCAGGAGAAAAACGGGTGGACATGTACAGTACCGAAGGAGCGGTTTCCGGAGGAGAAGGATTGTACTGGAAATATGAATCATGGCTGAAAAAAATGGATTATCAGCTCTATTCCGCCATAGGTGCTGCCGGAGAATTATTCGCCATCCGCACCCCGTTATATGAGGAAATGCCTGAAGATACCCTACTGGATGATTTTATGTTGTCCCTGCGTATCGCCATGAAGCAGTATACGATAGCATATTGTGATACGGCATATGCCTTGGAAAGCGGATCGGCCGATATGAAAGAAGAGGAAAAAAGAAAAGTACGTATCGCGGCAGGAGGATTGCAGTCTGTCTACCGTTTGAAAGAACTGCTGAATCCGCTACGTTATGGAATCCTCAGTTTTCAATATGTTTCCCATCGCGTGCTGAGATGGTCGGTAACCCCGGTCGCCTTGTTTCTGCTCTTTCCCTTGAATATCCTGCTGGTTGTCTGTAGTGAAAGCCTCCCGGTTTATTTTCTTTTTCTTCTGCTGCAATCCGCATTCTACCTCGGGGGAGTTTATGGCAGCCTCTTGTCTGCCAAGTCCGTAAAGAACAAATTCCTTTATATTCCCTACTATTTCCTGTTCATGAACATCAATGTGATAAAAGGTTTCTTCTATTTGAAAAGACATGCCGGCGGAACATGGGAAAAGTCCCGCAGGGCATAATATTTACTCACCAAAATACTTTTTTATCATCTCACGCAAAGCGGGAGCCATGATCGGCTTGGCCATATAATCGTCACATCCGGCTTCAAAAGCCTTGTCACGGTCACTGTCGTATGCATTGGCGGTAAGAGCTATGATGGGAAGTGTCCCTCCCTTCAGACGAATTCTTCTGGTAGCTTCCAAACCGTCCATAACAGGCATCTTTATATCCATCAAAATCATATCGGGCCGGCAACTCTCAAATTTCTCAATAGCCTCCTGCCCATCATGGGCACGGTGAACTTCATACTCCTTTCTTAAAATTATAGATAATAAGAGATAATTACTTTCCGTATCTTCAGCTACCAAAATCTTTTTCATTTCTTCTTTTCATTGATTACCTTGCAAAATTACGATATAAAATGATATAAACAATATTTTTTTTGTATATTTGCTGTCAGTAACAAATATCACGCATCTAAATTCGCTAAGAGAAACAGTATATTGAGAATCATACTATTAATATGAAAATTCCGAGTAATATATTGCACGATAAGCAGTATGCAGACAAAATTCTGGAAATTACGGCTGATACTATGTTTTTCGTATATAAAGACGGCACCTGTTTAGACTTCAAGGCTAATACGACGGACTTCTTTATAAAAGAACAAGATATTATAGGGAGAAATATATTCTCTTATTTCCCCGTAGAAACGGCACGGGAGATGTATGCGGAATTCATCAAAGTACGGGCAGGAGACAAACCTTCCGCACGGAATTACAAATTAATATTGGAAGATGACGTGAAATACTACAAATGTATTATCAGCAAGTATGATGAGGAGCATTTTCTTTTTCAATACAGGGATATCACAGGCCGGAGTGTCGTCAGGCTGAAACTGGAAAAAAAGCAAAAAGATTTGTGCGAAGTAGAAAAAGCCGCAAGAATAGGATTATGGGCATACGATTCGTCCACACGGCTCTTCACTTACTCGGGATACACCCGGATATTCTGTAACGATGAGGAACAGAAACAGATTTCCATAGATGAATACATGAACTATATGCACCTTGATGACAAGGACCGTTTCAGTCAATGGCTGGAAGAAAACCTGAAGGAGAAAGATGCTTCCAATACCGTAAACTATAGACTCCTTATTGACGGAAAGACCGTCAATATGAGAATAAAAACATACCACAAAGAGGTATATATGCAAAGGACCGTATTGGAAGGATATATACAGAACACATCCGAAATTGTTTGGAAAGCAGAACGCTCCAACCAGCTGAAATCTGCCTTCCTTGCCAATATGAGCCATGAAATCCGTACGCCGTTGAATGCCATTCTGGGATTCTCACGCATTATAGCCGAAACGGAAAACGCCGAGGAAAGATTGCAGTATTACGATATTGTAGAAAAAAACAACATGCGCTTGCAGGAACTTATCAACGAGATTTTGGACCTGTCGAAGATTGAATCGGGCATGATGGAGTTCAACTATGCGCCTGTATCCCTTTATATTTTATGTGAAGATGTAAAAAACACGTATAGTTTCCGGTGTCAACCCGGAGTGGAGCTTGTTTTCGAAGAATCCGATCCGTCACTGGTTATCTCGACAGACAGGAACCGCTTGTTTCAGGTTTTCTCCAATCTGATAGGTAATGCTACGAAATTCACCGCCAAAGGTTCTATCAGCTTCGGGTATAAATTGAAGGAAAAAGAGATTGTTTTTCATGTAGCCGATACCGGAAGCGGTATTTCCGATGACAAGATAGACAAGATATTCGATCGTTTCATCATGGCCAACAACCAAGTACAAGGCACAGGACTGGGGCTTTCCATCAGCAAAATCATTGTAGAAAAGTTAGGAGGAAAAATAGCTGTACAATCCAAAATGGGAACCGGGACCACATTCACTTTTACATTGCCTTACATTTCGGCAAACGGAGATATGAAATGGGAGGAAAAACTTACACCGGCTTCCATTAAAGACAACAATAGAACTTCCCATCAGGAGATGACCATCCTAGTAGCGGAAGACTATCAAAGCAATTATGACTTGATAGAGGCTATGCTCGGAAAAATGTACAAACTGGTGCATGCTCATGACGGTATGGAGGCTATCATATTCTATGAACAATACAAACCCGACTTGATTTTGATGGATATAAAAATGCCTAACATCAATGGTCTGGACGCCACCAAAGCCATCCGGGAAATGTCTGCCAGCGTACCTGTCATCGCTGTAAGCGCATACGCATATGAAAAAGACAAAATAGCTGCCATAGAAAGCGGATGCAATGAGTTTTTAACCAAACCGGTATCTGCCGACTTATTGAAAATGACTATAAACAAGTATCTAAAACAAAAGTAATTTATGGGAAGATTAGCCGTATACAAATTTGCCTATTTTTTATCTATCCTGTTCACAATCTTCATTCTGGGACTTTCCATCTTCGCTTACTTCTCAGGTAAAATAAATCCGGTGGAGAATATGTTCGCCGCATACGTTGCCTTAAGCAAACCTATACTGGTGGTTGTCAATACGATATTATTTATTTACTGGCTCATCAGACTACGGTATTGGTTATGGATTCCATTGACGGGTCTGATAGTAAATTACGAATACATCACTTCCATGTACCAAATTTATAACCCTACCAAATATGCTAACGAGAACAGATTGAAAGTAGTGACTTACAATGTCCACTCATTTGGAAATGAAATTACGGGATTCTCCGCCAAGGAGTTTGCCGAGATGATGAACAAGGAGGAAACGGATGTACTTTGTTTTCAGGAATATAGAGGCAATGGCGACTTTACGGAACAAGACTTACAGAATACGTATGCTAAAATATTCCCTTACTCGTTTATCCCCGAAGGATTGAGTCAGGCCATTTACAGCCGCTACCCCATCAGACAGTCACAAACAATAGAATTTCCGAATACCAACAACGGAGCCATCTGGGCCGACCTGGATGTAAAAGGTATGACGATACGCATCATCAACGTGCACATGCAGACTACCAGCTTTGACAGAATGCGTTCCAAAGCAGCACAGGCTCGGGGAGAACAAGATGAGGAACAGGAAAGAGGCATTTATCTGGACTATTCTGACAACTTCCGGGAAAATACAGTCAAACGTGCCGGACAGGCTGAACAAATCAGTTCGCTGATCAATGCCACGGAATATCCCTTGATTGTATGCGGTGACTTCAATGACCCTCCGGGAACTTTTACTTATGAAACTCTGAAAAACGGTTTGAAAGACGGATTTCAAACCGCTGGAGAAGGGTACGGAGCCACTTATCGGGGGTTTCACCATTTACTACGGATAGACTACTTGTTCCATTCCACCTTATTGGAAGGTATAAAGTATAAGGTGATTCCTTATGATATGAGTGACCATAACCCGGTATATCTGGAGGTGGGGCTTTGATAAATCACTTCTTCAAAGCTACCGAAAAGAAGAAAGTGGAACCTTTTCCCTCTTCAGACTCAAACCATAAACGCCCACCATTCTTAACAGCAAAATCCTGACATAATAACAAGCCTAATCCGGAACCTTCCTCATTATTCGTTCCGTATTTGCTGAAATGAGTTTCCGTGTTCAACAGTTTCTTTTGGTCTTCCTCACTCATGCCTTTTCCGGTGTCTTTTACACTGACTATGACTTTATCACCCTCTATTTCGGCATTAACCAGAATTTCGGAATCATTATAACTGAACTTAATTGCATTGCTGAGAAGATTACGCAAGATGGTTTTCATCATATCCATATCGGCATGTACCTCAATCTTTCCATACACCGGGAAGTTCACCTTTATATTCTTCATACCGGCTACCAGATTGAAAATTTCGATAACCGAAGCAATATTCCCCACAATATCAAAGTCCTGATAAACTACATTCAGCTTGCCTATCTGGCTTTTAGTCCATTTCAATAAATTATCCAGCAAAGAGAAAACATCCTCCGTACTTTGATTGGCCATGCTCAGCATATCAAACATTTCCTTACCGATCTGTTCGGACGGAAGACTGAGTATCAACATATTGAGCACCATTTTAATGGATCCCATGGGTGAACGCAGGTCATGTGCGATAACAGAATATAACTTGTCGCGCCCCATAATAATCTTACGCAATTCTTCCGTTTGCTTCATGATGATCCGTTTGGCGGCAATCAGGGATATCTGATGGGTAACACGGATCACAAGCTCTTCCTTATTAAAAGGTTTGGATATAAAATCATTCGCACCTACCTTGAAACCCTTCACTATATCGGCAGTGGTATTCAAGGCTGTCAGAAATATAATAGGAATATGTTGTGTTTCCGGATCGGCTTTCAATCGTTCGGCAACTTCAAAACCATTCATCTCGGGCATCATGACATCCAACAAAATCAAATCGGGACGGGCATTGACCGCCTGGGATAATGCCTCCTTTCCATTACCGGCAGTTATCACCTTAAACTTCTCGTTTGTTAACAACACTTTTAACAACAAGACATTAGAAACCACATCATCCACAACCAAAACAGTGTACTCAGAATGACTTATTACAACATTTACATCCGGTGTCATAGGTATATATTATTTAGCCAGAACACTTTTAAAATAATCAATCACTTTCATCAGCCCCTCTTCCAGATGAATGTGAGGCTCCCAATCCAGCTTTTCTTTTGCCAGAGTAATATCCGGCCTGCGCTGACGAGGGTCATCATGAGGTAAAGGTTCGAAAATAATGTTAGAATGAGAACAGGTCAGTTCCAATATCTTCTGAGCCAGTTCGAATATGGAAAATTCGCAAGGGTTACCGATATTCACCGGTCCTGTGAAGTGATCTTCCGTAGCCATCATACGTATCATCCCTTCCACCAGATCATCTATGTACTGAAAACTACGTGTCTGTTTTCCGTCTCCATAAATGGTTATATCTTTATCTAGCAATGCCTGTACCACAAAATTGGAAATTACACGTCCGTCATCGGTCAGCATATTAGGACCATACGTATTAAATATGCGGATTATTTTTACCAAAACGCCATGTTGACGGTAATAATCCATGCACAAAGTCTCGGCACAACGTTTTCCTTCATCATAACAAGACCGGTAGCCTATGGGATTCACATTTCCCCAATCTCCCTCCCTTTGGGGATGCGACAACGGATCACCATACACCTCACTGGTAGAAGCCTGAAGTATTTTTGCTTTGTTACGCTTCGCCAGTCCCAACATATTAAACGTGCCGAAGACAGCCGTCTTCGCCGTTTTGATAGCATCATGCTGATAATGTATAGGAGAAGCGGGACATGCCAGATTGTATATCTCGTCCACATCCGTCCAAAACGGATTAATTATATCGTGTTCTATCAGTTCAAAGCGCGGATGCCCGATCAGGTAACTTATATTCTCTTTACTCCCCGTGAAAAAGTTGTCTAAACATATAACAATATTACCTTCCTCTATCAGACGAGTGCATAGATGTGACCCTATAAATCCTGCGCCTCCCGTTACTAGGATTCTTTTCATTCCCCTTATTTTTACTTTATTTTATGTTTAGCAAAAATAATTGATTCCCTTCACTTGTGCAAACATTTAAAACAAGATTATTCGTTATCTTTGCAAATACTTTGTCAAAATGAGATTTATATGAAGAAATATCCTTGTGTATTAAGTATAGCAGGATCCGATTGCAGCGGAGGAGCCGGCATACAGGCTGACCTGAAGACCATCTCCGCCTTGGGTGGTTATGCTGCGACAGCCATTACTGCAATCACCGTACAGAACACTTTGGGAGTACGTGCCATACATCCCGTACCACCGGTATATGTACGTGGGCAGATAGAAGCCGTAATGGAAGATATCCGTCCGGATGCTGTTAAAATAGGTATGATTAATGATGTGGAAATAGTCGAGGCCATAGCCTCCTGCCTTCGTACATACCGACCCCGTTTCGTTGTGTTCGATCCGGTCATGGTATCGACTAGCGGACACCGGCTGATAGAAGAGGACGCCATCAGTGCACTGACCCGGGAACTGATGCCTCTGGCCAGTCTGATTACGCCCAATCTGAGTGAGGCGGAAGTATTGACGGAACACTGCATAAGCAATGTGGACACAATGAAAGCTGCCGCATCGGAATTATTAAAATTCGGTTGCGGATCCGTTTTACTGAAAGGAGGACATTTGGAGGGCGACAAGATGTGCGATGTATTACAAACAGCTGGAGAAGACAAGCCTCATCTCTTTATCTCAGATAAGATAGAAAGCAAAAACACACACGGAACAGGATGTACTCTTTCTTCCGCCATTGCTACTTTTCTGGCACTGGGATATGATATGCCGCAGGCCGTAGAACATGCAAAAGCATATGTCACCAAAGGAATCCACGCCGGGAAAGACGTGCATATAGGCGAAGGACACGGCCCGCTGAATCACTTTTACGCACCTGTTCCGATGAAAACAATGAAATAATTTGTCAATGTGCTAATTACCATGCGGTACATAATGCAGCATATTAGCAAATTGCCTCATTATTATTCCGTAGTTCCGAAAGAAATAATTAACTTTGCAACGTTTTTAAACCAAAATAGGAAAAATATGAAAGCATTTGTATTCCCCGGACAGGGAGCACAGTTTGTAGGTATGGGTAAAGACCTGTACGAAAACTCGGCTTTAGCCAAAGAACTTTTTGAAAAAGCAAACGACATTTTAGGATACCGTATCACAGACATCATGTTTGAAGGTACTGACGAAGACTTGCGCCAGACTAAAGTAACTCAGCCTGCCGTTTTTCTGCACTCGGTAATTTCCGCTCTTTGCATGGGTGATGATTTCAAACCTGAAATGACTGCCGGACACTCGCTGGGCGAATTTTCCGCATTGGTTGCAGCCGGAGCATTGTCTTTCGAAGATGGTCTGAAACTGGTTTATGCACGTGCTATGGCTATGCAGAAAGCTTGTGAGGCACAACCCTCTACGATGGCTGCCATCATTGCATTGCCTGACGAAAAAGTAGAGGAAATCTGTGAAGCGATTTCTAAAGAAGGAGAAGTGGTAGTGGCTGCCAATTATAACTGCCCGGGACAAATTGTCATCTCAGGTTCTATCGAAGGAATCAACAAGGCTTGCGAGCAAATGAAAGCTGCCGGTGCTAAACGTGCCCTGCCGCTGAAAGTGGGAGGCGCCTTCCACTCTCCGCTGATGAACCCCGCCAAAGTGGAACTGGAAGCTGCTATCAACGCTACTGAAATTCATACTCCGAAATGCCCTGTATATCAGAACGTGGACGCTTTGCCTCACACAGATCCCGCTGAAATCAAGGCAAACCTGGTAGCTCAGCTCACCGCTTCCGTACGCTGGACCCAGACAGTGAAGAATATGGTTGCCGATGGTGCCGATGACTTTACCGAATGCGGACCGGGTGCTGTACTGCAAGGACTGATCAAGAAAATTGATGGATCGGTCAACGCACACGGTATTGCTTGATAAACAAAATTCAGTTATTATAAATTTTATACGGATTACCGGAATATGCTGAGTAATCCGTATTTTTTTTATGGCATTTCACAAAAATATTCGTAAGTTTGTCGATATCTAAACGAGATCAGACTATGAATGAATTTAAATATAACATTGGTTATGCCCTGAGCGGAGGATTTATAAAAGGATTTGCCCATTTGGGGATTATGCAGGCTTTGCATGAACATGGCATCAGGCCGGAAATACTTTCCGGAGTAAGTGCAGGTGCTCTTGCCGCTGTCTTCTATGCCGACGGCAAAGAGCCTTATCATATTGTTGAACTTTTTGAGCACCATTCATTCAAAGAACTGACCACTTTTTCTATCAACAAACAAGGTCTGCTGAAACTGGATAGTTTTATCGATTTCTTAAACAGCAACTTGGAGTCGAAAACGATAGAAGAACTAAAAATTCCCACTATTATTACCGCCACCGATTTGGATCACGGACGCATCGTTTCTTTTAAAAAAGGGAAAATAGCCGAAAGACTGGCTGCTTCCTGCTGTATGCCTATCTTGTTTGCCCCCATACGCATCAACAATACATATTATGTAGATGGAGGAATCTTGATGAACCTGCCGGTCAGCCCCATTCGCAAAGAATGCGAGAAAGTGATAGCACTCAATGTAGATCCGCTGGTAGCAGATGAATATAGCAAGAATGTGGTAAGCATCGCACTCAGAGCCTATCATTTTATTTTCCAAGCCAATACACTGCCTCAAAAAGGGATTGCAGATTTGCTGATCGAATCATACGGACTGGAAGAATACAGCAACAGAGAACTGGAAAGAGCCGAAGAGATATTCGAAAAAGGATACAATACGGCAACGGAACTCCTGGACAGACTACTCCTGGAGAATGGAACAATTTGGAGATAAACAAAAAAAAATAAAATGGATACACAAGAAAAAATTATTATCTATCAGGTATTCACCCGTTTATTCGGGAACAACAGCCTGCGTTGTAAGCCTAATGGTTCTTTGGAGGAAAACGGTTGCGGAAAAATGGCCGATTTCACGACAAAGGCTTTAAACGAGATCAAAACACTGGGTGCTACACATATTTGGTATACAGGTATCATTGAACATGCTACCCAAACCAATTATACCCGCTATGGCATCAAACCCGATCATCCCGCAGTAGTAAAAGGAAAGGCCGGATCACCGTATGCCATCAAGGATTATTATGATGTAGACCCTGATTTGGCAACCAGTATCCCGGACCGTATGAAAGAGTTCGAGAATCTGGTAACACGAAGCCACAAAGCCGGATTGAAGGTCATCATTGATTTTGTCCCCAACCATGTAGCCCGCCAATATGGTTCAGACGCCAAGCCTGAAGGAGTAACCGATTTGGGTGAGAAAGATGATGTGACAAAAGCTTTCAGCCCCAACAATAATTTCTATTATATTCCCGATACAAAGCTGGAAGGCAATATTGACCTGCACCGTGGCGCAGCGGAACCTTACATAGAGTTTCCGGCAAAAGCAACCGGTAATGACCGTTTTGACGCATGGCCCAACTCCAATGACTGGTATGAAACTGTGAAACTGAATTATGGTATAGACTACTTGAACGGTCATAGCCGCCACTTCGAACCGATTCCGGACACATGGGTGAAGATGCGTGACATCCTACTGTTCTGGTCTGCCAAAGGCATTGACGGATTCCGCTGTGATATGGCAGAAATGGTTCCTGTAGAATTCTGGGGATGGGTGATTCCGCAAATCAAAGCTGAACATCCGAAACTGATCTTTATCGCCGAGGTCTATAATCCGGGAGAATACAGAAATTATCTGTTCAATGGCAAATTCGACTATTTATATGACAAAGTAGGTCTGTATGATACGCTACGTGCCATTACCTGCGGATGGGAATCGGCAACTGCTATTCCACAACGCTGGCAAAGCTTGGGAGGTATTGAAAAACGAATGCTCAATTTCCTGGAAAATCATGACGAGCAGCGCATAGCTTCCGATTATTTTGCCGGAAACGGCTCAAAAGCCATCCCCGCAATGATTGTATCGGCTTGCATGAATACCAATCCGGTCATGATTTACTTCGGGCAGGAATTGGGAGAACATGGCATGGATACGGAAGGTTTCAGCGGGCGTGACGGAAGAACTACCATCTTTGATTACTGGAGTGTGGACAGCATACGCCGCTGGCGCAATGGAGGCAAGTTTGACAATAAATTCCTGAATGAAGATGAAAAGCAATTGAAACAATTCTATACCCGTCTGCTGAATATATGCAACAGTGAAAAAGCCATACGGGAAGGTGTGTTCTTTGACTTAACCTATGCCAATCTGGCCGGATGGGTATTTAACGAACATAAACAATACGCCTTTTTACGAAAACAGGATGATGAACTGATATTAATTATGGTTAACTTTGACTCCATACCGGCACGTTCAGCCGTCAATATTCCGCAACATGCGTTTGATTATTTAGGCATCCATCGTTATGGAGAATATGAGGCAACCGAATTGCTGACCGGAAACACAGAGAAGCTGACTCTTATGCCGGACAAAACAACTCCCGTATTACTAGATGGAATGAATGGAAAAATTCTGAAATTCAAGCTATAGTTTCCCACCACAGATTACTCAGATTAACACAGATACAGATTGAAATAAGCAATAAATCGTATTTCAATCTGTGTAATCTGTGGTAAAAAACATTTTAACTCTAGGAAAATACAAATTCCTTCATTGTCCTATCTCTTCAACAGACCGATTTTCAAGTTCAGCTTAAAATAATAGACTCCGTTCTCACGTTCCAGATATCCGTATTTATCTTTTTCAGTAGAACTTTTCTCAAACCGGGAATTAACAAACAGGAAATCGGCAAAGACCTGACGGTCAGCCTTCTGATAACAAAGTACCTCTCCATTACCATTTACAAACAGAAAACCGGATATGGCAGAATCTATCCCATTAAATATCTTGGCAGGACGCATTCCTAAAGCCAAAGTCATAAGAAACTGCTTCATCTTATATTCATAATAACTATGCTTATGGATCAATTCATCCTTTATTTTCAACGGATTGATTTGTTTGATTGCTTCTGTCAGGTCACTAACTTTGGATATGCCATCCAAATGCATGACACGCAACATCTCGCCCAACATACGGGGAAAATGAAGATCTATCATGCAAAGATTACTACGGAATACCTTATCGGCCACATCATTATATTTTAAGATTCCTCCCAAGCGTTCTATCATCAACATACGTCCTGCCACATCATCTTCTTCACCAAAAGCATTAATTTTGTTTACGGTAGGAGTAGCGAATTTAACACCTGTCTGCTCGAACTTCAAATTGGCGGTACGCCCTCCATCCAACAACGGGAACATAGTTCCCAAACGGGAACGAACGCAAAAACCTACCAACGGAGCCTCTATACTGTAAAAAGCAACATAGAAATCAGTACGGTCATCCGTCTTTGCTTCCAAGTCATAAATGGCGACTTCATCTAAAAATTCTTCCACACCGTCGGGAGACATCACATCATTCTCTCGGCTCTCTTTGACAGCAGCAAAAACCAACTCTGCCACAGCCGCAAAATCCCCACGAGGTATCTGCTTATCTATCTTTTCCCCACAAATACGTACGGTCGCCTCATCCTCCAGAATATAACGGCGTGTCCCGTCATGTTCCTCACGCTGTACCATCGCCACAGGAAGCTTTTGCACTTCATTCCTTTTCACATCAGGCGTACCTGCATACACATATCCGTCCGCTAACAAGCGGAAAAAGGCGTAAAGCTCGCCCCACTCTCTCTTTGTCGCTTCAAATGCCATATATTTTCTCTTTTTACTATCGTCTGCTATTTTTTAACGGCTGCAAAGATACGCAAAAGAAGTCTTAAAAAACAGGTTTTCGAGAAACGCAAACATTAAACAATGTTATATAGCATACTTTTTAAGTCTGATTATTTGCTATTTTCCAAAAAGTCCGTACCTTTGCAATGTGTTTTTCATAGTATTAGATTTAAGGTTAACAAAGGTTGGAGCAAGGCGTTGCTCCTTTTTTATTTTATCCCCCTTACTTTTACGATAAAACAAGTATTTCTTTTAATCCAGAAACCTCGACCTATCTTCAATCATTCTCAACAGAATCCCTCCGACAGGATAATCAGGTAGAAATTTATGAAGGGAATGCGGATGTGATTTACGTTCCAATCGAACCGATGAATTAGCATTTATCAACAAATGTATCACAAATCACTGCATTTCCATAAACCTGTTCCTTATCCGGTTTGTTCTAAATGGCAAAGACAATCTTTATAAATGATAGAATCATGAAATTAAAAAAAGGAAGTATTGCATTACTAACATTGGCAGGTATGTTCTATATGAGCGTACAAAAAGCGGATGCATGCACGCGTGCCGTCTATATCGGACCGGACCATATGGTAGTAACCGGACGTACAATGGACTGGAAAGAAGATATTATGAGTAATATCTATGTTTTCCCCAGAGGAATACAACGTGCAGGATATAATAAAGAAAATGCCGTGAAATGGACTTCAAAATACGGCAGCGTCATTGCAACAGGATATGATATAGGTACGTGTGACGGAATGAATGAAAAAGGATTGGTTGCCAGTCTGTTATTTTTGCCAGAATCCGTATTTGACCGTCCGGGAGATACACGTCCTGTCATGGGAGTCAGCATATGGACACAATATGTACTGGACAATTTTGCCACCGTACATGAAGCTGTCGAGGAGCTGAAAAAAGAATCATTCCGCATTGATGCTCCCCACATGCCCAACGGTTCAGCTTCCACTCTTCACCTAGCTATTACAGATGAAACAGGAAATACAGCGGTTTTGGAATATCTGGACGGGAATTTAAGCATACACGAAGGAAAAGAATTCCAAGTGATGACCAATTCTCCACGATATGATTATCAGTTGGCTATCAATGATTACTGGAAAGAAGTAGGAGGATTGCAAATGCTGCCGGGCACGAACCGTTCCAGCGACCGCTTTGTGCGTGCCTCTTTTTATATACATGCAATCCCTCAGACTCCGGACGCTAAAATAGCTGTACCCAGTGTACTCAGTGTGATGCGTAATGTATCTGTCCCTTTCGGAATTACCACACCGGACAAACCTCATATATCTTCCACCCGCTGGCGTTCTGTATCCGATCAGAAGAATAAAATATATTATTTTGAATCGGTCATGACTCCTAATCTGTTTTGGTTGGATTTGAAGAAAATCGACTTCAGTCCCAAAGCCGGAATCAAGAAACTGCCCCTCACCAACGGAAAGATTTATGCAGGAGATGCTGTAAAAGATTTAAAAGACAGCGACTCATTTGTATTCTTATTCCAAACCCCTGTGATGTAAAACAGTAAAAATCAATATGACGTTCATGCCTCATTAAAATCGGTTAAGAGCCTCGTGAACGTCATACTTTTCTGCAAAAGTACTCCCCTCCGGCATTGAGTATCTTTTAAAATTCGTTGTTTTATAATAATACAAAAGCAATCATTTCCTCTCTGCTTCCTTATTACAAAAGAATAATTTATCTTTGAACGGATTTTAATATCCCATCAAAATCAGAACAAAAATAAAATAACTATGGAACAACCATCACTCAACGACCATAATAAACAGGAATACCCTCCCATGCATACTACAGAGCATGTCATAAACAGGACAATGGTCAATCTTTTCGGATGCGGACGGGCAATATCCGCCCATATAGAACGCAAAAAAAGCAAGCTGGATTTTGCGCTGCAAACCTGTCCGGAAGAAGCGGATATTATAAGAATAGAAAACACCGTAAACGAAGTATTGCGAAGAAATTTGCCCGTTACAATGGAATTTATCTCTCAAGAGGAAGCTATAGGGCGCTTTGACATGAAACGTTTACCGGAAAAAGCTTCCGAAACCGTACGGATTGTAAAAGTCGGCGATTACGACGAATGCCTCTGTATAGGTCAACACGTGAAAAATACGTCCGAAATAGGTACATTTAAAATTATAAGCCACGACTATAAAGACGGAATCTTCCGTATGCGGTTCAAGCTGATATAGAACAACTGTCAATCTGTCCCCCTAAAATTACAAATTGGCAGTAGCCTTGACAATCAAATGTTTAAAGAGGCTTACCAACTTTTAATGCAAAGGTTTTAATCTTTAAGAAAACCTTTATAGGTTTAAAAGAGTGCAATATAAACCGCATATCATCGAACTAATGGTATACGGTTTGCATTATGGATAGTGAATGACAAAGCCGAAAGGTGAAGGAATTCAGAAATAAACAAAATGTTTAACCAAAACCTATAGGAGATTAAGATTATGATGCCAGTAAGAAGATCAAACCAAACATGGTTACCAAGTATTTTTAATGATTTCTTTGATAACGACTGGATGGTAAAAGCCAATGCAACAGCTCCCGCCATCAATGTTATTGAAAGTGACAAAGACTACAAAGTAGAAGTCGCCGCTCCGGGAATGACCAAAGAAGACTTCAAGATTCATATCAACGAAGACAACGACTTGGTTATCTCTATGGAAAAGAAAACAGAAAGTACCGAAGGTGATAAAGAAGGCAAGAAAGAAAGCCGTTACTTGCGTCGCGAATTCTCTTATTCTAAATTCCAACAGACATTGATCCTGCCTGATGATGTAGATAAAGATAAAATTGATGCAAAAGTAAACGATGGTGTATTAACTATCGAGTTGCCGAAACGTACGCCGGAAGACAAAGAAAAAGCAGCCAAGGTTATCGAAGTTAAATAACATGCTCTCAAATTCAGAAAAGAGGGATTGCCGCAGAGGCAGTTCCTCTTTTGTTTTTATAAAAGTCCGTTTCTATTCCCTATGAGTCCATCGTAATCTTACAACCCAAAGATATAAATCTTTCACCTGTAAGATCTATAATCTTCCGGGGGTAAGATCTATAATCTTCGCATTGCATCCTCCCTTCCCTGTTCTGTTCCATATTGCCTGTTGTCTTTACGCACTATACCTCGCCAATGTCTACTTAACATATTTATCCAACACTTTTTCCAAGGCATTTTGTGAAACCGGCTTAGTCAGGAAATCATCGCATCCGGCTTCTATAGCCCTGTCTTTGTCGGACTCAAAAGCAAAGGCAGTCAAAGCGACAATAGGCACTTCTTTTGAATAAGAACGAATCAGGCGCGTAGCCTCCAGCCCATCCATATGGGGCATCTTGATATCCATCAAAATCAAGTCGGGCTGATGTTCTTTAAATTGATTCACCGCATCCTCTCCATTCTTAGCCCATAGCAGATTACATCTTTTCCCTAACAATGTCTTTAACAGCAAAAAGTTGCTGTCTACATCTTCCGCCACCAGTACTGTTCTTCTTTGCAACACTTTTCTCGGTCCCGTACTCCCTGATTCCGGACACTTCATAGCCTTTCCGGATTCCGGAATTTTTTTACCCGCCTTATAAGGAATCGTAAAACGAAAAGTAGAACCTTCATTCAGTTTGGATTCCGCAGTAATCTCTCCACCTAGTTTTTCTACAATCACCCTACAAATCGCAAGCCCCAAACCTGTTCCCTGAACAAAAGTATTCAGTTTCACGAAACGCTCAAAAATCATTTTAATCTTCTCCTCGGAGATACCCATTCCCGTATCTTTTACATAAAAATCAATATACTCCTCCCTCACTTCAAAACCAAAACGGATTTCCCCTTTGAAAGTAAATTTTATAGCATTGGTTATCAAATTTGTAACAACTTGCATAATTCGGTTCTGATCTTCATTGATTATCAAGCTGGTGTCTTTATTGTCTAATATCAAAACAACCCCAGTCTGCACCCGATCCTTATGCATCTCATACACATTACGGCACAATTCTCCCAAATCCATTGGATATCTGATGTATTCCAATGTACCCGCCTCTATTTTTGCCAAATCAAGTATGTCATTGATTAATTGCAACAATATTTCCGAATTCTGGTTGATGATGTCCGAATAAAGTTTTTCATCCTCTGCGTTATCCGCTATAGTCATCAAATGCGAAAATCCCACAATTGCATTCAGCGGAGTACGGATTTCATGGCTCATATTGGCTAGGAAAGCGGTTTTCAACCTGTCGGACTGTTCGGCTTTGATACGGGCGAATATCAATTCCTGCTCTATATTCTGTATATTGGTAATATCCCATGAAATACCGATAATGAGCGGTGTCCTCCCTTCCAGAGGAACCAACGTTTTCAAGGTCTGCACAATACGGGGCTCTCCTGTAGCCGTCACATACGTTTCCTGCATTTCCATACGTTCGCGGGTACGAATCAATTCCAAATCATCCCGATGAAACTTCTCCGCATTCTCATATTCGGGAAATACTTCAAAATCAGTACGCCCCAACGCTTTGGAAGCAGGAATTTTAGAGTGACTGGCAAACGCCTTATTCCAATAAAGATATCGGAAATCATCTTCAGGGTCCTTCACAAACAAATAAACAGGAATATTATTCAGTATAGCATCCATCAGATAATTCAATTCACGCAATTCATCACGATTCTTGATAACATCTGTTATATCCTGTGTAAAGAACCAAATCATTTCCTCGCCCTGATTTTGAATCATAAAGGCCGAAACCTGATGAACACGAAGTTTTGTTTCTCCCACACGGGTATATTTGGCACGATAAGCAAAATTACCTCCGTTATCGCGAATCTCCTGAACACGTTTATCAAACTGTTCTTTAGTATTCAAGGAAACAGGCAAATCATAGATTTTCTGTGTTCCTAATTCCCCTTTCACTCCATATTCCTCAATAAACTGCCGGTTGGCATAGACTAAGGTTCCGTCAGCCGATACAGCCAGAATACTATCACTGACCCTATCCAATATCCGTTTAAATATTTCCAAATTCTGCTGTGTGGCAACTCTTTCACTAATATCACGGCACATTATCAACACATATTCTTCATCTAAGGGGAAAATACGATTTTCATAATAATGAAGCGTCCCGTCCACATCCAATTCATGATGGGCTGTAGAACCCCTACCTGTCGAAATAACCTTCTGAAGATTATTATGTATATTGTGATAAGCCTCTTTAGGAACCATATCCTGCATACGCATCCCCTTAAAATCGTTGTTGGATACACCCACATGATTTGTTTCCTCATTAGACACCACCTCTATCCCCATTTCCTCATGATTGAAAACGGTCAACATATCCGGCAAGGAATCTAATATTCTTACCGCATATTTCTCCTTGAAACTAACGCCATCAAAGTTTTTTTCAGAAGAAGATAATTTTTCTTTCAGCAGCCTGTTCTCCTCTTTCAACGATTCAATTTCCTGCTCTAATACTTTAAGCTTGTGTTCACAATCCATTTGTTTTGAATATCTTTAGGATTCCTAATTGGACAAAAGTAGAAAACTTTTTGTAAACACAGAAAGAATAGTGATTTATTTTCCGATAAAAGAGAAGTCACTGATTAATAGTTAATGGAGTGCACTGTTGCCACACCCCATTAACCACATATCATCAGCCATTAAAATCATTTATATTCCGCCCAGCTCTTGATAGCGATATCGTTTATCGTCATGGTACAGAAAGCATTGATAAACGCACTTGCCAGACGAGCATTGGTTATCAAGGGCACATTCAGGTCGATAGCGGCACGACGTATCTTATATCCATTGTCCAACTCCCCGGCTGTCAGATTCTTCGGGATATTGACTACCATGTCTATCTCTTTCCGATGCAACATATCCAGTGCCTGAGGTTTCCCTTCCTCACTGGGCCAATACACGCGGGTATTTTCCACCCCGTTCTCGGTCAGGAAGTGGGATGAGCCTCCGGTGGCATAAAGTTTATAACCTTTCTTCTGCAACATACGGGCCGCTTCCAAAGTATCCGCTTTCTGCTTGGCATTACCTGTAGAAAGCAACACGCTCTTTTCCGGAATACGATACCCCACAGACAGCATCGCCTTCAATACGGCACACGAAGTATCCGTACCGATGCAGCCTACTTCACCGGTAGAGGCCATATCTACCCCCAATACCGGATCGGCTTTCTGCAAACGGTTGAAAGAGAACTGGCTGGCCTTAATACCCACATAATCCAACTCGAAAAGATTCTTGTTCGGTTTCTCAACCGGCAGTCCGAGCATCACTTTGGTAGCCAGTTCAATAAAATTAATTTTCAGCACCTTGCTGACAAAGGGGAAGCTGCGTGAAGCACGAAGGTTACATTCAATTACCTTGATATCATTGTCCTTTGCCAGATATTGGATATTGAACGGACCGGAGATATTCAATTCCTTGGCTATCTGACGGGAGATGCGCTTGATGCGGCGCACCGTTTCCACATACAGCTTTTGCGGCGGGAACTGGATAGTGGCATCGCCCGAATGCACTCCGGCATACTCAATGTGCTCACTGATAGCATATGCCACAATCTCACCATTCTGAGCCACAGCGTCCATTTCCACTTCCTTGGCGTGCTCGATGAACTGGCTCACCACTACCGGATGCTTTTTCGATACATTGGCAGCCAGTTTCAGGAAGCGTTCCAACTCTTCTTGATTGGAGCAGACATTCATGGCCGCACCACTCAGCACATACGAGGGACGTACCAAAACAGGGAAGCCTACCTTGTCAATAAAGGCATGGATGTCTTCCATAGAAGTCAATGCGCTCCATTCGGGCTGGTCCACTCCGATGCGGTCCAGCATGGCCGAGAATTTATCCCGGTCTTCGGCATTGTCAATGCTCTTGGCACTGGTACCGAGGATATTTACATTTTGCGCATCCAGACGGAGAGCCAGATTGTTAGGAATCTGGCCACCGGTAGATACAATGACTCCGTGAGGATTCTCCAGCTCGAGAATATCCATCACACGCTCGAAAGTCAGCTCGTCAAAGTACAGACGGTCACACATATCATAGTCGGTAGAAACCGTTTCGGGATTATAATTAATCATGACACTGCGGTAACCCTCCTTACGGATAGTCTGCAAAGCCTGCACGCCACACCAGTCAAATTCCACCGACGAACCGATGCGGTAAGCACCCGAACCCAGTACCACGATGGATTTATGGTCGCCTAAGTACTTCACATCATTGATCACACCACTATACGTCAAGTACAGATAGTTGGTCTGTGCAGGGTACTCGGCCGCCAAAGTATCGATTTGTTTCACCACCGGAAGGATTCCCACCTGCTTACGATGATTACGCACATACAGAATACCGTCTTCCATATCTCCTTCGTAGCCAATGGCACGGGCTATCTGGAAATCGGAGAATCCCTGCACTTTCGCCTTGCGGAGCAATTCGTCCGGCATATCGGTAATCTGCTTGTGGTTATTGCCCCATTCGTGCATCTCTTTAGAAGTGTCCATGATGTGCTGCAATTTCTGCAAGAACCATTTGTCAATCTTGGTCAGCTCATGAATCTGGTCTACCGTGTAACCTGCACGCATGGCTTTGCTGATCACGAAGATACGTTTGTCCGTCGGCTCACGAAGGGCTTTGTCCACGTCTTCTATAACCAATTCCTTATTCTCTACGAAACCATGCATTCCCTGACCAATCATGCGCAAACCTTTCTGAATGGCTTCTTCGAAAGTACGTCCGATAGCCATCACCTCGCCCACCGATTTCATGGACGAGCCCAGTTCACGATCCACACCGTGGAACTTGCCCAAGTCCCAACGGGGAATCTTGCACACCACATAGTCCAGTGCAGGCTCGAAGAAGGCACTGGTGGTCTTTGTCACCGAGTTTTTCAAGTCGAACAACCCATATCCCAAGCCTAATTTGGCGGCAACGAAAGCCAACGGATAGCCGGTAGCCTTGGAAGCCAATGCAGACGAACGCGAAAGACGGGCGTTGACCTCAATGACACGGTAATCTTCCGATTCGGGATCGAAGGCATACTGTACATTGCATTCGCCCACAATGCCGATATGGCGGATGATACGGATAGCCAGTTCACGAAGTTTATGATACTCGGCATTGGTCAGTGTCTGCGAAGGGGCGATCACGATAGACTCGCCGGTATGGATACCCAGCGGGTCGAAGTTCTCCATGTTACATACAGTGATGCAGTTATCATAACGGTCACGGACCACTTCATACTCCACCTCCTTCCAGCCTTTCAAACTCTTTTCCACCAATACCTGCGGCGAGAAAGAGAAGGCCTTTTCAGCCAGAACATTCAGTTCCTCTTCATTGTCACAGAAACCTGAGCCCAAACCACCCAATGCATAGGCGGCACGGATAATGACCGGATAACCTAATTCTTTAGCGGCGCGACGGGCATCTTCCAGATTTTCCACCGCTTCGCTCTTGATGGTCTTGACATTGATTTCATTCAGTTTTTCTACAAACAATTCACGGTCTTCAGTATCCATGATGGCCTGCACAGGAGTACCCAACACACGGACATTGTATTTTTCGAAGATACCTGCTTTGTACAGTGCCACCCCACAGTTCAAGGCAGTCTGTCCGCCGAAAGACAAGAGCACGCCGTCCGGACGTTCCTTTTCTATCACCTTCTCTACAAAATAAGGAGTAACGGGCAGGAAATAAATCTGGTCTGCCACCCCTTCGCTGGTCTGCACGGTAGCGATGTTCGGGTTGATCAGAACCGTTTCAATCCCTTCCTCCTTCAAGGCTTTCAATGCTTGCGAACCCGAATAGTCAAATTCTCCGGCCTCGCCAATCTTCAAGGCACCGGAACCTAATAACAATACTTTCTTTATTTCGTCTTTCATACTTGTTCTTTTTAATACACGGTTTATAACAACTTCACAAACTCATCAAACAGGAACTCGGTATCCGTAGGTCCCGATGCAGCTTCCGGATGGAACTGTGCCGAGAACCAAGGTTTGGTTTTATGCCTGATACCCTCGTTGGAACCGTCATTCATATTGATGAACAGCGGTTCCCAATCGGTTCCCAATGTATTATTATCTACCGCATAACCGTGGTTCTGACTGGTAATGAAACAACGTTCCGTTCCTATCATGCGCACCGGTTGGTTATGGCTGCGATGACCGTATTTCAATTTATAGATGGTGGCGCCTCCTGCTTTGGAAAGCAACTGATTCCCCATACAAATGCCGAAAATAGGCTTGTCGCTCAGGCTCATCGCCTTGCGGATATGCTGTACCGCCTCATCGCAAGTATCCGGATCACCCGGACCGTTCGAAATAAACAATCCGTCATACTCCATCCCTGTAAAGTCATGGTTCCAAGGAACACGGATCACTTCCACATCCCGTTTCAGTAAGCAACGGATGATATTTGTCTTTACACCACAATCCACCAACACCACTTTTTTCTTACCTGCACCTTCATTGTAACGAATGACTTCCTTACACGATACTTTATCTACATAATTGATACCTGCATACATTGCTTCGGGCACATTGCCGGGTTCATCATCAAATACAATTTTCCCCATCATTACCCCATGTTCGCGAAGAACTTTGGTCAGTTCACGGGTATCGATGCCTGTAATGCCCGGCACTTGCTCACGCTTCAGCCAGTCGGCCAGACTTTCTTTCGCATTCCAGTGACTGTATTCTTCACTGTAATCACTTACAATAATCGCTTCGGCATGGATACGTTCACTTTCCATAAAAGTAGCCAAGCCATTGGGTTCGATAGTAAAGGGAGGTACCCCGTAGTTACCGACCAACGGATAAGTTAAGGTCATCAGCTGCCCCGCATATGAAGGGTCTGTCAAACTCTCAGGATAACCGGTCATAGCGGTATTAAACACCACTTCGCCGGCTACCGGTTTCTCATAACCGAACGACTTGCCCGGGAAACGGCTCCCGTCGTCGAGGATCAATGTTACATTTCTCATCTAATCTATCTTGAATGGTTGTTCTTTAGAATTGATAAACTTTTTCTATATAGTCTATAAACGCCTGGTTCACCAGCTTCACTCCACCCGGAGTAGGATAATCCCCACTGAAATACCAGTCGCCCGTATGGTTGGGACACGCTTCATGCAATCCTTCCAGTGTCTGATAAACGATTTCCACTTTCGCCTGCGTACCCTTCGGAGTGAGAAGTTCCACCATTTTTGCCGCAATCTCCTCATTAGTGAAAGGGGCATAAATTTCTTTCACATAATTCACCATCTGCTCTTTGGGTAACCCCACCTGGTCTTTCGATTTGTTGTAAGCACGGGCTATCACATCTTTCATATCCCGTTCTTTCAATAAATCGATAGCAGCCTTGAAAGCGATAAACTGATCCATACTGGCCATATCAATACCATAATAATCAGGATAACGCACCTGTGGCGAAGAAGAAACAATGACGATTTTCTTCGGATGCAGGCGGTCGAGGATGCCGATAATGCTCTGTCTTAACGTAGTTCCCCGGACGATGCTGTCATCAATAATCACCAGATTATCCACATGAGGCACAAGGCTTCCATAAGTGATATCATACACATGGGCAGCCAAATCATTCCGACTGTTGCCTTCGGCGATAAAGGTACGCAGCTTGATATCCTTGATGGCTACTTTCTCGCTACGGATACGCCAGGACAGGATTTTTTCCAGTTCCTCGTGATTGGGATGATGCCCCAAAGCCTCTATCTTCTTTACTTTCAGTTCATTCAGATAATTGTCGAATCCTTCCAGCAGTCCATAGAAAGCCACTTCCGCCGTATTGGGTATAAAAGAGAATACGGTATGCTCCACATCATAGTCTACCGCTTTCAAAATAGGATTCACCAGTTTTTCGCCCAGCTGTTTTCTTTCTTTATAAATATCCATGTCACTTCCCCGGCTGAAATAGATACGTTCGAAGGAACAGGCTTTCTTCTCTTTCGCCCGGTTGATCTGTGCCAGACGCATCTTTCCAGTCTTGCTTATAAGGATAGCCTGTCCCGGTTGCAATTCATTGATGCTTCCGGCAGATACATTCAAGGCAGTCTGAATGACAGGGCGCTCGGATGCCAATACCATGATTTCATCGTCCATGTACCAGAAAGCCGGACGAATGCCCCACGGATCGCGCACCGCAAAAGACTCACCGCTACCGGTCATACCGCAGATCACATAGCCTCCATCCCACTCTTTGCTCGAAGTCTTGAGGACATTGCCCAGATCAATGCGGTCTTCTATAGCGTGAGTGATATCCATGCCTTTCAGACCTTCCTTCTCACATTCCACATAGAGGCGCTCCACCTCGCGATCCAAACGGTGCCCCACTTGTTCCAGCATAATATATGTGTCGGCATATTTACGCGGATGCTGGCCGTCGGCAGTGATACGTGCGAAAATCTCATCCACATTGGTCATGTTGAAATTGCCGCACAACGCCAAATTCTTGGCACGCCAGTTGTTACGGCGCAAGAACGGATGCACGTAGGAGATACCGCTTTTTCCGGTAGTGGAATAACGCAAATGCCCCATATATACCTCTCCGGCAAAGGGAAGGCATTTCTTGGCGTATCCGGCATCATGCAATTGTTCAGGCGCCAAATCCTTGAAATGATTTTGCACCGTACCGAATATCTCTGTTATCGCCCCTGAACCTAAAGCTCTTTCACGGAACATATATTCTTCACCGGGATTGGCCTCCAGTTTGACACAGGCCAACCCGGCGCCTTCCTGTCCGCGGTTGTGTTGTTTTTCCATCAGCAGATACAGCTTGTTCAAGCCATACATCCAGGTTCCATACTTTTCCTGATAATATTCCAGCGGTTTCAGCAGTCGTATCATAGCGACTCCACATTCATGCTTTAACGGTTCCATGCTCTCTCTTTACTACTTAAATTAATAGTTCATTTTCAGATTCTTATAAAAACATCCCAAAGGTATGACAAGACCTTCTGTCATTTTTCCAAACTTACGGTACATCTTTCAAGAATTATGCCGGAAACTTCCTGCATAATCTCCGGCAGCATTGCCTTCTATTCTACTGTTACCGACTTCGCCAGATTTCGTGGCTGATCCACATTCTTCCCTTTGCAAATGGCTACATGGTAGGCCAATAACTGCAAGGGGATCGTAGCTATCAACGGTTCGAGGCACTCTAATGTTTCGGGCAACTCAATGCAATCATCGGCCAGCTTACTGATTACCGTATCTCCTTCTGTGACCAAAGCGATTACTTTTCCCTTCCGCGCCTTGATTTCCTGTATGTTACTCATTATCTTTTCATACATCGCATTATGCGTAGCTACCACCACAACAGGCATTTCGGCATCAATCAATGCGATAGGTCCATGTTTCATCTCAGCGGCGGGATAGCCTTCAGCGTGAATATAAGATATCTCCTTCAACTTTAACGCACCTTCCAAAGCTACCGGGAAACTGTACCCCCGCCCCAAATAGAGGAAATTATGTGCATAGGTGAAAATACGCGACAGTTCCGCTATTTTAGGATTACTGATCAATATCTTTTTTATTTTAGCCGGAATCACAGTCAATTCCCGGATCACTTCCAGGTATTTCTCATCTGCCATACTCCCTTTCTCTTTTGCCAGCGTCAGCGCCAGCATGGTAAGCACGGTTACCTGTCCGGTAAATGCCTTGGTGGACGCCACTCCTATTTCCGGTCCTACATGAATATAAGAACCGGTATCTGTAATGCGCGGAATGGATGAACCTACCGCATTGCATATACCATAGATAAAAGCTCCTTTCTCTTTCGCCAGTTCTATGGCAGCCAATGTATCGGCCGTTTCACCCGATTGCGAGATAGCTATTACCACATCGTCTTCATGAATCACCGGATCACGATAGCGGAACTCGGAGGCATATTCCACTTCTACCGGAATACGGCAGAAACTTTCTATCAGTTGTTTCCCTATCAATCCGGCATGCCACGAAGTTCCGCAAGCCACAATTACAAAGCGACGAGCCTTGAGCAGACGTTCCTTATGATCAATAACCGCCGACAGTACTACTTTATCACCGTCCGCATTGATGCGTCCACGCATACAGTCGTTAATACAATCGGGTTGTTCGAATATCTCCTTCAACATGAAATGCGGGTATCCCCCTTTCTCCAGTTGTCCCAGATTCATTTCCACCGTACGTACTTCGGGATTTTGAAGCACGTTGTCCAGATTGACGACTTCCAATGTCTTGTCTCTGCGAATCACCGCTATCTCCCCATCTTGCAGATACACCACTTTATCCGTATACTCTACAATCGGAGTAGCATCCGAAGCCAGAAAGAATTCATCCTTCCCTATCCCTACCACCAGCGGACTGCTTTTGCGTGCTGCAATAATCTCATCGGGATTATTCTTGTCGAGCACCGCTATAGCGTATGCGCCAATCACCTCATGCAGAGCCAACTGAACGGCAGTAAGTAAATCTAAATGGTTGGAAAGTTGGAAAAATTCAATTAACTGTACGAGAACTTCGGTATCTGTACTACTTTTAAAGATGAACCCTTTTTTTTGTAGCTTTTCTTTCAGGGTAGCGTAGTTTTCAATAATACCATTGTGGATAAGAGCTAGATTCTTTGAAGAAGAAAAATGAGGATGAGCGTTAGCCTGACAAGGCTCTCCGTGGGTGGCCCATCGGGTGTGGGCAATACCAATTGTACCGGAAACGTCTTTTTGGGAAACAAAAGCCTCTAGGTCTGAAACCTTTCCTTTCGTTTTATAAACGTTCAACCTCCTTTTTTTGTCTATCAATGCGACTCCTGCGCTATCATAGCCCCGGTATTCCAACCGCTTCAGGCCTTTTATGAGAACAGGGTAAGCATCTCGTTTTCCAATATAGCCTACTATTCCACACATAATCTACTAAGTATATGTTCTGATTCGACTGCAAAGATACAAATATCAATTAACATAAATGCAATAAAAAACCATAAATAATTGACGAAAGCGATAAAAAAGTAAGAATAAAAATCGAAAAGAAATATTTTATTCGTTTTTTTAATAAATATGAAAACTTACAGTATGATATTGTCTGTTGTGGTTTTAGTTACGATTTGAAAGACAGTAAGCAAGCAAGAAGGGTAATGTGTAAAGAGGACCGTCATCCCGACGCCCCTCTCCGCAAACTTAAAACAACCAACAAAAGAAATAGATAACCTTTATGCAGTGATTATCTAATAAAAAGCAATTCACGATATTTAGGTAATGTCCACATCTGGTTGTCTACGATCAGCTCCAGCTTGTCAATATGATAACGTATCTCTTCCAGCATCGGGGCGATGGTATCGTGATAGGCAATGGCCTTTTCGCGCTCGCTCTCTATTTTGTTCGCCACTTTTCGCGCCTCCACCATGGCATTTACATGCTCGGTGATGAAAATGGTTCGCCGGGCAATCTCTTCGATGAGTTTCATGTTCTCGGCCGACAGTTGGGATGCTTTTTCCGCCGGGAAGAGCTCTTTCATTTTATACACATTGTCTATCAGCTTGCTTTGGTATTCGGTGGCTACGGGGATGATGTGGTTCATCGCCAGGTCGCCCAGCACGCGCGCCTCGATCTGGATTTTCTTTGTGTAAGTTTCCCATTTCACTTCATTGCGCGCCTCCAGCTCCTTGCGGGTCATCACGCCGGTGGATTCAAACATGGCGATGCTCGCGGGCTTCAAGTAGTTGTCGAAAATGAGCGGGCAGCTCGTTTCGCAGTCCAGACCCCGATGGGCGGCCTCCGCCTTCCATTCGTCCGAGTAGCCGTTGCCGTCAAAACGGACAGGCTTGCACTCCTTGATGTAGCGGCGGATAATTTCAATGATGGCGGAGATTTTCGGTTCACCCTTTTCGATGAGCGCGTCCACGTCCTGCTTGAACCGGGCAAGTTGTTCGGCAACGGCCGCGTTGAGCGCAATCATGGCACTGGCACAGTTTGCCTCCGAGCCTACGGCGCGGAATTCGAAGCGATTGCCGGTGAAGGCGAACGGCGAGGTGCGGTTGCGGTCGGTATTGTCAATCAGCAGTTCGGGAATTTGCGGGATGTCCAGCTTCATTCCCTGTTTGCCTGCCAGTGAGACAAGGTCGTCGTTACCGCTTTCTTCTATATGGTCCAGCACTTGCGTGAGCTGTTTGCCCAGGAAAGAAGAAATGATGGCTGGCGGCGCTTCGTTGGCTCCCAGGCGATGGGCGTTGGTGGCACTCATGATAGAGGCTTTCAGCAAACCGTTGTGGTGGTATACCGCCATCAGGGTGTTGACAATGAAGGTGATGAAGCGCAGATTATCTTCGGCGGTCTTGCCCGGAGCCATCAGCAGGACGCCGGTGTCTGTACCCAGTGACCAGTTGTTATGCTTCCCCGAGCCGTTGACGCCTTTGAAGGGTTTTTCGTGCAGCAACAGGCGGAAGCCGTGGCTCCGCGCCACCTTGCGCATGAGCGACATGAGAAGCATGTTATGGTCTACCGCCAGGTTGCATTCTTCGAAAATGGGAGCCAGCTCAAATTGGTTGGGAGCCACTTCGTTATGGCGGGTCTTGACGGGTATGCCCAGTTCCAGCGCCTGTATTTCAAGGTCTTTCATAAAGGCAGCCACACGGGTGGGGATGGCTCCGAAGTAATGGTCTTCCAATTGCTGGTTCTTGCTGGCTTCGTGTCCCATCAGGGTGCGCCCGGTCAGCAGCAGGTCGGGACGGGCGGCATACAGTCCTTCGTCTACCAGGAAGTATTCCTGTTCCCAGCCCAGGTAGGCCACCACTTTCTTCACTTCCGGGTTGAAGTAACGGCACACGTCCACGGCGGCTTTGCCCACAGCACTCAAGGCTTTCAGCAGTGGCGTTTTGTAGTCCAGCGACTCGCCGGTGTAAGCAATGAAAACGGTAGGGATGCACAGGGTGTCGTCCACCACGAAGACAGGCGATGAGGGGTCCCATGCACTGTAGCCGCGTGCCTCGAAGGTGTTTCGGATGCCGCCGTTGGGGAAGCTGGAAGCATCAGGCTCCTGCTGTACGAGGAGCTTGCCGGAGAATTCTTCCATCATTCCACCCTTGCCGTCGTGTTCCACAAAGGCGTCGTGCTTTTCGGCTGTGCCTTCCGTCAGGGGTTGGAACCAGTGGGTGTAGTGGGTTACACCTAGCTCGGTTGCCCAGCGTTTCATGCCTGCCGCCACTTCGTCGGCTATGGCACGCTCCAGGGGGGCGCCGTTGTCCATGGCGTCCGTCAGTTTGGCATAGACGGCGCCGGGCAGATACTTGAACATTTTCTCGCGGTTGAAAACGTATTTGGCGAAATATTCACTGGGCCTTTCGGCTGGTGTCTCCACCGTTGCTGCTTTCTTCTTGAAAGCCGTTTCGACTACTCTGAATCTTAATTTTGACATAATACCTAAATTTGTTTAGTTGTTGATTAGTAGAGTGAATGGAAAAAACTTTTGTGATTAATTGTATGCTGACTCGCCATGCTCGTAGATATCGAGTCCTTCCTCTTCAATGCGTTTCGGAACACGCAAGCCATGTATCTTGTCCAGCACTTTAAAGACAATGAAGCCCATGCCTGCCGCCCACGCTCCTACCACGGCCGCGCCGAAGAGCTGTGCCAGCAGGAAGCTGCTGCCGCCGCCATAGAACAGCCCCTCTTCTGTGGCGAAGAGTCCTGTAAGGATCGTTCCCAGGCAACCGCAAACACCGTGTACGGACGATGCGCCTACGGGGTCGTCAATCTTCAGCACATGGTCGATAAAGTCGACTGCAAATATCATTACCACGCCGCAAATGGCACCGATAAGTACAGACCCGAAAGGCGATACCAGGTCACATCCCGCCGTGATGCCCACCAGTCCTGCCAGCACACCGTTCAGCGTGAGGGACAAGGAAGGTTTGCCATACTTCATCCAACTAGCCACCAGTGCGAAGAATCCTCCTGCACAAGCTGCCAGGTTGGTGGTGAGGAACACATGCGAAATGGCTGTCTGGTCTCTACTTGTTGCCGCTGCCAACTGCGAACCGGGGTTGAACCCGAACCAGCCGAACCAAAGGATAAACACGCCTAGGCAGGCAAGCGTCAAACTATGACCGGGGATGGCCCTTGATTTGCCGTCTTTCCCGTATTTGCCAATACGCGGTCCCAGAATGGCGGCGCCCACCAAGGCAATCCATCCGCCTACGGAGTGAACCACCGTAGAACCGGCAAAGTCATGGAAAGTAGTGCCGAACGTCCTCATCATAAAGGAGCCTTCGTCTCCGTTCATCAGCCATCCGCCGCCCCAGGTCCAGTGGCCGGAAACCGGATAAATGAGTACGCTGATAAAGACAGTATAGACCAGATACATGGAGAACTTGGTACGTTCCGCCATGGCTCCGGACACGATGGTGGCCGCCGTGGCGCAGAATACAGTCTGGAAAATCAGGAAGCCTTCGATGGGCAATCCGTTGTCGATGATTTTGTCCATCGCCTCCAAGTTGAAAAAATGGGGGGCGCCCACAAAACCGCCTATGCCGAACATCAGCCCGAAGCCGATGAACCAGAACAGGATGGAGCCGAACATGAAGTCTACCAGATTTTTCATCAGCACGTTGGCCGTGTTCTTGGTACGGATGAACCCGGCTTCTACCAAGGCAAATCCCGGTTGCATGAAGAATACCAGCATGGCGGCAAGTAGCATCCATACGGTGTTGAGTCCGGTAGCAAGTTCGCCCAGAGCCCCGGCGGTTGCATCGGGCGCCGCGGTGGTGGCTGCCACGCCTGCATCTTGCGCCCAAAGGCCGGCGGGGAGCATAAGTAAGAGTATAGTATCCATAATTTTTCTCGTTTACGTTGTAGTATTGTTTTATTCCCGACTTTACTTTTGCCGGTAAAGGGAAGTAGCTTGCGCTTATTTTTCCTGTTCTGCATTATACAGGGCTATGTCGCCCCGCTCGCCCGTGCGTATGCGGACGGCATCTTCAATGGGGATGACGAAAATACGTCCGTCGCCTATCTCGCCGGTGTGCGCCGCCTTGATGATGGCTTGCACTGTTTTCTCCACATTCTTTTCGCGCACCACGATGGAAACCAGGATTCTTTCAATCGAACTGGTATCATACACCACGCCACGGTAGATACGTCCTTGGCGTGCTTTGCCAATGCCTCTTACATCGTAGTAGGAAAACCATTCGATGTCGGCTTCGAGCAACGCGTCCTTTACGTCCTCGAACTTGGTCTTACGGATAATAGCCTCAATTTTCTTCATTGTTGTACTTGTAATTTATATGTTCCAATCTTTTTACCTTTTTAAAAACTGATACCTCTCTATTTTGTCGTTATGTCTGAATTTGTTGTCGTACCTGCATTTTCAGCACTTCCTGTCAGAAACCCAGTCCGAATACGAAATAGGCCCCTTCGGTGCGCGGATTCACCGTCACCTTGGCGAAGGCGGGGACTGAGAATGAGTCTGTAATCTTGATTTCCTTGGATGCCCCAAGGCTGATGTCGCATACGGCGAATCCGTCCGAACCGCTGCATTCCGGATCTGCGGACACGTTATAGAAGTCATTGGCCCATGGCGTGGCTCCTATTTCTGCCGTCCAGTCCAAGCCTGCCAGTTTGAAGGGGGCGGCGAGTGATATGTAAGAGGAGTAAGCCCGGTCGCCGTCCTTGTTCACCCCGTCGGCACCTGCAAAGTTGGTGCACCAGTTCACTGCCAGCGGACCGAAATCGTAGCCTATCTGCGCTTCGAATACATGGCTGGTATGGTGCGTGCCATAGTGGAAATAGCCGGGACCGCCATTGAACCAGTAGTCTGTCACCGAAATGCTGAAACCGCCGGTGCAGTAGCCCAGCGTCAGGTCCAGTTCTTTCGTATCAGCGGACTCAATGCCTGCGGATCCCCATGCACCGAGCGAAAACCCTTTGTAGGCAACGGACAATGACGGCTGTATGCTTACGCCTCCCAAATCCTGTCCGCGCCAAATATAGCCGCTTACCAAATCAGCTCCTACGCTGGCTTCCACTTTGTCTTGAGCGATGCTCGTTGCCGGCACTGCCATGGACAGGCCTAATAGCAATACCGTTTCCTTAAAATTCATCTTCATAGCTTTTTACCTTTTAATTAATAATAGTGAGTATGTCATATTTTATATACCTATTGGCTTGATTGATGTAAGTCCGATGCAAGCACACAGTGCTTCAAGGTATTGCCATGTATTGCTCAGAGCAACCATTTTCTGATCCTTTTCATAGCTTCTTCGCAATCCGCCCGCTCTCCGAAAGCGGTCAAGCGGATATATCCTTCACCACTGGGGCCGAAGCCTACTCCCGGCGTGCCCACTACATTGGCTTCATACAGCATCTGTTCAAAGAATTTCCACGAGCTTACCTCTCCCGGCGCCTTCACCCACAGGTAGGGGGCGTTCTCTCCGCCGAAAACTTTGAGTCCTGTACTTTCCAAAGCTTCTTTCATTATGCGGGCGTTAGCCATATAATACTGTATGATGGCTTTCACTTGCTTTTTGCCCTCGGGGGTATAGATCGCTTCGGCACCACACTGGGTGATATAGGATGTGCCGTTGAACTTGGTGCACTGGCGGCGGTTCCACATCCGGTTCAGCGGAATGCGCTCTCCTTCCAGCGTGGCGGCAGTGAGTTCTTTCGGTACGACGGTGTATCCGCAACGCACCCCGGTGAATCCGGCCGTCTTCGAGAAACTGCGAAATTCTATCGCTACTTTTTTCGCTCCTTTTATCTCATAAATGGAGTGAGGAATGTCCGGGTCTTGTATGTAGGCCTCGTAGGCAGCATCGTAAAGGATGAGGGTATCATTTTCCAATGCATAGTTCACCCACTTTTTCAGTTCGGCCTTGCTAATGACCGTCCCCGTAGGGTTATTGGGATAGCAGAGGTATAAGATATCTATCCTGCGATCGGGGATTTCGGGCACGAAATTATTCTCGCTCAGGCAAGGCAAGTATACCACATTGCTCCATCGCCCGTCTTCCAGTATCCCGGCGCGGCCGCACATTACGTTCGAGTCGATGTATACTGGGTAGATGGGGTCTGTCACGCCGATGCTGTTGTCGTGGCGAAGGATGTCTCCGATATTTCCCGTATCGCTCTTGGCGCCGTCACTGATAAAGACTTCACCGGGTTCCAGATGGATGCCGCGCGGAGCATAATCATTCTTGATGACGGCATCTATCAGGAAATCATAGCCTTGTTCGGGACCGTAACCGTGGAATGTCTCTTTGTTTGCCAACTCGTCTACTGCCTTATGCATGGCTTCGATGGAAGCTTGAGGCAGCGGGCGGGTTACATCTCCGATGCCCAAGCGGATGAGGTCCGTTTTAGGATGAGAGACTTTGAATGCATTTACCTTTTTGGCAATGTCTGAAAACAAGTAATTGTTTGGTAGTTTTAAAAAATGTTCGTTTACTAATGCCATCGTTGTTATTGTTTTTATCGTTGTTTTAAGTTTTTCAAAATCAGTATCACATCTCTATTTCGCCTTCGAAAACCTTTCCGGCCGGACCGGTCATGTATACATGTCCGTCTTTTTCGTCCCAGTGGATGTGAAGATCGCCTCCGTCCATCCTTACCCACGATTTTCGTCCGGCTTTATGGTTCAGTACGGCCGCCACGGCGGTGGCGCAGGCCCCTGTCCCGCAAGCCATTGTGATGCCCGAACCTCTTTCCCACACTCTCATCCGTAAGGATTGGTCCGGCAATATTTCTACAAATTCCACATTGGTCCGCTCAGGAAAAAGCGGATGATTTTCCAGTTTCGGACCAACCGCCGGCAAATCCACCTCTTTTATATCATCTACGAAAATGACAACATGCGGATTTCCCATGCAGACGAATGTTCCTTTGTATTCTTTTCCATCGGCCAGGATAGTTTCTGCCAGCATTCCACCGGTTTTCATAGCTATCTGTCCGGGGTTTGATAGCAGGGGCGTACCCATATCTACGGTTACATCCTTCACCACCCCGTTGCCTGTATGAAGTTTCAGGATTTTGATTCCCGAAAGGGTTTCCAGTGTGATCACCTCCTTATCCGTCAATCCTTTCTCGTATACATATTTGCCTATGCAGCGCGAGGCGTTTCCACACATCATGGCTTCGGAGCCGTCTGCATTGAATATACGCATACTGAAATCCGCTTTCTCGGATGCTCCAATCAGTACCAGACCGTCTGCACCGATACCGGTATGATAAGCGCTCCATTTTCTGGCGGCTTTTATCGGATCTTGCAGCGGAGAAGACAAGGTATTTACATAGATATAATCATTGCCGGTTCCTTGCATCTTGGTGAACTTGATAGTTGTTGCCATTTTGATTAATACTTATTTATTATGGTTTCCTTTTGCTTTTAATTCTGTGCAAATATATATCTTTTTGATATTTTATAAGATATAATCGTTTCTATTTTCTTATTTATTTTCATTCTAATAACAAATAGAAACCGAAATATTTGTTTTATCTTTCAAATTACATCAAAACAAGGGAAGATAGTTTTGAATTGTAAGTAAATAGGTCGTTATATGATTGGGGAATGTAATATTCCCATTATTATATCCGGTCGGCGGACAAACACGGACTTAAAATTTAAATTTGTACTTGCAAACCCAATGACAGGTAAAGTAAAAAAGTCCGTGTTCTATCCGTCATCCCGTTCTATAAATAAACATTTTGTGATATGATTGAGGATTATCATTTCATATATTCCCAATGGAATGGACTTTTACATATTTGTCTGCCCGAACCACCGTCCACGCCCCCGAAAGTAATGCACCGTAAGTTCGGGCTGAAAAATCCTTCAGATGTTTCAGCCCAATCCCAAGGAGGATATAGCGGATAGTTTAGTTTTGACACACCTCGGTTTTAACAGGTCTGTTTGTAAAAGATATATAAGGTGCGGCGACACATTATATACTAAAGTTTCCCACATTATTTAATATGATTATCCCCATACCACCAAATACTAATTTATCGGTTAAACCGGAACGCAAATGACACAAATCTAACCTCTGGCAGGTTTGTATCCATGCTGTGCAGTTATTAATTTGTGTCATTTGCGTTCCAATTTTAATTTGTAGAACGAAATAAATCCGCGTTCTATCCATAAATTTCCATTTATCATCTAGTGGTATATAGGCGGATAATCATGAAAAAAAACATTCAAGCTTACAATTTAAAAGTATTTTTCACAATCTAGCTTTCAAATACTAAATAAACACGTCATATATACAACAAACTGTAATACAGAGACGCAAGACTGCATCTTTTTATCAAAAGAAAGCATCAACTCTTCATCAAAAAGAAATAAATTACCTACTTTTGCAGAACAATATGAAATACAAACCAGCATTATTATAAACTAAAGATAGCAATAATGGTAAAAACAGAGCAAACAGGTCTTTATGACGCAACCAACGAACATGACGCTTGCGGCGTAGGCATGGTAGTCAACATTCATGGCAACAAATCGCATGAACTGGTAGACTCCGCATTAAAGGTATTGGAAAACATGCGCCACCGAGGCGCAGAAGGAGCCGATAACAAAACCGGCGACGGAGCCGGTATCATGCTACAGATTCCCCACGAATTCATCCTCCTGCAAGGCATACCCGTACCCGAAAAAGGAAAATACGGAACCGGACTCGTATTTCTGCCCAAAGACGAAAAAGAACAGGCCGGCATCCTGAGCATTATGATTGAAGAAATAGAACGCGAAGGACTTACCTTGATGCACCTGCGCAATGTGCCCACCAACCCCGTCTGCCTGGGAAAGGACGCACGGGCCACCGAACCGGACATCAAACAGGTATTCATCACCGGAGTGACAGATGCGGACAGCCTGGAACGCACCCTCTACATCATCCGCAAGAAGATAGAAAAGCGCGTGCGGCACTCGGACTTCTACATCGTTTCGCTATCGGCAAAAAACATTATATATAAAGGTATGCTCTCGTCCATGCAAGTGCGCGAGTACTTCCCGGACCTGACGCAACCCTACTTTACCAGCGGATTGGCATTGGTACACTCCCGTTTCAGCACCAACACATTTCCTACATGGAGCCTCGCCCAACCGTTCCGTTTGTTAGCGCACAACGGCGAAATCAATACCATCCGCGGTAACCGGGGTTGGATGGAGGCGCGCGAAAGTGTCCTTTCCTCTCCGGCATTGGGGGATGTCAAAGACATCCGTCCCATTATCCAGCCGGGCATGAGCGACAGTGCCTCACTGGACAATGTGCTGGAATTTTTTGTGATGTCGGGACTGAGCCTGCCCCATGCCATGGCGATGCTGGTACCCGAATCGTTCAACGACAAAAACCCCATCAGTGAAGATTTGAAAGCGTTTTACGAATATCACTCCATCCTGATGGAACCCTGGGACGGGCCTGCCGCACTGCTGTTCAGTGACGGACGGTTTGCCGGAGGAATGTTGGACCGCAACGGTCTGCGCCCTGCCCGTTACCTCATTACCAATAATGACATGATGGTAGTAGCCAGTGAAGTAGGCGTGATGGATTTCGAACCGGGAGAGATTAAAGAGAAAGGGCGCCTGCAACCGGGAAAAATACTGATGATTGATACCGAACAGGGTAAAATATATTATGACGGTGAACTGAAAGAACAACTGGCATCGGCACGTCCCTATCGCGCCTGGCTGTCTGCCAATCGCATCGAGCTCGATACCTTGAAAAGCGGACGCAAGATAGACAACCGGATAGACGGCTATGACCGTATGCTGCGTACCTTCGGCTTCTCGCGCGAGGATATAGAACGCACCCTCATGCCGATGTGCAACACAGGGGCCGAACCCATCGCCTCTATGGGTAACGACACGCCGCTGGCCGTCCTTTCGGACAGGGCGCAGTTGCTGTTCAACTATTTCCGGCAACAGTTTGCCCAAGTGACCAATCCCGCCATCGACCCTATCCGTGAAGAGTTAATCATGTCGCTCACCGAGTACATCGGGGCCGTGGGAATGAATATCCTGGTGCCCAGCGAAAGCCATTGCAAAATGGTACGTCTGCCCCATCCCGTGCTGAACAACACCCAACTGGACATCCTCTGCAACATCCGGTATAAAGGATTCAATACCGTGAAACTCCCTATCGTATTCGAGGTGAGCAAGGGAAAAGCCGGATTGCAAGAGGCCCTGAACGACCTGTGCAAAAAAGCCGAGCAATCCGTTACGGACGGAGTGAACTATATCATTCTGAGCGACCGTTTTGTGGACGACACCCATGCCGCCATCCCGTCGCTGCTGGCGGTTAGCGCTGTCCATCATCACCTCATCTCCGTTCAGAAACGCGTGCAAACCGCATTGATTGTAGAAAGCGGCGAGATTCGCGAGGTGATGCACGCCGCCCTGTTGCTGGGATATGGCGCCAGTGCCATCAATCCCTACATGGCCTTCGCCGTACTGGATGAACTGGTGAGGAAAGGCGATGTGCAGATGAATTACGAAACGGCCGAAAAAAATTATATCAAGGCCATCCGCAAGGGCTTGTTCAAGATCATGAGCAAGATGGGCATTTCTACGATCCGTTCCTATCGGGGCGCAAAGATTTTTGAAGCCGTAGGGGTCAGCGAGGAATTGCTGAGAAGCTATTTCGGCACACAGACATCCAGCATCGGAGGCATCCGTCTGGAAGAAGTCGCCAGAGACGCCATCGCCCTGCACGATGCCGGATTCGCTGCAAAAGAAGTGAGCGACATTTTACCGCACAACGGACTTTTCTCTTTCCGCAAAGACGGAGAACGGCACGCCTGGAATCCGGAAACCATCTCCACCTTGCAACTGGCCACCCGGCTGGGCAGCTACAAGAAGTTCAAGGAATTCACCTCCATGGTAGATGGAAAAGAGTCACCCCTCTTCCTGCGCGACTTCTTCGGGCACAAGCGAAACCCCATTGATTTGGAAAAGGTGGAGCCGGTAGAAAACATCGTGAAACATTTCGTGACAGGAGCCATGTCCTTCGGTGCTATCAGCAAGGAGGCACATGAGGCGCTGGCACTGGCCATGAACAAACTGGGCGCACGCAGCAATACGGGTGAAGGAGGTGAGGACAGCGACCGCATTACCGGCACTTACCAGGGTATCTCACTTTGCAGCAAGACCAAGCAGATAGCATCGGGACGCTTCGGAGTCACCGCCGAATACCTGGTCCATGCCGAAGAGATTCAGATAAAGGTAGCCCAAGGCGCCAAGCCGGGAGAAGGAGGACAACTGCCGGGATTCAAGGTAGATGAGGTGATTGCCAAAACCCGCCACTCCATTCCGGGCATCTCGCTCATTTCCCCTCCACCCCACCATGACATTTATTCCATCGAAGATTTGGCCCAGTTGATTTTCGACCTGAAAAACGTAAACCCACAGGCACGAATCAGCGTGAAACTGGTAGCCGAAAGCGGCGTGGGAACCATTGCCGCCGGAGTGGCCAAAGCGAAAGCCGACCTGATTGTCATCTCGGGAGCGGAAGGAGGAACCGGCGCGTCGCCTGCATCGAGTATGCGGTATGCAGGTATCTCGCCCGAAATAGGACTGAGTGAGACGCAACAGACCTTGGTATTGAACGGACTCCGCGGACAAGTAAAGCTGCAAGTGGACGGACAGTTGAAAACCGGACGGGATATTATCAACATGGCCTTGCTGGGTGCGGAAGAATTCGGTTTCGGTACCACCGCATTGATTGTGCTGGGATGCGTCATGATGCGCAAGTGCCACACCAACACCTGTCCCGTAGGCGTGGCCACCCAAGACCCCGAACTCCGCAAACATTTCCGCGGACACTATGAATATGTAGTGAATTATTTCACTTTCCTGGCACAGGAAGTACGCGAATATCTGGCCGAAATGGGATTCACCCGATTGGAGGATATCATCGGACGGACAGACCTGATTGAAATACAACAAGCGCCAAGTGAGAAGAAATCCTCACTATTGGATTTCAGCAGACTGCTACACCGGGTGGACAGCGGAGCTGCCATACACCATGTCATGGAACAGAAGCACGACATCGCCCATGTAAAGGATGTAACCATACTGGCCGCCGCCCGGGATGCCATAGAAAACGGAAAAGAGATTTCCCTGGAATACACCATCGCCAATACGGACCGTTCGGTAGGTGCCATGCTGGCAGGGGCGGTTGCCAAGAAATACGGGCAGGCAGGACTTCCGGAACAGACCATCCACATCAAATTCAAAGGTTCGGCAGGCCAAAGTTTCGGTGCGTTCCTGACCCACGGCATCAGTTTCAAGCTGGAAGGCGAAGCGAATGACTATCTGGGAAAAGGACTGAGCGGCGGACGCATTGCGGTACTGCCCCCCGTGCGCAGCAATTTCGATGCGGAAAAGAATACCATCGCCGGAAACACCCTGCTGTATGGCGCTACTGACGGCGAGGTGTATATCAACGGACGGGTGGGCGAACGCTTCGCCGTCCGCAATTCCGGTGTGACGGCCGTGGTAGAGGGTGTAGGCGACCACTGTTGCGAATACATGACCGGAGGACGGGTCGTGGTACTGGGGGAAACCGGACGGAATTTCGCTGCCGGAATGAGTGGCGGCGTGGCTTACGTGTGGAACAAGAACCACAACTTCGATTATTTCTGCAACATGGAGATGGTGGAGCTCTCACTTATCGAGGAGGCATCTTACCGGAAGGAGCTGCATGAACTGATCCGTCAGCATTACCTCTATACCGGTTCCAAACTGGCACGAACAATATTAGATAACTGGAATCACTATGTGGATGAATTTATCCAGGTAGTACCTATCGAATATAAACGAGTATTGCAAGAAGAACAAATGCGCAAGCTACAGCAAAAAATAGCTGATGTACAAAGAGATTATTAACGACAAAAGAAATACAACAAAGATATGGGAAATCCAAAAGCATTTTTAACTATACCGCGTCAGGAAGCGGGCTACCGTCCCATCCACGACCGGATATCAGATTATAGCGAGGTAGAACAGACTCTGAACAGCCGTGACCGGAAACTTCAAGCCTCACGCTGCATGGACTGCGGCGTTCCCTTCTGCCACTGGGCTTGTCCGCTGGGCAACAAGCAGCCCGAATTTCAAGATGCCCTCTACAAAGGCAAATGGGAGGAAGCCTACAAGATATTGAACGAAACCAACGATTTTCCTGAGTTCACCGGCCGCATCTGCCCCGCCCTCTGCGAAAAGAGTTGCGTGCTGAAACTGAGCATGGACTCTCCCGTCACCATCCGCGAGAACGAAGCGGCCATTGCCGAAGCAGCCTTCCGCGAAGGTTACATCAAGCCCCGGAACATTGAACGCAACGGACGGAAAGTAGCCATTATCGGCGCCGGTCCCGCCGGACTGGCCGCCGCCAACCAGCTCAACGGAAAAGGGTACACAGTGACCGTCTTCGACAAGAATGAGGCTCCCGGCGGCCTGCTACGTTACGGCATCCCCAACTTCAAGCTGCACAAGCCCATCATCGACCGCCGTATCCGGGTGATGGAAGAAGAAGGCATCCACTTCAAAATGAACAACGATGTGGATGTGCGGCAACTCCCCGAAGGTTTTGACGCCTACTGCATCTGCACCGGAGCTCCGACCGCCCGTGACCTCCCTGTCCCCGGACGCGAACTGAAAGGCATCCACCCGGCACTGGACATGCTGGCGCAACAAAACCGTATCCTTGCCGGCATGACGTTCCCGAAAGAACAACTGGTTACTGCCAAAGGGAAGAAAGTACTGGTCATCGGCGGAGGGGATACCGGCAGCGACTGCATAGGGACCAGCAACCGGCAAGGTGCCGTAAGCGTCACCCAAATAGAAATCATGCCCCAGCCGCCCGTAGGACAGAATCCTGCCACTCCATGGCCCCAATTCCCCATCGTACTGAAAACTACCTCTTCCCACGAAGAAGGGTGCAGCCGCCTATGGTCTCTCGCCACCCGTAAGTTTTTAGGCAAAAACGGTAAGGTGTGCGGTGTGGAAGTGGAACAGGTGGAATGGACTCCGAGTCCCGACGGCGGCCGCCCTGCCATGAAACCCACCGGAAAGGTGGAAGTGATTGAAGCCGACCTGGTTCTTCTGGCAATGGGCTTCTTAAAACCCGAACATCCCCAATTCACCGAAAACGTATTCGTAGCCGGCGATGCGGCAAGCGGAGCCAGCCTGGTGGTACGCGCCATTGCCAGCGGACGGAAAGCGGCAACGGACATAGACAGTTATCTCAATAAATAAATCAACAAATACAATTATGTGTGGAATCGTAGGAATATTCAAGATAAAGCAACAAACGCAAGAGTTGCGTCAGAAGGCATTGAAAATGTCACAAAAGCTCCGCCATCGCGGGCCGGACTGGAGCGGCATCTACGTAGGCGACTCTGCCATCCTGGCCCATGAACGCCTCTCCATCGTAGACCCTCAAAGCGGAGGGCAACCCCTATATAGTCCCGACCGGAAACAAATCCTCGCCGTGAACGGAGAAATCTACAACCATCGGGATGTTCGTGCAAAGTACGCCGGAAAATATGATTTCCAAACCGGCAGCGACTGCGAAGTCATCCTTGCCCTTTACCGTGACAAAGGTATTCACTTCCTCGAAGACCTGAACGGCATCTTCGCCTTCGCCCTTTATGATGAGGAGAAAGACGATTTCCTCATTGCCCGCGACCCCATCGGAGTCATACCTTTATATATAGGTAAGGATAAGGACGGCAAAATATACTGCGCCAGCGAGTTGAAAGCCCTCGAAGGGTTCTGTGATGAATACGAACCCTTCCTTCCCGGCCATTACTATTGGGGAAAAGAAGGCAAGATGACCCGCTGGTACGTCCGCGACTGGTTTGAATACGAAGCCGTGAAAAACAACAATGCCTATTCCCAGGACATACACGACGGACTGGAAGAGGCCGTTAAACGCCAACTGATGAGTGATGTGCCCTACGGCGTACTTCTTTCCGGCGGTCTGGACAGTTCCGTCATCTCTGCCATTGCCAAGAAATATGCAGGCAAACGGGTAGAAACCGACAATAAAAAAGATGCCTGGTGGCCTCAGCTCCATTCCTTTGCTATCGGTCTGGAAGGTGCGCCCGACCTGATAAAAGCCCGCGAAGTGGCCCGCTTTATCGGAACCGTGCATCATGAAATCCACTATACCATCCAAGAAGGATTGGACGCTATCCGCGACGTCATTTACTACATCGAGACTTACGATGTCACCACCGTTCGCGCCTCTACCCCGATGTATTTGCTGGCACGCGTCATTAAAAGCATGGGAATCAAAATGGTGCTGAGTGGCGAAGGAGCTGATGAAGTGTTCGGCGGCTATCTCTATTTCCACAAAGCCCCTACAGCCCAAGCCTTTCATGAAGAAACCGTGCGTAAACTAGGCAAGCTCCACCTCTATGACTGCCTCCGTGCCAATAAATCCCTCGCAGCATGGGGAGTGGAAGGCCGAGTGCCTTTCCTGGACAAAGATTTTCTGGACATAGCCATGCGCCTCAATCCCGAGGCAAAGATGTGCCCCGGAAGCACCATCGAAAAGAAAATAGTCCGCAAAGCCTTTGCAGACATGTTGCCCGACAGTGTAGCATGGCGACAGAAAGAGCAGTTCAGCGACGGCGTGGGCTATAGTTGGATTGATACACTGAAAGCCCTTACCGCCGAAGCCGTCAGTGACGAGCAAATGGCGCACGCAGCCGAACGGTTTCCTATCAATACGCCGCAAAACAAGGAAGAATACTACTATCGCAGCATCTTCCAGGAGCACTTTCCCAGTGAAAGCGCAGCCCGCAGCGTGCCAAGCGTGCCCAGTGTGGCATGTTCTACAGCCGAAGCCCTTGCGTGGGACGCCGCCTTCAAGAACATGAACGAACCAAGCGGACGGGCCGTGAAGGGAGTGCACGAAGAAGCATATGATTCATAATATGGCAACGTGAGTCTGATTCCAACAATTTCATGCATATCTTTACCGCTTCTCTTACAGCATGTATTCAAAGAAGAGATGCTTTGCACCCCGAAATCTTGCGCGGCCTTGCCTTCGAAAAGAGGAAGGCTGCGCGGTGCTTTTGCCAACGTTTTCGAAATAGAGTGGAAAAAACAGCCCTTTCCATGCCGGGTATCAGAAAAAAATGGTGTAACTTTGTATAGCTATAAAAAAGAGAAGAAGAAAGATGGAAACAAAAAAAGCGCCTCAAATCCCTTACGGCATCTCGGACTTTGTGCGGATGCGGACTGAAAATTATTATTATGTGGACAAGACCATGTATTTGCCCCTGATTGAAGATACAGCCAGCTATATCTTTATGATACGTCCGCGCCGTTTCGGAAAAAGCCTTTTCCTAAGCATAATGAAAGCCTACTATGACATTTTGCAAAAAGACCGTTTCGAAAGTTATTCAGCGGACTATGGATTGGTAAGAATTCCACCGACCAGCGCAACCGTTTCCAGATGATTTATTTTGATTTCTCAAAGGCAGGGGTTTCATTGGAAAGACTGGAAAAATGTTTTGAGACTTATTGCAATGTTGTCCTCTACCTGTTCATAAAGGATTACGCTTCTTATTATTATGATAATTTTGAAGAAAAGTGCTGTATCTGGCTCAAGGAACCACGTTACATAAAGTCCTGATACAGTTCAAAGGATGGGAAGTGGTGAGAAGTGAAAAAGATACACATTAAAAACACAATTAACAGATAAAATAATGAAAACACCTTTTATTCCTAAATTGATTCTCCTTTTTATCCTATTTTTTCTTTATTCTGCTGGATATGCACAACAACGGGATTCAGTAACCATACGCGGACAAGTAACAGATTATAACGGACAACCCATTGACAGTTGTTCCATCTTTTGGCAGAGCCCCTCTTTTGATGACATTAAACAAGCCATCACTGACAAAAACGGATACTACACCACCCGTATTCCTAAAGGAAAGTATCAAAGTATGGGAGCTATCAATATGTCTACCTACCCACATACCGTAAAACCCAGACTAGCGGAAAAAGACCAACGTCTCGAATTTTGGGCATGGAATTTCATTGCCGATCGTGATACCACTCTCAACATTCGCTATCATCGTATGGAAGTCTATGGACTACGTATTTTCCACATCCCTGGAGGCATGCCCACCTATCAGATATATGTTCGACCCATGAGTCTGACCCGCACCCTGCAATGGCAAAAAGAAGAAAAATCCTCACTTGTACATGCACAGGATCTTAGCAAGATTGAGCAAACAGGTTTAAGCAAACAAGCCAAAGGCGTTTTGCTGGCACCATCGGCAGACAAACTAAAAGCTATCGTTTGGATAGATGGAGAAAAAGTACCTGTTCTGATGAAACAAGAGATAAAAGAGTACTTCGATGCTACCGAATACGGCAATGCCTATCTGCTGACCGTGGATATGCCCAAACACCAGAAAAATATTCTCCCCTACCGAATATTTAAAGTAGAGTTAACAGATTTAGAGAATGGTGACCGTGGAGAAGGGCTTTATTATATGGAAAAAGAGAACTATATAAAATAAAAAGAAGCGGTATTCTACCGCTTCTTGAGCCGAAACCGGGACTCGAACCCGGGACCTATTCATTACGAATGAATTGCTCTACCAACTGAGCCATTTCGGCAACTGTTTTTTCTGCAATATCGGGTGCTTTTCTGAAAAAGCGTTGCAAATATATATCTTTCTTTCGAAATAAAGAAACTAAAAGCGGATAATTTTTCAGTTATCCGATTTTGTTATGTCAATTGATGCCGGATTTATTGGTAGGCTTCTTCATGTATCCCTTTCATGGCCCATCCGCTTGGTTCGTTTATGTTCTTGAAAGCGGTATCCCACGTAAGAGCTTCAACGGTAGAATTGTTTTCTTTTATGTAAAGATTATAACATCAAGGCGTAAAAACTATTTTACACTAATTGCTCTCCTCATCAAATACCCGTGATATACTGAAATTTACCCACTCCATACCCAAACAATTCAATATCCGTCAAAGTTTGATGGTCTTTACCTTACCCGGAATGATGGTCAGATGCACCGTTCCATCCTTTTCTATCTCCACCTTCTGATATCTGGCCTCCACCACCACTTTTCCATCCAGCGCCATTACTCCCCACTGGCAGGCATTCCCTTCAAAAGCACAATAACCGCCTACGGGAACACAGATATTCCGGTAGCAGGGAGGCACAACTATGCGATCTCCCCATTTCAGCCCCCACTTCATCCCCATCCGGAAAGGAAGGACATCTTTTATTTCCTCCAGCCTCTTCCGCCTTTTCTCTTCCTCATTCTGTTGCCGTTCCCGCTGTACGCTCTCCGCACGCCGCCCGGCTTCCTTCCTCAGACCTTCCACCACGGAGGCAAAATCCGCCTCGCCCGCCTTAGGAGCATTACAAGCTATATACCGCTTCCCCTTTCCTTTCTCCACATGATAATAGTTTCCTTCCCCGTCCATCACCACGATGCTCCGATCCGCCAAACAACCACAACACCAGTACACCTCTTCATCATCCCCTTCCAGCACACAGGCGAAGACATCAAATATAGCAGACCACACAGGATCAACTAGCCGGCAAGACTTCGGAACACGGTAATCCGGTATCTTCAAGTAGAAACCATAAAAACAAAGACTGTCTTTGTGCAAACCATGCATAGAGGTATACGCCTTCCGCGTGCGGCTATGGAAAGTCTCCCCCACCCGCAGCAACTCTATGCCGCCGTATGAAAAAACCACCGGCCTCTCCTGATAAGTTCTGTTTGTCTTCAAATCGGTATAATAGTCACTCCCATCCTCTTTGGTGACAGAAAGAAGTTCTCCCTTCAGGAATCTCAATCTCCGGCAGCGGTCTGTCACCATCAGGGGAGTTCCGGAATCATCCACCACTCCTGTCCGGCCGTCCTCAAAACGGACGGCAGCCCGGTCCGCACAAAGATCAAATACTTCCCGGTATTGAGGGAGCACGGTGATTTTGTTCCCGCACCTCAAGCCCCACAAACCACTCTGCCGGTCACGACAGGCTTTCAAGGCCGTCCGTTGCTCCCCACCGGCCGGACCGTCCTCTCCCAGACGAACCAAGTCCCCGTTCCGGACAGCATCCAGCAGACGGGCGTGTGTCATCACGACCACAAAGTGTGGGTAGTACGCATCACCACGTCCACACGCCCTTTCGGGGTACGGACTTCCACATCCACATACATCCCGAACAAAGAAAAGATGATGTAGAATAGTTGCTGATAATGTCCCTCATAATTCGTATTATCATAATACGGGACGGTGGAAAGGAATAGTTAGGCAGAAGGCTTTACATCAACCCCACCCTAATTTCACCGTTCGGGATATCCAGTGTATATAGTTGAGTCAACTTATCATAGTTTTTAATTGTAATATAACCGCTCTGATAAAGCAGAGGCACGATAGTTGTCATACGCTCGGTAGGGGCATCAAAACTGGTTGAAAGTGCCTTCTTCATTCCGATAGCAGACGGAGACACCTTGAACTTGAGCAGCATCTCTATCAGATAGGTGGGCATACCGCTGCCAAACCAGTAATTGTCTATCCTTCTTCTTTCTAAGGCATTCAGTAGGCTGAACGGGTTATAAATATCAGGCGAAGGCCAAGTGAAATGATAGCCGTCATATTTCTCTTTCAGCTTCCGCAGCGTTTCCTCTTCAGTCATTTCCTGCGCAACGGCAAGCCGTTCTATATATTCATGCATCTGCTCCAGCATTTCTTCCTGAGTGATACCACAAATGGCAGCGTATGGTTTCAACATACTGACATTCGAGATATTGTTCAAAGTGCCGGACATGCTGAGCTGCGCGAACTTGGTGACACCGGTCAAGAAAACAAAGCGCAGATAAGGGTCGCATCCCTTCAGCGGACTGTAAAAAATTATGCATCACATTACGAAGTACGGGGAGATTCTCTTCCTCATGAAACACATCCAGCAAGAGCGCGTCATACTCGTCAATGAGAACTACCACCTGCCGGCCCGTCTGCTCATAGGCACGCTTTATCAGGTCTGCCAACTGGACGTTAACCTCCGCATCATTGTTTTTCGTCAGGCCATATTTCCCATTATATTCCCGCAACTGCCAGACCAGATACTCATTCAGTTTCTCCTTGTCCAGATGTTTGGCCAGGCTCATATCAAAGTGTAGCACCGGATATTCCGTCCACTCGGTTTCCAGCTTTTCGATAACAAGTCCTTTGAAAAGGTCTTTCTTCCCGGCAAAAAGTCTGTATCCCTATCAGGCATCTCTTCAACTGCTGCTTTTCCATTATCTTTCGCTTTTACCGTTTATGCAAAGGAACAAAATCTATTTCAGAAATCTTAACCGGATTATCTTTTTTATCATTTAAAGCCCCTTTGTCCAAAGCAGAATGAAATGTTACAACCCTTCCACCTCTTCAGCTGAAAGCTGGGTAGTCTGAACGATAAATTCCACGGACACGCCGTTGTCTTTCAGCTTGCGAGCTATCTCCAGACGCTCTTCCGTGCTTCCTTTCTTTCAAACGGAAAAGAATAAAGGTAACGAACGGTAACCGTCATATTATAAGTATCCAACCCCTATGGCAATAGTCCTTATCTCCTGTATTCACTGGGGTTTGGGATGTATCGTAAGATTGAATTGTAAATATTTGATTTTAGCCACTGAAAAGTGCCTAAAAAACATTTGAGCTAATAAATTAAGCGATTTCTCAACGATTGGCCCATGCCAATCCGATATTATGAAGAAGAGTAAGATTAACAAAATGAAACATACTATTCCACCAACGATAATAAACTTTTCATCTTTTTGATTAAAAGTTCAGTTCGGTTAAAAAGAGGTTTTACATCTTCTTCAGCCCAATCGAACATGTCATCATAATCACCGGCATGACGCATATTCTGTAAACGAGAAACCAAACGCATCTCATCTTTGTCCAACAACCCTTTAGTTGCAAATTCCTGCCCCAACAAACAAATTACACCGCTATGGGTCTTAGATGTAAAACCTTTATCTATCAATAATGCGGAAGCCATGTGGAAGACAGCATAATACAAACGATTTGCAACCAAATTCCAATGATTCATGGTAGCATTGTCCGAAGCTTCAATAAAAACGCTATCAGCCTTTTGAACACGGTAAGCAATAATAGATTTCTTTTCTTCTATACTTAGTGGCATAATTCAATTCCCTCCTGTTCTACATTCTTATAAAAAAGAGTGAAACTCCGTCTTTGCCAATCTGTATAAGTATATATCAATGGATTGATATCCGCACCGATTTTCCAACCTAATTCAACCAGTGGATAAGCTACACGGTCAAAATCTTCATTATATATGCGAGATTTGTCCAATAAAATAAGAATATCCCAATCGGACTCATGATGTGCATCCCCACGAGCCTGAGAACCGAATAAAATGACACGACTCCCTGAAGGCATCACCTGACGAGCCGTTTCACGAATGGAATGGATAATCTCATTTTTTTGCATAATGGTATTAGCTTAATATATTGTATGACAAAGAAACAAATTATATTCCGCTTATCCAATAATGAAGCAATTATATTTTATTTTTTTATGTTATCGTCCAATTTTGACGTGTACCCCAAGGAAAGCCGCCACAAGGCAGTTCTCCAATAATTAACGTCAAAAAAGATACTGTATTGCTCCAGTCCGATTGTCAAGGGTAACAAATATTCATAATACCTACGTCCTTTAACAATTTCGCTGAAAAATCTCTTGAAATAGTCAAGCACAGACACACCCTGCATCCTGCAAGTGAAGATGATGGTATGATATACCGCTGAGACACCGGCCATCTTGTCACTTCCGAAGAATAACGAGTTCTTACGCTCACCAGCCAATGGACGAATAAAACGTTCGGCACAAACTCTATTGTCGGCACTCATAGTACGGCAAAATACTTTCAGCACCATTATAGGTTACCTGCATAAACTGGTATCCGGGTCTAAAACGTCTCTCAAACATACTGTAAGACCGTCGGTCATAGCTGAACAAACGAACCAGACGTAAATCTTTAGACATCACGATAAAGGCATCACCATCTTCCGGCTCACGGTTCAACTGCTGATGGATGATGGATAAGACCTTATCATATTTACAGCGCATATCATGAAAATCACGAACAAAGAAAAAACGGTTTAGTCCTGTAATATTCAACATAAGACCTCCAGTTTCTCCACCAAGTTTTTCAAACCTTCGTAACTTAAATTTTTCTGACTGATATGAACACCATTGCTCATGCGGATATCCACCAGGATTCGAAGTTCGGTAGGCGAAGAAAACCGAGGATCCGATTCTGACTTTTGTTCCGGGATTGGCGAAGGACTTTCCGGCATTTCTGCTTCCGGTAAAGGAGCACCCAAAGCCTGAACGAGAATTACCTTCTTCCGGGTATCCTTGTACCATTTGGGAAATAGGTTATAAAAAACTTGGTTGGACATACAAAATTTCTCAATAGAAACACCCGCAGGGATACCTTCCAATTTATAGCGCAAAAATAGACGCTCAAAATCATTGTAACTATACATAAACTTGGATTTTGATTCAACGAAAGCAATGGTCTGGCTTTTTTATCGGTTATCCTATACGTCATTTTTGGACGCTAACGGGCATAACAATCAGATTAACAATTTTGTGTTATCACAAAACAAAACCAAGATATCTCAAAATACAACTATTTAAATTGAAAATCACAAAGTGATAAAGGGAGTCTGTACTTCTCCCATCGTTCTATCCGCATTTTCTTTGATGCCTGTTTCACAGGCAGACAATAATAAAACATGGGATTTCCGGCTGTCTGTCCATAACCGATCAAAATTTTATCCGACTCTTTCAACAAGGAAACCGATACCTCATCAAGTATATGCTCGTCCTCACGTGTTTGCGGAAACCATACACACAGTAAATTCAGTTCCTTACCATCCACGGTCTGAACAAAAAGCATTTGCTTTTGCTGCCGCTCACTATGAAGAACGGAACGATTCTTACTGATAAGCGTACAAGCCATACCGGCAAATCTCTCATTATCATTTGCCAACAAAGAAAGAGAAGAAAAAAGAAGAAAGAAAATGATCAATTGAATTTTATGTGACATATATTCTAGTTTTTATTTCAAATGTACTTTAAAAACAATACCCCCGGAGAAGTATTTACAACGGTTCAGTTCTACTACAGCGTTGATGCGGTCTTTCCAGAAGCTGTACTCCATACCGAGATTCACCTAATATTTTGCCCCGGCGGGATTGAAAGTCAAGTCTTCCCTCACATCCGTATAACCGGGAACAACCTCTGCCATCAGATTTACGCCATTCACTGCTTTATGTAACCATGAATTATCCTCTTTCAAATGAAAACGGAAGTTCGCACCCATAGCCGGATTGTTCAACTTGTTATCGAAACGGTTGCTGTATATCCAAGACACATGCACCCCCAGCGTACCCACATCTTCAAAGTCTATGTGCTTGGTTACTGCCAGATAATAACGGTTCCAGAAACCGTTACCGTAATCCTAGTTCTGCTGGTTGGAAAGCGAACCGCCGTTAGCCGAATCACTTATCGCATCATTGGCACCCAACACCACTTGCGGAGTCCACGGTTTCCACCAACTCTCCTTCCATACACGCAGGCGAAAATGAAATGAACGGTCCTGGTTTGTAAAATTAGAATTTCTTGCCAAAGGCAATATTAAGGAAAGTCTTTACCAAAATCTTGAAATCAAAAAGCCAGGAACGGTGCTCCAGATAGAACAAGTCATAACGAAGACGGCGGAGCATCTTCTCCATCGTATCCGTATAGCCATTGTAGAGCGTAGCATACGAAGTCACCCCCGGACGAATCTGATAAAGAAACCGATAACGCGAATCCTGTTCCATAATCCGATCGATGTAGAATTTGCGTTCGGAACGCGGACCGATAAAAGCCATATCGCCAATGAATACATTCCACAGTTGGGGAAGCTCATCCAAATGGTGCTCGCGAAGGAACTTTCCTATTCTGGTCAGTCGGGGATCCTCTCCACCCGCATACAAGGCCGGACCAAACTTCTCCGCATCCAGCCGCATGCTCTGGAACTTGTAGATATAGAACGGACGTCCAAAACGACCAATCCGCTCTTGTTTGAAAATAGCCGGACCACCATCCTCCCGCTTCACGGCCAGATAACAGAATAAAAACAAGGGAGAAAAAACGATAAGCGCAACGAATGCTATCAAGCAGTCTCCTACCCGCTTGACAGTACGCTGAAAAGCGTTCATTCCTGACGGAATGAACGTGTCAGTTTGTTGTTCCATGTTGTTTCGATTTTAAAATAAAAATACGAAAGATATCTCATTACCGGAATTGGCAATGAGAAAAGTAAGTTGAGAATATGAAATGCGACAATTAAGGATTCATCAAATTGCAATGAATAGTGACAATTCTTATAGTAGATTTAGTTATTCTATAAATGATGCGATATCTAGGGTGTATCAGAAAACAGCGATATTCAAAACGGGCATTACTATTCTTTCTATCGATCATCCCAATAATAGGACAAATAGAAATTTGCTCCAGCACATGCATCATACTCAAAATAAAGGAATTGGAATCTTTTGCGTTCACGTTTTCTTTGTACCATGCCGCGATATGTACCATCTGTAAATAGGCTGTTCTATGCCCAAACGGGAGACAGGTTTCTTGTGCACCTTACGGACATCCAGAGCATCAAACAGACGCTTACGGAGCGAGATTATCAAAATACGGGGGATGATCACGCGAGACAATATCACGGCTATAAAGAAGCCGGATAAGAGAATCAAGTGGTTTTGCATAATGTTATTGTTTTAAGATCTCATGCTTTTTATGAATTTCAGACAATGATTATTTCTTTTCGTTCTTTTTGAATCAAACCACCACCCCCATTTATTGAAATATTTAATAACAGAACAGATATGATACTTCAGTAGTTTGCGATTCTTGTATGACCCTTTCCCATATTCGTGAAAGATAGAAACAACGGGATAGTAAATGGTTTTAGCCACTTCACCTATACGACGGCATAAATCCAAATCTTCTGCATACATGAAAAAGCGTTCGTCAAACCCACCTATACGTTTCAGCACATCCACACGCATAAACATAAAGCACCCCGAAAGAGAAGGCACTTCTATTATTTTGTCGTAACCGAATGCATGAAGTTCGAAACGCTCATCCCGTTTCTGCTGAATACCTTTGAATGGCAAAAAACGTCTGCCAAACAAATCCATTGGGGTGGGTAATAGTTTACAGAGATATTGAATTTCTCCAGTGGGGTAAAGCACTTTGGGCATCACCAAGCCACAGTCGGGATGATGATTCATAAATTCCTGCAATTCCTCGATTACCTTTCCTTCCCAATACATATCCGGATTAATCACAATGTGATAATCTGCATTTACTGCTATTGATTTCTGTATAGCTATGTTATGCCCATGTCCAAAACCAAGGTTATCACTATAAATGTAAACAATCTTGCGGGACATACTACTCAATTCACGCAAACTGTCATTAGAGGAGTTATCCACCAAATATAGTACATCAATATTTGAATGTACAATGCACTCCAAAAAATGAGAAAGCTCATTTATTGGAGTATGATAGGCTACAATAGATGCTGTAATCATAATTTTATAAACACTCAATTTATAGCATACCCTCTTTCAAGGGGAATGCCAGTTTTGACACACCCCCTTGCGCATAAAAAAGGCTGTGTCAGCGTTTTGACACAACCTCATTTTTTTATTCTAACAGATTCATTTTCAAGATAGATCCAAGAAAGACCAAAAAGGAACACATAAATTCCTTTTCCGCACTCATTAAAAGAACAAATGATAAAACGCAAAAGCGGCCACTTACGATAAAAATCGAAAGTGACCGCTAAAAAGAGATTTATTTCTCTAATATAAGGATCTAACAGTACGGAGTTACTTCACCACAAATCCTCTCTTATCCAGATAAGCTTTGAATTTATGCAAATATTCTTCATCCGGACCATCAAAGAAGGATACACCGGATGCCCCGTTATTATACGCTTCATCCAGCGCCTCTTCAAAATTGTCCTTAATATCACCAAACATCAGTCCGGCATATATCTTGGCACGCCCATTCACCGTTTCAACGCTTTCCTTTACCGAACGCCCGATCCATTCAGGACCTTCATAATAGAATTTATTATAAATCATCGGATAATAAGCATCCAACGTCCATTCTCCCCAATCTTGGCGCACCATCTTACGAGCCATGGACGGCCCTGGGAACACTGCGGCAGAAATAGCTTTATGATCGGCTTTCACCGCTTTGGTAATGGCATCCACCACACGAGTGATGGCATCCAGACGGAAATTGATCCAACTCTGGTTTTCCATCGGATACTTTAACTCCAACGGATCCTGTCCTGTTTTAGCTTTAAACAATTCACGGCAGACATCACAATAACAATAGTCATATTCCGGCAACTCTTCTTTCTGCTCTATACCATAGTTTTTCCATAGGCTGACAGGCAAGATTACATCCGGCATACGGACATAATCCAGATGAACACCATCCACATAAGGCTTATGGGCTTCCTTTACATAGTCTTCTGCCAGATACTCTGCCACACCTTGGTGATTAGGGCACAAGAAGCGATAATAATCCACGTAGGCCGGTTTGTCGTGACAAGACTCGCCTTTACGGTTCACGGCATACCAGTCGGGATGCTTGTCCAGCAGTTCCCTGCGGTTCATTGTCCATTTCCAATAATGTGCCTCCAGTCCGGCTTCTTTGCAAAGACGATAAATATTTTCATTGTATCCCTCGAACATGACACCCGAAATACCACATTCTTTCAACAACGCAAACCATTTTTTCCATTCGGCATCCGAACGGTTATTCAGACGCATCCACAACCAGTTTTTAACTTCACGGGCAGGTATCTTTTCTGTCCGGAAACGTCCTTCATTATTTATCACATAACGGACTCCTTCAGCAGGATTGGTTATAGCTATCTGATAGGTGTTCTGAGTCGCTTCCACCGCAATCGGGGCATCAGCCGGAAGATCTTTCAACTCTTTATCAGTCAAAAAGAATTGTTCTGTGGCACGCAAGTAGTTATGTTGTTTACTATAATTATCCTGCTGTGCGTAGAACATGGCCCACAGCAATTTATAAATAGCCTGATTGTATGGATAAACCAACTCATCCTGCGAGGTTCCCACTTGCTTGTCTACGAAATAAAGATATCCCCAACGGTCGGGCATGTGCATATCAATTCTTCCAGTAGGAGTCCATACCCAGTTTTCCTCAGGTCCTTTCTCCTTCAGCCACTGCACACGCGAGAAGTTGATGCGCCAGGTGTTGCCGGCCTTCAACGGATTGTTAAAGTTCATGGTCAGCGCCTGATGAGGAATGGCCATTTCCACACTCCAATACTTATCTTTATCTTTTGATTTATTCAGTGTACCTTCACAATGGATGGCGGTCTTCAATCCGGGGCAGTCCCATTGCACCATGAAATTTCCACCCGAACGATAAGGTTTGTCCAGCATCAGGTCGAAAATCACGCCACGCGCATTGGTTTCTATTTCAAAATAATTGTGTCCGTCGCTATCCGGATCGATAAATACTTCAAAGTCATTGTCATAATAGATGATGGTATCACGCTGGGTAAGACGTGCCTTGATATCCTCTTCTTGAAGAACAGCTCCTACATATAAATATTCATCATCCCACAGCATCTTGGCGGTAGTTTCATATTTGGGAGTCGGGAATCCTTCACCGCTTATATCTACAAACGGAGCGGTAGGCGCCGCCTTCTTCCAGGAACTTTCATTCAGTTTACCATCTATTTTCAACTTTCCATCCGGACGATAACATACATAAGTACGCGGTTCGGTCAGAAAACGTTCATATTGTTCAAAAAGGCTTTGTGCCATTGCCGGAAAAGTAACCAGCAGAAGCAACAGGGTATAAATAAGTTTCTTCATCTATTTTTCTGATTCAGATTAGTTATTATCTTGCACTTGTCCCACTCCACGATAGAGTTTGATCGGTCCATCCAGCAACACGGCCAGCACGGTAATCTGCTCATCCTGTACCTGTTGGGGTACATCAATATAAAGATTGCCCGGTACTGAGTTCCAATAATTTTTATTGTAGACCTTGTAATTCAACATAGCTCCGTTACCAACCACCCATATACGGTTCACTTTGTTCATCAGCCCTTTTACTTCCACCGGACCGTTAGGTTTGTAAGGGAGGTATAAATACAGAATATCCCCCGCCTTATTCAGTGTGGTATATCCCTGGAAATGCTCGGTAGGAATCCCTGCGCGAGTTTCATAAATAGCTTCTTTATGCTTCTTGGTCCATCGGCCGAACTCCTTCAACACAGCGATCTGTTCTTCAGGAATGGAACCGTCCTCTTTCGGACCGATATCCAATAAAAGATTACCGCCCATACTCAGGCAGTCTACAAATGTACGAAGCAAGATATAGGGTGATTTATAGTTGCTGTCTGTATGCTGATATCCCCATGAATCATTCATGGTCATACAAAGCTCCCAATATTTATCCTCGGGACGCACCACCGGCACTCCCTGTTCGGGAGTAGCATAGTCGCCATATCCCTGTATGCGCGAATTGATAATCACATTCTTATTATCCGAACGGAGCAGATCTACAATACCTTTGGAATTCCAAGCTTCCGCACTTTGTTCCCAGTCTCCGTCGAACCAATACAGATCCGGTTTCCAGGTTTTGTTCAGCTCCGCCAATTGTCCGAAATTGAACTTGTTGAATCTGGCCCAACGTTCAGGATCATTTTTATAACGTACTTCCGTACGGGTTTTGTTTGGGTAATCAGGATGAGACCAGTCCAATAAAGAATAATAGAAGCCAAGTTTCAATCCTTGTTTTCTTACTTCCTTTACAAAGGGAGCTATGAGATCACGTTTTGCCGGAGTGCTTTTCACGACGCTGATATCTCCTACTTTGGTATCCCATAACGCAACTCCGTCATGATGTTTGGTAGTTATCACTGTATATTTGGCTCCACTTTCTTTTATCAGATCCACCCAAGCCTTCGGATCATACTTGGAGGCTGTGAAACCTTTTTCCTGCTCCATGTATTCATCATAGGGCAGGTAGTTGTTAAAGAAGGACCAGCTTTCGGACACTCCTCTGACGGAATAAATTCCCCAATGGATAAAGATACCCAACTTGGCTTGTGAAAACCATTCCATTCTCTTGTCTTTCTGCTCGACTGTTTCATTCTGTAGCGTATCTTGTGCCCGTAAAGGAGAAGCTGCAATCAGCAGACTCAGGAACGCTAACGATAATCGGTTCTTTTTCATATATAATAGGTTTGATTAGTTAGGATAGCATGTCAGTATTATTAAAATTTACAGCTATATAATGGACAAAGATAATGTATTTTTATATTTTATTCTATCTTTGCACCCCTAAAACAGAACAAATATGAGCGCAAAGAAAAAGAAACAATCCAATAGTCCCCTGAGAGTCATCATTATTTTAGTATTACTGGGACTTTTGGCATATAAACATCAATTGTTTGACGGGAAACTGCTTGAAAATATCCCCACTATCGAAAGCAATGAAGAAAAGCCAGAAATACTGACCTCGCCCCAGCATGGCGGTGCATTGGAAATTCCGATGATACAATCAAGTACAGGCGGCCAGATTCTGAAACGTAAAGGATATACCCTGTCTTATAATGCCGATTACAAAACTCCACAATGGGTGGCGTGGGAACTTACTAAAAAAGAAACAAAAGGAAAAGAAGGGCGAACAAATAAATTCTTGCCCGACCCGGACGTACGTGGAGCCAAAGCATATACGGGAGATTATACAAAATCAGGATACGACCGGGGACACATGGCCCCTGCCGCCGATATGAAATGGAGCAAACAAGCCATGGAAGAATCTTTTTATATGAGCAACATTTGTCCGCAAAATCCGAATCTGAACCGCGGCGACTGGAATGACCTGGAGGAAAAGTCACGCCAATGGGCAAAAAAATATGGAGCCGTGTATATTGCCTGCGGACCTATATATGATACTAAACGCCCCAAACGAATTGGCAACAATAAAGTGGCAGTCCCCCATGCTTTCTATAAAGTCATATTGATAAATGATAAGAAAAATCCGCAAGCCATAGGATTTATTTTCCCCAACAGCGCCGGACATAAGCCGCTGAAGAAATATATGGTAACAGTAGACAGCGTAGAGAAAAGAACGGATATCGATTTCTTCCCTGCCCTGCCGGATGAAATAGAAAACAGAATCGAAGCGGAGTTGGTACAAGAATTACCGTAGTCTGTCACACATACGCAGGCATGAAACGATACATACGTACGTATCCCCCCACACATACGTATGTGTGGGGGTACACGAACGTACGGGTTTTATTTCACTTCCAGCACTACGATAGACTTGGCAGGAAGAGTCACTTTCAAGCTCCCTTTATTGACCTTTGCTCCGGTAAATTCTTTCGGGGCAACCACATTCGGTTTCTCGAAACTATTGTAATCACCTATATTGTTAGCAGTCAGAATACGGCCGGTAACACTCTTGGCCTTTACCTCACCCAAGTTCAACTCTATTTCCTGCGATTCCTGCAAATCCACATTAGACAAGGAAATATGAATCAAACCGTTCGCATCCCGTGAAGCGGTAGCACTTACCATCGGGACAATACGGTCGTCGCGTACAATCTTGCGTTCACAGTTCAGTTCCAAAGGAAGATAAGTAGCATCCTGATGCACTTTATACATTTCAAAGACATGGTAAGTCGGTGTCAGAACCATCTTGTCGTCCTTTGTCAAAATCATAGACTGAAGCACATTGGCAATCTGGGCAATGTTTGTCATCTTGATGCGATCCGTATATTTATGGAAAACATCCAGTGTCAAAGAGGCCACGAAAGCATCGCGCAACGTGTTTTGCTGATACAGATGTCCACGGACAGTTCCCGGCTCTTCATCCCACCAGGTTCCCCACTCGTCCACCATCAAACCGATTTGCTTCTTCGGATCATATTTATCCATAATTGCCATATGCTTCTTCAGCACCGGTTCTATTTCCAGACACTTGCCCATAGTCCAATAATAATCATCATCAGTGAACTGTGTAGCCGATCCTTTGCTTCCACTCCATCCCATCACTGTATAATAATGTAAAGACACACCGGCCATACGGTGACCTACATTCTTCATCAGTACTTCTGTCCAGTTATAGTCATAATCACTGGCACCACTTGCAATCTTGAACAAGTGATTGCCATCATAGTCACGACAATAAGTGGAATAACGGCGGTACAAGTCTGCATAATATTCAGGACGCATACTGCCTCCGCATCCCCAACTTTCATTACCTACCCCAAAGAATTTCACTTTCCATGGTTTTTCACGACCGTTCTCCTTACGCAGTTTCGCCATCGGGCTACCTTGTTCGGAAGTCATGTATTCCACCCATTTCGCCATTTCTTCCACACTCCCACTTCCTACATTACCGCTGATATAAGGCTCACAACCTATCAGCTCACACAAGTTCAGAAATTCATGTGTTCCGAAACTATTATCTTCCACTGTACCTCCCCAATTGTTATTGACCATTCGGGGGCGGTTCTCTTTCGGACCGATACCATCCATCCAATGATATTCATCGGCAAAACATCCGCCCGGCCAACGAAGCACCGGCACTTTCAAATCTTTCAATGCCTGAAGCACATCATTACGATAGCCTTGGGTATTGGGAATTTTAGAATCCTCACCTACCCACAAGCCTCCATAGATACAGGTTCCCAAATGCTCTGCAAATTGCCCGTAAATATGTTTACTGATAATTTCTTTCCCTTGCTCGGGATGTACATTGATAGTCGCTTTCTGTTGGGCAAATACCGGCATTGCAGCGAACAATGCCAAGCCCATAAGTGCATTTTTCATGATTAAAAATAAAATAATTAATTATACTATATTTGCGTTCTCGTTTTTCGTTTGGTCAAATTTACACATTTTACATCAACCGGATAGTGGACAAAATTGTATTTTTAGGGGTACAAAATCGTCAAAAGTAGAAAAGAAACGGATATTTGCCTATATTTGCATACAAAAAAGCCCGATAGACTAAAATGAATAAAAAGAAGCGTACTATTGTATGGATTATTATCCTTATCATTATCCTGACAGGAGCAGGCGGTGCAGGAAGTATATATTACTATTTCTTTGCCAAACAATTCCAACTTACAAAAACCACCTATATTTATATAGACAGAGATGATAACCTGGATTCTGTATACCATAAAATAATCCGGAACGGACATCCTAAAAGTATGTTCGGTTTTCAATATCTGGCAGAAAAAGAGAAGTATGGCGACAATATACGGACAGGACGTTACGCTCTCAATCCATCGGACAATATGCGCTACCTCTTCCGACGTCTTTCCATGGGATACCAGACTCCCATTAATCTGACTGTACCCAGTGTACGCACCGTGGACAGATTAGTGCGAGCCGTTTCGCGCCAGCTCATGATTGATTCTCTGGATATTGCCAAATTAATTTCCGACAGTGCTTACTGTGCACAAATGGGATATACCCAAGAGACACTACCCTCCCTTTTTATTCCTAACACTTACGAGGTTTATTGGAATATGAGTGCTGACGCTTTCATGAAACGGATGCAAAAAGAACATGCTGCCTTTTGGAATAATGACAGGCTGAAAAAGGCTCAACATATCGGACTTACTCCTGAAGAAGTGTCCACCCTGGCCTCTATCGTGGAAGAAGAAACGGCCAATGGTCCCGAAAAGCCCATGGTCGCAGGACTTTATATTAACAGATTGAATAAAGGGATGTTGTTGCAAGCAGACCCGACGGTAAAATTTGGTTTACAGGAATTCGGACTGAAACGCATTCTTTTCAAACATCTGGAAGTGGATTCTCCTTATAATACCTACAAACATGCAGGTTTACCTCCGGGACCTATCCGAATCCCATCCATCCAAGGATTGGAAAGCGTACTGAACTATACACAGCATCATTATATTTATATGTGTGCAAAAGAAGATTTCTCAGGCACTCATAATTTCGCTGTCACAGCAGCCCAGCATCAAGCTAATGCAAGACGCTATCAACAAGCGTTAAACCGGCGAAAAATAAAATAAAAGGAGCGGACTATAGGTCCGCCCTCCCAATGGATTATTTAATGTGTATCTATAGAATCTTTCAGCAACCTTCCTTTGTATTGTCCTTTTTTCCCGGTCATCTTTCCATATTCCACTGCATGTACCGGACAAACATGGTAACAAGCCAGACATTGAGTACAGTTACCTCCCCAAACGGGACGATCCGTCACTGTGATATTGCCCACAGGACAAACCTTCTCACACTTCTTACAACCAATGCAGGCTTCCGTTGCATGAAAAGGCTTGGGAGACATCAGAAAAGCATTGAAAAGAGGGCGCAGCAAATAGGATTTAGTAAATGGAAGCGCACCTTCATGACAATTATATTGTTTCATTTGAGCCCTTGATGTAATTTCTTCGTTGATAAAACGCACACGGGCAACAGCATTCTGTACTTTCTGGGTTTCTATATCTTTATCATCTACATCAAAACCGGGCAAAGAAACATACGTATTCGGCATAGTAACCGAATAGCCGGCAACACATTGCCAACCTTTCCGGGTAACGGCAGAAGAAAAAATTTGTGCAGTCCGGCCTGTATCATCTCCGCAAGTACAGACAAAGAAAAGGTATCCCGGCTTATCCAACTTTAGCTGATGAATAAAACGAAGTACTATCTTGGGAGGGCCCCATGCATATACAGGAAAAACAAAACCTACTTTTTCCCCTTCTTTCAGCTTATACGCTTTGTTCCTGTCTATTTCCATAGCTATGGACAACAATTCCTCATTCTGTCCTTCCGCCAGCTGCCTTGCCACCCAAGCCGAATTACCTGTACCTGAAAAGTAAAATATCATATCCGTACTATTTTTATAAAAAGAAGCGATGCTAATCTTTTGAATTAGCATCGCCTTATAATGAAGCCGCACCAGTGATGCGATGAAACTCCGAATGACAGGTTTTGAGTGCTCTCCCCCTTTGTAATCCACCGGCATAAATGCTACCCGAAGGCGTGGCCCGCCATTGGAAGATGAAGCTATGTCTCGGTTTTCAGATTAGTTTGATGAGTTTCCCAATCCAACTAATGCGGCTCGCTTTTCATCTCTTTCCGTATGACAAATATACGTCCTTTTTATGATATAAACAAGAGTATAGCAGAATTTGTTTGTTAAAAATAATAAGCAAGAAAATAACTCTCTGTAATTCTGCTTATTGTTGTTTCCATTTCTTAAGGAAACATCACAAGGCATCCGCAATAAAAAAGAGCAACCTCGTAGAGATTGCTCTTTCATAAATCTTTATATCGCCGTTTACAGAAGAATTAAGCAGCTTTTGCTTTAGCAACAATTGCTTTGAATGCTTCCGGATGGTTCATAGCTAAATCAGCTAACACCTTACGGTTGATTTCGATACCTGCTTTGTGCAATGCACCCATCAATTTAGAATAAGACATTCCTTCTAGACGAGCGGCAGCGTTGATACGCTGAATCCACAAAGCGCGGAAATTACGTTTCTTGTTCTTACGGTCACGGTATGCGTAGGTCAAACCTTTTTCCCAAGTGTTTTTTGCTACTGTCCATACATTCTTTCTTGCACCAAAGTAACCTTTGGTAAGACCTAAAATTTTCTTTCTTCTTGCTCTAGAAGCAACATGATTTACTGATCTTGGCATAGTTTTAATTCTTTTTGAATGTTAGCGCCACTGTTTCACACGGTGAACTTAAAGCTAAAGACATTCGGTTAATACTTTAAATAATACGTTTACGCTTTCGTTGTTTTTAGATTACTTCATGCAAAGCAATTCCTTAACCTGATCCAAGTTAGCATTAGCTACTAGACCTGAGTGTACAAGGTTTCTTTTCTGCTTTTTAGTCTTCTTAGTCAAAATATGACTGTGAAAAGCGTGCTTTCTTTTGATTTTACCTGTTCCGGTAAGAACGAATCTTTTTTTAGAACCGGAGTTAGTCTTGATCTTTGGCATCTTGTTTTTAATTTTAAATTATTATTCAAATGGTGGTAACGCACTATACCGGCGCGTTACGCACTCTTTTTTATTCTTTTGTTTCTACTGCCTTTTTCGGTTTTTCCTTTTTAGCAGTATCCGTTTCTGCCTTCTTCGGAGAGCCCGCTTTCTTCGGAGCCAAAGAAATAGTCATTCTCTTACCTTCCAACAAGGGCATCTGCTCTACTTTTGCATATTCTTCCAAGTCATTCGCAAAACGAAGCAACAATACTTCGCCTTGTTCTTTGAAAAGAATGGAACGACCTTTAAAGAACACATATGCTTTCACCTTGTCTCCGTCCTGCAAGAATCCGATGGCATGTTTCAACTTGAAGTTGTAGTCATGATCATCTGTTTGAGGTCCGAAACGGATTTCCTTTACGTTTACCTTTACCTGTTTAGCCTTTTGTTCCTTTTGACGTTTCTTTAATTGATAAAGAAATTTAGAATAATCAATAATTCTACAAACTGGAGGAACAGCATTGGGTGAAATTTCAACTAGGTCAGCCTCATGATCCTCAGCCATTTTTAAAGCTTGAGCTATCGGATAAACTGCCGATTCTACATCGTCGCCCACAATGCGGACTTCTTTGGCACGAATCTGTTCATTGATTCTGTGTTGCCCTTTTAAACTGTCATTCTTCATTAAAAAACTTTTAGTTCCTGTTTGTTTCTTCTTATTTTAATTAGTATTTCTTTATCTTAACGCAAAAGAATACATAAAGGTTTAACAATGCGCTCTTTTGCAAACGGCTGCAAAGTTACCATTTATTTATCATATTAGAAACTTCTTCGGCAAGATTTTTTCCGAATTCTTCTATTTTCATGGTTCCTTTGTCGCCTTCGCCCTGCTTGCGGACTGCAACTTCACCGTTTTCAGCTTCTTTCTCGCCTACAATCAACATGTAAGGAATACGCTTCATTTCATTGTCACGAATCTTACGGCCGATTTTTTCATTACGGTCATCCACAATAGCACGAACATCGAATTTTCTCAGTTCCGCTTTCACTTGTTCCGCATACTCATTGAATTTCTCAGAAATAGGCAGAATAGCTACCTGGTCAGGAGTCAGCCACAGCGGGAATTTACCGGCAGTATGCTCAATCAATACGGCAACAAAACGTTCCATTGATCCGAAAGGCGCACGGTGAATCATTACCGGACGATGCTTTTGGTTATCTGAGCCCATATATTCCAACTGGAAGCGTTCGGGCAAGTTGTAGTCTACCTGAATTGTTCCCAATTGCCAGCGACGACCGATAGCGTCTTTCACCATAAAGTCCAATTTAGGACCATAGAATGCAGCCTCACCATATTCCACTTTCGCAGTCAGGCCTTTTTCTTCGCAAGCTTCAATAATGGCCTGTTCGGCTTTTTCCCAATTCTCATCACTACCGATGTACTTTTCGCGGTTCACCTTGTCACGAAGAGAAATCTGAGCTTCCACATTCTCAAAATTCATAGACTTGAACACAATGTTGATGATATCCATCACGCGAAGGAATTCTTCCTTCACTTGGTCGGGACGACAGAACAAGTGAGCATCATCTTGTGTAAAACTGCGCACACGGGTCAGTCCGTGCAATTCACCACTTTGTTCGTAGCGGCATACGGTTCCGAATTCCGCGATACGCAACGGCAGGTCCTTATAAGAACGTGGAGAATTCTTATAAATCATACAGTGATGAGGACAGTTCATCGGTTTCAGGAAATATTCTTCCCCTTCTTCGGGTGTATGAATAGGCTGGAACGAGTCCTTACCGTACTTGGCGTAGTGTCCGGAAGTGATATACAGGTTCTTGTTGCCAATAGGCGGACACATTACTTCCTGATAATCATAACGGGCCTGGATACGGCGCAAGAAATCCTGCAAACGGATACGCAAGGCAGTACCTTTCGGCAACCACATGGGAAGTCCCTTGCCCACCATATCGGTAAACATGAACAAATCCATTTCCTTACCTATCTTACGATGGTCGCGTTTCTTGGCTTCTTCCAGCATTACCAGATATTCGTCCAGCATTTTCTTCTTCGGGAAAGTTATACCATAAATACGTGTCATCTGCTTGCGGTCTTCCTGTCCTCTCCAATAAGCACCGGCTACAGAAAGCAGCTTGATAGCTTTGATAGGAGCGGTAGAGGTCAAGTGAGGACCACGGCAAAGGTCGGTAAACGCACCTTGTGTATAAGTGGTGATGTGTCCATCCTCCAGTTCGGAAATCAATTCACATTTATAAGTTTCACCTCTTTCACCGAATTTCTTCAACGCATCCTCTTTAGCGATGCTCTGACGCACCAATATCTCTTTCTTTGCAGCCAACTCGGCCATCTTGGCCTCGATAGCGGGTAGATCTGCTTCCTTAATGATTGCTTCACCCGGGTCTACATCATAGTAAAAACCGTTTTCAATGGCCGGACCGATACCAAACTGAATGCCCGGATAAAGTTCTTGCAATGCTTCGGCCAGCAAGTGGGCACTAGTATGCCAGAAAGCATGTTTGCCCTGTTCGTCTTCCCATTTATAAAGAACGAAGTTTGCATCTTCATTGATAGGGCGAGATAAATCAATCGTTTCACCGTTCACGCCACAAGCTAAAACATCTTGTGCCAGCCGTGAACTGATACTTTCTGCAATCTGCAGACCAGTAACTCCTTCGTTATATTCGCGAACGGAGCCGTCGGGGAATGTTATCTTTATCATAATCTTCTATTTATATTCTTTCTTGAGGATGCAAAAATAACGAAATCTTTTTGACTTATCCTCTTTTTAGCAAAAAAATGTTATTCTTTTCGTTCCGTAAAGCGTTTGATGATATTGTAAGCAGAGAAAAGCCCCAACTCACCTGCTTTACTCAGGTCCTGTATACCTTGCCTGTTGTTACCCAAGAAAATATGTGTCAAGCCGCGATTGAAATAAGCATCCGCAAATTTAGGATCCAACTGGATGGCTCTGTCATAATCAACAATTGCCGCACGATAGTCTTTCAAGATAGAAAGCACATTACCTCTATTATAATAAGCATAGACAAAATCCGGAGCCAGCTCAATCACCTTGTCCAAATCGCGCTTTACCATTTCATAGTCCGCAGCTTTCACTGCACTCTTCTCTCCCGGACCGGCTTTCAAATCATACTCTTTTTCCATCTTCTGGTATTCCAGCTGCTTATAACGGATGAGAGCACGGTTGAAATAAACCGGGAAGAAATGATCTTCTATAATAATAGCCTGATTCAAATCTTCAATGGCACTTGCAAAATCCTGCACCAGATAAAAGTCCAATGAACGTGCAAAACGTTTGTTCACATCATTCGGATCAGCCACAATGGCAGCAGTCTGTTCGTCAATGGATGCAAAATGTTTTGTAGCTTGTTCTTCCGTCAGAGGAGCTTCCTCATTAGTTATAATCAGACGGCCGGGAAGTACTTTCTGATTATTCAATGTTTCAATGAACTTATAATAGTTGACCTGCCGTTTCACATCATCGTGCTTTTCATAATAGGTAAGCACGAACATGGGCTGGGGAACAATATTCACATTCTTATCCTGCACGCGTCCACGATAGTCACTCTTATATTTTTCTTCTCCCTCTTCGTTGTCGGCAACCACTATCTTACGATAGTTGTTCATGTTCTTGTCGGACTTCTTACGGGTTTTATTATTCTCCGTATTATCGGCAGTCTGCTTATTAGGATCTACTCCGTTCTGTTTATCCAACTGTGCTTTCAACACCTTGAATTCATCTGCATCAGCACCTTTCACATCCCCTATTTTCCTACGCGCCTGCGCTCTGTACTGATATCCCAGCAAGAAATTGGGATATTCATTTATCACCGTAGAATAATCTTTAATTGCCCCTTTATAATCTCCTGTCTGATCCAACAACAGACCACGGTTGAAAATAGCCATCATATTGTCAGGCTCCATTTCGATAACAAAATTAAAGTCTTGAATAGCCCGGTTGTCATCTCCTACTTGTGCACGTAACAAACCCCGGTTATAATGGCCGATGAAATTATTGGGATCAATATCCAATGCAATATCATAGTCACTCATCGCTCCTCTCAGGTTATTCTGATGGTAACGGGCCAAAGCACGGTTGATATAAACACCTGAATTCCGGGTGGACAGACGGATGGCATGATCAAAATCGGCTTCCGCATCTTTATATCTCTGCTGTTGCAGACGAAGGATAGCACGGCTGGCCCATGTATCTGCATCATAACGGTCTATTTCAATCGCCTTGCCAAAGTCTTTTTCGGCAGCCAAAGTATCTTTCTGCTTCAAATCCACCTCACCACGCATCAAATAGGCCTTTGTATATCGGGGGGAAATGGCGATCAGCTTATCCAGATCATTCTTCGCCCCCTTATAATCCTCCTGCCTGATACGGCAAAGGGCCATATTATGCCATACCCCTATGTTCTCAGGATCAAACTCCAACGCCTTGGTATAATCTTCTATAGCTCCCGCAAAATTATTCTGCTGGATCCGTGCCAATCCACGCACCTGATAAGCACTTACCACAAACGGATTCCTCTCAATAGCTTCCGAACAATCACTCTCCGCCCCCTGAAAATCATCCAAATTTATCTTCGCCAGACCTCTATAGAAATAAGGATCAGACAAATAAGGCTTTGCATTAATCACCTGATTGAAATATTGAATCGAAAGGACATAATCCTCAAAATAAAGCGCATTACGCCCTATCGCCATCACCCTGTCCGTATTTATCTGTGCCGAAGCCACTACAGGGAACATTATTAATAATGTATAGAGTATCCGTTTTATCATTTTGTATTTATAAAAATACGGTTTTCCCACAAATGCGCCACTGGTGGCGCATAGATCAAAATTGCGGAGTTATCATTTTATAGTCTTGACCTTATAGGAGCAACGCGCCTTGCCCTTCAGCATGGCCCCCAGCTTTCCTTTAATCATCTGTTTGCGTAATGCAGACAAATGATCAATGAACATTTTTCCGTCCAGATGATCAAATTCATGCTGCATGACCCTTGCCAAATAGCCTTCCACCCACTCGTCATGTTCGTTCAGCTCCTCATCCAAATAAGTCACATGAATACGGTCCGGACGTTTCACCGTTTCATGGATACCGGGCAAACTCAAACAACCTTCTTCCATGCTGACTTCCTCTCCACCCACTTCTAAAATATGAGGATTTATATAGGCACGGCGGAAATCCTTGAATTCGGGCAAGTCATCAGACATCACATCCAAATCAATAGTTACAACACGAATAGGCAGACCTATTTGCGGAGCAGCCAAGCCCACACCATCTGCACGATTCATGGTTTCAAACATATTTGCTATCAACTCTTTCAAATTAGGGTAATCCGGAGTAATATCCTCTGCTTCTTTACGCAACACCGGTTGTCCGTACACATAAATAGGTAATATCATTTTTCTTAATCTGTTTTTATTTATTAAATATATTTCTTCGACTCCAAATAAGACTGTAAGATTATCGTAGCACTGATTTCATCAACCAAGGCTTTGTTCTGCCTGTCTTTTTTCTTCAAGCCTCCATCCAACATGGCTTGGTGGGCCAATACGGACGTAAACCGCTCGTCAACAAACTCTACCGGTATATCCGGTAATTTTTTCCTTAGTTGATTGACAAAAGGGACAATATTACGCATATTTTCCGACTCCTGATTATTCATTTGCTTAGGATGCCCCACAATGATGCGTTCCACAGGCTCTTTTTCCACATATTTCAGAACAAAGTCCAGTAGTTGGTGTGTAGGAACAGTCGTCAACCCGTTTGCAATAATCTGCAAAACATCCGTCACAGCCACACCTGTGCGCTTTTTACCGTAATCTATCGCTAATATTCTACTCATATAGTTTGCAAAAATACAAATTTATTCCATACCTATTTTATATATAAAGATTAAAATATGCTTTTTCAACTGTTTTTTCAGAAGGAATGATTCATTTCGTTTAATTTTATTTGCTATTTAAAAAATAGTACTTATTTTTGCACCGAATATGTGGTTTAACGTAGAGGCCGCATAATTGTTAAATCGAAACAGGTATTTGTTATAAAATGAAAAATCAGAGCTCTTCCAAAGGAGTTTCATATAGATGTTTGTTGTATTGTATAGCTATATTGTTGCTTGTTATGATTCCATTAAAAAGTTTCAGCCAATCAACAGGAGAATTAACAACAGATAGTCTTGTAAAAATGGGATTTGAAAATGTAAGATGGACAGATACTCCTGAAGAAAGAGTTTATGTGGTTGAAAACAGTGCTTACAAAATTCAAGCGTTGGGTATCAGAAAGGCTGTAGATATCATACAGTCGATGGGATTACCCAAGGACAAATCTTGTAAGTTGATTGTTACCAACTATAATATACCTCAGGTCTCACTGACCTATCAGCCTCTTGCCGGTGACACAACAGTGGTAAGCGGTGAAGACTGGAAAGTCAGTTATGATATAGGTGACAGTTGGGACAAGGTGAAGAAAGAAAAGAAAAAGAACAGTTCGCTGTTTAAAGTAGATATTATGGTATATCCTCAATTATCATATATGAATATGATTATTACACAAATATATCAGGTGTTATTTGACTTAAGCCCAGCTATTGAAGTTTCCTTATGGCCAGGAAGTAAGTTAACAGGACAGATAAAGATACCTGTGTATAACGATGGATATGGGATATTGGAAGATAAAGTTCATCCGGGACATATAACCCTTTCCCAGCGTTTCCGTCTGCCATATAATATATATGGGAAAGCAACTATAGGCTATTTTAATGCAGACAGATGGGGAAGTGATTTATCATTGTTTTATCCGTTTAAAGACGAACGTTTCTCTATAGAAGCACGTATTGGTTATGTAGGTATAGGTTATTGGAATGGCTTCAAGCTACATTATGATACGAAAATGACAACAACATGGACAATTGGAGGAAACTTTTATTGGCCGAGATATAATACACAATTTAGCTTAAAAGGAGAAAGATATTTATTAGGAGAAAAAGGTATCAAGTTTGAAATGATACGTCATTTCCGATATGCGTCCATAGGTTTTTACGCAATGAAAGCAGAACATGCCAACAGTAATGGTGGATTCAGGTTTCAAGTCGCGCTTCCTTTTTATAAAAACAAAAGACATAAATATATACCGCGTGTAAACTTCTCAAATAATATGGGAATTATTTATAACGCAGGAAATGAACGAAAATATTATAAACAATATAAAGCTGAAACGAGTGACAACATAATGGAAAGTAATAGTTTTAATCCATATTTTATTAAATCAGAATTATTAAAATTTTAATTTTATCGAGATGAAAAAAAACAAATTTTTAAGTGGTTTAAGTGCTAAATTGGCACTGGCCATAGTAGCATTGACAACAACAATGTTTACTTCTTGTGAGAAGGAAAATATTGGAATTGAGGTTACCCCCGTAAATGCAAAATTTATTATAACCCCCGTGGTTATTGATGCGACTACAGGTACAGATGTAACTCAAAGTGCAGAAATTTCTTTCAGTAAAGGTAACGGAACCTACGAAGGTACACCTGAACTAGCTAGTGAATCCATTAATATAAATGCAAAATACGAGGGAATGACTGGTTCTGCATCAGTTACTATTCCTGCACTAAAAGCAGGTCAATTCGGTGCAAAAGAAGTTACTATTATCTTAAGCGAGAATTTCTTTGCACAAGAAGAAAGTAGTAATTCTCAAATAGAAACAACTAAACACAGTGGGTTCAAGGATAATACCAGTGATTATTGGTATTACATTACAGTAACTTACACTAAAAAAGAAGGTAGTGAAGTTATAAAGAACGATTATGAGGGAAACGACAGCGAAATAAATAACATTATAGATGCTTATAATAAAGGTGTCCGAGAAGACAAAGTGACTCTAAATGATGTACAGGTATTAGCACATTCCCGTTTTAGTGTTTTTGTGGACTATATGAAAACAACATCTGTTTATCAGATATTCGAAAAATCACCTAAAAGAGATGGAAATCCTGTTGCAAGCTTCACAGTCGATTCTTACAATACTATAGTTTCTCCTAAAAATGAGCAAATACCGGGTCATGGACATGCTCCAAGTCACGGCCACGGTCATGGACATGGAGATGACAGCAATGCCGGTGGTGGTATTATTATTGCAGACTAATAGCCAGTTAATATTTTGATTTAATCACTAAAAACATAATATAATGAAATATAAATTTTTAACCCTGTCTTTATTATTGGCAGGCGTATGTGCAACAACAATTAAAGCACAAGAAACTAATTATTATACTCCGAAATGGAGCGATAATATTTTTATTAGTGTAGGTGGTGGTATACACTCTGTAGCAAACGATGGATTTAACAGAATATCTCCGAATTTCAGTATTTCGCTTGGTAAATATATTACTCCGACTTGGGGAATACGCGGTCAAGTGAACGGAATATGGCAAAGTTTATGTTTACAAGAAATTGGCTATCACGAACACAACAAGAACTATGTTGGAGCGAATATTGATGCAATGGTAAACTTGTCATCTTTATTTGCAGGCGCTAATCCTAACCGTTTCTTTGAAGTTTATGGTTTTGTAGGTCCTCAGTTATCTGTTGCAAAATCTGCAAATGTTGTTTATACTTACGATGGCAACACAGGTGAAAGAACTGGTGTTTCTACATCCGGTGAAGCAAAAGCTAAAGCTCGTATAGGCGCTTCTGCCGGTTTAGGTTTAAAGTTTAACTTAAACAATAAATGGGCTATCGATGTTGAAGCTCGTGGTGCAATCGCTCCTTCAATCTTCGGTAACATCAGCGATCACCGTAAGGCAGAAGGTACAGGTATGATCACAGCAGGTGTAAGCTATACTTTTGGCGGCAAGAAGTTTGCTAAAGTTGAAGACCGTGTAGTAGAAAAAGAAGTGATCAAGGAAGTGGTTCGTGAAGTTCCGAAAGAAGTAGTCAAGGAAGTGATTAAAGAAGTTCCTAGCGCTGCAGAAGTTGCTATCTTCTTCAAGATCGGTAAAGCAAAAATCAGTTCGGAAGGTATGGTTAATGTACAGTTAATGGCTAAAGCTATCAAAGCTAATCCTAACGCCAAGTACAAAATCGCAGGCTTCGCTGATAAAGCTACAGGATCTGCTTCATTCAACCAGACTTTGTCTGAAAAACGTGCTCAGGCTGTTTACGATGCATTGGTTGCAGAAGGCGTAAAAGAAAGCCAACTTGAAAAAGTTGCTATGGGTGGAACAGACAACATGTTTGGCAAGAACTATCTGAACCGCGTAGTTATTCTGGAAGTAAAATAATCATTGCTACCTGATAAAACTCTGATAAATTAAAGAAGGGGGTATCGTAACCAAACGATGCTCCCTCTTTTTTTCTTCAACTGCATTTTTAATCACATAAGCAGCAACAGCAAACAAACCGTATAACAAGAATCTACGAATCTTGGCTATACAATTCCGGAAACCAGAGGTAGCATTTACCGAATCTTGTAACAAGATACCGGGCTATATCACAAACAAAAAGCTTTTTTAAAATACTCCCAGGATATATAAGCAAAGGGCATATAATGTTGCAGGTGCAAGATATATATCTTGCACCTGCAACATTACACAAACAAAAGCATTTACTTATCTTCAATAGACCAGCTTCACATTGTCAACCCAAAGCGTATTTCCGGGAGAGCCGATAAAAGCTCCCCCATGACTGGACGAAAATTGCAGTATCATGTGGGTAGGATTCTCATTGGCCTCCGCCCATCCTGTTTCTTTAATCAAGACACTTTCTCCCTTACTATTTCTAGTATAATCTCTCTCTCTCAACCCCATCGTTTCATGATCATAAGACGGATGCTTGGTTATATCACCATACAGCACTTCATAAGTAGCACCATTCACCCAACCATCCGAGTCCTTATCATACTTCACCACCATAGTTCCTACCCTCTTCGCAGTAATATTTCCTTCAGCGTCCTCCATACGTTTTTGCAAAAAGAAAACAGTTATCGCACAATCCTGCCCTGCCACCTGACCTTTCTTGCTGAAGCCTGTCAACCGGATACGATCTTTCTCACCAGACATCTTTACCTTATAATCATAACGGACAGCTTTGGGACGTTGGGTAAAAGGAACTCCCCAATTCATATTCTTCTCAGCATTCTTGGTTCCAGTTATCGGCTCCAGCATATCACCTAAATAAATGGATCCGGCTGCCAATACAGTAATATTCACCATTCCCAATACCTTGACGCTCTCTATATGCGTTTCCAGACGAGCACAATATCCATTGTCCCGTTTGTCCCTGTAAACAGAATTATTTGTTTTAACAATGCCCACTACCTTAGCCATCACATTAGAGGTTCCCCAAGGAGACCCTCCCATATTCTTATAAGGTTTGTTACCATCTATTTCCTTTGTAGGGCCTATCTCATAAAGAAGTTTGGTATTGCCGCCTATAACACCGGACTCATGAACCTTACGGATTATCCACTGATCCATATCTCCGTATTTTATAGGTACCACCTTTTCCTGGGCAAAGCCATACAGCGGTGCTATAGCCAAAAGAGCAGCGACCGATAATCTGCCATAATATTTCATACCCTTAGTTTTTATTGTTGTTTAGAACCAGCAAAGCTATAAAAAAAAGCGGCAACTTCACAGTTGCCGCTTTTAATAAAGAAAAATAGACTATATTTTCTTCTTAATTTACCAAAAAGAAATCATTAATATACTCTATATAGTAACCATGCCTTTTGGAAATCGTCACGGTTAGGATATTTTGCCTTAAATTCCTCCTTTGCCTGAGTAGCCTCCGCACGGTCATCGTATGAAGATGCTATAACGCGATACGTATTTCTTTCAGCATTATAAACCACTTTGGCATTATAGCCTTGACCATCCAAATATTGTTTCAGACCTTCCGCATTCGCTTTCACGCCAAAGCTACCACATACTACACTATATGCTTTTAAGCCGTCACCTGAAACCAGTTCTACTTTCTCTTCGCGAACCGGACCGGCAACAGGAGCAGTTGTCACGGGGGCAGATACTACCGGAGCAGCTTCAACCGGAGTCGCTTCTACCTGATCGGCAGGAGCTTCAGCCAATTCCTGTTGTTTTGCCTTTTCATAAGCCTTCTTGTAAGCACTTTCGCTAGATTTACATGAGGAAAATGCCAAGGCTACGCACAATCCCATACCCAACACAACTAATTTTTTCATGATTACTCAATCTTTTATAAATTAATACTCTAGTTTAATTCCATTATATTGGTGCAAAAGTAGCAATATATCAACAGCTTTCACAGCAAGAACGGAGTTAAATTTAGTTAATCAGAGAAGAATCTCCAATTTCTATTCAAAAATAGACAAAATAAACAACAACATTCAGTTTTATTTGTTAGATTTGTAAGGTACAAAAAACAAAAAACTATGAAAGGATTAAGTATTTTAGCTGCATTCCTAGGCGGAGCCGTAGTTGGTGCAGCAGCCGGTATTTTATTTGCTCCTGAAAGCGGAGAAGACACTCGTAGCAAAATTGCTGATGCTTTACGTAAAAGAGGTATCAAATTAAGTCGCACAGATATGGAAAATCTGGTCGATGAAATTGCAGCCGAGGTAAAAGAATAAGCAACGCCCACAAAAGTGTATTGTCATTCCGGATACAAGTCCGGAATGACAATAATTTTTAAATCAAAACTCCACGCATGTTTGCAAACGATAAAAATATAGATAATCTGCAACAACTTCTGGCAGAGCTTAAAAAGTACGCAGAGTTACAAAAGGATTATGTAAAACTACATTTAGTAGAAAAACTTACTATACTGATATCAACCCTCATCCTTGTCTTTATATTATTGATATTAGGTATTATCGCCCTTTTCTACTTATCATTTACATTGGCCTATGTACTCGCACCTCATGTAGGCGGGCTTATGGCCAGTTATGGAATCATTACCGGATGCATTATTCTGCTGATTCTGTTAATCGTTTTATTCCGCAAACGGCTGATTGTTCAGCCTATGGTAAATTTCCTTGCCAACTTGCTTTTAAATGACAACTGATTATGAAAGAGAATACTCCTAATAAAACGCCCATCATCACTTTGGAAGTGATAGCACAACGAAAAGCTGAGAAGTTGGAAGAAGTACAGCAAGCTAAAAAAGAAATGGTACAAACCATACATGAACTTTTTGCGCCTGTAGAACACAAAGGAGGCGTAGAAGGCATTATGCAACATATCAATACAGGAATCGCCGTTTATGACGGAGTACGGACCGGCATCAAGATCATGCAAAGAATCAGAGGATATTTCCTGAAAAAAAAGAAATAACTTAGTATTAACCACAACATTTTATCCACATGAAAAGACAGCTACTAGGTGTGGCGGCAATTTTGTTGTCAATTTCCACGTATGCACAGGACAATCCATTATGGATGCGTTATTGTGCCATTTCTCCGGATGGAACCACCATCGCATTCACCTATAAAGGTGACATCTACACAGTACCCTCTACAGGCGGCAGGGCCAGTCAGATTACAACCAACCCTGCCCACGACACCAAACCCATCTGGAGCCCTGACGGAAAAAAAATTGCTTTCGCATCAGACCGAATGGGAAGTATGGATATTTTTGAGGTAAACAAGGAAGGGGGTATCCCCAAAAGATTAACTACCCATTCGGGTAATGAAACCCCGGTGGCTTATAAAGATGCCGGACACATTCTGTTTCTAGCCAATATAATGCCAACAGCAGAAGACGCACAATTCCCCTCCGGACAATTCCAACAAGTATATGAAGTCAATACCGAAGGCGGACGCCCCATCCTCTTCTCTTCCATGCCGATGGAAGATATCAGTATCAATCATACAGGCAATACTTTACTCTACCATGACAAAAAAGGATATGAAGACCCTTGGCGTAAACATCACACTTCATCCATTACCCGCGATATTTGGCTGTGTTCTCTGAATGGAAACCGTACCTTTCGCAAACAAACTGCTTTCAATGGTGAGGACCGCACTCCCGTTTGGGCTTCAGATGATAAATCATTCTATTATTTAAGTGAGGAAAAAGGCTCATTTAATATTTTCAAACGTGATATTGACGGTAATACATCCAAACAAATCACCAACCATACCAAACATCCGGTACGCTTCCTGAGTGCCGCCTCCAATGGAACATTATGCTATGGATATGATGGCGAAATCTACACGGTAAAAGAAGGTGCCATTCCGCAAAAAGTTCAGATTTCCATTGTCACCGACAAGAACGACAAAGATCTCATCCGCCAGATCAAGCGTAGCGGAGCAACAGAGATATCCCTTTCGCCCGATGCAAAGGAAATTGCTTTTGTACTACGCGGAGATGTATATGTCACATCAACAGAATACAGCACTACCAAACAAATCACCAATACTCCGCAACAGGAACGCGATATTCACTTTTCTCCGGACGGAAGAAGTATTGTTTACGCTTCCGAAAGAAACGGATTATGGCAGATTTATCAAACCAGTCTAGCTAAAAAGGAAGAAAAACAGTTCGCTTACGCAACCGATATCAAAGAGGAAAGACTGACCAATTCGGATATCACTTCATTCCAACCTCAATACAGTCCTGACGGCAAAGAAGTAGCCTTTCTTGAAAACCGTACTACCATCCGTGTTCTGAATCTGAAATCAAAAGCTGTACGCACCGTCATGGACGGCAAGTACGAATATTCTTATAGTGACGGCGACCAATGGTATCAATGGAGTCCGGACAGCAAATGGATTCTTACCAACTACATAGGTATTGGCGGATGGAATAACAAGGATGTTGCACTGGTCAACGCATCTGGTAACGGAGAAATTCATAATCTGACCGAAAGTGGATACAGTGACGGCAATGCCAAATGGGTATTGGATGGAAAAGCCATGATTTGGGAAAGTGACCGCGCAGGATTCCGCAGTCACGGAAGCTGGGGTGCTGAAGCGGATATCTATATCATGTTCTTCGACCTGGACGCATACGACCGTTTCAGAATGAGCAAGGAAGAACTTGCCTTACTGGAAGACTCGGAAAAGAAAGACAAAGAGAAGAGTGAAGAGAAGGAGAAGGCCGATCATAAAAAAGATAAAAAGAAAGACTCCAAGAAAGAAGATGACAAGAAGGAAGTAAAGCCACTGGTTTTCGACCTTGAAAACAGCCGTGACCGTGTGATTCGTCTGACTGTAAATTCTTCACGATTGGGAGATGCTGTATTAACTCCGAAGGGTGACAAACTATATTATCAAGCAGCCTTCGAAAGCGGATATGATTTATGGGAACACGATCTTAAAGAAAACAAGACTAAAATCGTCATGAAAAAAGTCGGTGGCGGAGCCCTGCTTCCTGATAAGAAAGGCGAGAATCTGTTCCTTTGCAGCCAAGGTGGTATCAAGAAAGTCACTGTCAGCAGTGGTGAAACCAAACCTGTAGAATTCGAAGCTTTCTTCGACTACCAACCCTATGGTGAACGCGAATATATTTTCGATCATGTATGGCAACAAGTAGAAGATAAATTCTATGTAAAAGATCTGCACGGAGTAGACTGGAAAGGCTATCACGAAGCATACGCACGCTTTCTTCCATACATCAATAACAATTATGATTTTCAGGAAATGCTGAGTGAAATGCTGGGTGAGTTAAACGGTTCGCACACCGGAGCACGTTACTACTCAAACGGCCCTATACTATCCACAGCGACCCTAGGAGTATTCTATGACGAAACTTATGATGGTGACGGGTTAAAAATTAAAGAAATATTGGCAAAAGGCCCATTTGCCGTGAAAAAAACGGATGTTACTCCCGGTTGCATCATCGAGAAAATTGACGGCAAACCTATCGTGAAAGGGCAAGACTACTTCCCGCTGCTGGAAGGCAAAGCCGGAAGAAAAGTGTTACTGGCCATATATAATCCGGCTACCGGCAAACGTTTTGATATCACCATCAAAGCTATCAGCATGGGCGAACAAAGTAACTTGCTGTACAAACGTTGGGTAGAACGTTGCCGCAATATAGTCGATAAGTTATCCGAAGGCCGCATCGGCTATGTACACGTAAAAGGCATGGACAGTCAAAGTTTCCGCGAAGTATATAGTGAAGTATTGGGACGCTGCCGCAACAAAGAAGCTATTATTGTAGACACACGCCACAATGGAGGCGGATGGCTACATGATGACTTGGCCACTTTATTAAGCGGCAAGGAATATCAGCGTTTCGTTCCACGCGGACAATACATAGGCAGCGACCCATTCAATAAATGGCTCAAGCCATCCTGCGTATTGGTATGCGAGGACAATTACAGTAACGCACATGGCTTCCCATGGGTTTACAAGGAATTAAAGATAGGCAAACTGATTGGTGCTCCGGTTCCGGGCACAATGACTGCCGTATGGTGGGAAAACCAGATCGACCCGAGCATTGTGTTCGGTATTCCTCAAGTGGGTTGTATGGATATGCGTGGACAATATGCGGAAAATCACCAACTTTCTCCAGACATTGAAGTTTATAATACTCCAGAAAAGGCATTGGCAGGTGAAGACCAGCAGTTGGAAGCAGCCGTACAAGAAATGCTGAAAACAATAGGGGAAAAGAAATAAAACAATCCCATCCTGATAAAAAGAAAAGGGTGTCAAAACACAACCTTTGAGGAAAAGGGCTTTTCATCCGAGGCTACTTTGACACCCTTTATCAACCATAAAAAGAGCCGTATCAACTCTACTCCCGAGTAATGATACGGCTCTTTTCTATACATTACAGCAAGATAATGTATGGGGCATCTATGCTGAGCATACTTAAATATGTCATAATGATGCTCTATAAGTTGTTCCCACTCATGCCCTCATTTCCAACTATAACCCACTCATTGTAAAGTCATTACCCTCACACCTCATTCTCATCTCTTAAGACACTCATTCACAATATAATATACATGCACAAGCCTATAAACCGGTTATTTGGTAAGCCCCCTGTTTTTTCAGTTTTTCTTCCTTGCACAAACGGCATAAATAACGGTGTCGTAGTTTGTATCATACTGTTCTTCTTTGACGATTAAAAGTTCAATATCTGTTAATCACGAATGTAATTAAGTCTAATCACTATTGTAGTTAACTTTAACCACTACTGTAATTAAACTTAGTCACAGTGGTGAATAAGCAATTACAAACATATAAAAGTGAGAAAATAAAAGGGAGAAAACAGATAAGAGACAGGGAAATATGCATACATAGACTACCGCCAACTCGCTGCACAAGCCATGCAGCTGCTTTATAAGAACGAACGTTATGGGTTGAATGATGAAAATGAGAAGGTATTTTGGCAAAACAACACCGAATTTGAGTAAATTTCGCCTTTGGAACAGTTGTTTAAATGTCACTTCTATTCCGCCACTACAGAGAAGAAGGGAGAAAGGCTGACCGCACATGAAGATTTTCAATTATTTGCAAGAGCACAAGCGTGAAAAACCTGTCAATCAACAAGATAAATTAACACAGACACATTATCCGCAAACTGAACATTCACCCAAAAGCCAGCAGAAAAGGTACTTTATATCACATGATAAAGTTAGAATAATTTATTTTCAATCATCTGTGTTAGTGAGGGCAATGCCCTCACTAACACAGATGCTACCATCACTAATAAGCAGTTCATTATAAACTAGTTAGAGCCAAAGTGAGGGCATGAGGGCATTTTCGCGTCCAACTTTCTATTTGTTAAGTTGAAAGGGATGGCTTCTATTCTCCGGTATGAAAGACACCATTTCCGGCATCGCACCAACTTATCTTGCTCTTTCTTTCCAAAGACGAGTCATATCTTCCAAAGTCTTTCCTTTTGTTTCAGGAACCATCTTCCACACAAACAGAGCTGCAAGCACACAAATCACGCCATAAAGCCCATAGGCAAATACCGGACTGAATTCATACATGGCAGGAAAAGTGGAAGAAACCAGATAATTGAATATCCACTGGAAAGCTACAGCGATAGCCACTGCCTTGCCGCGGATAGTATTCGGAAATATCTCTGCAATCAACACCCAGCAGATAGGTCCCCATGACATCATAAAGAATGCAGCATAAACTATGATGGAAAGAACAGGAAGAATACCTCCCACCTGAAACTCATCACAAAACGCAACACAGAATGCACCTACAGCCATGCCAATAGAACCAACAATCAACAAGGGTTTACGTCCCATCTTCTCTACGGTAAAGATGGCAATCAATGTAAAGAGAATATTAACCACCCCCATTACCACAGTCTGCATCATACCATCGCCACCGCCACCGATTTTTTCAAAAATACGCGGTGCATAATAAAGCACAGCATTAATGCCGATAGCTTGCTGAAATACAGAAAGCAAGATGCCGACTACAATAACTGTCAGCCCGTATGTAAGCAGTTTTTCCGTTTTCTCGGAAGTCACAGCCTTTATTTCAGACAAAATAGTTTTAGCCTTATCTGTTCCATTTACTTTTTCAAGTACAGAAAACGCTTTATCATCCTGATGGGTCATAGCCAAATAGCGCGGAGTTTCAGGAACCAAAAACAATAAAATGCCAAATAATGCAGCCGGAACCGCTTCTGAACCAAACATATATCTCCAACCATCGGAAACAAGCACTTCATCCGGCATACCATCTTTAATCATATAATTGACAAAATAGACTACCAACATGCCAAAAATAATAGCAAACTGATTACAGGAAACCAATTTACCACGAATTTCGGAAGGGGCAATTTCGGCAATGTACATCGGACAAACAGCAGAGGCAAGTCCTACACCGATTCCCCCGATGATACGATAAAAGTTAAAAGCAAGGATCAATGCAAACGAAGTATCTCCTTTAGAGAAAAATAAAAATTCGGGATAATAAGAGCCTAAAGCAGACAGGAAGAACAATAAAGCAGCCAGACGCAACGAATTACGACGTCCTAGCCCCGAAGCAAAATAACCGGAAAAAGCACTGCCAATGACGCAACCTATCAATGCACTGGAAGCAGTCACGCCATGCCAGAAAGCATCTAATCCCAAATGTTTTTGCAGAGCCTGCTCCGCCCCCGAAATAACAGCTGTATCATAACCGAAAAGTAAACCGCCGAGAATGGCTATAAACACCACTCCCATCAGATAGAAATTGTTTTTCTTGTTTTTCATAATAAAAGAATTATAATAGTTTTCGTAATAAATACAATAACAAAGCTGTGCGAAAATAATCATTAATACGTAATTCTATTATAATTCTCCAACCATTTTAAATCTTTTTCACATCAAGGAAAAACAAGATTATTCCGTCTGAACTGTTCTATGTCTTCCTTTTTTAATCCTATCTTATCCAATGACTTAGGAAGATTATGGTCATTAAGATAATAACGCGGACGAATGAGATATTGTCTGTTTGCTACCGATAGGCTATCTGCCCTATAAGGTGTCTGTACCCCTGCCAAATTCAGCATGGTATGAAACACGGAAGCATTTCCCGCCACCGGTTTTTCACGGTTCTGCAATATAGCTTCATGTACTTCCACATTCTTTTCTCTATATGTTTTGGACAACCAAATTAAAAATGGTACATGCAGTTGATAATAAGACGGGACCGGGGATGCGTGTAAAAATAATTTTCGATTATCATCAAAAATATCCTCTCCATGATCCGAAGTATAAAGCATAGCCGAAAAAGAGTTTGTTTTCTGCAATAAAGTGATCAAAGAAGCCAGGAAACCATCTGTATAACGGATGGTATTATCATATGCATTCATCAAATACTCTTTATTCTCATATTTGGCGTCTGTCAGATTATCCGGTTTAAAGACAGACATGGATTCGGGATAACGTTCTTTATAATTAAAATGTGATCCATAGGCATGCAGCACGATGAATAATTTTTGATGACCTGCCTTTAGCTCCTTTTCTACCAGAAACAATAGTTCGTCATCCGAAATATTGGCTCCTTTCGGAGCATCTTTCTTGATAAACTTCCAATCATCTGCCTCCATCCCCAAAAAATCAATAAAAGAATGGTTAGGAAGCTGGTTCGAAAAAAAGGCAGTATGAAATCCTGCTTCCTTGAAAGCGGTAATGATTCCTTTCTGTCTATAAAGACAGTCATAATCCTCAGCCGAAGCTGCCGAAAGCAACATAGGCACACTTTTATGAGTAGTATTAGACTGGGTAAGCACATCCGTGAAAGTTACCACCCCCTCCATTTTATCAAGTAATGGAGTGGTATTCCTTTCATAACCATAAAGTCCGAAATTACAGGCACGGGCCGTTTCCCCTATCACCAAGACATAAACTTCCCGGCTGTTTTCATCATGTGCGGCACTGGCATTAAAAGTAAAATCCCTTGAAGTTTCCGCATATCCGGCTGTTTCGCCCGCACGTTCTGCAGCCAATACTAGATTATAACATACATTAGCCGGATACATTTCGATCTTTACTTGATAATCACGTTGCGTCGCATAGCAGATAACGGTCAATAACGCTCCTGCAACAATGCCTGCCAAGGCATACTTACGTTGAGAACGAATAAAAGAATATTCCAACTGATTACCCCGGGCCCATGAAAAACCTCCCAAGACCAAAGCAGGAATGTAAACAACAAAAACACCAATTACAGCCGGCAGTAAATTATCCAACAGTTCCAGCGCCTCCCCTGAATTAGTAGTTGTCAGATTCAGGAACATATCTACTGCAATGATAGAACGCCCGAACAGGTATAGCAATACCAGTTGGAATGCCGCAAAGAAAACAAACGGAAATAAGATCCAAATAGTCTTTCCAGGTTTACGCCCCAATGTCATAATCAACCAATAAACCGATACCGGCAGAATGACATTACAAATACGTGCCCAAAGTGTCATTTGCTGTTCTGTAAAAAACAATGCCACATTGGGAATGGCCAAGACAACGATGAACAGAACGAACAACCGTTGTGGCTCACAACACCACTGAATAAATTCTTTAAAATGCTTCATTTATATTAAAGATAAAACCAGACTGTCCATTTTTTCCAAATCCATAGTCCAGACGAACATTTACATTCTTTTTAAACTCCCAACGATAACCTATTCCATAATTAGGCAACACTCTGTCCATGCACAAAGCACTGAACTTATTGAATACAGTTCCGGCCCCTATCCAAACTACAACACCATTACGTTTCCATACATGCTGACGCAATTCCACCTGCCCCTCTATTTTATGCTTGTCACGATAGCGCCCTTCGTAATAACCACGCATGGAATACGAGTTTCCCAACAACGCCATCATGGCCCATGACGGATTACCGAAATTAAAAGTACCGCGTAATTCTCCTGCCAACAATCCTCCTTTCCATACAGGATGATAATAACTGGTACGCAAATCCGTAGTACTGAATGCATAATCGTTTCCTAAAAACTTAGGACGGAAACACTGGGTAATATTCAAATAATATCCCTTATGGGGATTGGTCAACACATCGCGCGAATCATATGCCAAAGAAAGGCCCACTCCATAATTAGCAGTAGTAAGATTCATCCCCTCCAGTAGTTCGGGGCGTTCCATATTCTTACCATGCACATAATCATAAGATGCCATAGGACCTACATATAGATTATCCGCTATCCGAAACAGGAAACTAGCTTTAACTTGTGCTTGCCAGCGATCTAAATCAGATTCATTGGCATCTACCTTACCCATATCGTACCCTATTCCCCAAAACTTGGAAGGAAAGGAATAAAAATAAAGAGTATAATCCAGCCGGTATTTGTCCTGCGGAAAGATATGAGTTCCGCGTATCCCCAACATATAGAAGCCAACAGTGGAAACATCTCCGAATAAAGACACATTGGACGGAGGAAGAAGCATGTCATTTCTATCGGTACGATAAAGCCCCGCCGCCACCAGTCCCAGCCCCAGTTTGGTATCCGTACTGTAATGTGGTCCGCCAATAATACTGAAATCAAATTTCTTATGATTCTTATCTTTATTAGCATCATTAAAATAGTCCAGAAACTTTTTGAAAAAAGTCCTTTTCTGTACTGTGCTGTCTTTGTGTTGCGTTGTCGTATCTTCAGGCAAATAAAACAGCCCACCCTCTTGCGTGACTGCCAAAGCCGCATCTGCCATACATATAAAGATTACGATCCAAAATGATATTTTCTTCATTGTAATCTATTCTTTTTTCCACTGTTAAAACAAGCTTTACAGTAAACATAAACTGAATAAAAACAAATAAAGCAGGTCTGGATACAAAGATAGCCAAACCTGCTTTATTGTGACTTTTTTATATAATAAGAATCTGGTCTGAATTTACCTATTTCTGTCCTAAATACCTTATACCGGTTGCTTTTCTGTAATCAGCCAACGCAATCTTCTGCTCATAATAAGATTGGATAAGGTTTGTATATGCCTGTATCCATGTCAGCTGTGCAGAAAGCACATCCAAAATAGTCAACTTACCTTCAGTATAACTAAAAGTGTTCAAATCCAAGTTCTCTTCTGCCAGTTTGCAGTTCTCCTCGGCAATACTTATCTGACGGGTATTCTCGGTCAGACTAGTCCACGCCTTCGCCACTTCTTTGCTTATTTGGTCTTGCTTATCTTGCAATGCATACTGCTTGCTTAATAAAATAGCCTTCTGTGCAGCCGTCGATTTAAAGCGGGCTCCCCAATGGAAAATCGGCAATTTAATAGAGGCATACACATTACTATTAAACATAGTTTCGCCCGAAATGTTCAACATCTGTGTTCCCCATGTCTCTTTAAAACCGATAGAAAGAGAAGGATTGTACTTGGCGGCAGCCAGACTTACCTGTCTTTTCTGATAATCCACATCCAACTGTGAGATAGCATAATCGGGACGCACATTCAAGGCTGTTTCCGCTCCAATAAAGGCAGGCATAGGCAATATGGTAGAAATAGAATCCGTCAAATCCATTTCAGCCAGCGGTTCCAATCCCATCAGCACATTCATATTCTGCAAGGCGACCTGATAAGACTGGTAGCTGCTGGAACGTTGCAATTCAGCCTCTTTCAAACGGGTCTGCATCTGAATGAGATCCGTCTTGCTGATATAGCCATCATCGTACTTATCTTGCAGCACTTTGGTCAACTGCTCAATAATCTGCACATACTGGCACATCGTTTCATACATTTCTTTTTGTGCGGCTGTTCCCCAATAACTGGCTTCAGCAGCATAGATAATATTATCCGTTGTCAAATCCACCGACTTATCCGCCATCTGGGTTTGTATTTGGGAAGCCTTGTAATTGTGATAGATGCTTCCACCGGCATAAATAGGTTGTGATACCCCTACTTCGGCACTGTATGAATCGTGCTCCATAGGAACAGCCATTCCGCCAAAATCCATCTCGTATTTGTTAATACGATACTGATAGCTTCCCGTTGCATCAACAGCCGGGAAGAAAGCGGTTTTTGCCGCTTTCATAGCCTTCTGCATAGCTGTACGTTGTGCCACACTCTGTTTTAAGGTTTGGCTATAATCCAGTACCTTTTGTTCAAAGGTAGAATAATCCACGACAGTCTGAGCCGAAAGTGTACCGGTCATACAAGCCATACCTATAATATAGATCATCTTAGTTTTCATTATCTGTCTGCTCTGATTTTAAAGAAAATACAATAAGTTACCGGAAGAACAAAAATGGTCAGTACCGTCGATACGAACAAACCACCCATAATGGTAGCCGCCATACCTGCAAACATGGCATCGCCCAACAATGGAAGCATACCCAGAATAGTAGTTCCGGAAGCCATGGTCACCGGAACGATACGTGTCTTGGTAGCCTCGACCACGGCAGGCACAGCCCCCTTTCCATCCTTCAACTGAAGTCCGATTTCATCGACCAGCACAATGGCATTCTTGATATTCATACCAATCAATCCCAACAGACCGAGGATGGCAAAGAAGTCCAATGACTTGCCAAACAAGAGCAATCCCCATACCACACCGATAAACACCAGCGGCAACATAAGCATAATCAATACCGGCTTGCGGTAGTTGCTGGGGAAAAGAAACAGCAGAACCACATAAATCAACAGGAAAGTCAGCGGAATATTCTTCGCCAATGCAGCGTTACTTACATCCTGTGTTTCCTGCTCACCGAAATATTTCATTTTATACCCTTCGGGCAACTGCATCTGCTCTTGTACGGCAGTAAGCACCTGTTTAAACGCAGCCATCGTATTGGCTCCACGTTTAGGTTCACATTGCATCATCATACAACGCTCGCGGTTAAAGCGACGGACTACATTATAATCATAACCCAAAGCGAAATTATCGATTACCTGTTCCACTTTCACGGAATTTCCTTTCGTACTGAATACAGGCACACTTTTCACATCATTCAAGTTCATTTTTTCCACATCCTCATCTTTCAGCAGGATAGGCAAGGAAACATCCCCCTCACGATATTCTCCCAAAGGCAAACCATTGGTAGCCGTACGGAATGAGTTGGCAACCTGCTGACGGGTAATCCCCAAGCGTAAACCTTTCTGTTGAGAGAACATCGGTTTCCACACGGGCACCTTATCTCCCCAGTTGGAACGGATATCCGTCACCATATCACACTGGCGGGCTATTTTTTTCGCCCTTTCAACCAATGCGGTCAATGTATCGGGATTTTCACCGATAAAACCGATCTCAATAGCAGCTTCAGGCACCGGAGACAAAGCAAAAAGTGCCGAACGGGTAATGATATTGGGAAAGTTCTGAGTCATGTGCTCATAAAACTGCTGTTCTACTTCGGCTGCATCTTCGGGGTCTTTAGTTTCCACCATCACATTGGCATAGTTAGACTTCGGTCCAAAAGAAGAACTTGCCAAATAGTAACGCAACGGAGTACCACCCAATGTCACCGAATATGATTTAACTTTCTCATGATTCTTCAAGTAATCCTCCACCTTCATCACATCCTGATCTACCGCATGAATACTAAATCCCTCAGGGAATACCAGATCAGCACGGAAATAAGGCTTATTCATTTTCGGGAAAAAACTCTGAGGCATAACAGCCATAATAACCAAAGAAAGCACCAAAGTTACAAAAACCGTGGTCAATGTCACAAAACGGCGTTTAATCAGCAAGGTCAGAAACTTCTCGAATTTATGATAGAGTTTAGTATCATACGGGTCTTTCATCGCACCGCCGGGAACAGCTTCTTTCAAAATAAAATTACCAAAAGTCGTAGTCTGGCACAAAGCCAGAATCCAGCTCAATCCCAGTGATACAGCCAATACAACAAATAGCGGTTTCACAATCTCAGCCACGGATGCCGGTGCCAGATACAAAGGCAGGAAAGAGCAGATAGCAATAAAAGTAGCGCCCAGCAATGCCCATTGCGGCTTGATGGCTCCCTCTATCAATGACTGATAACGTGATTTTCCGCGCTTGATACCTATCTGCGCATTATCTGTCACCACAATGGCATTGTCCACCAGCATCCCCATGGCGATAATAAATGCCGCCAAGGAAGTACGGTTCAATCCTACCCCCCACATCAACATAATAAGCAAAGTACCACCTACCGAGAAAAGTAACGAACTACCTATCAGCATACCGGCACGCGATCCCATCACCACAAAGATAATCAGGATAACAATAACCAATGATTCTATCAAATTCAGGATAAAGCCATTATTCGCCTCATCGGCAATCTTGTCCTCAGGATAAAGCGAGGTCAGTTCAATGCCGATAGGCAACAATTGCTCTATTTCCGCCAACCTTTCGTCCACTGCTTTACCCACAGCTACCACATTATCCTTTGCTCCACTGGCCACACCTATACCGATAGCACGTTTACCATTGACCCGCATCAAGGTTGAAGGCGGATCATAATATCCACGCTCCACTGTTGCAATATCCCCCAAACGGGCTTCCCGTCCGTCTTTGCTGATAATCAACTGGTTTTCTATATCTTCCAGACTGGTATAAGTCCCTTCCGTACGCAAGCGCAACTGATAAATTTCTGTCGCTATATCTCCTGTATTCACCTGTATGTTCTGCTTCTGCAAAATGCCCATAATCGAAGTGGGATCAATACCCAATGCCGAAAGTTTGGAGGTAGATATCTTGACATTGATCACTTCGGTCTGCTCTCCGTATAACATTACTTTCTGTACTCCCTCAATCGGAGTCAACTGAGTACGGATACGCTGTGCCCAGTCACGCAAATCGGTATACGAGAAGCCCTCATCAGCTGTCAAAGCATAATAAATACCATACACATCACCAAAGTCATCATTTACAGTAATGGTAGACGCCCCACTGGGCAACTTGGGTTGTATATTCGCCACTTTACGACGTAATTCGTCCCATTTTACAGGCATATAATCCGGATCAATCGTAGGCTGAAGTTCAATAGAAATCTTAGACAGTCCGAAATAAGATTCCGATTTAATCTGATATACATCTGTCATGGACTGAATTTCACGTTCAATCGGTTCCGTAATCAGTTTCTCCACTTCATGTGGATTCGCTCCCGGATACTGGGTAACCAATACCGCAGTCTTTATCACGAAAGGCGCATCTTCTTTCTTAGGCAGCTTGAAGAAGGAGATTACTCCGCCTATCAACAAAATAGCCAAAAAGAAATAGATAACCTTCCGGTTCTCCAAAGAATATTTTGGAATATTCATGATATGCTCTCTCCTTTTTTATTCTGTTAATATTTTTACTTGCTGGCCATCTACCAGATAAGACGCTCCGGCAGACACAACCTGTTCGCCCGGTTCAATATTTCCGGATACTATCAGGTCGTTACGTCCTACAATAATTCCCTCATCACTGACTTTACGCAGTTCTACTTTCTGTGTAGACGGATTATATATAAATACGATCTTGCTATTCAAGTTATTATCAAACACTACAGCGGACAAAGGCACTGTAATTCCTTCTTTTACCACATCATTCTCAATATTGACAATAACACGGCAAGAAAAGCCCACCGATACCTTATATTTTTTCAAATCAAATTCCGGATCATCAATGTAAAGGAATACAGGAACTCCTGCCCCATCGGGAGAAGCCTCTACATACTCCTTTACTTTTGCCTGAAATAATTTTCCTTTATAGGCATCAAATTCTACGTAAATAGTAGAAGGAGAAGTTACATAAGAAATATTCGTTTCGGGGATAGTGAACTCCACTTGCAATTTAGCCGGATTAATCAAACACACCACTCCTTGTCCTGGCTGTACACGCTGATAGTTTTCAACATATTTTTTTTGGATAAAGCCATCAAATGGAGCGCGTAGCTTGGTGTCATTCAATGTGTTTTGCGCATTTTCAAATGCCGATTTGGCATTGGTATACGAAGCTTGGGTCGTTTCGAACTCTTGCATGGAAATAGCATTCTTGGCCAACAGTTTCTCTGCGCGTTGCATCTGTGATGACGCCTTTTGGAATGAAGCCCTCTTAGCGTCATAATCCAGTTTGTAATCTGTCGGATCAATTTCGGCCACTACCTGTCCTTTCTTCACCCGTTGTCCTTCGAGTACATTCATTGCTACCAGCGGACCGGACATTTTAAATGCCAAGTCACTGAACTGATCAGGCGACACAACACCTGAATACGATTTTTCGATCCTGCTTAACGAGGTCACTTCCGCCAATTTCACGGGACGAGGACCGCGTTCTTGTGCAGGTTGCTGTCCGCAAGAACAGAACACTGCCGCAATCATTGCCATAATAGACAAATTTTTACCTTTCATACTGTTTATCTTCACTATTAGTTTCGCTGCAAAGTTCTTATAATTATTAAAAGCGTACAAGTGCTAACAGTAAGATATATTAGTCTATTTTTAAGCATTTTCTTTGTTATCTGCTCTAACTGCCCTATATTTGTGGTGCATAATCAAAACCTTCTTTATTTTTATGAAGTATATAGATGACATTAACTTATTTAAATCGAATAAGGATTTCGTTGCAGAAATTGACATGACAGGATCATTAGGCCGTATTTACCACTACCCGCAACGAATGGAAGGATGCTTGTTCCTTCTGTGCCTGCGAGGTGAATGTGACATAACGATCCATCTGTCTGAACACAAGATACAAAAGAACGACATTGTCACTATTCTGCCAGAAACCTTTGTACATGTTCACCGGCAAAGTCCCGACTGTCGTCTGTACTTGATAGGATTCAACAAAGAGTTGCTGAACGGAATAAATCTCTTCAATTCCACCATGAACTATCTTTCAGCCCTGATTGACACGCCCATTATCCCTCTGCGTCCCGAAATAACCGAGTTGTTTCAAGACTATTTCCTGTTGCTGATAAAAATGAAACGTATGGGAGCCAAGCCCAATAAAGACTTAATCAGCACCATGCTGCTCACTATATTGCACGGTGTAGGCAGCATTCATCAGAACACCAATGTAACCACACGTACCTTCAACCGTGGAGAAGAAATTGTGAAACGCCTGGTCCAATATATCATCAAACATTATACGAAAGAACGGAGTGTAGCTTTTTATGCCGACCTGCTTCATATATCCCCTCAGCACCTCAGTACTACAGTCAATAAGATTACGGGAAAAACTGTTACAGATATCATCGCCAAACTAGTGATAACAGATGCGGAAGCCAAACTAAAATCCACAGACCTTACCATTCAGGAAATAGCCTATTCACTTAATTTCCCAGACATCTCGTTCTTTGGAAAATACTTTAAAAGATATACAGGAATGTCACCGAAACAGTATAGGGAGAGCACATAACAATGCTCATTCCCCATATAATACGGTTTCGGTAATCCATGCAAAAACATTGGCTATCAATTTGGAAGCATCATTATTGATGGTTCCTGCTGTGTTATTAATGTGATTCTCACTAGTCGCCCCTGTACCGGATAAATTACTGCTCATATCTGTATCCCCCCAATATACAATTCTCCTGGAATAATCTATACCCAACACTATTCCCCCACCAGGCCCCATCAAAATAGGAGTTATGCCCTCAGAAGCACTAGTATTCACCTGTATCTCACCATGATATATATCATAATTCCGTAATGCAAAATTCGAAGTGACAGGAGCATTTTTGGTAAAAGGTCCGTCAGTAGTAAAATAATGATTACCAATAGTAGAAGCAGCCAAAGGATAAGGTCCTCCGTTTGATGTAAAATATTTGATGCCACTCTTCCCCGCAAGAATTTCCGCTAACAAATTCTGACTTACATCGGAAGCATCATAAGAGGCGATCAAGACACGATTCTTCTTTGTTTTCAGCCAGTTATGAAGTTTATGAGCATCTTGACCACCAAACTGCGAGGTTGGCACATAATTTATATATACTACATCAAACAGAGAAAAAAGAGCATCTGTCAAATTATTAGCATTAACCCCTACTCCCACCAAATTATAACCGCCACACTCCACTACCCCATCGGGTCCAAAATTAGTTTGATTAGTCAAAATACCACGAAGTCCGGTAGCACGAGCTTCAGCACTACTAGAACCTAAAATATTAGTACCCAAATACCCCAGACCGGAAGTAAATGACATCAAATTGATCGTTTTATAAGCTGCTATATCATACTTCTGCTGTATGCTGACATAAATAGTCCACCGCTGAGCTGTAATCACAAAATGCTGTATACGGTTGCTACCATCTGCCAAATTATTTTGCAAAGCTGTTATCACCAACCGACTTCCATTATCCTCCTTCGTTACTGTAAAATAATCATTAGACAAAGACTGGGCTCCGGTTCCTTGGAGCACACCTGCATCATCTGCCCACTGCAACGTATAATCCAAAAGGTCTGTACTGACACTAATAATTCCCTCAGAGCCGGTTTTATGCTTCAAAACAACTTCACGTGTTGATATTCCGAAATGATGTTCTCCGTCAAAATACATATCCATAGTATCATCATCCCATGCTTGTACCTCCGCCACTATATTAGATGAACGGTTATGGGCTGCATCATCCGGCGTACTCCATCCCGGAGCCGATACCTTCTTTATATTAAATATATATTTATGGTTACGTAAAACTTGCCCAAAAGCATTATGGTTATTATCCGGATCAAAATCCATTCGATAATAACTTGGCGTATTGCTATCAGCATAGTATCCCTCTACCACTATACAAGTAGCTTTATCTACCTGGTCTGCAGGTTCAGGCGACCAAGTTTCGGATAAATAAAGCCGGGCGGAAAAATTATTCCAATTCTCTGAAGAAACAGGAAATATCGAACTGTCCACATTCCTGTCACTACCTTCGGGTACACTTGGAAAAGTTACTTTGCTCACTCCCGTTTCATCCGGAATAACTTGCAGATAATTATTGGCCCGATAAGCTTTTACCCCTGTCATTCTAAAATTAGCCACTTCCGTAGCTGTCACATCCACTCTAGCTATGGAACGTAACATTTTCAATCCTAAAATAGTACCTGTTCCCGTCGGCTTCAAACCTTCCGGCAATTCATATTCTCCAGACATGGGAAAAACAGATGTCAGATAATCAAATTTTCGATTCATTTTCTTCTTTATCATTTCTTCACTATCACCAACGACAGGCTCATCAGCCACTACCACATCGGTGGCATTTGCCAAAATCAATAACTTCATAGGGATATCACCGGATTTCAGTAACGCCGTAAAAGTTATGGTAGAAGCAGTGTTGTTGATAGACAACCCCGGCACACGATATTTATATTTACCCTCCTCAAATACCAATATTTGAATCTCATTTATTAAAGTTTCATGATCAATCGTACGAACTATCCCCCTTGTACGGGTATAGGTGACCGCCGGTACAGTTACAGCCAACTCTATCAAAACATTTTCTGTACCTTCATTTTTATCGGGCTTTACGGGTAATTCTGCATTATCTGTACAAGATATACATAAAAAGATGATAACCAATATAGCCATTAATTTACTCATAATTGTTCAAGTTTGTTTTATTTTGAAACAAAAGACAGAGGTTCTTGGTTCTAATCATATTCATTAAAACAATAAGAATATGAAAACAAGTAAAATGTTTATAACCATAGTCACTGCTTTGGCAATGGCTTCGTGCAACAATGACAAAGAGTTCGCCAATCAGCCAGAGCTGGAAATGCAAGTTCCAGAAGCATACGCATCTTTCTCCATCAGTATCCCCCATACTTCGGGAACACGCTCTGTAACCACCCGTTCCACTGAACCAGGAACAGATGCAGAAAATATCGTAAAATCCCTTCATATATTTATTTACGATAAGGAAGCACCTTTCACTTCTACGGTAGCAGAATTCAGCGTTGCCGCAAACACACTCCAACAAGCCCCCGGAAATACTTCCCAATGGATTACCACTCGGCCCGTCAATACCAAAAAAGCGGATAAATATATCTTTGCGGCAGTAAACCTGAATACAGAAATTGTAGATTATATTACCTCTAATGGCTTGAGAGCATTCAATTATAAAGAGTTTACGCAAGAGGTCGGCAAACTGGCAGATCAAACAAACGGGTTCATTATGTTTAATGAAAATTATCCCAATATCACTCCAGCCACAAATTTATATGAAGATAAAGCCGAAGCAGAAAAACATCATATTTCAATACCAGTCAGCCGTGTCACTGCAAAGAGTGCTGTATTCACTTCACCTACTTTTAAAGTAAAAGGAGGAGGATCCATGACAGATTTGAAATTCGGTTGGCGAAACTTAAATAAGAAATTCTATTTTATTCAAGATAGCAGAGATGGAATTGTCAAAGACTATAACTGGAACAGCTATACAGAGCAAGATTTTTCAAGAGGCACAGATGCTATAAGCGTTTACGGAAATGATACTCCTCCCTCTGTCTTCTCTTATGCTCCGGAAAATACGTTTCAATATGTATCGGGAACATCAAATGTAAATGAAAGCACTTTTATCAGTATCAGCGGAGTCTTCACTCCTGCCAAAATCGTAACTAGCAAAAATGACTCCCCTACCGGTGAAAGTGATTTTACAATAGAGAATAATACAAGTGGCCCCGGAACAACTTTTTATGTAGTACATACCGCTGATGGGACAGCCAATTACTTTATAGATGGTGCTATTGCAGAAAAATATGCCGAACTTTGTGCAAACAATACTACAGGTATGCCTGCACTCACCGGTGATTATGTGTTGGCAGACAATACCTACACCAATGGCATATGTTATTTTCATGTACAGGTCAACGGTAACGCAACAGCGCCCCAAGCACCTTATAATATATATCGAAATCAATATTTCAAAATTACTGTCAATTCCATACAAGCCCCGGGAAAACCATCCGATAATTTTGATAATAATCAACCTATCCAGCCTAACACATGGATCAGTGCAGATATAGAAGTCATTCCATGGGAAGTAATAGAGGAAGACCATGATCTATAAATAGGTAATAATTATTCATTAACAAAATGAAAATCAGATTGAAACTGGCATCTCTTGTTCTGTTGTTATTTGTTCTAACCAATTGCATTAAAGAGAATGAATGTTGCTGTTCTCAGGACTATACAGTCCTGGGACTCAAATTCCGCTACGAAACAAACAAAAGCATACATCAGCAAACAGAGTTCCCTCCAAACGCCATGCTGGCTGTTTTTATTTTTGATGACAAAGGAACATTCGTTTCCCAAATAAATGACTCATTAAATCAAGTTAATGACGACTACACCATGAAACTGCCTTTCAAACAAGGCAGCTATCAATTCGTAGCCTGGACAGGTTATGATGAAACCTGTTACCAATTGTCCGCATGCATTCCACAACAGACTGACATACACGATTTCTTTTTATCTCTGAAACGTGAAAAAGACAATCAAACTATCAACCAGCCTAGTCTGCTATATCATGGAATACATGACATTGTGAAAATCAGAGAAGGAAAAGAAAACATTGTATGGATTGACTTAAAACAAATCACCAACCATATCCAAGTTATCGTCCATAATTTGAATGATAAAAAGAAACATATCATCTATATTGAAGACAACAATGGGAAATATGACTCTTTCTTGCAGTATGCCGATGATGAAAAAATTACTTATCTTCCCACCTACTCAAATCCATCAAACACCACATCTTCTCTCATAGCCGATTTCACGGTAATGAAGCTGGATAAAAACAGAGAGCCACGACTGAAGATTTCAGATGATACAGGAGTCATCCGTTATGATGAAAATCTTATAGGCAAACTGCTGCAAAAAAACCCTTACATTGATTTCGACTACAATCATGACTTTACCATTGAAATATCATTCAACGATTATATTCCTGTGAGTATAAAAATTAATGGCTGGGAAATTATCAATGAATCGGTATAACAAACATAAAAAGAAGGTGCAGTTCACATTACGACGCACCTTCTTTTATTATTCATCTATAAAGCCTTCGGCTTATAAATAGCGTTCCACCAAGTCGCATCATCCTGCAACCATTTGGCAAACCAGGCAAAAATCGTGTTCTGCCACTGAATCCTCTTGCCATAATCCACTATATGATGATCTTGTCCCGTTACAGCCACAAAAGCCGTTTCGCGCCCCAGTAACTTAAGTGCTGTAAACATCTGAATGCTCTCTCCCACCGGTACATTCACATCCGCATCACCGTGCAAGAACAGCAAAGGCGTATGTATCTTGTCCGCATTGAACAACGGGCTTTGTTTTACAAAAAGATCAGGATTGCTCCACGGATAACTATTCGCCATGGAAACTTCACTGTACGAATATCCCCAATATCCTTCCCCCCAATAACTGGTATGATCACTGATACCGGCATGAGAGATGGCCGCTGCAAAAATATCGGTCTGTGTTTGCAGGTATTGTGTCATGAAGCCGCCATAGGATGCACCTATACAGCCTATTTTCTTGTCATTGACAAAAGCATGTTCTTTACAAAACTGCTTTGTACCTTCTATGATATCCTGTGCCACTCCTGCCCCAGCTGTATTGACGTGGCGGGCAGAAAATTCCTGTCCGAAACCGGTAGCACCGCTAGGTTCTATCACATACACCACATAGCCCAATGCCGCGTATGCATGATGCGGATAACGGCTTTCGAAATTACGGCTGACCGGACTGCACCCACCATAATAATTCACAATCATAGGATATTTCCGGTTGGCGTCAAAATGAGGCGGCAGGTAATAACGACCATAAATGGTATCACCACGAGAATTGGTAAAACTCCAGGCCTTGCATTCGCCCAGCTCCACATCTTTCAATATGTCTTTACTTAAGTCTTCCAACAAAGATGATTTCATCTTTTTGGTATTCATGGTGTATAAACGGTCGGAATTTGAGGCGCTCTGTCCATAATAGGCCATAACCGGAGCATTTTGCGCCAATGAGAATGAGTTGACCAAATCTTCTGAAACCTCCAGTTGCTGAATTTTCCCATCAGCGGGATTCATCCGGTACAAACTGTAACAGTCACGGTTCTCGGCCGTGAAATATATTTGCCCGTCGGCCTTATTCCACACGGCACGCTGTACGCTGGGATTAAAATCTTTCGTCAGCGGAGTGACTCTCTTATCAGCTATATTCAGCAAATAAAACTGACCGTCCGTCATACTCGGAGTCTGCCCCTCCTTTACATTTTTCCCTATTCCACCCAGCGATTCAGGCGAGCCGGATACCAATACCTGCGTTCCGTCAGGTGAAAAACGGGCTCCACTGATAAAACCATCTTTATCTATCAGCAGTTCCGCCTGTAAAGTCTGCATATCCAACCGATATAGTGAGAATAAAGTAGTAGGACGCTTGGTCAGACGGCTCTGACTGGTCATCATCAAAAGATACCGGCCGTCATTGGAAATATCGGCAGCCCAGACATTGTGATAACCGAAAGTCAGTGGCTGCAACAAACCGGTCTTCAAATCATATTTAGCCAGATAAGAACGGTTACGCCACCCCGGCTGGCGGTCATCCGGTTCCAGTACCTCATAAATTTCTTTACGTTCTTTCGGACCTTCCTGGGTCATGGTGAAAAGCAGGTAGTCTTCCGTAGGTGCGAACTGGAAATACCCGTCAGGTAATTTATTCACCAGCACAGTTTCCATTCCGGTAAGCGGATCCACAACTATCAGCTGCCTGCCATCCACCCCCGTACGGGTATAATAATAACGGTTAGAACGAGGCATCCATTGCATATTTTCAGTACGCTCCGCCAAAACCTTACCGCTGGCAAGTTCAGTAATGCGCGTACTACCGGCTGACCGACCACCTACATAAGTCGTACGATAATTGGCAATCAAATATCTGCCATCAGGGGAAAGCCCTACTCCGGCAAAACGAGTTCCATGCAACACATCCGCCAAAGTATATAGCTTTTTGTTATCTTGCTTAAGTGAAATGCTTCCCTCTTGATCCGTATCCACACTCACTTTCAAGGAATCTGTTTTCCCTGCTTCAGAAAGATATTTAATAACTACAGAATGGGTGGCCGGCTCCAAAGCGAGTTCAGTTCCTTCTTGCTTCTTTCCATCTACATAAAGCTGGTATCTTTTCAGCCCGTCAATCTTCAACTTGGCTGTGGCATAACGAGTATTCTCCAACACAAAACCCATCATGTGCAAGGCATATCCCGAGTCACTTCCCGGCAAAACCCCGCCTGTAAATAAAGTTCCCTGTTGCAATACGTCCACAGAAAGATGAGTATCCAACAGACGTCCGGATACAAAAGTCTTTGAATTCACATCCACGCTGTCCACCTGAAAAGGAGCCTGTACAACGTAGGGTCCGGCATAACGGAAAGTAGTAATGTCAATCGTTTCAGCACCTGCCATCACAGCCCAAGCAAGTGCACAAGACAATAAGATTTGTTTCTTCATATTTCTAACAATTTGTGTTACACAAAGATATGAAATATAAAAGAAACAAAAACCTTTTCCTACGAATTTCAATGCTTCCTACAACATATTATTTCACCTCTCCCGGCAGATAGCGTAACTGCAAATACTGTTCCCCCGGTTTCAGATATCCCCCTTCGAATATTTCTTTCCTGATCCGGTAAACTTCCACTCTTTTCAATAAGTAATTTTCTACCTTCATCGGCTGCTTTTTACACCAGGAAAGCACTTTCAGACTTCCATCGGCATGAACATCCGCATAAACCTTTACCGTTCTTATCGGAGTCCCGTCCGTTATCTTACGTCCTCTTTTATAATCCACCCACAAAATAGCTTTCGCTTTTTCCCCCTCACATGTTCCGGCATACTCATCCGTTTCGGACGCGGTGGAAGGTGAAGAAGTTCCCTTACAACCTACAACCACACATAAAATCAAAAGATATAAAATATAGCTTCCTCGTGTTTTCATATCAATCAGATTAGTCTTTTATCTCTTCTATAGGAGTAATATCCTCTATTTCAGGCATCCCCGGTTCTTTCTTCTGACGGAAGCGGATGATGTTTATCAAATCGGACAGTCCGTATACAATGCTGCTTACTCCCAGAATGATGAATGGAACAGCAGCAGCCGTAAATGGATTAAATAATACCACAATACCTGCAATCAGCACCAACACAGGTATCACAAAGAAACCTCCCGGTACCACCGTCCAACTACGCGCAGCAGATAAATTCACAATCTGACTGATTCCAGCCAGTACCAAAACAGCACCTAGCACATACATCAGGATACCGACAAAAAATGCCGGCATAATCATCAGCCATAATCCGAACAAAAGGCTGCCAAGCCCGGCAATAGGAAAACGACTGCCATCCTGCTTGCCACGAATCAAATACCCGGATAAAGAAAAGAGTCCCGGTACTAGAAACAACACACCGATTGTAATAACCAGATAAAGAATGGCAGCCTCAGGCCATGCCACCAGCAACACACCGATGACCAATGCACAGATACATCTGATTATAGAATAATTCATTGTTTTCATATTCAATCATGTCTAATTGGTTAATGAAGCGAATATACTGATTATTTCTGAGAAGACAGATGCAAAATGGATATTAATTTTCAGACAGAAGAACAAAAGAACAAAAAAAGAAAGCCAAAACAAATTTTCCTGCCATAAACTTAGAACTAATTCTATTGTTCTATAGACTTTAGCAAACAGAATGTTATACCGACTATTCCAATCTATTCTTTCGTACCCATGCCTGAAGATCATCCTTTTGTCTTATGACAAATCACTCTATCTGTTCTGTTTCAGGCAGACTTTGTTCATTCTCGTCCTCATCGATCAAAATAGCCCAAAAGAGCCACCATAACAGCAATCCTGCCAACAACACGGCACCTATTCTTATCCAAAGTTTACGTTTCATACACTTCATTTTAATGATTTATTAACTGATGTATTAAAACCATTCCGCCACCCGAAATGTTCATTTATAAAACCAATTTAAAGTAATAAGATTATGAATAATGGAAAATTCTTTGCCGGACTGGCACTAGGAGCGCTGGTCGGCAGTGCATTAAGTTGTTTTGCGCACAGCAACAGAGGTCGCAAATTGAGAAGAGACGTGTATGATGCCATTCAGGACTTACAAGAAGATGCAAAAGACCTGGCTCATCATGCAAAACATAAAGCAGAAGAAGTAAGCAGTGAAGTAGCCGGAAAAGTAGGTGAGAAAGTGGAAGAAGTGAAAGGGAAAATACACGAAGCTGCAAATAAATAAAAAAAAAGTAAGTTTTTCTTTGGAGTTTAAAACAAAACGCTTACATTTGCCCCAAAATAAAAACAGATTTTATGAATAGAATCATGGTAAATACATATTGGTGGCGTTTCTTACAACTAAACAAGTCGTAAGGGAACCAGACCATGTATATATACCTGACATTCTAAAAGGATATTCAAACTGAAGGCCTGTCGTACTTACGACAGGCCTTTTTTCGTTAGTGCAATTAACATTAAAATATAGAACGACAATGAAAACTTATCAGGTAAACAAAGAAGGTTATTATGGCGAATTTGGAGGGGCGTATATTCCCGAAATCCTTCACCGCTGTGTGGAAGAATTGCAGAATGCCTATTCCAAAGTATTGGAAAGTGAAGGATTCAAACAAGAATTCCACCAGTTACTACGCGACTATGTAGGACGCCCTTCACCTCTTTACCTGGCAAACCGGCTAAGCAAGAAATATGGCTGTAAGATCTACCTGAAACGTGAAGATTTAAACCACACCGGAGCACATAAAATCAATAATGCCATCGGACAGGTGTTACTGGCAAAACGTATGGGGAAAAAACGTATCATTGCAGAAACCGGAGCTGGACAGCATGGGGTGGCCACCGCTACGGTATGCGCTTTGATGAACATGCAATGCATTGTTTACATGGGCAAGACCGATGTAGAACGCCAGCATATCAATGTAAAAAAGATGAAAATGCTGGGAGCCGAAGTCCGCCCGGTCACTTCCGGCAACATGACACTGAAAGATGCTACAAACGAAGCCATCCGCGACTGGTGTTGCCACCCTGCCGATACTTACTATGTCATCGGCTCTACCGTAGGTCCTCACCCCTACCCTGATATGGTGGCACGTCTGCAATCCGTTATCAGTGAAGAAATCAAAAAGCAGCTGAAAGAACAGGAAGGAAGGGAATATCCCGATTACTTGATGGCTTGTGTAGGAGGAGGAAGCAATGCGGCAGGAACCATTTATCACTATATAGATGATGAACGTGTGCAGATTGTCCTGGCCGAAGCAGGAGGCAAAGGTATAGACACCGGTTTCTCGGCCGCTACCATCCAACTGGGGAAAATGGGAATTATCCACGGAGCAAAGACCTTGGTTATCCAAAACGAGGACGGACAAATAGAGGAACCTTACTCCATTTCTGCCGGTCTGGATTATCCGGGCATAGGACCCATGCATGCCAATCTGGCCAAACAGCAACGCGCTTTGGTACTCGCCATAAACGATGATGAAGCCATCCGTGCCGCATTTGAACTGACCCGGCTGGAAGGTATCATTCCTGCATTGGAATCGGCTCATGCATTGGGAGCATTGGACAAAATGAGATTCAAGCCAACGGATATAGTGGTTCTCACCGTATCAGGACGCGGAGATAAGGATATTGAAACCTACTTGAAAGAATCCGGCACAAGGACCTCCTTGCAATAACACATAGAAACCCATGAGAGCAAAAACCCTATACGGACAACTATAAACAGAAAAGAAACAATGAAAACTTTTACCTATACCACCCGATGCAAAACCATACTGGGTGACCTGCATACACCGGTCAGTACCTATCTGAAAGTGCGCGACATTTTCCCACAGAGTGCACTGATGGAAAGTTCCGACTATCATGGAAGTGAGAACAACCGTTCTTTCATCGGGCTGAATCCTGTAGCCAGCATCGGAATCAATCATGGCACAGCCACTGCCACCTACCCTGACGGCAGCATAGAAGAACATCCCATCAGCGAACATTTCCGGGCAGACCATGCGATCTCCGATTTTCTGAATCGTTTCAAGGTAAGCGGAGAATACAACAACTACTGCGGACTGTATGGTTATACCACTTTCAATGCCGTACGCTATTTCGAACATATCAATGTAAAAGACAGCCGTGATCCTAAGAACGATGCTCCGGATATGTTGTATATCTTATATAAATACCTGATTGTCTTCAATGACTTCCGCAACGAAATGTTATTACTGGAAATGTTGCAGGACGGTGAGGACAACCATCTGGATTATGTGGAAAAAGCGATCCACAACCGTAACTATACTACTTACGACTTCCGTGCCGTGGGCGAAACCACCAGTACCCTGACCGATGAAGAACATAAGGCGAACATCCGCAAAGGCATTGCCCACTGTATGCGCGGCGATATTTTCCAAATCGTCCTTTCACGCCGTTTTATCCAACGTTACGAAGGAGATGATTTCAAACTTTACCGTGCTTTACGCAGCATCAACCCGTCCCCCTACTTATTTTACTTCGATTTCGGAGGCTTCCGTATTTTCGGTTCCTCTCCCGAAACCCATTGTAAAATAGAAAACGGGCGTGCCACCATCGACCCTATCGCCGGAACCACCCGCCGCAACGGAGACAAGAAAATAGATGCTGAACTCACCGCCAACCTATTGGCTGATCCCAAAGAAAATGCGGAACATGTAATGCTGGTAGATCTGGCACGCAATGACTTGAGCCGCAACTGTCACGATGTACAAGTAGAATTTTACAAAGAAGCTCAATATTACAGCCACGTCATTCATCTGGTAAGCCGGGTCAGCGGCGAACTGAACCCCAAAGCCAATCCCATCAAAGCATTTATTGATACTTTCCCGGCCGGAACCCTGAGTGGCGCTCCGAAGGTAAAAGCCATGCAGCTGATCAGCGAATACGAACCTCACAGCCGTGGAGCCTATGGAGGTTGCATCGGATTTATCGGGCTGAACGGCACATTGAACCAAGCTATCACCATTCGTACATTCGTCAGCCGCAACAACGAACTATGGTTTCAAGCCGGTGGCGGCATCGTAGCTAAGAGCAATGAAGAGTACGAATTACAAGAAGTAAACAACAAACTGGGAGCACTTAAAAAAGCAATCATCCTGGCAGAACAAATGTAAAAACGAATCATCATGAAAACAGTAATTATAGACAACTATGACTCATTTACCTACAACTTGAGTCATTTGGTAAAAGAACTGGGAGCCGAAGTTACCGTATTACGTAACGATGCTTTCCAACTGGAAGAATTGGAAAAATTCGATAAAATCATTCTTTCACCCGGTCCCGGTATTCCATCAGAAGCAGGCCTGCTGCTCGAAGTAATTAAAAGATATGCCGGCAAGAAACCGATTCTGGGTGTATGCTTGGGAGAACAGGCCATAGGAGAAGCTTTTGGCGGCAAACTGACCAATCTGAGCGAAGTATTTCATGGCGTACAGACCCCCATCTCAATTAAAAAGAACCAATCAAAAGACAAAGGAAAGAAAACCGATTACATTTTCAACGGACTGCCGGATGAAGTGCCGGTAGGACGTTATCACTCATGGGTGGTAGATACGGACGGTTTCCCTGAGTGCCTTGAAATAACCGCAGTAAGCCAGGAAGGTCTCGTCATGGCATTGAAACATAAAGAATACGATATCCACGGCATCCAGTTTCATCCCGAATCCGTACTAACCCCCGATGGTAAAGCCATGATAGCCAACTTTCTAAACGCATAACCCCAACCGTACATAATAAATATGAAAGCTATATTATCCCGCCTCTTCAATCACGAGGAACTGACCCGAAAAGAAGCAAAGAATTTGCTGCTCAACATAACCCGGGGAATGTATAACGACGCACAGATAGCCGCCCTGCTGACCGTTTTCCAAATGCGCGGCATCAAAGTAGAAGAATTGATAGGTTTCCGTGAAGCATTGCTCACCACCCGCATACCTATAGACTTTTCCGCTTACACCCCTATTGACATTGTGGGCACAGGCGGTGATGGAAAAAATACCTTCAATATCTCTACTTGCGCCTGCTTCATTGTAGCAGGAGCCGGATATCATGTTGCCAAACACGGCAACTATGGCGCGACTTCCGTCAGCGGAGCCAGCAATGTCATCGAACAACACGGTGTAAAATTCACGAACAATCCGGATAAGCTGACCCGTTCTATGGAAGAATGTGGAATGGTCTATATGCATGCCCAGTTGTTCAATCCTGCCATGAAAAGTGTAGGCCCTGTCCGCAAAGCACTGCAAGTACGTACCATATTCAACCTGCTAGGTCCGCTGGTTAATCCATGTCTTCCGGCTTACCAACTTCTAGGAGTCGCCGATCTGCCGCAAATGCGCCTTTATACCAACGTGTTCCAAAAACTGGGCATTGGCTTTGCCGTAGTAAACAACCTGGACGGTTACGACGAAATCTCACTGACCGATGAATTCAAAGTGATGACCAATCGCTACGAAACCATCTACAAGCCATCCGAACTAGGCTTCTCTCTCGCCAGACAAGAAGAGCTTTATGGTGGGAACACTCCCGAAGAAGCGTCGAAAATCTTCAATAACGTACTGGAGAACAAAGCCACCAAAGCCCAGACAGACTGTGTGCTGATTAACGCTTCTTTTGCCATACAAGCCATGGAACCGGCCAAACCGATAGAAGAATGCGTGGCCATCGCCCGTGAATCATTGGAAAGCGGAAAAGCATTGAATACATTGAAAAAATTTGTGGAACTGAACAGTTGACTACACACCCGGTATTCCACTACCAAACGCCTCATACAATGACAGATATATTAACAGAAATCATCGCCTGCAAGCAGATCGAGATCGAACTGCAAAAGGCTGCCATCAGCAAAGAAATGCTGATAAACAATTGTAACGAACCCATGCCACGTATCAGTATGCGTGCCAGTCTTGCCTCTTCTCCTTACGGCATCATCTCCGAGTTCAAGCGTCGCTCTCCCTCCAAAGGATGGATAAAAGAAGACGCACAGGCAGATACCATTCCTCCCGCTTACGAAGCGGCCGGAGCCTCCGCACTTTCCATCCTCACCGATGAAAAATACTTCGGCGGCAGCCTGAAAGATATCCGTTCGGCACGCCCCCACGTGCAACTTCCCATTCTAAGGAAAGATTTCATTATAGATGAATACCAACTTTATCAGGCACGCATCGTAGGAGCGGACGCTATCCTTCTTATAGCCGCCGCTTTGAAGAAAGAGCAATGCAAAGCCCTAGCCCTCAAAGCCCATGAACTGGAACTGGAAGTCCTGCTGGAAATCCACAACGAGCAAGAACTGGAATATATAGACGAGAACATTGACATGGTGGGAGTCAACAACCGTAATCTGGGAAGCTTCCACACAGAGGTGGAAAACTCTTTCCGTCTGGCGGAAAAACTACCCGAAGAAATGCTCCGGATCTCTGAAAGCGGCATCTCCAGCCCCGAAACAGTCAAACAACTCCGGGCTGCCGGCTTCCGAGGCTTCCTGATAGGGGAAAACTTCATGAAAACACCCGCACCGGGAGAAGCCTTAAAAGAATTTATAACCCAACTAGAGAAATGTTAGGATGAAGCAACAATGATTATCAAGGTATGCGGTATGCGCGAGCCCGAAAACATACGCGCCATAGAGCAAGCCGGAGCAGACTGGATGGGCTTCATCTTCTTCCCCCAATCTGCCCGCTACGTATCACATCGTCCGGAATACCTACCGGAACAATGCCACCGGATCGGGGTCTTCGTCAACGAAAGCAGCGAAAACATCCTGCTGAAAGCACAGGAATTCGGTCTGCACCATATCCAGTTGCATGGCAGGGAGACACCGGAACAATGCCGCAAATTAAAAGCCGCCGGACTGGGAGTCATTAAAGTTTTTTCCATAGCACAGGAAAGTGACCTGCAATCCGCCGGTTGTTATGAGGGTATTTGCGATTACTTTCTTTTCGACACTGCCTGCTCCGGATATGGCGGTTCCGGCAAAACCTTCAACTGGAATATCCTGCAAGCCTATCAGGGAAAGACGCCTTTCCTGCTGAGTGGCGGTCTCCGTCCCGGCAGTCTTTCCCTTTTGTTGCAATTCAAGCATGAACAATGGGCAGGTATCGACCTGAACAGCGGATTCGAGACCGCTCCGGCTCTAAAAGACGCCGCCGCCGTCCACACATTTATAAACCAATTAAAACAAAAAATACAATGAACAGAATCAACCAGTTATTCAGTACCAAGCAAAAAGACATCCTCTCTATTTATTTTTGCGCAGGCTTTCCTACCTTAGAAGGTACGGCAAGCACCATCAAAGTCCTGGAAAAAAAAGGGATTAACATGATTGAAATCGGCATTCCTTTCAGTGACCCGATGGCTGACGGTCCCGTTATCCAGCACGCCGCCACCCGCGCCTTGAAAAACGGCATGACACTGAAGCTCCTTTTCGACCAACTGAAAGATATCCGTAAAGAAGTACAGATTCCGCTGGTGCTGATGGGATATCTCAATCCCATCATGCAATATGGATTCAAGGATTTCTGCCGCACTTGCCGGGAGACGGGAATCGACGGAGTGATTATCCCCGACTTGCCTTTCAAAGATTATATGGAGGAATATCGTTCCATAGCCGAGGAACAGGATGTGAGAATCATCATGCTCATCACTCCGGAAACCAGTGAAGAACGTATCCGCATGATTGATGAACACACCGACGGTTTTATCTATATGGTATCTTCCGCCGCTATCACCGGTGCTCAAAAAGATTTCAACGCACAGAAACAAGCCTATTTCCAACGCATCGCCGACATGAATTTACGCAATCCCCGCATGATAGGTTTCGGAATTTCCAATAAGCAAACCTTCGAAACCGCATCCGCTCATGCCGCAGGAGCCATCATCGGCAGTAAATTCGTGACCTTGCTGGATGAAGAAGACGGAGATACGGAAAAAGCAGCGGACAAGCTGCTGGAAGCCTTGAAAAACTAACCTTTCACAACTCGTAACATCCTCTTCTTCAAAAATCCACCTGAAAGATCATGGCGATACAAGTGAAAAATATAATACCTTACAGGTATAAGATTATATATCTTGCAGCAGTAAGATATATAATCTTATACCTGATCTTTCTACTTCTTCCATCCACAGCATCCGGCAGAAGCAGTTATCACCTATAAAGAAAAACATTTTGTTATTTCCCTCTCTTATTTTTGTCATAGTTACACATAATTACTATCTTTGTGCCAAAATTAAACAAGAAAAGCGCATGACACAGAGTGAATATCCTTCCGTTTTGCTAATATACACAGGCGGTACGATCGGCATGATTGAAAATCCTGAAACAGGTGCACTAGAAGCCTTCAATTTCGACCAGTTGCAAGACAATGTCCCCGAATTGAAGCGGTTCAACTATCGCATCTCCTCTTACCAGTTCAATCCCCCCATTGACTCTTCGGATATGGAACCTGCCTTGTGGGCCAAGTTAGTCAAGATCATCAAATACAATTATGACAATTTTGACGGGTTCGTCATTCTGCACGGTACAGACACCATGGCATACACCGCTTCAGCACTCAGCTTCATGCTGGAAAACCTGAGCAAGCCGGTTATCCTGACGGGTAGCCAGTTACCCATCGGCATGTTGCGCACCGATGGAAAGGAAAATCTGATCACTTCCATAGAAATAGCCGCTGCCAAACATCCGGACGGCACTGCTATTGTACCCGAAGTATGCATCTTCTTCGAAAACCATCTGTTGCGCGGAAACCGTACCACAAAAATCAATGCGGAGAATTTCAATGCGTTCCGTTCATACAATTTCCCTTCGCTGGCAACAGCAGGCATCCACATAAAATATGAATATGACCGTATTCACAAAGCCGATCCCAATCTGCCATTAAAACCACACTATCTTTATGATACCAATGTAATTATACTGACCCTTTTTCCGGGCATCCAGGAAAACATGATCAGCAATATCCTGCATACACCGGGATTACGCGCAGTGGTATTAAAGACCTACGGTTCGGGCAACGCTCCGCAAAAGCCGTGGTTCATCGAACTTCTAAGGGATGCCACCTCACGGGGAATCATCATTGTCAACATCTCCCAATGCTCTACCGGAACAGTGGAAATGGGAAGGTATGAAACCGGACTCCATCTGCTGGACGCAGGGGTCATCAGCGGCTATGACAGTACGGTGGAATCCGTTCTAACCAAACTGATGTTCCTTTTGGGACACGGAAAAAGTGAAAGAGAAATACGTTACCAAATGAGTATTCCGGTAGCCGGAGAGTTTACGAAATCATAATTTATTGCGTTCCAATTATCATCCGGCGGGATGATTGCAGAATCATTAAAATGGTGTAATCTGCGATAAGAACTTAACGATTTTATAGCATGTAATCTTTTTGTAATATTTGTTTCATCAAATAGTAATAAAAATGCTCCATTTTTGCAATGCTGATCAAAAAAGATTAGTTTTGTAGTATTAAAAAGATGGATATATGAATGATTACCGCATTTTAGTAGTTGACGATGAAGAAGATCTATGCGAGATTCTTAAATTCAATTTAGAAAACGAAGGGTATTTTGTGGACACGGCAAACTCCGCCGAAGAAGCCCTGAAGATGGAACTGACCCAATACAACTTGCTGTTGCTGGATGTGATGATGGGAGAAATATCAGGATTCAAAATGGCGAACATGCTGAAAAAGAATAAAGCTACTGCTTCTATTCCCATTATATTCATTACTGCTAAAGATACTGAAAACGATACCGTAACAGGGTTCAACTTGGGAGCCGACGACTATATCTCGAAGCCATTTTCACTGCGCGAAGTTATAGCACGCGTTAAGGCTGTCCTTCGACGCACCAGCCCTACACAGGGAAAAGAAGCGCAAGAACAATTACAGTACAAAGGGCTTTTAGTCGACATAACCAAGAAGAAAGTCAGCATAGACGGTATAGAAATTTCCCTGACAAAAAAAGAATTCGAAATCCTGTTGCTGTTGTTACAAAACAAAGGCCGCGTATTCTCACGCGAAGATATTCTGGCTAAAGTATGGCAGGAGGAAGTCTATGTGCTGGACCGTACCATTGACGTCAACATTACCCGCCTGCGTAAAAAAATAGGCGAATATGGAAAATGCATCGTCACCCGCCTGGGATACGGATACTGTTTTGAATGCGAATAACCTAACCTGTACCTTTCCATGACTATTAAATTATCCAGCCACGTCCTGTCATTCAACAAGAAACTATTCTTGTCGGTAATTTCCTTATTCATAGCATTCGCCATCTGTTTCATGGCATTCCAATATCGCAGGGAGAAGGAATACAAAATAGAATTGCTGAACACACAACTCCAGAATTACAACGACCGCCTGAATGATTTTCTCCGTGGCAGGGATACACTGAATATTCAACAATTGAACGACTATGTTTGCGAACACACCTTTGAAGATCTACGCGTGACACTGATCAACAAGAATGGTACTGTAATTTATGACAATCTGGAAAAAGATCCCAGCCACTTCGAGAACCACCATAACCGTCAGGAAATAAAAGAAGCCATCATTTATGGCAGCGGCTACTCCATTAACAGACAATCGGAAAGCCTGGGCGGTGAATTTTTCTATTCGGCAAAGTATTATCCTAATCTGGACTATATCATTCGTTCGGCTCTTCCCTATAATGTCAGTCTGATGAGACACCTGAAAGCAGACTCTCATTATGTATGGTTCACACTGATAATCAGCCTAATATTAATAATTGTGTTCTACCGATTCACACATAAATTGGGAATGTCTATCACCAAATTGCAACAATTTGCCATGAAAGCCGACCGCAATGAACCGATAGACACTGATATGCAGGATACCTTTCCCAAAAACGAACTGGGCGAAATATCCCAACATATCATCCAGATTTACAAACGTCTGCATCAGGCAAAAGAAGATTTATATATCGAACGCGAGAAACTGATCACCCATCTCCAGATCTCTCACGAAGGCTTAGGCGTATTCAACCACCGCAAAGAAGAGATTCTGGTAAATAATCTGTTCACACAATACGCCAACCTTATCTCGGACAAAAATCTGAGTTCTACGGAAGAGATCTTCTCCATCCCCGAATTGCAGCCCATCACCCGTTTCATTACAAAAAACAAGGAACGCAGTATCGGCAAAGAAGAGAAACGGATGTCATTGAACATAGACAAAAACGGACGTATCTTTGCCGTGGAATGCATTATCTTTCAAGATGACAGCTTTGAAATCTCCATCAATGACATCACTCAGGAAAAGGAACAGGCACTTCTGAAAAAACAGCTGACACAGAATATCGCCCACGAATTGAAAACTCCTGTAAGCAGCATACAGGGATATCTGGAAACCATAGTAAACAACCCTACTCTGCCCCGTGAGAAAATCAATGCTTTCCTGGAGAGAAGCTATGCACAAAGTAACCGGCTGGCACATCTGTTACGGGATATCTCCGTACTTACCCGCATGGAAGAAGCTCCGAACATGATAGAAACAGAACCGGTAAACCTCACTACCATGATGCGGAATATCCTGAACGAAGTAACTTTGGAACTGGAAGAAAAGCAGATCACAGCCCACAATATGCTGCCTGAAGGACTGACCGTACAAGGCAATTCTTCCCTGCTATACTCCATCTTCCGGAATCTGACAGACAACGCCATTGCATACGCAGGAACTCATATTTCCATAACCATCCGCTGTTTCCGTGAAGACGAACGTTTTTATTATTTCAGTTTCTCGGACACAGGCGTAGGAGTAGGACCCGAACATCTAAGCCGTTTGTTCGAGCGTTTCTATCGGGTGGACAAAGGACGTTCACGCAAATTGGGCGGTACCGGACTGGGACTAGCTATTGTAAAAAACGCAGTCATTCTGCATGGCGGAACAATCTTCGCTAAAAATACCCCCGGTGGAGGTCTGGAATTCATATTTACATTGAGTAAAGAATAAGAGGATACAAGAGCCTGTTTCTAAATTTTCTTCAAAATTTAAACAGGCTCCAAAAAATCAAGAAAGATAATTGTTTTCTTAAATATAAACTGTATCTTTGCGGTGCATCGGTTCATTTATCTCCCCTCCGAGGTGAATGATTAAAAGGGAATCAAGGTGAGAATCCTGAACAGTCCCGCTGCTGTATGTTTCACTAAACGCATAAGCAAAATGCCAATAACCACTGGGATAATTTCCGGGAAGGTGCTTATAGCGGAAACGAGTCAGAAGACCTGCCTGTGCATTTATCAAATCTGAAGCTTTCGAGGAAAGAGCTTGGAACACTGAACGTAAGGGATGCCTTTAAACACATCCGCTATTTTCTCCGTTTCACTGTCCGGAAAAGAATATCAGGTAAAAAGAAAATTTATTTTAAAGTAAACTCTGCCAAGTTTATTTGGAGTGCTCAGCCGAAGTGATTCGCCTGAGCATTATTTTATAATCCAAGTCAATACAAAATCGGGATGAGTGACATAACGGACCCGATAACGTTCCTGCCGGCCTGTACGATATTCGCATGCCTCGAACTCCCCCTCTTCCGACAAGCTGAAAGGAAAAATACGAAGATGACGAATGAAATCCACCTCCTCTACTCCCATCAGTTTGAACAGTGCCTCCTTGGCCGACCAATGGAGCAATAAAGCATAAACTTCATCTCCTTCCATCATTGCGGGTTCTTCATCGGAACGAATAAAACGGGAAGCTACTTTCCGCACTCTGGTTCCATACTGCTCTATATCCATTCCCACCTCACAGGAAGAATGAAGCGCCACCGCCACATAACCGCGAGTATGCGAGATGCTGATATACCGGCTTCCATCCTTTAGATAAGGCCTTCCCGAAGAGTAATAAGCTATCTCCTTTTCTTCTCCACACAAAGCCTTCAGCAACACACGTACCGACAACCATTCATGCTTCCGTTTTTCGGAAAGAACAGCCAATTTCTCCCTATACCAGTCTTTATGCTCCAATGATGCCAGCAGTTGTTCCGTTGTTTCATCAGACTTCCATATTCCAAGCAGAAACTCCCCTTCGATATAAGTACGGTATAAAGGCATAATAAAATCTATTTCTTTTCTTCTTCCACGGAGCTGGAAGAGTCAACGATAACTTTTACTTTCAAAATGCGGCGCGTATTCATTTCAAGTACCTCAAAATGATAATTCCCATAATCTAACCGCTCGTGCAATACAGGAAACTCCCCTTTTATTTCCAGCAACAAACCGGCCAAAGTGTCCGCATCTCCTTCCACTTTCTCGAAAAGAGCAGGATCAGCTTTCATAATCTTATAAAAATCGGACAGCAAGGTTTTTGCCTCGAATATATAGGTACGGTCATTCAGTTTCACATACGTACGCTCTTCATCATCGTATTCATCATTAATCTCTCCTACAATCTCCTCGATGATATCCTCCATTGTAACAATGCCCGAAGTACCTCCAAACTCATCGACAACGATGGCAATATGGATCTTGTTCGCCTGAAAATCACGCAAAAGATCATCAATCATCTTCGTTTCAGGTACAAAGTAAGCAGGACGGACCAATGTCTGCCAACGAAAGTTGTCGCCTTTGCCCAAATGAGGAAGCAAATCCTTTATATAAAGAATTCCCTTTATATTATCCCGCGATTCGGCATATACCGGAATACGGGAATAGGCATTTTCCACAATACATTTCAACACATCGGAATAAGGAGTATTGATTTCCAAGTCCACCATATCCAGCCGGGAAGTCATCACTTCCTTAGCCGTTTCCTCACCAAAACGGATAATACCTTCCAAAATATTGCTTTCCTCTGAAATCTCACTCTTGTCCGTCAGTTCCAAAGCCTGTGAAAGCTCATCGACAGAAATATTATAATTCCTTTTTGCCACACATCTGTTCACCAAAAAGGAAGAACGGACCAGCAATGCCGACAAAGGTGAAAAGAATTTCTTTAAAAAAGAAATGACAGGAGCTGCCTTACGGCAAAACTTCAACGTGTTCTGTGCCGAATAAATTTTAGGCATGATTTCACCGAAAAGCAACAGCAGAAAAGTAAGGACAACCGTTATTAGCAGGAATTCCAGAATCACGGAATTTCCAAAGTGTATGGTGCTGGCAAAAAAGTAATTGCACAGCATGATAATGGTTACATTGACAAAATTATTAGAGATAAGAATAGTCGCTAACAAGCGTTCGGAATCATTCAGCAGGGCGCTGATACGTCTGTCCGAAGTATGTTTTCCTTCCTCTATCTCACTTAAATCAACAGGTGAAAGGGAAAAGAAAGCTATTTCCGAAGCAGACACAAAGCCTGAGGCATACAACAATAAAACAGCTAACAAGATAGCTATGATAGCTCCCATGGTAGGAGCCGTTACGGTTACACCGTCAAATAAATCCGCCAAGCGGCATAAATACGAGTCAGGGTCCAAGGAATCTGGTTTTAGTTAAACATCAAGTTCTCTTAATTAAAAAGGTAAATCGTCTGTCAGGCTATTATCCGAGCCTTGCTGTTGCTGCGGAGCCGTTTGTGCAGACACCTGCTGCCGGGATACCGCTTGTGCCTGCGGTACATATCCTGTACCCGGTTGCTGCGAGGTATTACGCGGGGTCAGCATCTCCATATTATCAGCAAAAATCTCGACAATGGTGCGTTTTATGCCATTCTGGTCATCGTATGAACGGCTGCGGATTTTCCCTTCTATGTAGAGTTTGTCGCCCTTACGGACATATTTTTCCGCAGTTTGGGCCAGTCCTCTCCATAACACGATATTATGCCATTCCGTACGTTCGGGAACCTGTGTTCCATTCTGCAACGTATAGGCACGATCGGTGGTGGCCAACGAGAAAGTGGCAACGGCAATGCCGGTATCCAAATATCTCACATCAGGGTCCTTTCCTACATTTCCAATCAAAATGACTTTATTTACTGACATTCTATTATTCCTTTTTAATTATTAGGCTCCAAAATTAGCGAAAAAAACTGATTCACCAAACGCGATACGGCAAATTTATGCAAATCTTCCACGCTTATTCTCTGATACTTCGCAAAAGAAGCCGAATTCTCAGGGAGAATCACTTCATAAAAATTTGCGTAAATCACCCGGTGGGATAACACGTGCTTCACCCCTTTCCGTACCAGCCGCACTATGGGCTCCTCTCCCCCGGCCAGCATCCCGCGAAACTGTGGCGATGCATACAGTTCCTCTTCCGTCCACTCACGATCCGTTTCTATCAAAGGCGGTTCATACAAATTTTTCCATATATCATTTCCGCTGCGCTTATGTATAAAGGTATACGCGCCCATGCGTACATATATATAATTAAAATAACGATTAGTCACCTTGTTTTTATGTTGCTTCACAGGCAAAGAGCCGGCAATCCCCTTCAGACGCGCCACACAAGAATCGTTTAGCGGACAAAACAGGCAGTCGGGCGCTACCGGAGTACACTGCAAAGCTCCAAAATCCATGATAGCCTGGTTGTAGAGACCAGGGCGCTCACGGTCCAGCAACTCATCGGCAACCCGGACAAACAGTTTCTTTCCTTCCGCCGAATCAATGGGGGTATCAATGCCCAACCAACGGGACAGCACCCGATACACATTACCGTCCACCACTGCGTATGGCATACCGTAAGCAAATGAACAAATAGCCGCTGCTGTATATTCTCCCACTCCTTTCAAAGCACGCACCCCAGTGTATGTTACAGGAAATCCTCCTGCCTCTGCCATCCTTCTGGCCGCAGCATGCAAATTTCTCGCACGGGAATAATACCCCAGTCCCTGCCAATATTTCATCACCTCATCCTCATCGGCTGCCGCCAGTGCGAACACATCAGGAAAACGGGCCACAAAACGTTGATAGTAATCATATCCCTGAACCACACGAGTTTGTTGTAGAATAATCTCCGAGATCCATATCAAATAAGGATTTTTTGTCCTTCTCCACGGCAAATCACGCCCGTTTTCCCTATACCAATCTATCAATTTTCTGCTAAAATTCTCCATATCAGTATTATATAAAAGTGCATTCTATGCAATATTTCCGCAAAAGTAAACCAAGAAAATGGAAGAAGATGCTTTTTTTAGGAAATTTATTCTGAATATATTTCTTAAAGAGGGAGAAAAGCTATATATTTGCAGTCCAAAAAATTAAGATATAAGTATAACAATAATTATTTAGCGAAATGACTAAAGCAGATATCGTAAACGAAATTACGAAAAATACCGGTATTGACAAGGTGACAGTGTTAACCACACTTGAGGCTTTCATGGATACAGTAAAGGATTCATTATCTAAAGAAGAAAATGTGTACCTGCGTGGTTTTGGAAGTTTTGTAGTGAAGAAAAGAGCTCAGAAGACTGCTCGCAACATTTCAAAGAACACTACAATCATTATTCCGGAGCACAATATTCCGGCATTTAAACCAGCTAAGACATTTACATTATCAGTAAAGAAATAATAAACAAGAGTATTAACCCATAAAATTTGAAGCTATGCCAAGCGGAAAGAAGAAAAAAAGACACAAAATGTCTACTCACAAGCGTAAAAAAAGACTAAGAAAGAACAGACATAAAAGCAAAAAATAATTTGTAGTCTGTCTGTGACGACAAATAAAGAACAAACCTTGCAAAGCAACAAAAGTCTTTCAGGTTTGTTCTTTGTTTAATGAGAAAAGTGAACAATTTAAAAATACAAAAGTGACAAGCGAACTAGTAGTAGACGTACAACCCAAAGAGATTTCCATCGCACTCCTTGAAGATAAAGCGTTGGTGGAATTTCAGAAAGAAGGGAGAAGTGCTTCCTTCAATGTGGGAAATATGTATTTGGGACGGGTAAAGAAACTAATGCCTGGCCTTAATGCCTGTTTCGTGGATGTCGGCTTTGAAAAAGATGCTTTTCTTCATTATCTAGACCTAGGTCCTCAATTTCATTCTTATCAGAAGTATCTGAAGCAAGTTTTAAGCGACCGTAAAAAACTTTTTTCCATCACAAAAGCTACTATGCTGCCTGATATTGAAAAGGAAGGGACGGTTTCAACCACCCTCCAACAAGGTCAGGAAGTTATTGTGCAGATTGTAAAGGAACCTATCTCGACCAAGGGCCCCAGACTAACCTGCGAATTGTCATTCGCCGGACGTTATTTGGTATTAATCCCTTTCAACGATAAGGTTTCGGTATCACAAAAAATTAAATCGAGCGAAGAACGCGCCCGTCTGAAACAGTTATTGCAAAGCATCAAACCGAAAAACTTCGGAGTGATTGTACGCACCGTAGCGGAAGGCAAAAGGGTGGCCGAGCTTGATGCAGAGCTTAAAGTCTTGCTGAAACATTGGGAAGAAACAATCACTAAAGTACAGAAGGCTCCCAAACTGCCGGCATTGGTATACGAAGAGACTAGCCGCACAGTGGCCATGTTGCGCGATCTTTTCAATCCGTCTTATGAGAACATCTATGTGAACGATGAAACAGTGTTCCATGAGATTAAGGATTATGTATCACTTATCGCCCCTGAACGAGCCGAAATCGTAAAACTGTACAAGGGTCAGCTTCCCATATTCGACAATTTCGGTATTACCAAACAAATCAAATCCTCTTTCGGGAAAACCATTTCGTATAAAAGTGGAGCTTACCTGATTATTGAACACACAGAAGCACTTCATGTAGTGGATGTCAATAGTGGAAACCGCTCCAAATCTGCCAACGGGCAGGAGGCTAACGCACTGGATGTAAACCTGGGTGCCGCCGACGAACTGGCACGCCAGTTAAGATTGCGTGATATGGGTGGTATTATCGTGGTTGACTTCATTGATATGAATCTAGCAGAGAACCGGCAGAAACTGTACGAACGTATGTGCCAAAACATGCAGAAAGACAGAGCAAAACATAACATTCTGCCCCTCAGTAAATTTGGATTGATGCAAATTACCCGCCAACGCGTGCGTCCTGCCATGGATGTCAACACGAATGAAACCTGTCCCACCTGCTTCGGGAAAGGTAGCATAAAGCCATCCATCCTTTTTACGGATACTTTGGAGAGTAAGATTGACTACCTGGTCAACAAATTGAAGATAAAGAGATTTACGCTGTACATCCATCCGTACATCGCAGCATATGTGAATCAGGGTCTGGTTTCCCTGAAGCGCAAATGGCAAATGAAATACGGATTCGGAATAAAGATTATCCCAGACCAAAGTCTGGCCTTCCTGCAATATCGGTTCACCGATGTTCACGGTGAGGAGATAGACATGAAAGAGGAAATCGAAATCAAGTAAAAGAAAAGGGAGTGATAAAAAATGTCACTCCCTTTCTTTATTTCACGACTCTAATATGCAAGGCTTGATTTCGAAGTTTCACAAGCTCAAACACCAGTCACATTCTGCCGATTATAACTCACCCAACCATCACCAAAGCCGGCAAAACAAAAGCACATCCGTTGCCCCTATTTTATTTGCCTTGCTTATAGTCTTTCACTATTCCCTCCGCAATCCAATTTGCCAATGCCTGACGGTTATTCTTCAGAACCAGCCGTTGTTGATCACGCTTGTTCCGAATATTTCCCAATTCCAAAAACACCGCTACGGGAGTCGTATTACGCAATACATACAAATTACGTTCACTCACCGTTCCGCGAAAGCCACGGTTTGGCTGATGCTTGTCATATTTCCTATCAAAGGTACGGTGCAAGTTATTGGCCAACCGCCTACCCTTCGTACTTTTAGGAGCGTTATAAAAAAACACATCTGTCTGCTGTCCCTTACTGCGACTGTCCACATGAATAAATACAGCTCGTTTGTAACTGCTCTTATCTTTCCGATACAGTTTATTCACCCAGTCACAACGTTGCTTCAAACGAGCCACCTGATTCAAGGGAATAGGATCTCCCATGCAAGTTTCACGTTTACTGTTTGCCAGGACATGACCGTCACGAATACCATCTTTCTTATCTTGAATGATAATATGCACCTTCGCACCGCGTGACAACAACTCACGTGCCAACCGCAGAATAATATCGTATGCATACTCATCCTCATGCAACTGACGTCCCTGATAGATACCGATGGCCCCAGGATCGGGACCTCCGTGACCACTCACCAAATAAAAACAAGCTCCGCTTAGTTCATTGGATGTAATCTGATAGGTAGCATACTCCTTTCCAAATAATGCCTCTTTGCCGGTACGAGGCTTTTTCTTCGCCAGAAGCGGTGATAGAACAAAAAATAAAAACGTGACAAATAGTACCGATCCTCTCATTACCTGTTATTTTTCTCCCAACATTTCATCTATCTTCTTGCACAAAGAAGAGAATTCTTCTTCATTGTACAAACGGGTCAGCATTACAATCTTGCCCGTTTTGTCAATCAATACATTACGGGTGATGCCCGCTTTACGGTCTGCATATCTGGCAAAAATATCAGCTCCCGGATCAAGAGCCAACGGATAGGTCACGCCGGTACGTTTGGCAAAAGTCACTACGGTTTCCAAAGGTTCGTCCCGATCCACTCCAAAGAGAGCAAACGCTTTATTATCCTTATGTTTCAACCAGATATCTTTTTCAATAAAAGGCATCTCTTTTCGGCAAACTCCACACCAACTGGCAGTGAACTGAAGCATCACCACCTTGCCACGCAAATCAGAGAGTTTCACTTTCTGTCCGTCTGTCAGTTCCATTTCAAAATCGGGAGCCATATCCCCTACCTTTACTATATAACCGGCATTATCAGGAGTAACCTGTTGTGCCTTCACCGGCTGGTTCAGCAAACATGCGCAAACCAGCAACATCAGACTCATAAACTTCTTCATCGTTCTTCTCTTATTTTTATATATTCGCTACAAAGATAGGCTATTCCATCATTTTTTCGTAATTTTGGCACCCAAAATAACTACCAACTTATCAAGAAGATGAATATTTTTTGGGATACAATCACTCATTACAATGCGGGTACCTGGATTTATCAAGTTATTATCACCCTTATAGGCATTATTTTAACCTGTTATCTATTCAAAAGCCCCACAAAAAAAATAAAAGTAGCGATGAAGTTATATCTTATATTCTTGAATGTATGGATAGCTTCCGTGTATTACATGATTTATTGTGAACCAAGAAGTTACAACAGTGCTTTGGCAGGATTTTGGGGAATCATGGCCATCTTCTGGATTTATGACCTGAAAGTAAACTACACCCCTTTTGACCGGACTCACAAACATACCGCACTAGCCGTCCTGCTTTGTATGTTGCCATTGGCCTATCCACTCTTCTCCCTTATAAGGGGAATGAGCTTTCCCATGATGACCTCACCTGTAATGCCTTGTTCGGTAGCGGTTTTCACCATCGGACTGCTGCTGGCATTTTCCAAACGAGTCAATATCTTTCTCGTCATGTTTCTCTGCCACTGGGCACTGATCGGTTTCACCAAAACTTACTTTTTCCATATTCCTGAAGATTTTCTGCTGGCAAGTTCGGCTGTACCGGGCCTTTATCTGTTCTTTAAAGAATACACAGCTTCCCATCTGCATACTTCCACCCTTTTCCGTGCCCGTATGATTAATCTCGCCCTGATTATTGCCTGCGGTGCAATCGGAGTGCTGTTCATGATATCTATGGTGTGCGAACTGGCTCAAGAACAGGCTTTATCGAAATAAAAACACGTCTTAATGAGGTACTTTGCAAAATCTTTCGTATTTTTGCCAACAAATTGAGTTAATGTTTTAACAGGATGAACGTATTAGAACTAAGTGAACAGGAGATTATCAGACGAAACAGTCTGAATGAATTGCGCGCTATGGGCATCGAGCCATACCCCGCAGCTGAGTATGTAACCAATGCATTTTCTACAGATATAAAAGCTGAGTTCAAGGATGATGAGGAACCTCGCAAAGTATCGGTAGCTGGACGTATGATGAGCCGCCGTGTGATGGGTAAAGCTTCATTTATCGAATTACAGGATTCAAAAGGCCGTATCCAGGTGTATATCACCCGTGATGACATCTGCCCGGATGAAAACAAAGAAATGTACAACACTGTGTTCAAACGTCTGCTGGACCTTGGTGACTTTATCGGTATAGAAGGATTCGTATTCAGAACCCAAATGGGTGAAATCAGTATCCACGCTAAAAAACTGACCGTACTGTCCAAGTCTATCAAACCGCTTCCTATTGTAAAATACAAAGACGGAGTCGCTTACGACAAGTTTGAAGACCCTGAACTGCGTTATCGCCAACGTTATGTTGACCTTGCTGTGAATGAAGAGATAAAAGATATCTTCATCAAGCGCAGTAAAGTATATAGCTCTATGCGCGAATATTTCAACTCAAAAGGTTATATGGAAGTGGAAACCCCGATTCTGCAATCCATTGCCGGCGGAGCAGCCGCACGTCCATTCATAACTCACCACAACGCACTGGATATGCCGCTGTACATGCGTATTGCCAGTGAGTTGTACCTGAAAAGACTAATTGTAGGTGGTTTCGAAGGAGTGTATGAAATAGGTAAGAACTTCCGTAACGAAGGAATGGACCGCACGCACAATCCTGAATTTACCTGCATGGAAATATATGTTGCCTACAAGGACTATAACTGGATGATGGAATTTACAGAAAAAATGATTGAAAAAATCTGTCTGGATGTAAACGGCACCACTCAAGTAAAAGTAGGCGACAACATCATTGACTTCAAAGCTCCGTACAAACGTGTCACCATGCTGGACTCTATCAAGGAACACACCGGCTATGATCTGACAGGCATGAACGAAGAACAGATACGAGAAGTTTGCCAGAAACTCAATATGGAGATTGACGACACAATGGGCAAAGGCAAACTGATCGATGAAATCTTCGGAGAATTCTGCGAAGGTACTTACATCCAGCCGACTTTCATCACCGACTATCCGAAAGAAATGTCTCCGCTGACAAAGATACACCGCAGCAATCCGGATTTGACCGAGCGTTTCGAGCTGATGGTGAACGGCAAGGAACTGTGTAATGCATACTCCGAATTGAACGACCCGATTGACCAGTTGGAACGTTTCGAAGAACAAATGAGACTGAGCGAAAAAGGAGATGATGAAGCTATGATTATTGACAAAGACTTCGTCCGTGCGCTGGAATACGGTATGCCCCCCACTTCGGGTATGGGAATCGGTATGGACCGTCTGACGATGCTGATGACCGGACAGTCTACCATTCAGGAAGTATTGTTCTTCCCCCAGATGCGTCCCGAAAAGATTACTCCGAAAGACACTCCTGCCAAATTTATGGAACTGGGAATTTCAGAAGACTGGGTTCCTGTCATTCTGAAAGCAGGCTATAACCTGGTGAGCGATATGAAAGAAGTGAATCCGCAGAAGCTGCATATGGACATTTGCGGAATCAACAAAAAATATAAATTGGAACTAACCAATCCTACGGTGGAAGAAGTTGCCGGATGGATTGCGAAAATTGAGAATTGAGAATTTAAAGATTGAGAATTATTCCAATTGTCAATTATCCATCATAAATAATAAGCATGAAATTGCCCGGTAAAATAGCGATAATGGGTGGTGGCAGCTGGGCCACGGCTATTGCAAAAATAGTCTTGGCTCAGGCTGAATCAATCAACTGGTATATGCGCCGCGACGACCGAATTGAAGAATTCAAACGTTTGGGACATAATCCGGCTTATCTGACAAGTGTGCGCTTTGAAATAAAGAACATCAACTTCTCTTCAGATATCAACAAGATAGTAAAGGAATCGGATACCCTGATATTCGTTACCCCCTCTCCTTATCTGAAAAGCCACCTGAAAAAGCTGAAAACCAAAATAAAGGACAAGTTCATTGTCACTGCTATCAAGGGTATCGTCCCTGACGAGAACCTGATTGTTTCCGATTATTTTCATCAGGTATACGGTGTTCCCGAAGAGAATATAGCCGTCATTGCAGGTCCGTGCCACGCAGAAGAAGTAGCCTTGGAGCGTCTTTCCTATCTGACTATCGGATGTAAAGACATTGACAAGGCGAAGATATTCGCCCGGCAGCTGGCCGGACATTACATAAAAACTTCTGTAAGCCCGGATGTGGCAGGTATAGAATACGCTTCGGTATTGAAGAATATTTATGCTATCGCCGCTGGAATTTGCAGCGGTCTGAAATATGGCGACAATTTTCAGGCTGTATTGATTTCAAATGCCATTCAAGAGATGAACCGCTTCCTGAATACCGTACATCCCGTAGAGCGTTCTATTGATGATTCCGCTTATCTGGGTGACTTGTTGGTTACCTCCTATTCCAATTTCAGCCGGAACCGCGTATTCGGAACCATGATTGGTAAAGGTTATTCCGTAAAAAGCGCACAGATAGAAATGGAAATGATTGCCGAAGGATACTACGGAACGAAATGTATCAAGGAGCTAAACAAGCACTTGCACGTGAACATGCCTATCGTAGATGCCGTTTATAATATTTTATATGAGCGCATCTCGCCCATGATTGAGATTAAATTATTAACTGATTCATTCAGATAAAATATCAGATACAATGAAGAATATTAGTTTAAACATCGACAAAGTAGCCGGTTTTGTTTCTAAGGAAACAATCGCTGCTTACGAACCTCAGGTGAAAGCCTGCATGGAAACATTGGAAAACGGTACAGGTAAAGGTAATGACTTCTTGGGTTGGTTGCATTTGCCATCGTCTATAACAGCCGAACATTTGGCTGACTTGAAAGCTACTGCCCAGGTTCTGCGCGACAACTGCGAAGTAGTAGTCGTAGCAGGTATCGGTGGAAGCTATCTGGGAGCACGTGCCGTAATAGAAGCTTTATCCAATAGTTTTCAATGGTTGAAAGCAAAACAAGACGGACCCGTCATCGTTTTTGCAGGCCACAATATCGGCGAAGATTACTTGTTCGAGTTGACTGAATACTTGAAGGACAAAAAGTTCGGTGTAATTAATATTTCCAAGTCTGGTACTACTACAGAAACCGCCTTAGCTTTCCGTTTACTGAAAAAACAGTGTGAAGACCAGCTTGGCAAGGAAATGGCGAAGAAAGTGATTGTTGCCGTTACAGATGCCAAAAAGGGTGCCGCACGTGTTACAGCCGACAAGGAAGGATATCAGACTTTCATTATCCCCGATAATGTAGGCGGTCGTTTCTCTGTCCTTACTCCAGTAGGTTTGCTGCCTATCGCAGTGGCAGGATTTGACATTGAGAAACTAGTGGAAGGCGCACGCACGATGGAAACAATATGTGGTCCGGCTACTCCGTTTGCCGAAAATCCTGCCGCTGTTTATGCTGCCACCCGCAATGAATTGTATAAAGACGGAAAGAAGATTGAGATTTTGGTAAACTTCAATCCCAAACTGCACTATATGAACGAATGGTGGAAACAATTGTACGGTGAATCCGAAGGTAAGGATGGTAAAGGTATTTATCCGTCTGCCGTCGACTTCTCTACCGATCTCCATTCTATGGGACAGTGGATTCAGGAAGGTGAACGTACTATCTTCGAAACAGTTATCTCTATCGAAAACCCGGAACATACGCTTCAAGTTCCTTCGGACAGCGAAAATTTGGATGGCTTGAATTTCTTGGCAGGAAAGCGTGTAGACGAAGTGAACAAGATGGCAGAACTAGGTACTCAGCTGGCACACGTTGACGGTGGTGTACCCAATATGCGACTGATTGTACCCGAACTGAATGAATACTACCTGGGAGAAATCATCTATTTCTTTGAAAAAGCTTGTGGTATCAGCGGTTATTTGCTGGAAGTAAATCCGTTCAACCAACCAGGCGTGGAAGCATACAAGAAAAATATGTTTGCTTTGTTGAATAAACCGGGATACGAAGAAGAGTCTAAAGCTATCCAAGCTAGATTATAATATCAAGAACCTATTCAGAATGCCATTTATCAATGTCATTCCGAATAACAGTGAAGAATCTGAAAGCATCCATCAAATGCTTGCAGATTCTTCACTTTGTTCCAATCCAACGGTCACACCTTTGGAAGTAATAACTATACATTTATTCTATGTTTAAAGAAGCGATAAATAACTATCTTCATACTCATGGATACGAATCCATCGACTTGAAAGCCGTATTATTCGATATGGACGGCGTGCTGTTCGACTCCATGCCCAACCATGCTGAGTCATGGCATAAAATAATGAAACGTTTCGGTTTCGGCCTCAGCCGAGAAGAAGCTTATATGCACGAAGGGCGTACCGGTGCATCTACGATCAATATAGTAAGTCGTCGGGAACGTGGGCATGATGCTACTGAAGAAGAAATAAAAGCTATCTACCAAGCCAAAACTGAAGAATTCAACAAATGCCCCAAAGCAGAACGGATGCCCGGCGCACTGGAAGTATTGACTAAAATAAAGAGTGAAGGACTGACTCCGATGGTAGTAACCGGTTCGGGACAAACTTCGTTATTGGACCGATTGAATCATAATTTTCCGGGCATATTCCAAGCCAACTTAATGGTTACCGCCTTTGATGTGAAATATGGGAAACCAAATCCGGAACCATATCTGATGGCCCTAAAGAAAGGCGGCTTTAAACCCAATGAAGCGTTAGTAATAGAAAATGCACCACTAGGTGTACAGGCGGGAGTTGCAGCCGGTATTTTTACCATCGCCGTGAATACAGGACCATTGCACGACAATGTGTTACTGAATGAAGGAGCGAATTTACTTTTTCATTCCATGCCCGATTTCAATGAAAATTGGGAAACACTACAATCTGCATTAAAACAAGATTAAATTTTGCAAGAATTCTTCACAATCAATAAAAAAGAGCTCCTTGCTTTCACCTAGATGAAAAACAAGGAGCTCATATTATATAAAAAATCACAGCCTATCAAAATACCTGAACCTACTTTAAAACTTTGCGTAACCAAGGAATAACCAGTTCGTTTTTAAAATAATGAGAAGGGGGATCTACATTGACCGCTTCGAAATAGGTCTTTGAATCCAGTCCTTCATTAAGGTGCTCCACATCTTTTCTAACTGCCTTATCAGCAAACTTCGGATAATGATGAAACTCCGCATTTTCCGGTTTTCCACTAGCAGCATAAGCAGATTGTACCAAACGGAAATCACGGTCCAACCCTCCCTCTGTAAAAATGATAGGACGAGGAGCTAATGACGCAACAACATCTGGAAAATTAAAATACCTCCAATAACCAGGTATCAGATGACGGATAGAATTTGGAAAAGGACGTCTGTTTTCCTTGTCAGGTTTAGTCATTACAACGGCACGTTCCTGAGTCTGGCATAGAAAATCATTGTACACAAAAGCATAAATATCCTTATCCAACACCCCCAAGACCATCATCGGTTCTGTACCTAATGAGAATCCGCTAATCACAATCCTGTCCTTTCGGATATAAGACTGGGCTTTCATCCAATTCAGCACCTGCATATCCAGATAAGAAGTATACCCTAGCCAACTCCATCCCAGTTCAAGCAAAAAACGGGAAACAACATCATAGTCATAATTCCATCCTTTATCATAACATTCCAAATCGGAGGCTTCTCCGGCAGCGGCATTATCCACCGCTACCGCCACATAACCTTCTTTAACCATATTCAAAGCCATACTTACTTTGGGATTATTATAATCCTCAGTTAACTTATCACAGATGCCGGGCTCACCGGCCAATCCTTCTTTGGTCCTTCCGGACCCCGGAATGCACAAAACTCCGGGTACTGCACCCTTCAAATGTTCCGGTTTCAAAACCAGAAAAGTGGAAACTGACTTTGGAAAAGGATAGAACTCCCATTTCTCTAAAATATATCCCTCTTTTTTTTCCGTTTTCACACAGACAGGAGACGGTTGTCTCTTTATCTCGGGAAACTTCATGATCTCCACCATCGCAGCACGCACTCCATCCTGCCATTGCGTAAATTCCTGTGCGGACATACCGGAACGGTAAGCATATTGGGGATGTGTATCTTTCAACATCTCATGAACAATGGCATAAGTACTTAGTAACCGTCCATCCCCACGATCTGATTTCACAACTGCATGCTTCTCAGGTTGGTAATTCTGAGAATTACCAACCATACATAAGCTGCATACAGATACTAAAAAGAGCAATCTTTTCATTATCATCATATTATCTCACTATTATTCATACCCCGGAGTCTGCTTGATTTCCGGATCTCCATTCAAAACTTCCACATTAACAGGCCACAACATCATATACGCCTTATCCTCTGTTAATATAGGCAATGAACTTCCATAATGCGCTTTAACAGAAAAGACAAAAGGTTTTCCGTTGGAATCACGTAAACGCAATAAATCAAACCAGCGGCTTCCCTCACCTACAAACTCTTTATCACGTTCCTGCAAAATAGCCCACTCATTATCCGCATAATCTCCTGCAATATATTTATGTTGTTCAAATTTATCACCATAAGCACGCTTACGTACCTCATTTATATATGCAGCACATTTATCCGGAGCTCCCAACCCGTTTTCACACTCGGCCAGCATCAACAAAACATCAGCATATCTATATACCGGTACATCTGAATCATAATAATGAGTTCCTCCATCCGTATGTCCCATCAGTTTTTTCCAACAAGCGCCACGAGTCTTTCCTTCGAACATATATTGAAAGAAAGTAGCATCCAAACGAGTATCTTCCTTATCATAAATCTCAATAAACGGCACTTTATACTCATAACGTAATGGTCCGGCTGTCAATAGCTTCAACGGATCCGGACCATATTTATTTCCACCCAAGTCCGTAGCATTGGTAAACAAGGCTACATTATAGAACCAGTTCGCCCCCCAATTGGTCAATTCATTCTTATTAAAACACAGAGCGAAAATGATCTCTTTATTCTTCTTCCCTTCCGGAGTCCATAAATCCGCAAAGTTTGGAAGCAGTTCGAATTGTTGGTTCACCAAATTCAATAAAGCCTTCTTTGCTGTCAACAAGTCACTGTTATTAGGATCTACGGCAGTCAGAGTAGCTATATGATCTCCTGCAATATCATCATCTGGTAATCCTGTAGTGACTTTGGCAGACCACATATATATCTTGGCCTTCAAAAGTTCCGTTGCATGATAAGACCATTCATATTGGTTGGACATCTTCTTATCCGACTCATTGAAGAAAGCTTCGGATTTATTAATATCTTCTTTGATAAACTCCAACGTTTCCTCCGGAGTAGAACGAGCCTTATATAATTGCGTAATATCAATGCTACCCTCGGTAACTTTCGGTTCCGTCTCTAACGGCACACCACCAAATGTTCGATAAAGATAGAAATAGTAATATGCACGCAAACCATAAGCCTGTCCCAAATAAAATGATTTCTCCGTTCCAGTCAGATAATCAATTTCTTTATCTACATTTCTGATAAACAAATTTATATGCATGATATTTGGGTACACCTCATACCAATCATCGATACCGGTATTATCTTTCGTAAGCAGATTATTAGTCATAGGCGGACCATATACCCCCTCACCCATAGAAGTAACATCACTTATCAGAATCTCACTTCTGAACTCTCCCAATGTGACAGGCATCTGATATTTATCTCTTAAATCGGCATGAATACCAGTCATAAACATTTCTACCTGAGACTTCTGATTCCAAAAATCATTAGAGCCATAATAATCTTCAGGAGACAGGTCCAACGCATCACAAGCAGACAATACCATCATCCCACTCAACAATATGCTATAAAATATTTTCTTCATAATCCTTCCTATTTATTAGAATGTAACATTTAAACCCAAAACAACTGTTCTAGGGAGGGGATATCCTCCATTCTGACTGACACCATATTCGGGGGTCGCCATATTTTTGGCTGCTGTAATATATCCCAAATTCTGTGCTGTTACAGAAACATCCACCTTGCTCAAACCGGATTTATGAATCCAACTCTGAGGCAAGGAATACGACAGGCTTATTTCACGAAAAGCCAAATAATCGCCACGATAACAATTAATGTCCGATATTCTGTCATAATTACGTTTGCCCAAAAAGTCAGCCCATCCATACACCGGATATTTTCCATTCGGATTACTTTCCGACCAGGAATCTTTAACTAAAGAAATGGTATTAAATGTTCCCTGCATATTACCCATAATCCAAGGAGTTTTCCAATCATGTACCCAATAGCCTAAAGCATAATCCAAACGGCAGTTCAAAGTTAACCCTTTCCATGAAGTATTAATGTTAAAGCCTCCGGTCCAATGAGGTATCGTATTACCCAATTTCACCCGGTCATAATCATCAATCACACCATCCCCATTCACATCCTGCCATTTCACATCACCAGCCTGTATAGGCAGTCCTTTCTCCTTTTCGGCATCCGACAATTTAGCCCAAGCTTCAGGGCCATAAAGCACTTTGGCATCTGCTCCATTTTCCGTATAAGTGGATCTGTCTATCAGATTGCCTGGAATCTCACTCTCACTCTTATAAATACCAAGAGATTTAAAGGCGTAAATCACACCATATTCCTGTCCTTCCTGATAACCACCTACCCATTGTCTTTCATAGGTACCATCTGCCAGCTTGCGTCCCGTATAAACCTGATAGGCATCCTGCATATTATTCGGCAATCCATTGTACGGTAATGAGATAATCTTATTCTTATTATAAGCGGTATTCATACTAACTGTAAATTTCCAATCTTTGGTACGCAAAACATTGGCAGTCAATTCCAACTCCATACCTTGGTTTTGTACTTCTCCATTGTTAGAAAGGAAAGAAGAAACTCCGCTATGAGAAGGCAGGGTGATTTCTGCAAATTTATCCTGTGTATGTCTATTATAATAGGTGAAGTTCAAGATATATTTGTTATTCAGAAAACCAATATCGAAACCTGTCTCGAATGTGTACGATTTTTCCCATCTCATGGTGGGATTAGGCAAATCGTTTATCATCAAAGGAACTTTGCCATTATAGTTGGGTACTATTTTACCATCTTTATCTTTCATAATACCATAAGAACCTTGAACCGTATAATAATCAAGTCCTGTCACTACATTACCATTAGCATCCAGTACACCAGACACATTTCCATTGGCTCCGTAACTAGCACGAATTTTAGCATAAGAAAGTACATTGCTACAAGACTCCATAAAATTCTCTCTACTCAATACCCAACCGGCTGATATACCGGGAAAGGTTCCCCAACGGTTATCTTTTGGCAGTTTGGAGTATCCGTCGCGACGTAAAACAAGGCTCAGCAAATATTTGGACTTATAATCATAATTCACTCTGCCAAAGAATGAAAGAATACGCTGTCTGTAATGCCAAGAATCTATTTGCCGCACTCCGGCAGCAGTCGAAGTATAATTCAAATCCTGAAAATCAGATAATGGAGATCCATAACCAGATGCCGAAAAACCTTTCTTGTATGAGTCATAATATTCTACACCTACCATCGCATCCATAGAATGGTCTTGCCGGAATGTAGTCTGATAATTCAAGATTCCATTGTAAGTCTGGTCTAAAAGCCGTTCATGTTTGTTGGAAGTACTATGATTAGTATCATACACCGGTCCTGTAGCTACAATATAGTCCCCTTTGAAGAACTCTCTGCTATCATCAAAATAGAACCAAGTTCCTGTGGTCTTGAATGTCAATCCTTTCATTATATTAAAGGTAAAAGACTGGCTCAGATTAAACTTGTCCGTATTATTATCATAATTCAATGCATCCTCATACACTTTCACTGTAGTCCAGCCACGAGCATAAGAAGCCACGGCAGGGCCTGCCAACCAATCACCGTCCGGACTTTTCACACGGAATGTAGGAGGAACGGACAAGGTAGTACTGAAAAAATTACCTTCACCGGCATATCCTGCACCACCATCGTCCCATTTGGCATCGGTAAATGTCAAAGAAGAATTAGAAGTAAGCCAAGGCTTAATTTTATAATCTGCATTGATCGTGAAGTTCAAACGGTGATACCAGTTGTTCATCGCATTTCCTTCGCTGCGATTATAGCCTAGGCTTGCATAATAATGTCCTTTATCATTGCCACCGGATACACTCAAGTTATAATCCTGAGTAATAGCCGGAGATTTGATATTATAATCTTTCAGTTGATTATCACAATAAATCAATTTTTGTCCCGGATTCACTGGGTCATCCATTGTCTGCCAACCTTGTTTTAACAGGAAAGCCAGGTCATCTGTATAATTCATAACACCCCATACAGCTGTATTATCCTTATTACCATTAAGTACATTCCCTTTTTCATCAAAATATCTGTTTCCCGTTCCGTAAGGCTGTGTTCCGGATAAAGTCGCATCACTGGCAAATCCATGCCAAGCACCCGATTTATCCTGCCATATATGCGAAGACCGATAAAATGCCGAACGCATATAATACAAATAATCATGAGCATTCAAAAATTCATACTGGCTATGAAAAAAATTGAAACCGACTTTCGCACTCAAATTTATTTCCGTATGTCCTTCTGAACCTCTTTTAGTAGTAACAAGAATTACACCATTGGAAGCACGCGCACCATAAATAGCCGTAGCACCAGCATCTTTCATGACCTCCAAAGACTCGATATCCTCCGGATTCACATCACTCAACGACTCGCGTACAGCACCATCGATAATAACCAAAGGTGAACCGCTACCATCCAGATTGGTACCACCACGAAGCACCAAAGTAGGAGTGGAATTCGGATTACCGCTAGTTTGCTGTACCCTTAATCCTGCCACTGCACCAGAGAGTGCTTGCGCCGGATTAGTATGGGCCCCCGTACTTAAAGTAGAATTGTCAACTTTAGCAATGGAATTAGTCATCTTGGAACGAAGTTGTGTGCCCCCATAACCTGTTATCACCACTTCATCCAAAGTCTTATTGTCTTCCTGCAGCTGAACATTCAGAAACGTTTTTTTCCCTACCAACATTTCTTGGGTCAGATAACCGATATAAGAAAAGACCAAAGACGATTTTTCACTTACCACTAACGTAAACCGGCCGTCTATATCAGTTATAGTACCATTGGTAGTACCTTTCTCTATTATATTAGCCCCAATAATTGCTTCTCCTTTGGCATCGGTCACTATACCTTTGACAGTCACTTTATCTTGTTGCATAACAATGGGACGCGTTTCTTCTCTAGAAATGGCCTTGCGAATTATTACTTGTCTGTCACGGATATGATATTCCAAATCAGTACCGGCAAACATTTGTTTCAGTACCTCCTCTATTGTTTTATTTCGTACATCCACATTGACACGACGAGACAAATCAATATCTGTACGATATATAAAAATAAATTGACTATTCTTTTCTACCCAATTAATCACACTCTTCAAAGTCTGGTTCTCCATGGAAACGGTAAAGCTGGTTTGTTCCGCATAACTCATTTCCGCAAAAGCCTCTTCATAACCTGTAAATGTTAAAATCATGGCTAAACTCATACATTTTGTGAATTTAGGCATGAGTTTTATTCTATTCGTGTATTTTTTCATATATTTGATTGTTTTTTCTATTTATTTCAAGGTAAATAATTAAACAACGATTCAGTGACCAGATAGTACGGCAAATACTGTCTGGTTTTCTTTTTTTACATCCTTCTTTTATTCCATAGGCTAAAGTATTTTAAGGTTCAACAATTCTCATTTAAGGCTCACATAGATTTCATCTTTATCATTTATTGTATAATGCAATGATAATGAAAGACATAAGTTATCCATAACATTGGTAATATCTGTTTGAAGATCCAGTTTTCCTGACAATGACAAGGTCGTAATCTCTGCATCATACCGTATTTTACACCCATAATACCGCTCAAGCTTCTTTAAAACATCTCCTACGGGTCTTTGATGAAGCAGCAATAAATTATCCTTCCAACTGATGTATTCGGACACATCAACCTTACGTACCTGCGTTTTATTGCCTTTAATATCCACCAATTGATTAGGTGCTAATCTTACTTTGCTCTTATTCTCAGTAGTTACTTCCACGCTTCCACGTACTAAAACAACAGATGCAGCCTCATCCTCCCTATAGGCACAGACATTAAACGAAGTACCCAGCACGCGTATATCAAACTCTCTTGTTTTGACAACAAATGGGCAATCCTTCCTTTTGGCTACATCCAGATAAACCTCCCCCTCTACCAAGATTTCACGTTTCCGTTCTTCAAAAATATCCGGATATATCACTTTACTACCTGAATTTATATAAATTCTAGTACCATCAGAAAAAGTAATATCAGCTCTTTTCCCATTAGGAACCATTATTTGATGCATTTCATTCTTTACAGATGAAGCCTGGGATATTTTAGTATTTAATGCATACTGCTGAATATTCGAACTTCCTAAAGTATCATATTTTAAAGAAGCATCATTTTTCAGATTCATAGCTTGGTTATCTGTTATCAGAATCACCTCATCACCGCAAATGGAAGTCGTGTCATTCAGCAATGCTATATCAAGCTCCGTACCCTCATCAACATTGGTACTCCACCAGTTCATAACTAAAGCCAAAGCAATCGCTGCCGCTATCGACAAAGACCACCTATAAATATGACGTCTGTGGGGAACCTTTTTTTCCCTTCCTACTCGTTTCATCACGTCCTGAAAAGATTTGTCTACATCAACAGATTCCAGTTCATCTGCTTCCCGAATCTTCTCAGTCAGGCATTGAACTGTTTTACGAAATTCATCTGAATTATATATTGTTTTTTTATTTTTCATCGAAAAACCTTTTTATTAAGAAAACGGTGCCCGATAAAAAAGGTACTCATAAAAAAGAAAAGAAATCACACTTTTCTTTGCATGAGCCTTCGCAAAACCAATAGACAAACCTTATATGACAAATAAAAGAACTTATTCATCACACAAATATCACTTCATTCCATGAAAACATGCCCAAATGATAAAACAACAATGATTAACTACTCGCTAAATCAAGAGAAGTGAAAAGCCCAAACACTACGCACAGGCACATGAACACAATGCACCAAGATACTGAAAATCCATATGGTTGAAACAGAGAAAAAGAATTCACGCAAACGTGCCAATGTACGCGACAAAAGATTCTTGCTTGATTGAGGATTCATACCTAAGATAGCGGATATTTCCTGATGGCTCAATTCTTTTACATAATATAAATACAGAATTTCACGCTGACGACCGGAAAGACGTGAAATTGCCTTAGCCAGCCTTCTTTCATTCTTCACATCCACATCATCTTTCTTAAATAAAGAATTTATTATTTCTTCGCCCATCGGAAAAAACTCATGGCATTCTTCAATCACTTCCATAGGACGTAAAGACTGAAACGCATCCAGCAGTTTATTTCTAAAAGAACAAAGCAAATACGCTTTTACATTATCAGTATAATGCAAATTCCTACAATTTAAAATCAACTTGACGAACAGATTCTGTATGGTATCGGCAACCAGCTCTCTGTCACCTACCATACGAATTCCATAGGAATACAATAACGAATAATAGCGTCGATAAACTTCTTCAAATGCCGCCGTTTCTCCTTTAATAAAAGATTCCCAAAGTTTAGTTTCACCATGTGTTCTATCAACCATAATACTAGCTCCTTAAAAACTTATTGAGCTTGCTCAGAGTTAAACTTAACAAGAAGGCAATATAAGAGATGAACCATGTAATGAATTCATCTCTTACTTTATAATACCTACATATTATTCAAACAGTTTACTGCGCGACAACATACAAGCACCGATGATCCCGGCTCTTTCTTTCAATTTAGATTCTACAATAACAGAATCACGGTTCATCAAGTTCAGTGTATATTTTCGAATAGCTGTAGTGATGGGTTGTGTCAAATAATCACCTGTACGTGACAATGCACCACCAATAATGACTAGCTCCGGATTAAATATATTAATAAGTCCCGCTACATGGCGACCTAATTTCACTCCGATTTCTTCCACCAGTTCAATACACAGCAAATCTTCCTTATTTACCGCATCAATGATATCATCCAAGGTCAAATCTTCCAAATTTTTCTTGGTATTGGAGATAATAGAGTTTTCACCATTATTAATATGTTCCAACAGAATACGATGCAAAGCAGCCCCCGAAACTTCCGTTTCTATGCATCCTTTTTTCCCACAATGGCAGATAATCTCATTCTCATATCCAAAATTATGCCCGAATTCGCCAGAGAAACCAGATTTTCCTTTATAAATCTTTCCATCAATGATAATTCCCATACCCAATCCCCAACTGACATTGATAAAGATGATATTCTTCTCACCTTTCACAACACCTTGCATATACTCACCGTAAATCATAGCACGAGTGTCGTTATCAATAGAAACACGATAACCACCCACCTTTTCTGATATGACATCCGTCAACGGGCGCTCATCAAAATTGAATATACTGTAACTATATCCCAAATCCGGATTCACACGCCCGGAAAGATTTACATTAATATTTAATATCTTATCTTTCTCAACACTGACTTTTTGAAGAAAATGTTTAATCAACTTACACAATTCGTCTAAACTCTCAGGGGTATTCTTCGCTTTAAAAGGAACATTCATTTTTAGCTGAACTACATCTCCTTTAAAATTTATCAACCCTAAGTTAATGGAAAACTGACGCACTTCAACACCTACAAAATATCCGGAATCTGCATTCAAACCATACAAACTGGGATGTCTTCCCCCACTGGTTTCCAGCTTTCCATAGTCGTTAATGTAACCTTCCTCACACATTTCATCAATGAATTTTGTAACTGTAGGCACACTTAAATCCATCTCTCTTGCTAAATCAGTAATCGTAGAGCTTCCATTATAAATATAATGGGTAATGATTTTCTTCTTCATCACAGCCATCTTTGAGCCCTTTTCAATTTCTTTCAACAAATTCTCACCCATAATAAAATATTCCGTTAATGTCCACAAATATAGTTATTTTTTTATGAAATCAAATCACATTTAAAGAGAATTTTCAAAAATTATTTTAGAAGATGTAAGCTAATTATCATTTTTTGTAACAATTCCATTTTCCATATACATTTAAAGAACGTTTCTAAGTCGCTTATTTATCTTTCTATTTATTAAAAGAGTGATTATTAATAAATAAATTTAGTTTTCACTTGTTGTTTTCATAAATCATTTATATATTTGCACGCAACATGATTAAGTAATATAAAATATTCATTTCAAATAAATTAAAGGCTATGGAAAAGATTCACGGATTAATTGACGCACCTTTTACTCCCTTTTATGAGAACGGAGAAGTAAATTATGAACCGATTGAAGCCTATTGCCAACTATTGGTTAGAAACGGACTTCAAGGCGTATTTATCAATGGTTCTTCCGGAGAGGGCTATATGCTGACAGAAGACGAACGCATGAAACTGGCTGAACGTTGGATGGAAGTAGCACCCGAAGGATTCAAAGTCATTGTCCATGTAGGAAGCACTTGTGTAAAATCAAGCAAACGTCTGGCGGAACACGCTCAGAAAATCGGAGCATGGGGTATCGGAGCAATGGCACCTCCTTTCCCGAAGGTAGGACGCATTGAAGAATTGGTGAAATACTGCGAAGAAATAGCATGCGGCGCTCCTGCACTTCCTTTCTATTTTTATCATATCCCAGCTTTCAATGGAGCATACCTCTCAATGGTAGCATTCTTGGAAGCCGTAGACGGTCGCATTCCTAATTTCGCCGGCATCAAATATACTTTCGAAAGCCTGTATGAATACAACCAATGCCGTTTATATAAAAATGGCAAATTCGACATGTTGCACGGCCAGGATGAAACGATCCTTCCATGTCTGGCTATGGGCGGTGCACAGGGCGGTATCGGTGGAACAACCAACTATAACGGCAAAGAACTCACAGGCATCATCGAAGCATGGAAAGCCGGTGATCTGGAATTGGCACGCGAACGCCAGAATTTCGCGCAGGAAGTTATCAATGTCATCTGTCACTATCGTGGAAACATCGTTGGCGGCAAACGCATCATGAAACTGATAGGGCTGGATTTAGGAAAGAACCGGACTCCATTCCAAAATATGACAGATGAGGAAGAAGCTGCCATGAAAGCCGAACTGGAAGCAATCAATTTCTTCGAAAGATGTAACAAATAAACCAGAACCACGATGTTTTCAATAGATTATATAAAAGAATGGTCAGAATCATACAAAACAGATCTGACCACTAATATCATGCCGTTTTGGCTGAAATACGGGCTGGACAAGGTCAATGGAGGTATTTATACCTGTGTTGACCGGGACGGCAGCTTGATGGACACCACCAAATCGGTGTGGTTCCAAGGAAGATTTGCTTTTATCTGTTCCTATGCGTATAATAATATAGAAAAGAACGAAGCATGGCTGGCAGCAGCTAAAAGTACAATAGACTTTATAGAAGCGCATTGTTTTGACTCTGACGGACGTATGTATTTCGAGGTGACTGCCGAAGGCACTCCCTTGCGCAAACGCCGTTATATTTTCTCGGAGTCATTCGCAGCCATCGCCATGTCGGAATATGCCATCGCATCCGGTGACCAGACGTATGCCGTAAAAGCATTAGACTTGTTCAAACGGATGCAGTATTTTATGGAAACACCGGGCATACTCCCTCCTAAATATCTGGATACTCTTCCTATGAAAGGACATTCCATCACAATGATCCTGATTAATGTAGCATCACGTATCCGCCAGGCCATTCAAGATGAAAGCTTCAACGGACAGATTGACGCTTCCATCGCCCAACTGCGCAAAGATTTCATGCATCCCGAATTCAAGGCGTTGCTTGAAACGGTAGGTCCCCATGGAGAATTCATCGACAGCAACATGGGCCGCACCATCAATCCGGGACATTGTATCGAGACAGCCTGGTTTCTGCTGGAAGAAGCCAAATACCGTAATTGGGACAAAGATATTGCGGAGTTGGCCCTCACTATCCTTGATTGGTCTTGGGAGTGGGGATGGGACAAAGAATTCGGAGGTATCATCAACTTCAAAGACTGCAAGAACCTTCCGCCACAGGATTATTCCCAAGACATGAAATTCTGGTGGCCTCAGACAGAGGCTATCATCGCTACTTTGTATGCATATTTAGCAACCGGAAATGAAAAATACCTTGACATGCACAAGCAAATCAGCGATTGGACATACACCCATTTCCCTGATAAAGAGTGTGGAGAATGGTTTGGATATCTCCATCGTGACGGCACGCCTGCACAAATGGCCAAGGGTAACCTGTTCAAAGGCCCGTTCCACATTCCAAGAATGATGATCAAGGGCTATACATTATGCGAGGAAATACTCGACAGCAAAAAATCACATTTATAAAGCCCTTTATCTATTAGCATGAAAAACAGTAAAATTTATCCTTGGGTTGTAGTAGGATTATTATGGGGTGTCGCCCTGTTGAATTACATGGACCGGCAAATGTTGTCCACAATGAGAGATGCCATGGCGGTGGATATCACCGAGCTTCAGTCAGCTGCCAATTTTGGGCGACTGATGGGAGTCTTTCTTTGGATATATGGCTGTATGAGCCCTATAGCCGGAATGGTGGGCGACCGCATGAACCGCAAATGGCTTATTGTTGGCAGTTTGTTTGTATGGTCGGCCGTCACTTATCTGATGGGAATCGCCGACACCTATAATGAAGTTTTTTTCCTTCGCGCCTTGATGGGAATCAGCGAAGCGCTCTATATTCCTGCCGGATTGTCACTGATCGCCGACTATCACTCCGATAAGTCACGTTCATTAGCCATCGGTATTCACATGACCGGGCTCTACACCGGGCAGGCCATCGGAGGTTTCGGCGCTACAGTAGCCGCTGCTTTTTCCTGGCATACAACCTTTCATTGGTTCGGCATCGCCGGCATCGCATACGCCGTAATTTTGATGCTTTTTCTACATGAAAAGAAGGATAGAATACAAATTGAACAAATAAATTCACCTTCCGGTAAAGAAAAAAGCAATTTATTGAAGGGATTATCATTACTTTTCAGTAATATTGCATTCTGGGTGATTCTGCTATATTTCGCAGCCCCCAGTTTACCGGGATGGGCAACCAAAAACTGGTTACCTACCTTGTTCGCCGAGAACCTGAATATACCGATGTCACAAGCCGGCCCCATGTCGACTATCACCATCGCGCTATCCTCGTTCATTGGCGTAATTATTGGTGGAACCTTATCCGATAAGTGGGTGCAAAGAAATATAAAAGGACGTGTGTACACGGGTGCCATCGGCTTGGGACTTACTATTCCATCCCTGCTTTTACTAGGGTTCGGACACAGTTTCGTAGCTGTTGTGGGAGCTGGATTATTATTCGGAATCGGTTATGGTATCTTCGATGCCAACAATATGCCGATTCTATGCCAGTTCGTATCATCCAAACACCGTGCTACCGCCTATGGTATCATGAATATGACAGGCGTGTTTGCGGGAGCAGCCATTACCGAAGTCTTGGGAAAGTGGACAGACGGAGGTAAGTTGGGACTGGGATTTGCCATGTTGGCTATTATTGTGCTTATCGCACTGGTAGTACAATTGACATTCCTCCGTCCCAAAACGGATAATATGGAATAACCCGTATAGTTAACTTAACACTTAAAACTTAAAAAAGAAAGAACCATGAGAGTAATTATTGAATCTGATTACCAAGCGCTGTCACAATGGGCGGCAAACTATGTAGCTAGTAAAATCAATGCGGCAAATCCGACTCCTGAAAAACCTTTTGTTTTAGGTTGTCCCACAGGATCTTCACCGCTAGGCATGTACAAAGCGCTGATAGAACTGAACAAGCAGGGAAAAGTATCTTTCCAGAATGTCGTTACTTTCAATATGGACGAATATGTAGGCTTGCCTGAAGATCATCCAGAAAGCTACCATACATTTATGTGGAAAAACTTTTTTAACCATATTGATATAAAGAAAGAAAATGTACATATCCTGAATGGAAATGCCGAAGACCTGGAAGCAGAATGCGCCAACTACGAAAAACAAATAGCCGAAATCGGAGGCATCGACCTGTTTATGGGAGGTATCGGTCCCGACGGACATATCGCATTCAACGAGCCGGGCTCATCTTTGTCTTCACGCACACGTATCAAAACACTGACTACAGACACAATCATTGCAAACTCACGTTTCTTTGACAATGACGTGAACAAAGTACCTAAAACTGCGTTAACAGTAGGTGTAGGGACTGTCCTTTCAGCCAAAGAAGTTCTGATTATCTGCAACGGGCACAACAAAGCACGTGCTTTGCAACATGCCGTTGAAGGTGGTATTACACAAATGTGGACTATCAGCGCATTACAAATGCACCAGCATGGCATCATTGTTTGTGACGAAGCCGCTACAGACGAACTGAAAGTCGGTACCTACAAATATTTCAAAGACATCGAAAAAGCTAATTTGTAATTTATGAGAACAAACTTAAGTTCGCAGATTTCTCTGAACAGAGTATCTCCGAAATATTATAAACCCGAAAATGCGGTGGAACGTTCTGTCTTGACCCGCTGCGAAAAAGTGCCTACCGACATCTATGAAACGATGGAGGAAGGCGTGCAGCACATTGCCAACGAAATTACGGCAAAAATTCAGGAACGTCAGCGCGAAGGAAAGTTCTGCGTGATTGGGGCTGGAACCGGTGCTTCATTACGGCCGCTTTATGCCGAACTGGTCCGTAAACATAAAGATGAAGGACTAAGTTTCCGTAACGTAGTAATTTTCAATTTATATGAATATTACCCCTTGGTTTCCGAAGGGGCTGGAAGCAGTTTCTCACAGCTGAACGACTTATTCCTAAGCCAAATCGACATCGATAAACAAAATGTATTCACCATCGACGGAACGATTCCGCAGGAAGCTGTCATCGAATACTGCCGCCTGTACGAACAACGTATCCAGACTTTTGGCGGTATAGACATCGTATTAATGGGCATTGGTCGTGAAGGCAATATTGCCATGAACGAGCCGGGATCAAGCTTGAGCTCCCCTACCCGACTGATTTTGATTGACTCAACCTCGCGTGCTGAAGCTGCACACAACTTGGGAGTGGACAATCTCCCTCCCTGTTCCATCACGATGGGTGTGGCAACTATTATGGCTGCCCGCAAAATCTATTTGCTGGCATGGGGAGATGACAAAGCCGATATCATCAAGAAAGCGGTGGAAGACAAAGTGAGCGACACTCTGCCTGCTTCTTATCTGCAAATGCATAACAATGCAAATGTCTGCATAGATCTGGCAGCGGCTTCTCACCTTACCCGTATCCAACGTCCGTGGCTGGTAACCAATTGCGAATGGAACGACAAATTGATTCGCAGCGCTATTGTATGGTTGTGTATGCGTGTCAAAAAACCGATTCTGAAACTGACCAACAAAGATTACAATGAAAACGGACTGAGCGAACTGCTGGCACTCTACGGTTCTGCTTACAACGTAAATATCAAAATATTCAATGACTTGCAGCACACCATCACCGGATGGCCCGGCGGCAAGCCCAATGCAGATGACACCTATCGCCCCGAACGGGCAAAACCATTCCCGAAACGCGTGGTAGTCTTCTCTCCGCACCCGGATGATGACGTAATCTCAATGGGTGGAACTTTACGGCGTTTGGTTCAGCAAGGTCACGAAGTACACGTAGCATACGAAACTTCCGGAAACATTGCCGTAGGCGATGAAGAAGTAGTACGTTTCATGCACTTCATCAACGGTTTCAACCAACTTTTTGATGAAAACTCCAACGAAACCATCAAAAACAAATACGCTGAAATCAAGAAATTCCTTGCCGCTAAGAAAGAAGGCGATATGGACAGCCGCGATATCCTGACCATTAAAGGACTGATCCGTCGTGGCGAAGCCCGTACTGCAAGTACTTACAATCAAATTCCATTGAACCGTGTCCACTTCCTCGACTTGCCGTTCTATGAAACAGGAAAAATCGAGAAGAACCCTATCAGTGAAGCCGATGTGGAAATCGTTTTACAGTTACTACGTGACGTAAAACCCCACCAAATTTATGTGGCCGGTGACCTTGCCGACCCGCACGGAACCCATCGTGTCTGCACAGACGCAGTGCTTGCCGCTATCGACATCGAAAAAGAAGCCGGTGCCGAATGGTTGAAAGATTGCCGCATCTGGATGTATCGTGGCGCATGGGCGGAATGGGAAATTGAAAACATTGAAATGGCCGTACCGTTCAGTCCGGAAGAATTGCGTGCTAAACGTAACTCCATCTTAAAGCATCAGTCTCAGATGGAAAGCGCACCGTTCCTGGGCAACGACGAACGTCTGTTCTGGCAAAGAAGTGAAGACCGCAACCGGGGTACCGCTGCTTTGTATGACCAACTTGGTTTGGCATGTTATGAAGCAATGGAGGCCTTCGTAGAATACGTACCCCTATAATTTAAGAAACAACCTAACCTAATTTTATACTAACCTTTAACCAAAAAACCGAAAATCCCCGACGGATGTGATATCCCTCGGGGATTATTTTTAGATTTCCATTTATTGCAAATGATATCCCATAGTCATCCTCACCACAGCTACCTGCTTCGAGCAACACACCCCAAACTACATCTCATAATTCATTAATCCCATAGCCAAACAAAGCAAAATCCCCCAGACAAGGATCTTCGGGAAAAACCTCAGCCAAAGCCGCAGTAATAGTTCTTGCGTTATTCAGCGTATAAGATTTACTTCGGGTCAGCCCCAATCTGAAAGCCATCTCACTGACATGTGTATCCAAAGGGATAATCAACTCACATGGAGAGAAATTCCTCCAGATTCCAAAATCCACTTCCGAATCGCGACGGATCATCCAGCGCAGAAACATATTCAATTTCTTTTGCGGCGCCTTATCCGACACTCCAAACAAACGACAAAGACGTTGCATCGGAGTTCCATCCGTTTCGCAAAAAAGAGCATTCTCCATACTCTCATACCTATCATATATAGTATACAGCCAATGAAACAATTGTGCCATTCTATTTTTTGAAACCGTCCGATAGAACGACTCCTCACCACAGAAATCAGTTTTCCAGTTCCCGGACAACACATACTGCAAAGGCTGCCGGTCCATTATGGAATCCAGCCGTTCTGCCGCCTTCAGTATTTGAGGGCGGGCTCCGAAACTAAGAAAAGCAGTCAGAAAAGCACTGATTTCAATATCCGCTTTGAAATGATAGCGATGCGGGAACTGTACCGGATCAGAAGAAATAAAATCAGAGTTATGATACCGGTCAGCATATTTCCGCAAAAAATCAGCCACCGCCATCCGGCTCTCATGAGTTTGCCGTTCTGTAATATAAGACATGAATCGCTCTTGTTCGTTCTTTCGGGTCATAAATAAAACGTTTATGATTTGTACACAAAGGTATATTAAAATAAAATAGATTGCATTTTCAGAAATCAAATTCCATCCTTAATCCTCAACTTGCCTTTTCTATATTCTTTAGGTGAAATCCCCACATATTGCTTAAAATACTTTCCAAAGAAAGACTGCGTAGGGAAATTCAATTGGTCTGCAATCTCCTTGATACTCAGATCCGATCCTTCAAGCAACTGTTTCGCCTCGGTAATCACCATTTGCACAATCCATTGCAAAGCACTATTTCCCGACTTCTCTTTAATGATGGTGGAAAAATAACGTGGAGTAATATGCTGCATCCTCGCATAATAAGCAACATCACGCTCCTTTCTATACAAACGGAAAAGAGCCAGCATGAAATTCTGAAAAATCACATCCTTCTTGTTCTGCGGCAAGGGCTGCATGGGTTGGTTGGCAAAATACATATTCAATATCTCATAGCAGAAAGTCTGCCCCATCGACTTGATCAGTTCCAAAGTCAGGCGTTGTTGCTGCAAATTCACCTCTTGCACATCCTCCGCCTCTATCCTCTCCCGCAAATTATCCAACAGATACTCCAAATGAGCACGTTGCTTATCCGAAAGTGATATACAAGGATGCTTCCGCATAAAAAGCTGGTTTTCCACATTGATCACCCTATTGACGATAGGAATGATATAATCTAAATCCACTTCAACCATAACCCCTTCCGCATCCTCACTCTTATGAAGCAGATGCACCAAGGTAGAAGCCATGTAAATATACACATCACCGGGATTTATCTGAAAATGCTTATCTTCCAGTGAAACCTCCACATTTCCTTTCCGGCAAAAGAAAAGGCCACATTTATTAAATGTCGAAATAATCTGTCCGTCTTTAAAGGCATACAGTTCACTATCCGAAAGAAATCTAAAGAGAAAAGGCATCTGTTGTCTGTCCATCAATCTATACATTCTTTAATTTACTGCAAAATAAATACAAATCGTAAACTTTCCAGCTACATAACAACCCAAAAATATACAAATCGGACAATTTATCATTCATATCAACCTTTTCTATCCTCTTGCTTCGGAATAACTTTGTATCAGAAAACTAATTGCACGAAAATCATAGTAGTATGAAACGAATTTATCTTATTCTAACAGGTATTTCCTTGATCTTACTAAGTTCCTGCGCACAACGTGCCCAGGAAGCCAAAGGTCATCAGACAGTAAAAATAGACACAGTTGTTTCTGCCGACAAACAAACGTTCCTGCAATTTCCGGGAAAGGTAAAAGCCGCACAAGATATCAGCCTTGCCTTCCGGGTAAGCGGAACCATCAGCAAAATACATGTAAAAGACGGCGCCCGTGTACAAGAGGGACAATTACTGGCCGAACTGGACCCCACCGACTATCAAGTACAACTGGATGCTACTGAAGCAGAATACCAGCAAATAAAAGCGGAAGCAGAAAGGGTCATGGCTCTTTACAAAGACAACGGAACCACCCCCAACGCCAATGACAAAGCCGTATACGGGCTCAAGCAAATCACCGCCAAGTACAAACACCATAAAGATCAGTTGGCTTACACCCGGCTCTATGCTCCTTTCAACGGGTATGTCCAGAAACGCCTGTTCGAAGCTCACGAAACCATCGGAGCCGGAATGCCCGTCATTGCCATGATCAGCGGCGGAACCCCCGAAGTGGAAATAAATCTGCCTGCGGCCGAATATATCCGCCGGGAGCAGTTCGACAATTATCACTGCACATTTGATATCTATCCGGGCGAAACCTACCCGCTGAAACTAATCAGTGTCACCCCGAAAGCCAACGCAAACCAACTATACACCATGCGCCTGCAAGTAGTACCCGGCACACGGGCTATCCCTTCTCCCGGCATGAACACCATGGTAACCATCCTTTGCCGTACAGAGCAGGAGAATACTCTTTCTGTCCCTACCGGCGCCATCCTGCAAAAAGAAGGCAAAGCGTATGTGTTCGTCTTTCATCCATCCAGCAATACCGTACACAGACAGGAAGTATCCATACTGCGCTTGTTGAACAACGGACACAGTCTCATCACTTCCAGACAACTGCAACCGGGAGAGCAGATTGTATCCTCGGGCGTACACCACATTGAGGATGGAGAAATTGTAAAACCTTTGTCACCGGTCACTAACACAAATATAGGAGGATTATTATAATGGACATCAGTAAATGGGCATTCCGGAACAGGAATCTGATTTATTTCCTGATAGCGGTTCTGCTGCTCGGCGGAGCCTACTCCTGCTATCAGATGAGCAAATTGGAAGACCCCGAAATAAAAGTGAAGCTTGCCATGGTGGTCACCACCTATCCGGGTGCTTCCGCGCACCAGGTAGAACTGGAAGTAACGGATGTGCTTGAAAAGAACATCCGCACCATGGGCAACATTGACAATATAGAAAGTTATTCATACAACGACCTGTCCCTGATACAGATAGAACTGCTGAGCACCGTGCCGGACGATGACGTGGAACAATGCTGGGACATGCTGCGCCGCAAAGTAAGCGACGCCCGCGCCCTGTTGCCCGAAGGAGCCACCACCCCGATAGTCAAAGATGACTTCGGAAATGTATATGGCATGTTCTATGCCCTGACAGGTGACGGACTGTCCGACCGTGAACTGTCCGACTATGCCGAACTGGTAAAACGGGAAGTGAACGAACTGGAAGGGGTAGACCGTGTGGAACTCTACGGCAAACGTTCCGAATGCATCAATATCTCCCTGTTGCAAGACCGTATGGCAAACCTCGGTGTTAAACCTGCAGAAGTACTGGCAACCTTGAACGGCCAGAACAAAACCACCTATACAGGATATTATGAAAATGGTGAAAACCGTATCCGCGTCACAGTAAACGACAAATTCAAAACCGTAGAAGATATCGGAAAAATGCTGATTCAAGGACACGATGACGACCAGCTTCGCCTGAGTGACATCGCCCGTATAGAGAAAGCCTACGAGGACCCCACACGCAATGAAATGTTCTATGACCATGAACGCGCTCTCGGTATACTCATCGCTGCCTCCAGTGGTTCGGACATTATAAAAGTAGGCCATGCCGTAGAAAGCAAGTTGGAAGAACTCAAAGCCGAACGTCTGCCCGCAGGAGTGGAATGCCACAAAATCTTCTATCAGCCCGAACGGGTAGGCAGCTCTTTGGGAACCTTTGTCATCAACCTGATAGAATCCGTCATCATCGTAGTACTGATACTGATGATAGCAATGGGGTTCAAGAGCGGCCTTATCATAGGTATCAGCCTGGTCATCACCGTATTCGGTTCTTTTCTGTTCCTTTATTCGGCAGGCGGAACCATGCAGCGCGTATCATTGGCTGCTTTTGTACTGGCAATGGGCATGTTGGTAGACAACGCCATCGTCATCATAGACGGCATACTGGTAGACTTGAAGGCCGGCAAAAACCGGATGGAAGCCATGACCGCCATCGGAAGACAGACAGCCATGCCTCTTCTGGGCGCGACACTGATAGCCATCATCGCCTTTCTACCCATCTACATGTCCCCCGACACCGCAGGCGTCTACACGCGCGACCTTTTCATCGTACTTGCCGTTTCCCTGTTGCTGAGCTGGATATTGGCACTGATCCATGTACCACTGATGGCCGACCGCCGGCTGCATCCTGCCATAGATACTGACAGTACCGGAAAGCGAGTATACAAAGGTAAAATCTATGCCACCCTCCGTTCGGCACTGCGGTTCGGTCTGGCCCACCGGTGGAGTTTTGTATTTGCCATGACCGGTCTGTTGCTGCTTTCCGTTTTCGGCTACCAATATATGCGTCAGGGCTTTTTCCCCGACATGGTTTACGACCAGCTTTATATGGAATACAAACTTCCGGAAGGGAATAACTATACACGTGTGGTTCGAGATTTGGAAGAAATAGAAACCTATCTGAAAGGACGGGAGGAAATAACCCACGTCACCACCTCCATAGGCGGTACGCCCGGACGCTATAATCTGGTACGGAGCATTGCCAACCCCTCACTTTCGTACGGCGAACTGATTATCGACTTCACCTCACCGGAAACCTTGGTAGAACATATAGACGAAATCCAAGCTTACCTCTCCCAAGCCTATCCGGACGCATACATCAAATTGAAAAGATATAATCTGATGTTCAAGAAATATCCCATAGAGGCGCAATTTCTGGGTCCCGATCCTGCCATCCTGCACCAACTGGCCGACAGCGCCCGCGCCATCATGGAAAGGACTCCGGAAGTCTGCCTCATCACCACCGACTGGGAACCTCAAGTACCCGTACTGACCATCGAATACGACCAGCCGTCCGCCCGTGCCCTCGGCCTGAGCCGTAATGATGTCAGCCTTTCCCTGCTCACAGCCACCGGAGGCATTCCTATCGGCTCTTTCTACGAAGGTATCCACAAAAACAACATCTACCTGAAATGCCTCGACGAGAAAGGAGAACCGATAGAGGACCTGGGCAACGCACAAGTCTTCTCGTCTCTGCCTTCCCTGAACGGACTGTTGAACGAGGAAACCATGGTGAAGCTGAAAGCCGGCACACTTTCGAAAGAAGATTTGGTGGAAAGCATCATGGGAAGCACACCGCTGAAACAAATCAGCAAAGAGGTTGATATCCGGTGGGAAGATCCGGTAGTTCCCCGTTACAACGGGCAGAGAAGCCAGCGGGCACAATGTTCGCCCGCACCCGGCATTGAAACGGAAAAAGCACGTCTTGCCATCGCGGAACAGATAGAAAACATACCATTACCCGAAGGTTATTCACTGGTATGGCAAGGAGAAAAAATAGCCAGCGACCAGTCCATGAAGTACCTGTTCCAAAATTTCCCGTTAGCCATCATTCTGATGATTGCCATCCTCATCATGCTGTTCAAAGATTATCGCAAACCCATCATCATCTTCTGCTGTATTCCGATGATATTTGTAGGGGTGGTAGCGGTCATGCTGCTCACAGGAAAAGTCTTCAATTTCGTGGCTATTGTAGGCACATTGGGATTGATCGGCATGCTGATTAAAAACGGTATTGTGCTGATGGATGAAATCACCCTTCAGATCAATGAAGGAGTAGAACCGATCACCGCACTGATAGACAGTTCCCAAAGCCGTCTCCGCCCGGTCATGATGGCCTCGCTGACAACGATTCTGGGTATGATTCCCTTGCTGTCCGATGCCATGTTCGGTTCCTTGGCGGCAGCTATCATGGGCGGATTGCTGTGCAGCACACTGATCACGCTGCTCTTTATCCCTATATTATATGCCTTGTTCTTCAAGATAAAAAACAATTGATTCATTTCACTGACATACAAAACCGAGAATAAATGAAAAAGACAATGATACTCCCCCTCTGCTGTCTGCTGTGGCATCTTGCCACCCCCGCATGGGCACAGGAAACACTGAGTCTGAAAGAGTGCCGCGAAATGGCATTAAAATACAACAAGGAAATGGCGGCTTCCGTGAAACAGACGGAAAGTGCCCGTTATACAGCCAAGAGTTACAAAGGGAACTTCTTCCCCAACTTCACCGTCAGCGGAACAGGACTTTACAGTAATGCCGACGGTAGTTACGGCATAGCCGGAGGCAACCTGCCCGTCTTTCTGCCCGATGGAACAGGACAGTTCAATCCGGGACAACCCGCAGGCTTTGCCTACTTCCCCGGCATTAACCTGGACTATAAAATAGGATGGGTCTATATGGGCGGTGTGCAAATGGAACAGCCCCTCTACATGGGCGGTAAAATCCGTGCCGCCTACAAAATGTCCTTGCTGGGCAAAGAAATGGCACAAATGAATGAAAATCTGACCGCAACAGAAGTCATTCAGAAAACAGATCAGGCATACGCTCTGGTAGTAAAAGCAAAGGAGATGAAAACAGTAGCCGATGCATACCACGCTGTATTGACGGAATTAAAAAATAACGTAGAGAGTGCTTACAAACATGGACTTAAACCTCAGAATGATGTATTGAAAGTACAAGTAAAGCTGAATGAAAGCGAACTAGGTATCCGAAAAGCCGAGAATGCTCTCCGCCTGGCTACCATGAACCTCTGCCACCTGATAGGGAAACCACTGACCACACAAGTTCATGTTTCCGGAGATTTCCCGGAGATAGAGAAAGACCTGGAAGTACAGGTACTGGATATCACCCGCCGTCCGGAATACGGAATACTGGACAAACAAGTGGCGATAGCCCGCCAGCAGGTGAAACTGAACCGCAGTGAACTGCTTCCCAAAGTAGGGATCAAAGGCTCATACGACTATGTGCATGGTTTGGAACTGAACAACAAGAATTTCCTGGACGATGCCAGTTTCTCTGTCCTGCTGAATGTAAGCATCCCCTTGTTCCATTTCGGAGAACGCAGCAACAAAGTACGTGCAGCCAAAGCCAAACTGGAACAGACCCGCCTTCAACAGCAAAACCTGAACGAGCAAATGTTACTGGAACTGACCCAAGCCGCCAACAATCTGGACGAAGCAAAGCTGGAAAGCGAACTTGCCGACCGTTCCCTGCAACAGGCGGAAGAGAACAGGCGTGTCAGCAAAAGCCAGTACGAAGTAGGTCTGGAAACACTCTCCGACCATTTGGAAGCCCAAGCGTTATGGCAACAGGCTTACGAAACGAAAGTTGACGCCCGTTTCCAACTTTATCTGAACTACGTGGCCTATCTGAAAGCAGCAGGGACCTTGCATGACAAGCTGTAAGTCTCTTGTTCCGGATTCAGATTGAGTACAAATACAAGCAATCCCTCCTTCTCCGGAGTTTTATAAATGTGCTGCCACTGCTACCACCTACTCTACTGAAACCACCATGAACAAGGTGTTTCAACGGGTGGTGGCAGCACATTTTTTTATGGGTAAAAAGTGCTGCCACCACCACTTTCCCTCTCTTTTTATTCCCAAACGGATAAAAAAGGGGCTATACTTCGGCTATACCTTCCTGCTTGCGCAGCACATACACCGCATGAGAATGCTTTCCTTCTTTGTCTAATCTCTTCTCCTCATACCAAGCCTTCAGTTCGTAGGCCGCCGTAGTGCGCGCCACCCCCAACCATTCCGAATAGGCCAGACGTGTAATGGAACCGTGTTCTTTCAGATAAGCCTCCAGCAACGTCCAACGCTCCTCCTTGCTACGCTTTTTCACCGTAGGCAAGAAGCCGAACTCGGCACGGAGGATGTCTGTTTCCTGCCGCACCCGCTTCACCAGTTCCGGCACCGGACGGAAGTTCACCTTCTTTATCCTCACGGATGCCGCACGTATCTCCTTCCGGTCTGTCACCTCACGCGAGGACAAGGCAAGAGAAAACGTACCCAGGCCGTCCAACCGCACATTTTTTCCTTGCCGCAAATGGGATACAACCATATCGGCCACCTCCTGTAGCACTCCCACCACACAGCCCGCCGAATATGCGCTATGCTTGGACAACTCCTTCACTATGTGATCGGTAGTAATCGTTTCCTTCACCACTACCGCCGGATAAAGCACCGGCTTGCCGTCCTTTTCCTTGAAAGGGTTGGCCTTGAAATCATATTTTATATCCATCATTAAAAGATTTGATCTGTATCCGCAAGCCCTTTCTGCTCTATGGTTAAGGGTTTTCTTCCTTTTGTATTCTATCTCCATAAGCTTTGGACTTGACTCCAAAGGCTATGGAGTTATCTCCAAAGGTTATGGAGTCAACTCCGCAACCTATGGAGATAGAACACATCTGGACAAAGATACTTAATCTTTAGGGGAAAAAGGCTTAATATAAAGGAAAAGATGGATTAAGGAGAAAAATAATCAGGTAGTCGACCCTTTCTTAAAAAACTAAATGAATAAACAAAAGGATACGCGATATACAGGGAGATACCCTGATAAAAAGATTGGGTATCTGCGGAGAACAACGGTTTCATTGTATTCTGCGGACAGACAGAACGGTTTATAACCAAACATCAAAGGAAATATATTTGATGCAAAAGAAAGAATATCATTTTTTTATCCTATTTTTGTGTTGGCAACAAACTAATACCATAATACACAGACTGATGAAAACCACTATTTTACTTGGCTTATTATTGACCCTTACTGTTTCATGCAAACACCATTCCAACCCCGTAACTACCGAAGAAAACTTCCACACCCAAGAAGCCAACCGTCTGGTAGCAGAAGCGAGGAACCTATGGTTGCCTCCTTTAGACAGCACTTTCTTCTTTAATGACAGTGAACATATATCTATAAACGACAAGGAAATATGGGCCAAACTTGACAGCGCATTAGCCATTGACCCTACCAATATAAAAGTATATGTGGGAAGAATCAGTTATTTATCAGCCTGCAAAAAGTACCATGAGATTCTGTCTGTACTCCGGCAAGCTGAAAAACAATCCACCCTCAATGCCGACTTATGGTCAATGAAAGCGATGTTTGAAGATTATTTCGGAGACAGCCTTACCGCCCAAAAAAATTATCGGTCTGCCGATTCCGCCTATGCCATCCTCATAAAAGAATATGCTACAGACAGCCTCAGGTATGCCGGTTCCCGCATCAACCGCGCACTGAACATGGCATTGATGACTGATAATATTGCGATTCTTGAAGAAGAGGTGGAACTCACTAAAAAGATATTTCCTAAGACATGGAAAGGACTGGACAGTAGTTTTTACGGGAAAAATAAAAAAGACTTTTTCGACAAATGCTTTAACGTCCGCAAAAAGTAATCCAGCCTGCTACATCAAGAAAATTACAAATCATTGCATTTGAAAGAACAGACCTGTAATACCTACTTTCAATACAAAGACTTTTATAGCACAAAGGTGTAACTTTCTCTTCTTTTCACCGACTAACCTAATAAAAACACCTTTGAAAGCTGATGAGTATAGAACAGGAATTTGCCGACAAGCTAGTGCAATACAAGCACATCATTTACAAGGTATGCTTCATGTATGCAGACAACAAGGACGATGTGAACGACCTTTTTCAAGAGTCTGTATTCAATATATGGAAGTCATACAAAAACTTCCGGGGGGAAAGTTCGTTTGTCACATGGGTTTACCGCATATCCCTGAACACGTGTATCTCGGACTTCCGAAAGAAAAAGAAGTATGACTATGTACCTTTGGAACAGCAGGTAGATATTCTGGAAGATTGTGAACACAACGAACTGCTGAAAGAAATGTATTCACTCATCAAACGACTGAACAAGGTGGACCGTATGTTTATCCTGCTCTGGCTGGACGAGAAATCATACGATGAGATAGCCGAAATCACCGGAACGAACCGCAATAATGTCGCGATAAAACTGCACCGTATAAAAGAGAAATTAAAAAATATGTCGAACTTGTAATCATACAATTATATGGAACTTGAAGAATTGCAAAAAGCATGGAAAGAGTTGAATGAACGGGTCAGCCAGAATGAACTGGTTCATCAGCAACAGATTATAGAGATGTTGTCACGGCAAAAAGAAAGTTGCCTGCAAAGAATGCTGAGGATGGACAAAATAGCTTCTATATTTATGTTAGGAGTAACGATTCTAATGTTCGTTGATTTTATTCATTTGAACGGTAAATTAGTGTTTTGGCCGGCAATATTCGGACTTCTGCTATATGCTCTTACAGTCAACTTTGCAGGAGTTATTTTATTGACTAAAATAAAAAAAGAAACAAACCTTGAAATGCAAATAAAGAATATACTCCGATATAAAATGCTTATCAATTGGAGTTATATCATCGGATATTTGCTGGTAACTCCTTTTATATGCATATTCCTTTACACCTACCGCCACCTGTGGTGGCTCATGATAACAATGTTTGGTTTAATCTTAGCAGGTGTACTGACAGACTACTTCCTCTTCCATCATGTATCGGACAGAATTAAAGAATTGACACACGTCAATAAAGAGTTGATGGAACTGAAAAAGAAGCATAAAGAATAAATTTTCACTCTACAGTGAGGGTACTTAGCCGGATATTTTATTCCTTTGTACCCTCAATCAGAATAAAAAGCACTTTATGTTTCAACTGTATCTGCTGCTTCGTCTGAAAAATTTTGGAAGAATAGTTATAGAATTGGGTATCTTCAGAATAGTCTTCCTTACCATCTTAACGGTGGCTGCCATCATGATATTGTTCTTGGCAGAAAACCGTTTCGCTATTCCTGTGGTATGCGTTCTCTTATTAGCCGGTTATCATAATGTCCGGAAAGACAAAGAGTTTTTACGCACTTTAACACCTCATCTTTCTGTGTTCCTGATAAAAGAATACACCTTGATCGCATTACCTTTTGCCGGAATAGAAATAATAAAAGGACAATTTACCGACGCTATCGGCTTATGGCTGTTCGCCGCCTTATTACCTTGCCTGAAAAAAATAAAACTGAAACACAAACCTGTCCGTCTTCCTTTTCTTTACAAAGGAAGTTATGAATATATACGAATATTCCGCCAATCTTTCTGGGTCTATATCCTACTCTTTCTTTTTGCAACCGCAGGAACCGTACACGGAAATATAAAAATAAACAAAGTATGTCTCATACTATGGGGATTGGTACAGGCATCAGGCTATCTGCAAACAATGGACAACAGATATCTTCTTCATTTCAAAAATTTCAAGACTTTATGCCTTTTCCAACTAAAAAGCATAGCATGGAATGTTTTCATCACCTCCATTCCTTTCAGCTTAACGCTTATAGCGTCTACCTATGACCAAGATGAAATCCTCTTTTTCTTATCTTATTATACTGCCACCTTAATTTATGCCATTGGTATCGGTATGTTGCGCCATATCATCCCATCCCCCCTATTGCTGTTTATTGTGCAATTAAGTATATTAATGCCTTTTTATTTAGGCTCTCTTTTTGTTCCAATTATTTTAATACCCGGCATAGCACTTACAGCATTGCTGACCTGCCATGCGCACAAACGCTTAAAAAGATTATTATGATAGAAGTGAATGATTTACATAAAAGTTTCGGTAAGGTCAAAGTATTAAACGGCATTCATTTGGAGTATCACCCTGGAAAAATATATGGCTTGGTGGGCGAGAATGGAGCCGGAAAGACTACTTTATTCAATTGTATAATGGGAATCTATGATTATACCGGAAGCATAACCAAAAGCAAAACTTTAAAAACAGGTTATCTGTCTGCATCCAACTTCTTTTATTCCCAAATCACGGGTCTTGAACACTTGGAATTCTGTATGAAGGCCAAAGGTCTGCCGGTCAATACACCCACCATTCAACATTTAAATGAAATTTTCCAACTGCCCCTTGACAGGTATGCTGCCGAATATTCTACCGGAATGAAAAAGAAACTGGGATTTATGGCATTATTGTTGCAAGACAATGACGTATTTATTCTTGACGAGCCGTTCAATGGGGTGGACTTGAAGGGATGTATCCTGATGAAAAGACTCATCCGGCAACTGAAAGCAAAAGAAAAGACGGTGATAATTTCCTCACATCTCATTGCCTCGCTAAGGGAAATATGTGATATTATCCACTATCTGAACGAAGGGGGTATTTACAAAGAATACCATGAAGAAACAACAGAAGAGATAGAAGAGGATATATTATGCAATACTAAAAGCTGATTCATCTATCATGATGAAACAAATATAACAGTGGTTTTACCACTGAACTACCATGAAAAAATAGAATGAAAACCTAAAGAAATATTTGTTCATAATGCATTGTTTTTATAATTAAAGAAAATCTCCTTTCACCATAACAAATTGTAAATCAATAGAATTATAATCCGTTTGGTGTGAAAGGAGATTTTATAAAGTCCTGTTTCCGTTCTTATTCAGCCGGTTCTTACAAAGTACAAGTTCCTTCGACCAGCTTGCCCATTGCCCATACGGCACGGATATTCAAGTCCTGGTCAAGAATCAAGATATCGGCATCTTTGCCTTTCTGAAGTGAGCCTTTGCGGTCATATACTCCCATAATCTTGGACGGAGTTTCCGAAGCCATACGGACAGCATCTTCCAATGGGATTTCTGCCTTTTGCACCAAGGTACGGATCAAACGGTCCATGGTAGCCACACTGCCTGCCAAAGCAGAACGGTCGGCCAATTTGCACACACCATCCTCGATAATGACACGAGGATCGAAAGCTACATTGCTTTCACTGGCGGCACATGCCAAAGCATCGGTAATAACACAAGCACGTTCCACTCCCTTAATCTTATATATCAGGCGCAAGATAGTAGGAGGAACATGAATACCATCGGCTACCACTTCCACTGTCATATCGTCTATCAGATAGATACTTTCTACTGTACCTTCATATTTATACTCACGACGCTTATGGAAGCCCGGCATCGCATTATAGAAATGTGTAGCATGAGAATAACCGGACTCCCAGGCTGCACGGATATCTTCATATTCGGCCTGTGTATGTGCCACAGAAGCCAAGATGCCTTTTCCTGTGATATACTTACCAAACTGCATAGCACCCGGCAATTCGGGTGCAGCATCCCAACGCTTGATACAGCCCCACTTTTCTACAATAGGAATATATTCCTTCGGATCCGGGTCTTTTATGTTTTCAGGCATCTGACCGCCTGCCATCTTCATATTAAGGTAATGCCCTTCAAGATGAAGACCAAGTACCGGACTGTCCGGTTCCGCCATCAACCTGGTACAAGTTTCGGCAGCTGCCTCAATCATCGGTACGGTAGAAGAAGACAACGTTGGAAAAATACTGGTAGTACCATGTTTCATGTGAGCATTAATGGCTGTACGGAAAGCCTCTTCCGTACCTTCCATAAAATCACCGCCACCACCACCATGACAATGGATTTCCACACCACCGGGAACAACATACATACCTTTAGCGTCAATCAGCTCGGCTCCGATAACAGCTAAATCACAATTGGTAACTTCTAAAATCTTATTGTCGCGCATAAGGACAGATCCGTCCTTCAACCAGCCCTGTGGGGTAAGAATCTTTGCGTTAATGATTTGGGTCAACATGATACTATGATAAGTTAGATTTTTTAATTGGCATATTAAATTTGCCAACAAAAATAGCAACTTTTTCACTTTCTAAAACAGATTTCCCCAATTATTTTCCAACTTTTTTAATAAATAAGCCCCGCTTAATAAAATCAAGCGGGGCACAGATAGTGGAAATTGAAACAAATCTTTTTACTTACTCATTAAAACTAGCCTACCTGATTTAAGTCCTTTACCTGTTGCGGTCAATATGATTTCTCCCGGTTTATCAGTACTTTGCACAACAGCAGTCATCATTCCGTTAAACACTTTCATCTGCGGAACATGGAAAAGTTCCAATGAAGTGGGATCTCCGTTTGCACCGGCACGATAGGTTCCCGCACCTTTTACAGAATACTTGATGAGCTGCTGCGCATCGGGACAAAGATTACCCTCTTTATCCACCACTCTTACTGTGACAAATGACAAATCCTTGCCATCAGCCTTTATTTCATTGCGATCTGCAACCAGTTCTATATGGTCGGGCTTGCCTGCCGTATGGATTTCCTTTTCGGCCACAGCTTCCCCCTTCTCATTATAGGCAACCACTTTTACGGTTCCCGGCTCATACTTTGTATCCATCCACATCAAACGGTAGCGTTTCTGGCGTTTGAAATCTGCTATGGAAGCAGAATCCGCACTATTTTCAGCCGTTACAGTCAAATCTTTGGTACGCTTACCCTGACTCTTGCCATTGATAAACACTTCTGCCGACGGATAATTTGTATAAACAAAGATAGGAGTCACTTCTCCTTCACGTCCCGGCCATGTCCAATGAGGAAGGATATGCAGCGTTTCTTCATCTTTGTTCCAATGACTGCGGTACAGATAGTAACGGTCTTTGGGCAATCCGGCCAAGTCGATGATACCGAACAAAGAAGAATGGCTGGGCCAATCAGTATAATAAGGAGTCGGTTCGCCCAAATAATCGAAGCCCGTCCATACAAATTCTCCGATACCCCATGCGTTATCCTCATGCCAAATCCAGTCATCCTCCGGCAAATTGGACCAACCACAATGTTCCACATCGTAAGAAGAAGACTGATGATCGTCATATTTCTTCATAGCCTGACGGACAACAGGGAATTTATAGACGCCACGCGAACTTACTGTAGAAGCGGTTTCACTACCTAGAATAATCTGCTGAGGCAATTTCTTATAGTTTTCTGGATATTTATGAGGGCGGTAATTGAAACCGGCCACATCCATCACAGCAGCCATATTATTATTTACTACAGCATCAGGCGCATCCATACCTTGTGTTACAGGACGGGTAGGATCTTCACGATGACAGATATCCTGTAACATACGCGAAAGCTTTGGTCCGTTATTGCCATTCCACTGGTCGGGTACTTCGTTACCGATGCACCACATAACAATACTCGGATTGTTACGGTAATGACGGATCAGATTAGTCAGATCCTTCTCCACCCATTCATCAAATATTTTATGATAACCGTTGGCCATCTTTGCCGATTTCCACTCGTCGAAAGACTCCACCATCAGCATCATACCCATTTCATCACAAGCCTCCACCAATTCGGGTGCCGGCATATTATGAGAAGTACGGATGGCATTACAACCCATATCTTTCAGAATACGAATCTGACGACGTATAGCGGCATCATTTACAGCACCGCCTAACGGACCCAAGTCATGATGGTTACATACCCCTTTGAATTTGGTCAGCTTTCCATTCAGGAAAAAGCCCTTGCCGGGGACAATCTCCAAAGTACGGATACCAAAGCGGGTGGTATATTCGTCTTTCAAGGTATTCCCTTCATATACTTTGGATTCAGCTGTATAAAGAACCGGATTTTCAGGACTCCACAACTCAGGATTAGCCACTGCAAACTCCTGTTCAAACAAAGCATTATCAAAAACACTCAACTTGTTTTCTCCGGTAGCAACCACTTTGCCGTTTTTATCCTTGATCTGCGTCACAATACGGTAATTATCCTTATTAGCTCCTTCAGGGCTAACCAAAGAAGTTTTCAAAGACACTTTTGCATATTTGTCTGTCACCACAGGAGTGGTAACATACGTCCCCCAAGCAGGAATATGCGTATCTTCATTGATTACCAGATGAACATTGCGGTACAATCCGGCCCCCGGATACCAACGTGATGATTCAGGCTCGTTTTCCAAACGGACTGCCAGTTCGTTCCTCTCACCCGGTTTCAGATAAGGGGTCGCATCCACATAAAAAGAATTATAACCGTAGGGCCAATAACCGGCCTCCTGCCCGTTCACATAAACACGGGCATGGCTCATTGCTCCATCAAATATCAAAGTCGCTTTCTTGCCTTTCTCAAAACCAGGAGCATCAAAGTTCAGGCGATACCATCCGGTTCCTACAAACGGAAGACCTCCGGTACGTCCGGCATGTTCCATCGCCTCGGTCTGTCCATCTTGAGTAATAGCCATTTCCTGCTTGTCGTTATTGATACTGAACGGACCATAAATCGCCCAATCATGAGGAACGGTGACGTTCTGCCATTTACTGTCATTATAACCGGGATTGGCAAATTCCGCATTATCTTCACGCGTAAATTTCCACCCTTTTTCGAAAGTCTGCTCTGTACGTACCTGCGCTTGCAAAAAAGCAAAATAACAAACAGCTCCTAACGCAGCACACAAAAATCGTTTCGTATTCATAGTTATTTCTTATTAGGATTTTCTGTTACTATAAAAGTAATTTCACCTGCCTTGATCAAATCATCATGCGAAATCAAATATTTATTAACTTTCTTATTGCCCAGTCTGATTTCCTTTATATAATCCCCTTGTCCTTCTTTCTTGATAACCAATTCTTTCTTGCCCCAATATTTAGGATCAAGCTGAACGGTCACTTTATCAAAAGTAGGAGTGGTCAATGTATATTCGGGCACACCCGGACAATCCGGATAGAATCCCATCATACTGAATATAGCCCATGCAGACATCGTACCCGTATCATCATTGCCGGGAATTCCATCCGGCTTAGTTGTGAAATACTTAGCCAGCAATTCCTTCACCAATTTCTGTGTACGCCATTCTTCACCTTTGAAACGACTGAACAGGTAAGGATAGGCTATATCGGGTTCATTGGCCGGATCATAATTCCCTTCATCAAACACGCTTTGCAATTTATCAACAAATTTCTTGTCGCCCCCCATCAACTTTACCAAGCCATTGATATCATGAGGCACAAAGAAAGTGTAATTCCATGCATTACCTTCATGGAAACCGGGACTAGGTGCAAAATTAGCTCCTTCTTTCGGATCAAACGGTTCATAGAATTTGCCTTCTTTAGTTATCGGACGCAAGGTTCCGAAATCCTTGCTATAATAATTTTTATAGCCCATAGAACGTTTGCGGAACAATTTCGCATCTTCTTTCTTACCTAAAGCCTCCGCCAAGGTAGAAAGTGCATAGTCGGCAACATAGTATTCCAAAGCATGAGAAACCGAATTATCATACTGACTTTCCATCGGCACATACCCTTTGGACATATAATCGTCATTATCCGGACGCATCAGATTATCCTTGCCCGGAGTAGTGGCCGACTTATACATTCCCTTATAAGCTTCGTCAATGTCAAAGTCTTGCAATCCCTTCATCCAACTGTCTACCAGAACAGGAATAGAAGGGTCACCTTCCATCGTCAATGTTTCACGACCATACAATTCCCATTTCGGGAACCATCCGTGTTCCTTGTACATGCCCATCATGGTGTGAATCATATCCATCTGACGCTCCGGATATACCAAAGTCATCAACTGGTGATAGTTACGATAAGTATCCCACAATGAGAATACCGTGTAACGGTTACGGTTGGTGGTCAAAATCTTATCTCCCTCCATTTGTGGATATTGTCCGCTTACATCCTGCAAAATATTCGGATGAACCATCGTGTGATACATAGCGGTATAGAATACTCCTTTTTGCTCTTCCGTTCCACCTTCCACTTTGATACGGGAAAGATCATCGTTCCATTTCTTACGGGCTTCCGCACGCAGTTTGTCGAATGTTGTACCGAAAGGCTGTTCTTTTTCCAGATTCAAACGGGCATTCTCTATGCTGACAAAAGACACGCCCATACTGACTTCAATCACTTCTTCCGCCGTGGTATCGTAAGTAAACCACACTCCTATATCATCTCCGCTTATTTCTTTTGTATAAGCAGTATAGAGTTTGTATTTACCGGCCGTATCATCCCATTGCGCCTCCACACCCATCGGACGCATCATTTTCCAATAACCGCGTTTTGCCGGTACTTTGTTGATACGCATTACAAAATAGATAGGAAATACCGCCTGAGGATTATAACAGAAAGTTCCCAACAATTTGGTACCTTCAATCTCACGGTCGTTTACAAAACGAACGGTAGCACCACTCTCATTGGTCAATCCCTCTCCCAGATTCAACAAGATATTGCTTTGTCCGGCAGGAAAAGTAAAGCGTGCCATACTGGTACGTGGAGTGGCAGTCAGTTCACATTTCACATTGTATTTATCCAGTATATTGGTATAATAACCCGGATTTGCAGTTTCACCTTGATAGAAGCTTCCATAATTATGATAATCCACATCCAGTTTGCCGGTGGTAGGCATTAATAACAATGATCCCAATTCCGGACAGCCTACCCCGCTAAGATTAACGTGCGCAAAGCCGGTAAGATATTTATTATTGAATTCGTATGGAGTGGACCACCATTGCTTGTCTTTATCCTTATCCCCTTCGGGAACCCCCATCACATTGAAAGGAGTCACCGACATCATTCCATGAGGGGTTAATGCTCCGGGGTTTGTCGTACCGTAATTAGTAGTACCCACAAAAGGGTTTACATAATCTACCGGCTCTTTCTGTGCTGCCGCAGAAAAAACTGAGATACAAGCCAGAACAGCCGATAACAAAATTTGTTTCTTCATGCTATTTGTTGTTTATATAAGTTCTATTATTTCACTACAATTTCATCTGTAAACAAGAAACCTCCGAATTCGCCCGAAGATGCCTGATAACGTATGTAACGTGCTTTGGCATTTCCTTCCCAACCAAAGTTGATGAAAGTCACTTTGTCATCCTTCACTACTTTATGCTCCATGCGCTTCAGTTCCGTAAACTCCTTACCATCATTGGAAACGGAAATGATCACTTCTGAAGGCATAAAGACTTCAGGTCCACACACCTGCATAAAGTCTGCTCCAACAGAATGAATTTCTGTTTCTTTTTCCATATCAATGGTCACATCCATTCTTTTCTTGTCTATAAAACCTTGCCAACGCCTGTCACCATAAGTCCAGCCTCCGATCACACCATCTACCAAGGCACTGTCACCACCGGCCGAATAGCCGGGATAATAAGCGGCATCCGGTCCGTAAGCCACTTTCTTACCTACTGCCAAATGTTGTACGGGCTGATCCGCTCCCGGACGATTTCCTATCTCATTTTTCAAATCAAAAGGATGGTATCCTTCAGCTTTCAATGCCTCTACCTCTTTCAATGCACGAACATGAAAATCATCATAGTTCTTCACAGAAGGGGCACTCCAAGCAACTTCCGCCAAGGCAAGAATACGAGGATAAATCATCATTTCCGCATGTTCCGGAGTCGGAATATATTCTGTGAATAAATTAGCTTGTACTCCATACACCAACTGGACTTTATCCGCACTCAAAGTATCGGGTACAGGATTAAATGAATAAACTTTGGACAAAGGCAGATAGCCTCCTATTGCTTCCGGCTGGGAATCAGGAGCATCCTGATAAGAATCAAAATAGCAGAACTCACCCGGACTCATAATAGCCATGTGGCCGGAATCAACCGCTTTCATTCCCCCTTCCGTGCCACGCCATGACATGACAGTGGCATTAGGTGCCAAACCACCTTCCAATATTTCATCCCAACCCAATAATTTACGTCCGTGGGCATTCAAAAAGACCTCAATACGATGAATCAGATAACTCTGTAACTCGTTCACATCTTTCAAGCCTTCTTTTTTCATACGTGCCTGGCACAGTTTGCAAGTGGGCCATGAGGCTTTACCTGCCTCATCCCCTCCTATATGAATATATTCGGACGGGAAAAGTTCCATTACCTCTGTCAGCACATTTTCCAGAAACTCAAAAGTCTTTTCATTACCGACACAGAAATCGGCTTGTTTGTAAGGTTCGTGTGTACAAGACAACTCAGGATAAGCAGTCAGTACTTCTTCCGAATGCGCAGGCATCTCTATCTCAGGAATAACAGTAATAAAACGTTCCTGAGCGTATGCCACCAGTTCGCGGATATCATCTTGAGTATAATAACCTCCGTGAGCATCTTTACTGCCTTCTTCTTCATACCGTCGTCCGTTATTCCACCATTCTTTCCAGGTAGGAAACTCACGCCATGCCGCAAATTCTGTCAGACGGGGATATTTTTTTATTTCAAGACGCCAGCCCGCAGCGTCAGTAAGATGCAGATGCAGACGGTTCAATTTATAATATGCCAAAGCATCCATCTGCTTTTTTATAAATTCCTTATCGAAGAAATGACGGGAAACATCCATCATAAAGCCACGATAAGCAAAACGGGGTTCATCCGTAATGACTCCTGCCGGCAATCCTTTTTCATCAACCATTTGCAGCATAGTCTGAACTCCATAGAACAATCCTGCCCCGGAAGTTGCACGAATAAGTACCTGATCAGGAGTTACCGTCAGAACATATCCCTCGGAAGAGTTTACCTCCGGCAGTTCCGCCACTTGTTTCAAGACAACATTATGTCCCTCTTCTGCTATTACCGGTTTCAAATTCATGGAAGAAGCCACCAGATAATCTTCCAAAATCTTCTTGTCCCCCTCAGACGCATCTATATATAACCCTGTTTCCGAATTCAATGAAAACACTTCCTGCTGTAATTCCACCTTTAATGGTGCGGGAATAACAGAAAGTGTGCGTTGCTCTTCTTTCGTGCAACTTGCAAACAGCAAGCCCAATGCAACTTCCGCCAATATAATCAATCTTCTCATCTTCTCTTTTCTTTAATTCTATTAATTTCATTAGTACGAATGCCCGGTTTCAATTCTCCATTAATAATGTAATGAAATCCGTCCTGCGAAACTATTACAGCTCCGGCACGCGCACCTTGTTCATATTCGCCTAATGTAGTCCATTTATCCGTCTGCGGATGATAGAGCAGCAGGTTTCTATTAAACCGATACCACTCTACAGGATGTGACAAATATTCTTTTCCCGCATAAATACCTTGCAGAGCTTTTAAGAATATATCCTTATCAACTCCTCCGGCACACAATATCATACCCTCGCCAAAAGAGGTTCCCATTCCACCACCTAAAGAGATCTCATTACCTTCCGCATCATACGGGGTGGCAACCGATGACCATTCTTTCGTTTCCGGAGAATACATATATCCATCTACCGACAAAGAAGCCTGATGCCCTTCAACAGCCGGGGCAAATCCCCCCCACACATAAAGTTTTCCATCTTGTGCCACGCAAACAGGTTGTACTCTGGGTTCACCCGGAATATCTGTTTCTCTTTTCCATCCTCCAGACAAATCCGACAGATCAAGCATGTACATGGCCGAGGATGGAATGCCATTTACATTTCCACCGACAATATATAGTGAATGTCCTACTAATGCACCTGCCATATTATCCATAGTTACAGGCAAAGAGGGCAAAGTTTCTCTTTTCAAGGTGTCTTTTTGCAAAGATAAAAGAAAAACATCAGACAAGCTGTGTGTTGCCGTAGTCCCTCCAACACAAATTAACCCTTTTTCAGTAGAAATAGTGACTCCATAAGCTGCTGCCTGAGGCAGTTGGCCTATTTTCTTCCACTCAAAAGCCGTATCATTTGACAAAGGAGCGATATATATATCCCGATAATAAGCTTTTTTTCCTCCATCGGCTACCGGTATATCAGGGAAATTACAACCTCCGGCTATCAGCAAATTTCCTTCAATCACTCCCGCATATAATGCAGAAACTCCCTTAAGAAAACCGGTATTCTCTGTAGGGAACCCATGCATTTTCTCAAGAGATATTTCAGAAGCATCCGATTGACCGCTACAAGCAGCCATTGTCATCATGCCCAGTATCGCATAAACGCCATATATTATTTTTCTGATCATGTTTTCATGGTGAAGCAAATAATAAAAAGTGTGCCAAAAGCAAATCAGCCATCCCGCTTGCCCCAGAAACGGATTGCATCAACGCAAACACAACATTCCTTACGCATATGGACGGAGGCATTCCACCTCACGCCCAACGGTACTCTATCACACTTTTGGCACACAGTCATTATTTGAATATAACTATCAATTTAATGAAATTTCATCAACAAACAAGAAAGCCGGATTTCCTTTGCCACCGTGCCAAGCAGGAATGCTATGTTCCGCTAAAGCGGTCACTTTCACATAACGGGCAGTCACCGGATCGAAAGTCAACGTATGGTTGAACACTCCATTCTTGTCATCCTGCTTCATTGCCGGATATTTTTCTGAAGCAATTTCCTTAAAGTTCTTTCCGTCTTCGGATACAGCTACAGAAAAAGCACGGGCATCAAACACCCAGTCACCTTTTTCCACACAAGTAGAAATAGAAGCGCTACTGATTTCTGTCGGCTGCTGCATATCAATAACTGCTTCCATATCATTTTTATAGAAAGCAATCCAACGGCCCGTCTTATAGTTACCGTTACCTTTCAATCCGTCCACCAAAGTGGGAGCGCCTTTGAATTCATATTGCTTGTTTACCGGTTGCAACATAGTGACAGGTTTCATACTAGCCTTGTTAAAAGCAATTTCCTCTGTAACCACACGGCTATTTCCTGCAGGACGTACAGTAATCGCTTTAAAAGTACAATTCTGTTTCAATTTCAATGTTTCCGTATACAACTGGGAAGCAGCGGAAGGTTCCGTTCCATCCAAAGTGTAATAGATAGGACTATTATCAATAGTAGACAAAGTAACATCCAGCGTACCATCTTTCGGATTAGGAGTAAATACAGCATTTACATCAAAGACATGCTTGGCATAATTATATTTATAAACATCATAAATATCTACCAACTGAGGCAAACGCTTCAAGAAACCTTCATAGTTTTTCTTTTCCGGCATGGTCCACTGAATTTCAGACAAAGCAGCCATACGGGGTAATTCCATATATTCTACCTGACTGTAGGTAGGAATGTATTCAGTCCATAAGTTGGCCTGTACGCCAATGATGTATTTCTGCTCTTCCGGAGTCAGATCAGCCGGCATCGGCTCATAGTTATATACTGTTTCAACGGGTACATATCCACCAATAGCCTCAGGTTCATTAGCAATATCCTTGGTTTGGTAATAGTCGAAATACAAATAAGTATTAGGAGTCATAATTACATCATGTTTCTGTTTTGCGGCTTCAATACCTCCGGCAACACCACGCCATGACATTACAGTGGCATTGGGAGCCAATCCGCCTTCCAGAATTTCATCCCAACCGATAATCTGACGTCCGTGTCCGTTCAGGAACTTCTCTGCATGATTGATAATGAAACTCTGCAATCTTTCCTCGGCAGTATGATTCTTGTCAGACTTAAGACCTAAAGCCTTGATACGAGCCTGGCACTTTGGACATTTTGCCCAACGTACCTTAGGACATTCGTCACCACCTACATGAATATATTCTGACGGGAAAATCTGAATAATTTCCCCTAATACATCTTCAATGAATTTCAAGGTTTCATCATTTCCTGCGCAAAGCACATCTTCTGATACCCCCCAGATTTTCCATACTTCGTACGGACCACCAGTACAGCCCAAGTTAGGATATGCAGCCAAAGCAGCCTGCATGTGTCCCGGCATATCAATTTCCGGTATAACCGTAATATGACGTTCGGCAGCATAAGCTACAATTTCTTTTGCTTCTTCCTGTGTGAAGAATCCACCATAAGGCTTGCCATCATATTTTCCCGAGTTATGTCCGATAACCGTTTCCGCTCTTTTAGAACCTATTTCAGTCAGTTCAGGACGACTCTTGATTTCGATTCTCCATCCCTGGTCTTCAGACAAATGCCAGTGGAAACGGTTGATGTTGTGCAAAGCCAGCATATCAATAAAACGCTTTACTGAATCTACCGGGAAAAAATGACGTGACACATCCAACATTGCACCACGATAAGAGAAACGAGGATAGTCATTGATTTCAACCGCCGGTAAAGCGATATCCACTCCTTGTGCTACCGGAATAGATTTACGCAACGTCTGGATGCCATAAAATACTCCGGCTTCCGTAGGTCCTGAAATAACCACTTGGTCGCTGGTTACCTTTAACTGGTATCCTTCAGGATTTTCAGCATTTCCACCTAATTGCAGGATTATTCCTTTGCCGTCTGTACCGGCTTGTACAGCCAATGACTTTCCGGTAAGATCTTTGATATAACTTGCCAAAAATTCAGCGTTCTTTTGCATTTTTTCATTGCCTTCCGGATACATTATCTTAGTTCCATTTGACAAAATAAACGGAGCAGCCTGATCCATTACCGAAATTTCCTGCGGTAACGGAATTATCTGATAATTTGCTTCTTTCACTTCTGTGTTACAGGATAAAAGCATAAAACCTGCCATTGTCAGCCCTGCAAGGCCCATTAAAGTTTTCATAATAGATATTAATTAATTAGTTAGTATCACTTAATTGCTTAATAGTTATATCAACCTTTTCATTCTTCTTCAGTTTATCTGAAGTAATAATCACTTTCTTTGTCTGTCCCGGCAACAAGTCAAAGAAGTTGTCAGTAAATCTCGCACCTTGAACAGGAATCTCTATGAACACATCCCTAGCCAGCTGTCTGGCAGACAGAGTCACTTCATATTTTCCATCCATCGGCTTCACTTTATAGCGGATCTCAGTCTTCGGAAGCTCCTGATCTTTTGCGTGGTTAAAGTAATAAATTTCTTCGGATAAAACCTCACCTTTCTTATTTTTTAATGTCATTAGAAGAAAAGTATTTTGAGGACTTGTTGTTATACCCGCATAAGGTTCCTTATAATATAAGGTGGAAGCATTGGCCGGAACCTCACCCTTGATACTCTTTTTAGTCAGAACTTTTCCATTAAAATCCATCACACGCAACAATAAAGTCACCTCTTTATCCGCTTCCAGCTTGTCCGACATAACATAAATATTCAAATCCTCCCCTTCCTTGACAGCATCTACCAATACCGGAGCAAAAGCTCTTTTTGCCTGATAATGCAACGCTTTCCAATTGCCATAATAATCAATGCTCGACCAGGAAACGACCGGCCAGCTGTCATTCAGCTGCCAATATAAAGTCCCCATACAATAGGGACGGTTACGACGATGGGCTTCCAAACCCTGGCGCACTCCTACCCCCTGCAAAACCAAACCCATATAAACCAACTGATCGAAATCTTCAGGCACTTTATAATACAGTCCCATAGTCTTCTTGATGAGGAAATTACCGATAGTGGCTTTTTGATGAGCATTCATCACCTCCGATTCCAATGCATAATCTTCCGGTGAGGCAAAAGTAGCAATCGTCTTCATTTCAGGAAATGCCTGAAAACCAAACTCACTCATAAAACGCGGAATTTCCGTATCCAGACTTTCAAACGGTTTCTGACCATACCAGATACCCCAATTATGGCTGTCTGCAATCTTCCAACTTTCGGGACGTCCCCAATTGGCCTCGTACGGAGAACCATGCATATAGAAACGGTCCGGATCAAGTTCAGCTACTTTACGAGGCAACAACTCACGGAAAAGTTTGTCATAGCCCTGCTTCATTCCTTCCATAATACCGGGATCAGTGTATTTCTTATCCCATCCCCAGTAGCGCATACCTTCATAAATTTCATTGTTTCCACACCACATAGCCAGACTGGCATGGTTCCGTAAACGCTTGATATTATATTCCGCCTCGGCCTCTACCCGTTTCATAAAAGCAGGATCGGACGGATAAGTAGTGCAGGCAAAAATAAAATCCTGCCAAACTAAAATTCCATTCTCGTCCGCCGCCTGGTAAAAAGCATCATCCTCATAAATTCCTCCACCCCATACACGAATCATATTCATATTGGCATCTTTCACATCCTTGAACAACTGGCGGTAACGTTCTTCAGTAATGTTAGGCAGCAAAGCATCATCCGGGATAAAATTCGCGCCTTTGGCAAACATAGGTTCACCATTGACTACAAAATAGAAGGATTCTCCCTGATCGTCTTTTTCTTTCACCACCTTTATTGTACGGAGTCCGATACGCTCTTTTTGAGAAGCTATCACTTTACCATCCACCTTTATTACGGCTTCAAAGTCATACAATGCAGGTTCCCCCCAACCATTAGGCATCCATAAATGAGGCTGCCGTATCTCTATGGGAAGAAGAATATGGTTTGTTCCCGGCTGCAATGTCACCTCTTTCTGTTCGGTTACCTTTTCACCCTCCTTATAAGAATAAGCAACGGTTACTTCCGCTTTCTGAGGAGTTGCAGAAACACTGTTTACAGTCAGGCGGTTTTCAACTTTCGCCAGATCTTTTGTTACCGAAGCCTGACGTACATAGTAATCATCAATGCGTGCCACATCATAGAAAGTCAGTGTCACAGGCCGCCAGATACCACTGGTTACCAAACGGATTCCCCAATCCCAGCCATAACTGTAAGGCGCTTTACGGCTATAGATACTAACCCGCTTATCACTATGATCATTATCAGCAGGATAATCAAAACCATTGGTTTCCCATTGGGGTAAAGTTTGCTTGACAGGTGAATGAAACAGAATCTGCAAATGGTTTTCTCCCTTCCGCAACACCTCTTTTACCGGAAGAGTATAGCCGACAAACATATTGTCCGTACGTTCCAACAAAGAGCCGTTCAGATAAATATCCGCATACGTATCCAACCCTTCCAAAATCAACAAGGCAGCATCCCGCGAGAGTTGCTCATCCGTCACATTAAAAGTAGTTTTATAAACCCAGTCCTCATTCTCTACCCACTGCACTTTTTGCTCATTCATCCCATAAAATGGATTAGGCAGCTTATTATGAGAAATCAAATCCTGATGTACCGTTCCGGGCACCGTAGCCGGCAACCATTCGTTCCGGCCGACCTGGGCGAACTCCCATCCCTTATCAAGACTCAGACTCTCTGACTTCTTATACTCCTTTGCACTGAGCATCATCGGAAAGCATCCTAACATCATCAAAACTTTTAATGTTTTCTTCATCTTACCTATCTTTATTAATTCATATACTATTCAGCCCGGAATGTGGATGCAGGCAAACCGGCGCCATTTACCAGATTGGCACGGGTAAATGGCTGCCATCCGTAACGAACCGTTTCCGGCTCTTTCACCTTGTCACTCCATACTTTTATTTTACCGTTTTCAACAACAGCCTGTGCCGGATAAAATAATCCATCATCACCTGCCACTTCGAATGTACGAAGCGGTTTCCCATCCGAAGTGGACAACCCCTCCGCATAATCAAAAGAAATATAAGCCGCACCTCCACTAAATACGACTGATTTATAAAGCGGTCCCGAAGGAATGACATTTTTATATCCGTATGTTTTATTCAAAGCCCATGCAGCCAACCGTTCACCGACTTCTCTTTTCTGTTTGGGGTGTACGTCCAATGAGTCTCCCCTATCTGAACTGACAGCCATACCGGTATGAGGAATCTCCGCCATCAAACGACGCTGGCTATCACGGAACCAAGTCCATGACGGACGGTCTATACTAGACAATTGGACAAAATAGAATGGAAGTTCCGCATCCCCCCAATTCTTGCGCCAACTTTCCACCAACAATCTGAACAACCTTTCATGAGCCTCCCGATTATGGGCATTAGACTCACCCTGATACCAAATAAAGCCTTTGACCGGAAACTGTTCCAAAGGACGGATACCCGATTCATACAAATAACAAGGCTCATAAGGATGGCGTTGCAATTTATTGGAAGACTGCTTTACATTCAAGGCAGCACGCCCACGCACCCAGTCTTGGATAAAATCATTCTGCATCCAATTACGTAAGATAGCCGGAAAACGATATTCCAATGTACTACGGTCTATCCATGCTTCAGTAGGAGATCCGCCAATGGCATTGCAAATCAGTCCTACAGGGACTTGCAAACTATCCTGCAATTTCTTTCCGAAATAGTAAGCCACCGCCGAGAAATTACCGGCTGTTTCAGGCGAACAAACTGTCCACCGTGTATCCTTATAATATTGCAGATGATTCAATGAATCGAGTACCGAAGCATCCCACTCCACCGCATCCGTACGCCAACGGGCTTTCATATCATATAAACGGATATTGCTATTTGCAGCTTGAGGAACATCTTGTGCGGCAGTCGCACTCCAATTCAGATAAAACTCCATATTCGATTGTCCGGAACAGAGCCACACTTCTCCCGCCAACACATTTTCATAGACCAGTTTCCGTTTTTCTGTAGAAACAGTCAGCGTATATGGACCGCCCGCCTTCAATGGCCGGACATCCACCGCCCACTTTCCATCTGCTCCCGTCACAGCCTGAAGTTGCTGCCTGTCTATGGAAACAGTTACTTTCTCACCGGCATCCGCTTTTCCCTGAATAGTCAGCAGACGTCCATGCTGCAATACCATATTGTCCGTATAAATTTCCGGCATTTGCAAACCGCCAAAATCACCGGTTATGCCTTCATACACCGTTTTTGCCAGGACAGCCGCACCTTCCTTATCAGGATGGACAGCATCGGGCAACATAAAAGGATATGGATATAAAGGTGCATGGAAATCTATCAACTGTACTTGTGCGTATTTCGCTATCGTTTCTATAGCCAGCTGAATCTCATCATGCCAGTCGCGTGTGCCGGACTCAAACCGCGGATGGCGGTCGGCAATCGGAGTCAGACGGGCAATCAAAATACGACATTCAGGATTCGCCACTCTGAACGAATCAATCAGTGCACGATAATCCGCTATAAAAAAATCACGGTAATTGGGCCAATCACGCGGATCTGTATCATTCACTCCTAAATGAATAACCACTACATCACCGGCAAAAGCCAATGCATCCTTAAACTCTTTCTGTTGCATAAAAGGCCGGTGTCCCTTGTTCAGCAACGTAGCTCCCGGCTTTCCAAAACGCTCCACCGTATACCCTTCACCCAGCATTTGCTGTAACCGGGCAGGATAGGACTCCTTATCAGGATCGGATACACCTATGCCATAGGTAATACTATTACCTACACAAGCAACCTTCACCCGCTTCCGTGCAAATGAAACGGTACAAAGAAACAAACATAAAATCAGTATTAATGTCTTCTTCATTTCTGGTCAACATAAGGTTTTACAATATCACGCCACAGCAAGTATCCCTTTCCTAATAAATGTAATCCGTCATTAGTATATACTGGATTCATCTTGCCTGTCTCTTTCTCCACAAAATGACTATACAAATCAATATAGGCAGCTCCTTCCTTTACCGCCAATGGTTCCAACAAATCATTAATTTGTTTTACCACCTGCCAGCGTGATGTATGCCCGTTAAACATACCGTAACAATCATTCACCGGCAATACACTTTGCAAATATAATTTTGTTTTTGGAGATTCTTGCTTTATTTTCCGAACAATCATACTTATTTCTGAAATAATTTTATCCGCAGACGTTCCCCGAGAAACATCATTGATACCAATCAATAAAAAAATCTTTGCCGGTTTTCCCTTTACAATCGGATCCAAACGGTCATATACCCCCATACAGATATCTCCACTGATACCCCTGTTCTTCACATTCTTATTTTGGAACAACTCAGCCCACTCGCAACCGTTGGTAATACTGTTCCCTAAAAAAATAATATCTTTTGAAGTAACCGGAAGTTCTTCAAACAAAGTAGCTCTCTGCTCATAAAAAGTAGAATACTTGCGTTCCTGAGCAAACTGGGGTAACGCTAACAATAATCCCAATAACAATAAGACAATACGTTTCATTTTATTTTTGTTTATCTGGTGAATAAATCAATCCCTCTGCCGCCCTTTCTCCGTCAGGAGTCACAAAGACAGCAGTAAACATCCACTTCACAAGACGCGTCTGGTCCATCCGGAACTTACCGACAGGTAATTTCAGGAACACTTTATTCCAACCCTTATTTAAATGCACAGCCAGCGGAGAACGTGCCACACAATTTTCATTTCCTAATGGAATTTCATTACTCTTCACCTGATGGGTTGCTGTCCATACAGGAGGCATTATCTCCCTATCATTAATCCAAATACGGCTACCTTTATAATCCCATTTACCTTGCAGCGGAGCCAGATCCATCTCCGAACGGCTATAATTCTGAAATTCTGCCCATAACCCCACTTCCTGATCTTTAGGAGAATATACCCAAGTATATGCATACGCGGTATGATCCTCTTTAGGATCGGCATAAAATCCGGGAACAAACGTCCCCCAGACATGGCGTAAATAAATACCTGCCCCTATTGCCTGACGTACACCATACGTATTCCCGTTATAATGATAGGTATCCTTTAATTCTTGTTCAGGCGGGAACACCTTATCCATATCTCCCCCATTAGGAAAAGCATCCGTAATATTCCATTTTACATTAGTCTGTTTTACATAGGCGAAAGGATATCCTTTAAACGTATGCTCCTTATGCCACAACATACGCTTTTCAAAATCAGCGAATTCTTTGAATGCTTCCGTGTCTTCGGGTGGAAGTATCGTACCCAGTCCGTCAAAATATTCCGTACCTCCCCCTCTCCAGGCACGCTCGGCAATAGCAAGCATATTGGGATACAAGCCATTTTCAATAACCAGATTCCACTCATTGTCAATCAAACGATCGTGCCACAAAGCCAATATAGTTCCCGCAATGTCCTCACTGCCTTCTGCCTGATCATAAATACGGCTGTTGTACAAAGCTACAATATCACCGAAAACATCAAAATGATTCAGATAATGAAATTTGGAATCGATAGCAGGAATACCCGGTTGCGCCTTTCCACGGTAACTCCACAAATGTGTCATGTCTATTTCCCCCGGTTTATAGTGCCAGCCCGGATTCCAGGATATTACTTTTTTCCCTTTTGAGCGTACATACGCCACCATTTCGGGTACAAAATGCGGATTGGTAAACTCCACCTCATCCGTACCTATATGTAAATAAGGCACATCAAATGTCTCACACACCTCATCCAGCAACAGTTTCAATATTTTCATCCCTTCCGGACTTTGCATATCATGGCGGAAAGCACGCACAAAGGCAGCACTATGCCCCGGCATATCTATCTCAGGAATCAACAACACCTGATGTTTCTTACAAAAATCCACCAAATCGCGTGCCTCTTCCAGCGTATAATATTTACCCGGCATACGGATGGTGTTCACACTATCATTCAGCATAGGAAAGATTTTACTTTCCAATCTCCATGCCTGGTTTTCAGTAAGATGCCAATGAAATACATTAATCTTAAACCGGGATAAAATCTCGATCTCTCTTTTCAATTCTTCCATTGAAATATAACTGCGTCCCACATCCTGCATAAATCCGCGTATCCGGAATGCCGGCCAGTCTACAATCTCACATCCGGCAACAGAACTTCTCTTCCCTTTTTTCCGTTCCAATTGCCGAAGTGTCTGCATAGCCCAATACACTCCCTGTTCTGTTACAGCCTCTATCTTTATCCGCTTGTTTGAAACAGAAAGACGATAGGCTTCAGCCCCATTTAACCTGGCCTCCTCAATAGACGGAACCAGTTCCACTTCAATCACCGATGACGAGTGTTCAACAATCTCACCACCTGCATTCATGATAAAAACTTCCCACTCCGGTCTCAACACCGGAGTAGAAAGTTTCACCTTTCCCATAGTAAAGTTCTTCCCCGTATCCTTATACAACTGAGGTTTAGGAAGTAACGAGATACTGGTTTGTGCTATAGTTACAGCACAAACCAGTATCATACCAATAAAACTAGAAAATCTGCGTTTCATTATTTATTTGGTCTTAATAATATCTTTCAGCTTTATCGCTTGGAAAGTCATGTGGGCCACACTGCTTTCATATAAAATTCCTACTGTTTCCTTGTCAATCATAGTCAAGCAGCTGTATCCCCAACCCCAACCGGCATCCAGCAGCAATTGATTCTCGGGCAACCAAGTCACCCCACCATCCAGACTTGCTTTGATGGTAATGCTATGACGGTTCTTGGCATCATTCGGATTAGAGAACAAAAGGATGTCTTTACCCAATACATTCTCTTTAGCTTTAACACTAATCAAACTGGCCATACAAACCGGTTCCTGTAAGGCTGTACGTGAAGACTCATGTTCTTTCCATGTTTTACCTAAATCTGTAGTTGTAGAAACGGCACGACTGCCACCACGATTATCACGCATATTCAGCATCAGCACTCCCGGTTCCACTTCCGCTACCTGAGATTCAGTTGTATTAGTGCGTGCCAATGTACTGATATTCCAGGTTTTTCCATGATCCTTACTGTATATAATACCGGCATTAGGAATACGGTCATTGCCAATATACTGGCTGGCAAAGACCAATGTTCCATCTTCCATAGAGATACCTCTACCGGGACCTTGCAGCAAGAAATACCATGACGGATCTTTCACCTGTTCTGTTATATTCATAGGCTCCGACCAGGTCTTACCATCATCATCACTTTTCACCATCATTAATTGTGCTGTATGATTACGGTCCATGCCTGTTTGTGAATTCCACCACGCACGCCCATTTCCCATACCATGTGTCCAGGCAGCGACAATCCAGATAGTTCCTGTCTTCTTATCAACCAAAATGGCCGGATCGCCTACTCCATTCTGTGCTTTAGGCAACCCATCATATTCACCAAATGCCATCGGAATGCGCATTTTCTCCCAAGTCTGACCTCCGTCCGTACTTCTGCTCAGACCTATTTCCACATACTCCTGTAAATCCGCACTATTATTATAGCGTACATCATATACCCCCAACAAGGTTCCTTTATTTGAAGTGGCCAATCCGGGAATACGATAGGCAGCAGCCCCGTCGTCACCGGCATGGCGCACGCCGATCCCCATATAATGGGTATCCGCCTTACGGGCTATCTTCAAAGGAGCAACCTGTCCGTCAATCTTAGCTTCCACCACTTCTGCCGACACTTTGGACAAGATAGAAGCAACAGGCTTCATTTGCAGGCTAATCCAAAAATAATTCACTCCCGGAAACAATTTTTGGTCAGCTTTCAATACAACCTCACGCTTCGGGGCCTTCACTTCCGACTTCAAAACGGAATAAGAAGTATTGGCAGCCAATGTTTTTCCCGGAGTATTATTAGATATATAATCTACCGGAGCAAAATAAGTCTTTCCCCTCCTCTCCACGCTTTCAGTTCCACCATAATACAGTTTCACAGATTCAATTTCATTCAAATTCACGTCTTTGCCGAAGTCCAACTTCACTTCATTCAGCATCTGACTTTGAGTAGCCTCTATACGTAAATGAAACAACTCATTATCCTGCCTTTCAATCAACACAGGAATCCGGGTTTCGCGGACAACAACCGTATCTGCCGCCGCACTCAACTTGAAGGGTGCTAATATAAAAACAACAATTAGCAGTAATAAGCTAGGGTTTCTCATAATATTTATAATTTTACGGGTGTAAAAATAAAAGTTTTTATTGAAATTAGAAAATAAAAAGACGGTTTCTTTATTAATTTCATAAAGAACACCGTCTTTTTATGCAATTAAAGATTCTTATCCGACAAAAATTTAATAACCAACCGTTTGTTTCAACAATGGATTATTAGTAAGAGCTCCTTGGTTGATAGGCCAAAGCAGACGGGCAGGCTCCGCCGGAGTATAGTCAAGCACGTACGAATCGCCAAAACGCCTCAAGTCATACCATCGTTTACCTTCCAGCATAAATTCAAACAAACGTTCCTGCAAGACAGCATCCACCGGACGCTTATCGACTTCCTGATTGGGAAACCCCACTGTTGAAGCATCATACGCATCACCAAACGCACGCCGGCGCACCCGGTTTATCTCTGTAGCCGGATCCTCACCCAAAAGCACTTTCGCCTCAGCCAGCATCAATAGCAAATCCGAATATCTATAAATAGGATAATCATCACATCTCACCCGTGTACTCCCATTCATAACTCCCCAATACTTATGCGGATACACCCCTACCAATTCCAACTTGCCATTTTCCACCTTATTATATACATCTTTCAATGTAACGTCACGACGGGTGTCTCCCGGCAGAAACTTCTTGAAGTTTTCCAATTTCACCATCAGGCGCATGATACCGAAATTATTCTCGACCGACGTATTTATCAAAGTACCATCCGCATTATAGAATTTCCCTAAATAATCAGCCTGTGGAAACAAATCATTATTTCCATTCCACAGATTGTATTCAAACAATTCATTATGAATGGTAAAGATAATCTCTTTATTACCTTTATTATCATAAGCAAACACTCCCTGATAAGTATCCATCAAGTCCAGATTGCTACGGCTGATATTATTCTGTATGTCAACCAACGCATTCTTTGCTGTCCGGGCATCTCCTTCTCCCCCGTCACGATGGGCACTCCACAGATATACATCCGCTTTCAGCATCAATGTGGCAGCCTTTGACCACAGCGATTTTTTTTCCTTTATGGTATAATCGGATCCAAAATAACTTAATGAAGATTCTATATCTTTTTTTACCTGCTCAAAGATTTCGGCAGCCGGAGTCGCCGCCTTTGCCAGTTTACCCACTTCAAAACCCAGGCTAGGCTCTTCCGTAAACACGACATCTCCCCATGAACGATATAGCTGATACATATAGTAAGCACGCAATCCATACACCTGTCCCAAATAATAATTCCTGGCACTTTCAGTCAGCACATCCGTATGAAGAGTTCTGCTGATAAACAAGTTCATCTGGTTGATATTCTGATACAAATCACCAAACCCGCTGATTCCGGGATTCTCCGCATTCAATGTATTATAAGGAAAACGTTCCATCCCCTGGGTAGCTTCTCCACCGAAAGGAATTCCCCCAAAGACATCACTTCTTGCCTCACCCAACAAAAACATATTCCACGAATGGCTCCTGAAGCGACTATGCAGTCCAAAAACAAATGAATCAAACTGTTCCGGAGTTTTCCAGTAATTCAAGTCAGTGATATCGCTCACCGGGTCCATATCCAACGAAGTACATCCACCGGCCAACATAGCCGATGCGGCAAAAGCCAATATTATCTTTTTTATGTTCATACCTTTTCTTTTTTACACATTAAAATGACAATTGTAAACCAAACAGGACGGTTCTTGGTGTAGGATAGCGTCCATTGTCTATACCGCCACGACCATTTGCCTGAATATCCATAACCGGTTCCGGAGAAGTTCCATCATATCCGGTAATATAGAATAAATTCTGTCCCGTAACATACACGGACGCATCGGTCAAGAACACCTTATTTATAAGATTCTTCGGGAATTTATAACTCAAGGTTACCTCACGCAGACACAAATAATCCCCCTTTTCATAGAAAGTAGAGTTATTATTGTTCAGATTCGTTGTACCATTATTGGAACGGGTAATGTTCTTTTTCGCATTCTGGTCGGCCCAATAGAATTTAGGAATACTAGTTTCCGTATTGTTTTCAGACCACGAATTTCTGACATCCGTAATCAAATTGAACGACCCGTTATACTGCCCCAAGATTCTTGCTTTCAAATCATTGTAAATGGTATGACCCACCGCATAGTCAAAACGACCATACAAAGACCAGTTTTTATAGTTCAGCGTGGTAGAAAAACCACCGGTCCATTTCGGATAAATATTACCCACCACCTGACGGTCGTATGAATTTATAACATTATCCCCATTCTTGTCATCCCACAGTACATCTCCCGGCTCAATGGGTTTCCATCCCGGTTTACCCGCATATTCGGCAGCCTTATTCGGCCCATACAGGTTGGCAACCTCATCCACAAAATCACCGGCATGATTTCTCACATCATCCCAGTCACGCAAGATACGCACTTGTTTATAAGCAATGATATCACCCAAGCTTTTTCCTTCTTGAATGCCGCCTACCCAAACCAACGAGTTGGATTTTGGATCCCATACCTGCTCACCCCCCTGACGGTTGTTCACATTCCCGTTAAAAGGCAGCTTCTTCACCATATTTTTCACAAACGAAGTATTAGCGGTGACATCCCACGACCAGTCCTTCCTTGTCAGCAGATTCACCTTGGCTTCCAGTTCGAAACCACGGTTGCTGATAGTACCCAGATTCGTTTTGAACGAAGGAAATCCTGTATATTCCGGCAAATTCACATCAGTCAGCAAATCGGAAGTCGTGCGGTCATAATAGTCCATAATCATATGAATACGATTATTGAAAAAGCCCAAGTCAAGCCCCAGTTCAAACGTATGGCTCTTTTCCCAACGCAATTTACTATTGACCACCCCTGTATTCAAATAACCCAGATTACCATTATAAGCACCTACCGAACCATATTTACCATATACATCAAAATTACCGATACCGTTTACATTACCGTTCAACCCATAACTGATACGCGGTTTAATCAAGGATACTACTTCCGCAAACTTTGAATCTTTAAAGAAAGCTTCCTCATGCACATTCCAACCGGCAGATATACCCGGAAAAAATCCCCAACGATTGTCGGACAATTTGGAAATACCGTCATAACGGGCTACCAAGGACACCATATAACGATAATTATAATCATAGTTAACACGGGCGAAACCGGAAAGAATGCGATATCCGGTTTTGACAGAAGTAGTATAAGTACGGTTAGTGCCCGCATTTAAAGTAGGTATATCATCTGTAGGAGCACCGGAAACACGCGCTTCCAGGTTCTGATACTGATAATCAAAATACTCACCACCTGCCATGGCATTGATATTATGTCCGCTAAAACCTTTTTTATATTCCAGAGTCAATGCATGCTGTTGTTGAAAAACTTTTGTATTTGTTTGAGAAGCATTACGATTGGTATTGGGAGCTTGTCCTATCTGTTGATATTTCTTTTCAAACAGTTCAAACTGACTGTCTGTATAATACATAGAACTGTTTCCATTCAGGAACAATTGCTGCGGAAGGATTTCCAAAGCAAAACCGATATTAAACGAAGTCTTACGGTTCGTTGTAGAACGAGTCAGTTTATCTTTCCAATAATAAGGATTACCATCCTGATTACTCCATCCGGCAGCAGGACTTCCATCCTCATTCCACGGATTCCAGGTGGGAAACATACTCATGGTACGATAGAACAACTCATACTCTCCCGTTTCTCCGTTCCAAGGGCTTTTCAAGTCATAAGTCCATAAATCGGGCATCTTGGACCATGAAAAACTACCGCCGGCATTCACTGTCAAAACGGGCAACAACTTGTATGAACCGTTGATAGTCCCGTTCACACGCTGATAATTGGTAGAAATTATCTGACCGTCTTCCGAATAATACCCTAAAGATGAGGAAAATGTTCCTTTATCATTACCTCCCGACAAATTCAGATAATGATCTTGTGTAAACGCGGCATTGCGGAAAGTCAGATCATGCAGCTCACCGGCATGGTTTCTAAAAATCAAAGTTTTATCAGGGTCCACAGGATCCGCCATAGACCGCCATCCTTCATTCAGCAAATGTTTGTTTGCATCTGTCATAAAGGCCAGATCCACTCCGGAGTTAACCCCAAAACCTTTCTGGTTCTCCATACTTGTACCGCCATTGGTACGCTGCCAACCTAAACGTTGATAATACAAATAGTCACCGGCATCCAAATACTTATACCCTTCACGTGCAAAGTTCACACCCCCTTTGAACTTATAAGTAATTTGTGTCCTGCCTTCCACCCCCTTCTTGGTTGTCACCAGAATTACGCCGTTATTGGCACGGGCACCATAAATAGCTGTGGAAGCCGCATCTTTCAGCACCTGTATGGATTCAATATCTGAAGGATTGATATCATCCATAGAACGCACAAGGCCATCCACCACGACCAACGGCCCTTCCAGATTCTTGTTTATGGAAGCACCACCACGCAAAACGATATTGGGCGAACTACCCGGTTTACCCGAAGTATTTGTCACACGCAATCCGCTGACAGTTCCCTGCAAGGATTGGGCCGCATTACTCATAGCTGCATTTTGTAATACTTTATCATCCAACTTTGAAATAGAGTTCGTCATCAACGAACGTTTCTGACTCATTCCATAACCGGTCACCACGACCTCATCCAGCATTTCTGCATCTTCTTTTAAAATAACCTTGTAGGTGTTTGGCACTCCCACTACAATTTGTTGTGTTTTGTAACCTATATAACTCACATCCAGTTTTGCCCCCACAGGCACTTGGATAGTAAAGTTACCGTCTACATCAGTTATTGTACCATTTGTTGTCCCCACCTCCAGGACACTCGCTCCGATAACAGGTTCACCGGTGGCATCTACCACTACCCCTGTTATCGTTTTTGTTTGCGCCATCATGTTTATTGCAAAACAGAGGCATACGATAAAAAAGAGAGCTTTCTTCATGAATCTCAGATTTGGTTGATAAATTAATGTTTAAATAAAAAAGTTTAATTAAGTGTTAGTTTTAAAACCCCTCAAAAAGAAAATAATTTTAAAATCAACAGCGAATATATACACGTATATTTAGTATATACAAGAAACAAAAGGAACTATATTCTTTATTAGTCTTTGTTTTTTAGAATAAACTAAATATTAAGGCATATTTTAAAAAGTTACATAAGGGAATAACTCAAAAAAGGAAAAAAGGTTCATACGGAGAAGATATAACAAGAAAAAACCTCCTTGCAATTCTTTGCAAAGAGGTTACTGAATTGTACACCCGATGAGAATCGAACTCATATCGTCGGAACCGGAATCCGGTATTCTATCCATTGAACTACGGGTGCGTCTGAAACTTGGACGTGCAAAAGTACAAAATATATTGTCTTTATCCTAATAATTTGGGATATTTATCTATCAAAATAATATTTTGCTCATTAATTTAAGTATAAAACAATCAATTTGATTATATTTTCGGCTAAACATATAACAATATCACAAATAATTTCTATATTTGCAAGCAATTAAAACAACTAGATCTATTTTACAATGAGTTACCTAATTAAACCAGCTAACTATAAAGCCTTGCTTGATTTAAAACAAACAGAGTTAGGCATTAAGCAAATAAAAGAGTTCTTTCAACAGAACCTGTCGTCAGAATTACGTCTGCGCCGTGTCACCGCCCCGCTATTTGTATTGAAGGGAATGGGTATCAATGATGACTTGAGCGGAACCGAACGGGCGGTATCTTTCCCTATCAAAGACTTGGGAGACGCACAGGCCGAAGTTGTCCATTCACTGGCAAAATGGAAAAGGCTGACTTTGGCCGATTACAATATAGAGCCGGGTTATGGTATCTATACAGACATGAACGCCATCCGGGCTGACGAGGAATTAGGTAATCTCCACTCGCTATATGTAGACCAGTGGGACTGGGAGCGTGTAATTACCAAAGAACAACGCACGGTTGATTTCCTGAAACAAATAGTAACCCGTATTTATGCAGCCATGCGCCGCACAGAATATATGGTATGTGAAATGTACCCGCAGATCAAACCCTTCCTGCCACATGACATTCATTTCATCCACTCGGAAGAGCTTTGCCAGATGTATCCCGACAAGAGTCCGAAAGAACGTGAACATGCCATCTCACAAAAATACGGTGCGGTATTTATTATAGGTATAGGCTGCAAACTGAGTGACGGTAAAGAACATGACTTGCGCGCACCTGACTATGACGACTATACCACAATCAACCCGGAAACCGGACTTCCCGGTCTGAATGGCGACCTGTTAGTTTGGGACAAAGTACTGGACCGTTCCGTCGAACTTTCCTCTATGGGTATCCGTGTAGACAAAGAAGCGCTGCTCCGCCAACTGACACTCAGCGGACAGGAAAAACGTAAAGAACTGTATTTCCACAAACGCCTGCTAAATGAAACTCTTCCTTTGTGTATCGGCGGTGGTATAGGACAGTCACGACTCTGTATGCTTTATTTACAGAAAGCCCACATAGGTGAAATCCAAGCCAGTATATGGCCCGAAGATATGAGAAAAGAATGCGCCCAACTGGGTATGCAACTTATTTGATTATAATCTATCAGCAATGAAAGAAGAGGATGATTATAAAAAGTCATCCTCTTTTTATTTGTCATTTTTACAAATTACCCCTATCTTTAACGCACATTTTATAATAAAAGAAATGCCATGAACGTACAAATAGAAGAAAGCTGGAAACAACATCTGGCACCCGAATTTGAAAAAGATTACTTTATCAGACTCACTGAGTTTGTAAGAAGCGAATACCAGACTGCCACTATTTACCCACCGGGCAGATTTATATTCAACGCCTTCAATCTGTGCCCGTTTGACAAAGTGAAAGTCGTCATTATCGGCCAAGATCCCTACCATGGTCCCGGCCAGGCGCACGGACTCTGCTTCTCTGTTAATGACGGAGTACCTTTTCCTCCTTCCCTACAAAATATTTTCAAAGAAATACAAAGCGATTTGGGTGCTCCCATCCCTACTTCAGGCAACCTGACCCGCTGGGCGAATCAAGGAGTTTTATTACTCAATGCCACACTGACGGTCCGTGCCCACCAGGCAGGATCTCATCAACGACGGGGCTGGGAGGAATTTACAGATGCCGCCATCCGTGTACTGGCAGAACAACGTGAAAATATTGTATTCATCTTATGGGGATCTTATGCACAGAAAAAAGGCGCCTTCATAGACCGCAACAAGCACCTGGTACTGGCTTCCGCACATCCGTCCCCCCTGTCAGCCTATAACGGTTTCTTTGGCAACAAGCACTTCAGCCGTACCAACGAATATTTGCAAGCGCACGGGCAAACACCGATTGAGTGGTAGACATAAATAAAAAAATGAGAAATGGTTTCTGATAACAACACGCAACCATTTCTCATTTTTTTATTCCCAACTTCTTCCTAGTACCAATTCACCGCACTACCCGTATTGCTTCGCTGATCCCATTTCAAAGCATCGGTCAGCATACTGGAGTTAGCACGAATACTGAAGTTATAGGAAGTAAAGGGACCGAATACCAAGCCACAGCTCATATTGAAACAGTGCAGGTCACGGCTGATATTGACCGTTGTCATTGACATCTCTTTCGTATTAAAATCATACCCCGAAGAATAATTCACATTCCAGCGGCTACCCAACTTCACATTACCGGAAACATTCAATGAATGAGTCACCGAATAAGGATATCTCATCGTCTTGATATTAATCTGCTTGCTTCTGTCCTCACGAATACTATAACTATAACTCAAGCTCAATGACCATGGCATCTTGAAAGCCATATAGCCATCCGGATCTATAGCCGCCTTCTCTGTCTTTCTCAAACCGGATTTATCTTCTTCCTCCGTGTTTTCATTGCCATCATCACTGTACTCATCCAGATTTTCATTCTTCTTGTCTTTATCCCCCTTACTGTCCTTTTCATCTTTCGGACCAAACCACTTTTTCCACGAATCATTATTCAATGTATACGAGAAAGAACCGCTATACCCCTGAAAACGACCAAAACGTCCGTATGACCATTCTGTACGGTTGCCTTCCACTACCTTGCCGTCTTTATCAAACTCATAAGCATACGTAGCAAACTGGGCGTTCATATTAAAAGTATAACTCTTGGTCAGTTTCAAGCGCAGATTCATACTCAAATTTCCCCAAGGTTTCTCTTTAGCCGCCGCATTATAGGAAATACTGGCTCCCAACTGGTCAATCAAGCTGATTTTCTTCACTCCGGTAGTATCCGCATCGGATTTCACTTTCATTTCCACATTATTATCTATAGAGAAAGTGAAATTCTCGGATTTACCACTGGGCGAGAAAGAGTAAGGCAAACCTTCATATGGATTATAAGTCTGAGTACGTACTTCTCCATCCGTATCAGTATAAGTATACGTTCCCACATATCCATACCTAGACGTACTGAAGTCCGGCGCATAACTCATGCTCACCGAAGGAGTAAAGACGTGACGGATCATTTCAATCTTGTCGCCAAACAATTTCTTCCACGGTTTGTAGAAACCATACATTTTGGTATTCACCTGCAAGCTCAAATCATAGTTATACACACGGTTGAAACCGTTGATTGTATCTCTCCGCACATTATTAGGTGCCGACGGATCATAACTCTGCTCCACCTTGCGCATATACCAGCGCTCGGTATAGTTGAAAGAAGGCACAACGTTGATATATTTAAACAAAGTGAATGTAGCGCTGATAGGAATCTTATGCTGCATACCATTAGTCCATTTATTCAAGCCCTGCTTCAGAATCAGATTATCCTTGGTATTAATCGAGTTCGTCATCTGACCGGTATATTGGAGTGAGATTTTCTCATACCAACGTTCATCACCTACCGCTTTCTTACGCTTGAACGGATAAATACGGTTCAATGAAATATTCAAATCCGGCAACGTCACACTGATAGAAGAGTCACGCGTATTCTGAGAGATATTGAATGTACTGGACAGATTCAATCCTATTTCGGGGAAATTGCGCGAATAACTCACACTAGACGTCTTGGTGTTATTTGAATACTGCTGCGGGTTGTACAAACTACTCAGGTTACGCTGGTCATAACTACTGGTCGCAAAGTTCACATTCGCCGAAAAAGAGCTGTTAGGGTTAGCCTTGGCATCCTGTCTGTGACTCCATGCAATTCTGAAATCTTTTGTAACCATATAGTCCGGCATATTCTTCTCACCGGTTTTCGTTACCAGATAACTGGCATTGAAATTACCGCTATATTTATATCTCTTGTTATAATTAGACTGCACGGACAGTCCCCATGAACCTTTCGTAAAGATCTCACCCAACACTTTCAAATCCATACGGTCACTGATGGCGAAATAATATCCCCCATCACGCAAATAAAAACCACGATTCATTTCATCACCGTATGTAGGCATAATGAATCCTGACGAATAACTGCTGTTAAACGGAAAAAATCCGAAAGGAATAGCGATAGGCAACGGCACATCCTCCACCACCAGCTGGGCAGGACCGAAAACCACATTTTTCTTAGGACGCACTTTCGCCATGGAAAGTTTCAGATAGAAGTGAGGATGTTCGTGATTATCACACGTAGTATATCGTCCGTGACGCAAATAAAGTTCATCATTAGCACCTTTCTTCGACTCCTCACTGGTAACGTATCCTTCCCCCTGCTGAGTAACGATATTATTAATGAACCCCTTCTTCGACTTGAAGTTATAACGCATGATTTTTGACTCATACGGAGTCTCGCCATCCTTAAAGACAGGAGTACCTTTTTCCACGCCAACCGAGTCGGGAACACCACGGGCATACACCGTACTGCTATCCATGTTCATTGTAATCACGGCAGAGGTCAACTCTATTTTCTCATAGTTCACCTTACCGTCACCATACAGATGGGCATATCCGCCCTCAGTGAATACGATAGAGTCATTTGCTTCATAAATAACAGGCGCATCCAACGGCTGTTTCTTTTTAGGTGCAACCGTATCGATAGACAACGTATCTACCAAAGCACTATCTACTTTCAGGGAATCATTACCGGATGCAGAATTCCGCTTTCTGCGTTGAGCACCTGTACTTAAAGAAAGTGACAGGCATGCAAATAGTAGTAGGAATGTTATAAATCTATGTCGTTTTAGTGGCGTCATTCACAAATCATTTACGCTTTTGAGGGGCAAAATTAAGCATTATCCGCCAATAATGAACTATTTAGCGGATATTTAATTTATTTTTAAGGCTTACAAGAAACATTCGCACCAATGGTTAAAACGGATTATCCCATCTTCCCCATAACGTGAAATACTCTTTAACGCCTTCTCCACGCTCTTTTCCCTGTCCAGATGCGTCTTTGAGAAAAACTTGTCGGCAAAGCAAATAACCTGTTCTTCCAGCGAAACCGGAACCATATTCCGATGAGGAACAGGCAACTGCTGGTCAATAATACTTTGCAAAGACATACCCGCTCCCGTATGTCTCTCACAGACCAATGCATGACGCGGAAATCCTTCTTTCCGCATCAGATCAGCCCCCAAATATCCATGACAAATATAAGGATAAGATCCGAAACAACAAATGCCCTCAGCATCCGTCATAAAAATACCAATATCGTGCAGCATCGCCGCCTCTTCCAGAAACTGCTTGTCCAGATTCAATTCCGGATGCTTGCCGGCAATCCATAACGCCTTATCGGCCACCGAACGGCTATGCGCCAGCAGGATATGTTTCAGTTCATTATCTTCAGGATAATATTTATTAATGATAGCAAGTGCGTCCATTCTCAATTAAATTCTTATTTTTGTGCAATATTACAAAATAATCGCCACATATCATGAAAACAAAATACATTTTCCTATACTGCCTCTTGTTTATCTGCAACGCCGTGACCGCGCAAAAGGTTATCACCGGAGCCGAACAGATGGACCGTCTCTTACCTATATTAAAAGGGAAGCGTGTGGCATTGGTTGTAAACCAAACCTCCAAAGTAGGAGAAACCCATCTGTTGGACACCCTGCTTGCAGCGCATATACAAATAAAAAAGGTATTCGCTCCCGAACACGGCTTCCGGGGTGACGCCGATGCCGGAGAAACCATCAGGAACGGAAAAGATACCCGCACGGGAATACCCATCCTGTCCCTTTACGGTAAAAATAAGAAACCTACAGCCACACAGCTACAGGACATAGACCTGATTGTGTTCGACATTCAGGATGTAGGCGCCCGTTTCTATACCTATATCAGCACCATGCAGTATGTAATGGAAGCTTGTGCCGAGAACCGGAAGCAACTGGTCATCACAGACCGGCCCAATCCTTGTGATTATGTGGACGGCCCTGTGCTACAGAAAAACCAGAAAAGTTTTGTGGGTATGCACGCCATCCCCATTTTACACGGTTGCACTGTAGGCGAGCTGGCTCAAATGATCAATGGCGAAGGCTGGCTGCCCAATGGCAAAAAATGCGCGTTGACCGTCATCCCCGTGGAAGGCTGGAAACACGGACAACCCTATTCGCTTCCGGTAAAGCCCTCTCCCAACCTGCCCAACGACCAGGCAATTGCCTTATATCCTTCACTCTGTCCGTTTGAAGGTACAGCCATCAGTGTGGGCAGAGGTACTCTTTATCCTTTTCAAGTAATCGGTTCACCGGATATCCGCATCTCCTCCTTTTCTTTCAGACCGGAAGCCTTGGAAGGCTTTGACAAGAATCCGATGTATAAAAACCAATACTGCTATGGCAATAATCTCCGCCATATCACCGCCCCGAAAGGATTCTCTCTAAAATACATCATCACCTATTATCAAGCTTATCAAGACCTTGGGAAAGCGGACAAGTTCTTTACCCGCCCGCAATGGTTCGACCTGCTGATAGGGAACCGTACCGTAAGGGAACAAATCATGAAAGGAGCCAGTGAAGAAGAAATCCGTGCAGGATGGCAGAATGAACTGGAAGCCTACAAAAAGATGAGAGAGAAATACCTGCTTTATGAATAATATTTCCTTCCAAGCTGCCGACTTTCGTCAAAAAAGGAGACAACAACCCAATCTATTCAGGACACGCAGCACCATTCCTCTGCATCCACCAAGCCCCAACCACAAACGGCTTTCCAACCGCCAACACATGGAATCCGTTTCAATCTTCTTTCCGGAAGGCCTGCATACCTTTCTCACCACCCCGATGATATCCGTGTCCTCACATTCCTCATAAAAACGGCAGACGCCATCCCCCTGCATCAGATAACGACTGCCTCTTTTTTGAATAATCCGATGCAATACATACCGGTCTGTCTGCCGGAACAGAATGACATCAAAAAGTTTCAACTCCTCCTTATCATACGGCCCCACCACCACTTCATCCTTCCCATTTCTCAGTAAAGGCATCATGGAATTGCCTTTCACCCGGAACTTCACACTCCTGCCACTTTTGATTTCCGACTCCACCCACGCAAAGAAACATTCATTCGCTATCCGCTTCATACCCATCTCCATATAAAGTACGACATACTAATTTCACCGCCTCCGCATCGGGCAAACACTCCAGATGATAAACAGGAATGGATGAAACTATCTTTCCCAACAGACTACAAACCCCACAGTATAATTCCTCCTCGTATGCAAATGCAGGAGGAGCAGACGGATGCAAAGCTGCATAAGCCTGCAAAGTGTTCAATCTCCGTATCTTGTTATACGGTGCTTGTGACAAACGTACACATCCGGCCAACGGATAACGCTCCGCCTTATAACAAGGAGTCTTCCCACTCCACGGGCTGCCATATACCCACACGTCCCCCTCTTCATAACGCACAATGGGACTGTCATCATTCAGCAACTTACTTCCTGCTATATTTTCCCTCCACAAACGGGTATGGGTACTTTTTCCGGTTCCGCTTTCACCTAAAAAAAGAACCGCTTTCCCCTTATAAACAATACAACTGCCATGCAAGGCAACCGTATCTTTCCGTACCGTCATCAGGCCATACCCCATCCATAAGGCAAACCTTAAAAGACGGGGAGAATAATTACCATATAAACAGATACCTCTCCCGGTTCCACCCATCGTCCGGAGATAAAGCGACGGTTCTCCCTGCGGAGCCAGTTCCAACAAAAAGCTATCCCCACCCACACCGAAAGTACCGGTTACATCTTCATATCCGAACCCATAGGACTTTCTCGTAAAAGCCGGAAAATCCCAACCGTTTCCCTCCCAAACAGTAAAATCCGGCAACCAAGCACCCTCATATACATCTTTTGCCGAAACCAGATCCGGTTGCCAACTAAAAGGCTTGAAACCGCTGATACCATCCACCGCCTCCATCAACCTTTCGTCCGGCAGCGCGAAGCAGTGGCCACCTATTTTATAAATTCGATCCATTGTCTTTTCCATTTAATCTGATTACACGATGACAATACGCCAACGAACTTTCCCGATGGGCTATCGTAAGAACAGTCAGCCCCCTACACTCCTTCATCAGACCGAGAAGCATTTCATTGACAGCCCGTTCAGTCTCATTATCCAATGCAGAAGTAGCCTCATCCAGTAGAAGCACCTCCGCTTTCTTATACAAAGCACGGGCTATGCCTACCCGTTGTTTCTGACCTCCCGAAAGCCTTCCTCCCCCTTCACCCAAAGGAGTATCCATTCCTTGCGGCAATTCATCCACCCAAGCATCCAATCTCACCAGCCTCACTATCTCCGCTACCCGTTCCTTATCTATAGACCGGCATCCCAAAGCAATGTTTTCCGCCAAGGTCCCATCCAGCACAAACACTTCCTGTTGCACATATCCCACCCTGCGATGCCATTCCTGCCTCGGCACATCGGCAAGCGGCCTGCCATCTATCCGAATAGCACCTTTATCCGGAGTGATAAATCCCAAAAGCAGATTAAACAAGGTAGATTTACCCACGCCACTCTCACCACAGATACCTACATATTCCCCCTTACGAATAGTACAACAAAAGTCCTTTAGAACCTCTTTACTTTCAGGATAAGCATAGGTGAGGTGTTCTATCCGTATCTCTTTTTGAAAAGAAAACGCTTCCTGCCCCCATGATGGAGAAACTGCTTCCATCCCCTTATCCCCCAACCCTTCCTCTATAATCCGCAGAGAATAGACCGCATTCTGTACTTGTGTCCAACCACCTAAGATGCCGCGCAAAGCGGGTAACAGCCGGCAAGCCGCCACAGCAAAGACACCTACCAGCGCTTTGATATCCCCTGTTCCGAAAACGGTGAGCAAGGTCAGCCCCGATATGACCGCCATTTCGGAAAGGCAAAGAGGAAGATGCTGTATCGTTTCCAGTTTCAAACGGCTCTCACTGATTTTCCTTACCCTCTGGGCGAATGCCTGCTGAAGAAAAGGAAACGCCGCATTCAGTTCCAATTCGGCATACCCTTTCATCGTTTCCGTGACCAGCCGGGATTGCTCACGACGAGCCTGCAGCTCCTGCTCACCATAACGGCGCATCGGTTTCCTGATCCCCCATCCGTAAATCAGCATGAAAGGCAGAAAGGCAATATACAGCATCAGTACCGTCAACGGAGCGTAAACCAACAAAGCTGCCGTCACCCAAAAAACAAGCAGCAGTTCTCCTGTCATGCGAAGCAAGGGGGAAAGAAGGTTTAAAGAAAAAGCATAACAGATATAGTTCACCTCATACCCCAGCCGGATACTCCCCCTGCTGCGTATAAACAATAATCCCCGTTGATAGTAAGAAGTAAAGAGAGAAAAGCTGAGCCGACGGTAAAGAGACATCAGAAAATGGTTTTGAAAACGTGAAAGCCCCGTTACCAAAGCGTTTTTCACCAAAATAAAGACTATTGCCACCAGACAAAATAACAGGGCGGCATCTTTATCCCTCCCGTCATCCAACAGAAAAAACAAGACAGGCAACAGGGCAGCGAGTCCGGCAAAGTCAAGTAATGCGCAAAGAAATACGGCACAAACCACCCTTATCCCCATTTTCCTTTCATCAGGCAACAACAAACGGCAGATTCTTTTCAACATAAACCGCCTATTTTCGTTCCGTCTGGAAGATGGTATGGGGAGAGCGCAGATGCAACAGAATAGAATTTCCAACCCATTTGCACAGTGAAATGCGCAACACGCTGTTGCACGCACGATGAGTATGCAGCATACGTTTGGTTTTATAAACCAGAATGCCCCATTTATTCTTCGCCGGAACTGACATCGTATAGGGTGGACGGATGATTTCCCGTAAGATTTCCTCCGCCAACTCTTCTCCTCCATATACAGGAACGGAAGTTCCCAAATAATCATTACAGAGGCGGGTCATTGCCAGCATCATATTTCTAAAACGAATATCCGTCACTTCCTCAGGAATATGCAGGCCGTATCTATTCAGCAGGCAAGCCCAGTCGCAAAGATGATGAAGTGCCAGGCCGCGTGCATAATGCTGGGCGGCATGAAAAGCGAGAAATACGGTATTAAAGGTGGAAGATGGGATTAAAATGGAGCATTTTCCGTCCAATTCCGCCGATACGGGTTGTAGCAGTTTTTGAAGGAGCTTATCCATCTTCACTGCTATACGGTATGTTTCCGAATTAATGAAGGTTTTATGATTCTCTATCGGAATACCTTTATAGTAAAACATACTATGCTTTTCGGAGTGTTCAAAGTCTACCTCTATTCCTTTTTCTTCCATTAACCGGTCTGCCAGCCGGTTGGCCTCGGCATCACTTTTCCGGGAATGGTCTGCCGAATAAGTGAAGATGTCTATATCTCCCCCTTCCCTGTGCGAAGGAATGGGATAATAGGTGGAGAGGCCCACTCCTTTCAACTGGACCGTGGTAATGCCATGCGTTTTATAAAAAGCTGAAAGTTCGGCTATGGTATGGCAGTACCGCCGGTAGCGTTTTTCATAGTTCTCTACCGCCATCGCCCAGTTTAACTTCAAAGCCTTCGGGGGTTGCAAACAGGCCGGCAGGGTTTGTATTCCGTCCCATGCCAAGGCCATCACTCCCTGTTCCACTGCCAGCTTATAGCAACTCTGCCAAGATAACAATGACACATCGGCAAAAAGGGCAGAATTGACCGGAATGGTGTTCAAGGCTGAACACAGCAGAGCAAACAGCATTTTTTCTGATTGGTTCAATTCCATCGGTTCAGTCTATTATAACATTACATTTTTTCAATGAGCTAACCCAAGCCATTGCATCTTGCCGGGCTTGCTGCACCGGTATATGATAGGTTTTAGCCAAGAAACAACCTACCTCGTCTACAGAAAATTCCTTTCCGCAAAACTTGTTCCATAGAAAACGTGCGGAAGAGTTCAGCGAGATAATTCGGGTGAAATCCACATCCGGTGTACCTTGATTGATTATAATGGTTTCTCCGGCTATATGGCGGAGTTTGAAGTTAGAGTTGAGTTTCATAAGCAAAATATAAAGTAAAAAGACGGCTGTCCTATCGATAAAACAGAAGGACAGCCGAATTCTTATTATTCAACGTATTTATTATAGTCAGTACCATTCACCAAAGTTTTGTCACCAACTTTTATAGTCATTTCATTAGTCACATCTACTATCCCTACAAATGGACTAACGGGAGTATAAGTTCCTGATTTCTTTTGTTGACTGGCAACAGCACTGAAATTCAAAGCCGCCTGTTCCTGCGAAGTCAGCAAATCAGCAGAACAATTATTGAAAATAATCACTCTATTATGGGTTGTATTATTTGCCACATCTCCAATAAACTTAGAAACATATCCCAAATTGCTTGTACAATCTCCGTTCAACGCCAATGTGATATTACTGGTATGACAATCTGTAAAGGTTACACTATCATACAAAGAACCTACCAAACCACCATAAGAAAATGATGCCGCAATGTTCGCCGTTTCTACCTTACAACCGGTTAATGTAGCTGTTGCATCTGATGTACCTTTGTTTTTTTCGATGTAACCGATCAAACCGCCTACACGGAAAGAGTTGGTCCCTTTAGTCAAAATTTTCACATTCTTAGCTATACAATTGGTATAAGTTGTGCCAGTTCCTTTGGAATATCCCACCAATGAGCCCACCCATTTGGGAGATTTTTCAGCAGAAGGCTCAATCGTTACCCTGTCAAGCGTTATATCCTTAATTGCAGCATTTCCATATACTGCTGCAAACAACCCGATACAAGCTTCGGGAGTATAAATGGTTGCTTGTTGATTTAATAAATACTGGCTCATATTCAGGTTAGAAATCGTATGTTTTCCTCCATCAAATGTTTTGCCGTTTATAACCATCCCCAACCAGGGCTTATTATTCAAATTAATATCTACACACAGTTTAGCATCAGCATCTACTGTTACAGGAAGAGAAGCAGCCGTTGCCGAAGTCGGCGCTTGTTTAGACTGGAACCAAGCCAGTTCGGCCGCACTTTTAATTTGATAAACATTACCCTCCTTCTGAGGTTGGGTCTTGGTTGTTCCATCCCATGTATCCTTAATCAAGATAAAACGATTGTAATCTGTTCCTTTTACTAAAGTCGTACTATTAACCGTAATAGTTCCCCCATCCACTTGAGCAGGAATGAAAGGACTCGTAGCATCAGCCAAAGAATAATGTTTCGCCGCTGAAACAGCAGCATTTATCACCTCTTGTGAAGCATCTTTTGCGTAAGTATAATCTGCAATATCACCATAACCAAAGGACTTCAAGTTTTCTTCGGTGAAAGAAGCATCCACACTGCAATCACTATCTATAGTAACCGTACCCACCAGGTTAATATCTCCAATAAACTTGGACATATAACCACTCCAAACTTTAGGACCATAAAAATCACTGGAAAATGCTCCGTATTTTGCACTGGAATTTTCATTGACAGACAACTTGATATTATCCACATCACAGTTATTGAACGTTCTATCCGCACTTCCTTGCACTGTTCCTACCAGACCTCCGATAGAGAAACTACCTTTTATTGTAACGTTACTTGCTGAACAGCCTTTCAATGTCACTGCTTTATCAGTACCACTCATCTTGCCAATAAATCCAATCAAACCGCCTATACGGTAGGCATCCGCACTGTTACTCTCAATCTTCACATTTTTAGCATGACAGTTTTCATACGAAGTTGTACCGTAAGAGTATCCCACCAAAGCACCACTCCATTTTGCATCGGCACCATTACCGGTTACTTCAAAGCCGTCTATCGTGATATTTTTAATCTGAGAACCCGGTTTAGTTGCCGCAACCAGCCCTACACAGGCATTGGGAGTATATTTACTCTGCTCCGAAAGTACAAAATTATCCACCCGTATATTAGAGATGGTATGATTTGCGCCATCAAAAACAGCATTTTCACCCAATACCATGCCAATCCACGGCTGTTGCTTCATGTCAATATCAGCACATAGTGTAACATTTCCCGTCATTGTAGCAGGCAGATCTTTTCCGGTTGTTGCTTTAGGAATTTCTTTCGACTGATAGTAAGCCAGTTGTGCAGCCGTATAAATTTTACCATCCGTGGGGGTTGCTTCCGCTACAGAAACGCCATCCCATTCTGATTTAAAATTAAACTTATCGGTATTATTGCCGCCCACTTTCTCAACAACTCCAGATCCATAGGAAGTTACTGTAGTTTCACTGGAATTTCCATCAGCCAATGATATATTTTTCACTGTACCATATACTTCTACATTACCGCCGGCTATGACAAGTTCTTTCACTGTCACCCCTTCTTTTATGATAAGAGTATGATCTGCTGTTTTGGCAGTCACTTTTGCATAAGTGGCTTTACCGTCAACTGCATCCAGAGTAACAGTAGAAGCAGGTAACTCAATCTTAAAAGAAGGTTCCGAAGATACACCACCTGCTTCTACAGCGGGAATGGCCACTCTTACAGTTTTGGCAACAGAAGATCCTTCTCCTTCAGAAGATTCCTTTATGGCAATTTCATTGGAAGCACTGATTTTATCAAAAGAAATGCTGACAGCCTCATTTTCCGAATTACTCTTTTTAGGCAATGCTATTTCCGGTGATTTTTCACTGTCCGGAACGTCTGCTATCACTATCGCATTGGAATTTTTCAATGCTTCGGTGGCTTTCGCTACGCTTTCTACTTCCGTAGGAACCTCGCCTATTACTTTATCGATAGCGACTGTAGCATAAAGTCTTACCCCACGTTCTGCCACGACTCCTTTACCATCATCCCCTCTGAATGTTTTGATGCTGAGTGTATTCTTATTATCTCCTGCTACTGAAATATTCAGTTCCGGATATGTATTGACAGGGATAGGGAAGTAGAATTCCAAGTCCTGAAGAGCATCGGAAACTGCAAAATTAATGGTAACCACTTTATTATCTGTTCCACTCACCTCTGTCACATTACTATTTGTTAAAGTTTTTAAAGTGGGTATTCCTTCGGCAGTGAAAGTAATTTCTACATTACCCGCAATATCCGGAGCATCTGTTCCTTGAGATGTCAAGATAGCCCGTGTATATCCGGCAGGGATGTTTTTCACTATAATATAGATTAAAGCCCCTGCATTCTTGAATGAAACTTGATTTTGTGCATCTTTACTTATCAGGCACGCCATAGGTGCCCCATTGTTATCTTTCGGATTTTCAGATTTATACGTATAAGAAACAGGCATATCATAACTTATCTTTGTCCCATCATATGTTACATCTTTGGAATAAGGATAGTAAGCTACCTTCTTCTCTCCTTCACAGGAACCCGAAAACTCCGCACTTTGTGTACCCGCCTCACTAGAAAGGGTATATTCATTATTTACATATGAACCAGAATTGTTCGATTGGGAAAATATACCGATTTTATCTCCGGCACTCCACTTTACAGATGCCCCATCCATATAAGTTCGTGATTCGACGGATGGTATCGTAGCAACCAATATGTCATTGCCTGTTCTTCCATATTCTTCCTCAAATGTTTCATTTGAGCAGCCACTCATTGCAAAAATAAAAGCGGCAAAGGATAAATACATTATATTTCTCATGATGATAAAATTTTATTAATTCAAAGGCCTGTCTACATAATCAGGAGCACTTACTGCAAATCCTTTTTCCACTTCTACTTCGATAACCTCCACTTTAGGAGCCTCATACATTTCCATATTGTTTGTTTCCATAATTTCCGTACAATAAATTTAGATTTTAATTTTTCAATGATTCTGTTCAGACATTATACGCCCCAATTATACCATAGAATATTTTTCATTGAAAGATACTATAACTGCCGTCTGTGGGCAGAAGACTCCTGGCGGTCCGGTGACATATACTGTGTCTCCGCAACCTCGACTTGACAAATAACGGGAAATAAGGATTCGCATTCCCGCTTGCAGTGTTGTTTTCATACGTCTGTAAATGTTAGATCAGTCTATCTTGTCAAAAGACTTTGCCTAACTCCCCCTCCTCTGTTCGGCGGTTAACAATAAAAAAGCGTGAGGGCTGTATCTTGTTTATCCTATCATCGGGCCTTCGCATTGCCTTGGTCTAGATAAACAACAGCCACCCACGCCATTAGGTATATAGATGCCATAGTAATGGCAGGTATATAACACAGACGTGAGCGTTGTTGTTATCATCTTCAGACCTTTATCAAAGTTGCGAAGTTTGACGATAGAAGATAATTTCAATAACGCTTCTTAAAATATGTAACTTTCTACTACGCCATAGTATAATAGTCGGTACAAATATAATAATTTCTTAAATAGGAAAAACGTTTCTTAGCGATTATTTTTAATAATTGCTACCACAAGCATTAAAAACACTTCTGTATTTCACAATAAATCGACTCAACATAACGCCAATACCAATAGAAAGTTATAAGCAATTATACCCTCATGCTCTCACTAAGAAGTTAACATATTGATAATGAATACTGAATGAATGATGATAGCATATTTCAAAAAGTATCTTTGCCCTCATGCCCTCATTCTACAGAACAAATAAAAAGAGTATATCTATCTGATAACCAACGACATAAACACATACAAAGTCTTTATTCAAAAGTTTGTCAACCATCGCATTTTGAGCTTTTTCATCACAGTATACTCTATTTTACAAACATCCGATTACATTTTCATGCTGACAAGTTCTACTCATCGTACTTTCCTATTTGTTCTTTCTATTATTCGCAATTACTTACTCACTAATGTGACTAACTCTAATCACAAACGTGACTAAAGTTAATCACAAGTGTGATTAAGTCTAACCACTAACGTGATTAAGCAATTTCCCATAGTAAAGAACTGCAATATGAATGACCGATTATCATATAATGATCTCTATATAAACTATCAAGAACTCCCTAAAATGCAGTAGTTACCGTTGTTTCTCCTAGCAAAATATGATAAGATTCGTGTATATAAAAGGGATCTTGTAGACATTATGCCATTTTTCTTCACCTAAAACGGCAAAATAGACTCTTTTCTCACCTGAGTGATTTTGAAACGAATTCAGCTATATCACATTGAATATAAGAATATTAGATAATAATCAGTATAATTAAACAGTGAGAGCATGAGGGCAAATTGTTTCTTCAAAAATATGCTACCATCATTCATTTAACACTCATTATCAATGGATTATATACATAATGAGAGCATGAGGGCATATTTGCTTATAACTTTCTATTGTTATCTCCTTCTTTATTCCTTGATATTACGGATATGACTGACAGGAACACCGCCCACAACCGTATTTGCCGGAACCTCTCTTGTCACGATCAAACCTGCTGCAATGACAGCATTGTTTCCGATGGTTATTTATCGGATAAATGAAGAATAAGTGCTTTGTTTCTTATTCTATTTATCAAATGTTACTTGTACCATTAGAATGAAGAAGGCTGATTAGTATGAATGTGAATATGCTGCATATAAATTTTCAACCAAAACAATTATGGATTGCCGATGAAAAACTTAAATGTCTAATACATGGTTTAGATTAAGGAGAGGATTTTTCCTCTCCTTTTTTCCTTCCGATACGCCCCATTATGAGAACGTGCCGTTTGAAGTGCCGAGTTCGTGGGTGTGGTGTAGATTGGAAGATATAGCTTATGTTGCATCTGGAAGTACACCAGATAAAACATGCTTTGTAGAGAATGGTGTTCCTTACATTAAGATGTACAATCTCAGGAATCAAAAAATAGATTTTGCCTATCATCCACAATATATTACAGAAGAAGTGCATAATGGAAAGCTCCAGCGTTCGCGCACAGAAGTAGGAGACCTTATTATGAATATTGTTGGACCACCTCTTGGTAAACTTGCAATTATTCCTACAACATTGCCACAAGCAAATTTTAATCAGGCCGCTGTACTAATACGCCCTTACAAATTTAAAGAGGTGTTGGTATCATATCTAAAAGTCTACTTAGAGGAAATGTCAGAAATAAATTCTATTGCCACACGAGGTTCTGCCGGACAGGTTAATATATCACTGACACAATCTCAAAATATGCGAATACCAATACCGCCTTTAAATGAAGTTAGAAGGATAATTGAAGAGGTGTCTAAGTATGATATTTTGATTGATTCGCTCAAACAAAATATTACTGACATTCAAAATCTTATAGCCTATACCAAATCCAAAATCCTTGATCTTGCCATTCACGGTAAACTAGTACTGCAAGATCCGAATGACGAACCAGCCATTGAACTATTGAAGCGCATAAATCCCGACTTCACACCTTGTGATAACGGGCATTATACACAGTTGCCTGAAGGATGGGCTATTTGTAAAATGAAACAGATTACAAGTATAACGAATGGGAAGTCTCAAAAAAATGTTGAAACACTTAACGGTATATATCCAATTTATGGTAGTGGCGGTGTTATAGGCAGAGCTAATCAGTATCTTTGCATCGCAGGTTCTACAATAATTGGAAGAAAAGGTACAATTAATAATCCTATATTCGTAGAGGAACATTTTTGGAACGTTGATACAGCTTTTGGCTTGAAGGCTAATGATGCTATACTTGATAAATATCTGTATTATTTCTGCTTATCATTTGATTTTAGCAAATTAGATAAAAGTACGGCTATGCCCAGTTTAACAAAAACATCTATTGGTAATGTTTTAATACCCATACCGCCATATAAAGAGCAAGAACGAATTGTGGCTAAAATAGATATGGTGCTTGATACGATGAATGAAATATTACGGGCTGTATAAACAATCCGTTTTTGTTCTGCCTTCGGTGGTATAGGTATCTCTTATTTTGAGTATTCAGAAATCCAATATCGTTTATGAGTGTCACCTATCAATCTGGTTACACTCATAAACATTGCCACATAATCAATCTCAATATCACTGTGCATTTTTAGAATCTTCATTACTGATGATTTTACCTTGAAAGGAAAAACAACTAGTTTTGAATCTGTTGTAAAATCATCAAAGATTATACAAGGAAGATTTGAGCATATCCCTGTCGCTTCATTGGTATAACCAATTATAAAAGACTTATCTGCTGTTAAGACTGGTATTGAGTAGGAATCATCATAAGCCGTTGAATTTATAATATAAGCAGTAGGTTGTTCATAATCTACAACTTATTCAAGCCTGCACATAGCCCATCCTTCAGGCAACTTCTTATCATGTTCGATATATTCTCTTATATTGTTACTGTATTCATTATAAATCAATGTAGTATGGTAACAAAATTCAAAAATCATTTGGCAAAGACTAATCTCGCCAAGAACACCGTTACATCGTATGTGTGGACGGTACAGTATTTCCTCAATCATTATGGAGAAGTAAACAAGAAGAACCTCTTGGCATATAAGGGGTACTTGGTGGAGAACTTTAAGCCACAGACGGTGAACCTTCGGCTGCAAGGTATCAATAAGTATCTGGAATTTACAAAACAAGAGAAACTGAAAGTGAAGTTCGTAAAGGTACAACAGAAGAACTTTTTGGAAAATGTAATAAGCGATGCCGATTACAAATTTCTCAAAGCACGGCTTAAAGCTGATGGTTATGAGGAGTGGTATTTTATTGTGTGGTTTATGGCTGCCACCGGAGCACGTGTTAGTGAATTACTCCACATCAAAGCGGAACACATCAAAGTGGGCTATCTTGATTTGTATAGTAAAGGTGGAAAGATTCGACGGCTATACATCCCCAAGAATTTACGGACAGAAGCAGAAAAGTGGTTGAAAAGTCAAGGCTTGACATCGGGCTATATCTTCCTGAACCGTTTCGGACAGCGTATTACTACTCGTGGAATCGCTTCTCAACTCAAGCATTTTGCTGAAAAATATGGAATGAACAAGGAGGTAGTTTATCCTCATTCATTCCGTCATCGTTTTGCCAAGAACTTTCTTGACCGCTTTAACGACCTTGCTCTACTTGCCGACCTTATGGGGCATGAAAGCATAGAAACTACTCGTATCTATCTTCGTAGAACAGCCAGTGAGCAACAGAAGATTGTGGATAAGGTGGTGAACTGGTAAAATCACACCAACCCTTAGAAGTGTATTGGATTACACTTCTAAGGCGTTTTGAATGTTGTCAAAGACATGAAATAATTCTTCTATTTTTTGAACTATGCGTTGTTGCTCTGCAAGAGGCGGTAAAATAATATTCTCATTTCTTATTATCTCTCCTGATATTGCTTTAAACGTAGTCCCTGTTGATTGATTATCAAAGCTATCTTGCAAGGTTTGAAGTAAATAGAAATAAAAATCTACATTACCTTCAAAAGGGGTTAAAGCACATAATCCACGCCCAATACATATTTGATTTTTTGTTATATTCACAACTCCAACTGGGGCTCGAACACATAATAAGATGGAATTAGGTTCTGCTATTTTTGTGGGCTCATTTGTAAATATACCAGACTCTAAAAGAAATTTATCTGAAAAACATATTTTCCCTTGATGAAATTCTATACCTCTTTTATTATTTAATGAATCTCCTTTAGGGGATTGCCCCATTGTGATTTTAAGTACATTACTAAGTTGACAATACGCCCATCCTTGTGGTAACTTCCTACTATGCCCGTTATCACAAGGTGTGAAGTCGGGATTTATACGTTTCAACAGTTCAATGGCAGGCTCGTCATTCGGGTCTTGTGGTACTAGCTTGCCATGAATGGCAAGGTCGAGGATTTTGCTTTTGGTTTGTTTGATGATGGTCTGTAAGTCGGCTTTGCCTTGTTCTATTTGGTCAATCAACTCAAATAATTTCTCTATTTCTGCAACAATGCGGTGTTGTTCGGCAAGGGGTGGTAATGCTATTTCCAAACTTCTAATCGTAGCCATTGATAGACTTGGCTGAGCCGTTGATTTTGATATACCCCGAACTCCTAATTGTCCTAAATCGCTCATAAGATAATAGAGCGCATATTTTAAATCAATTTTATTAGAGTAAGGTTCTATTTTAGCAACATTCGGAGCTAGATGACATCTTTTTAATGCCGGGAAAATACATGTATCACCAATACCAGCTCCAATAAATGTCATAAGTAAGCACTTCTTTGTAAGAGCGCTTCTTTCCAACTGTTGCGATAAAGCTTCTGATATAGCCTCATTGGTATTTTCAACAAAATATCCCATTCTTACATTTTGTGCTCTAACTATAGGCACTTTATTATTGCTGGAGATTGTATCTTTCGTGAGACAATCAGTATACTCAAATCCAGCAAGTTTAGTAACAAAAAACAGTTCTTCAATATTTGTCCATACCCACGAACTCGGCACTTCAAACGGCACGTTCTCATAATGGGGCGTATCGGAAGACTTTGCAGACTTCTTACTCCGTTTAATTTTGCCTTCTTTTATCAGTCGTTCTTTTTCAGCCTTGATTCGTTCGAGCAGAACTGATGCTGGTTCATCGTTGGGATCTTGGGGTACAAGTTTTCCATGTATCGCAAGGTCGAGTATCTTTTGACGTAACGCTTTTGTATCCATCGTTATATTTCTGTTTGTAATTGTGCAGTTTTGGCTGCACAATTACTATTCATGTTCTTCCAGTTTCTTTAATTCCTCATTTTCTTCAAACTCTTCAATCCATTCCTTCACCTTAGCTTGCAATAAAGCCTTGTTGGGGAGATAGAGTTGATAAGCAGAAGCATAGATGTTAGCATCCTTAGGCAAGGTAAGTTCCACTAGTGCATCGTTCTTCTCCTTACACAGTAGAATACCAATTGTCGGCTTTTCAAAGTCTTGTTTGACATAGCGGTCGTAATAGTTGACATACATCTGCATCTGCCCAAGGTCTTGGTGAGTTAGTTTGTCTATCTTCAAATCTATAAGCACATAGCATTGTAGCAAACGATTGTAAAACACCAAGTCAACAAAGAAATGCTGCTCATCAAATGTGAACCTTTTCTGCCTTGCTTCAAATAGAAATCCTTTGCCAAGTTCTAATAAGAATTGCTGCATCTTGTTGATAATGGCATTCTCTAATTTAGACTCTGAATAAACTGCATCGGGTTTTAGACCAAGAAACTCTAATGTGATGGGATTCTTGATAATGTCTGATGGTTTCCCAATAGATTGTCCTTCCTTAGCCAACCGCATTACTTCATCTTTGTTACGGCTCAAAGCCAATCTCTCATAAAGACAGCTTCCTACTTGACGGCTGAGTTGTCTTTTAGACCATTGTTGTTGAGTACATTCTATTTCATAGAAACTGCGGGCATCCGGATTTTCCACCCTCATCAGTATAAGATAATGAGACCATGAGAGAGCGAATGTCGGCTCAGAGATACATTCCTCTGACTTCGGATAATCGGCTAACCACTGGTTAGCCTTTTGACTCGGCTTTGGACAACCACTGGTTAGCCCTTTAGAAAAAACAATATAAAACTGCCGTATATTCTTAAGCGTTGAATATGACCATCCATCTCCCAACCTATCAGTCAGACGTTTGGAGAGTTCTTTCAGCACCGCCTTTCCATATTCGGCTCTTGTTTCCCCCTTTTGCTCATATTCTACTATATATTGTCCGATATGGAACTTAGTATAAACCTCAGCTATATTGACGGCTGTTGCCACACGTTCCCTTGCCTGCGTAACAAGGTTAACAACCTTCAAGAACAGGTCGTTTATATCTTTATCATTTGTGAAAACCTCTTTTCCCATAACTCAATTTTCTTCAATATTCGCAAGTAGCTTTTCAAGTTCAACCACAGCAGCACTTATCGTTTGGCTTTTATCCTTTATATCAGCCATCAGCTCTGCCAATGAACGGTTGTCCACCTCACCACCTTGCTTTATCCAAGTAATGTCAAGACTTGTTTTGTCTCTAGTAAGAATTTCATCTACAGGGTATTTACGCCAACGACCTTGCGGATTATTTTCTGCATCGTATGTCTCTACTCGATTATTATAGCAAGAAACAAAATCATCCAAATGATGCCGTTCCAGTTTATTGGTGGCAAGCGTATGCTTTATATCTGTACGGTAGTCGTAAAACCATATTTCCTTGGTCGGTTGTCCTTTGCTGAAAAACAACACGTTGGCTTTTACGCCTTGGGCATAGAAAATACCTGTAGGTAAACGCAAGATAGTATGCAAATTAAAATCCTGCAATAAGCGTTTACGAATAGTCTCACCTGCTCCAGCCTCAAAGAGAACATTATCAGGAAGTACAACTGCTGCACGTCCTCCCGTTTTGAGCATAAGCATCATGTGCTGGAGGAAATTTAACTGGTTATTCTTGGTCTCTACATAAAAATCCGGGCGGTTAATATCCACCGATCCAGCCGGACGAGTTCCAAAAGGAGGATTGGCAAGAATCACATCTACAAGAGTTGACGGTTCTTTTTCCAAAGAATCCTCACAAACAATCGGACTACGGTCTGTACCAATACCATGCAAATAAAGATTCATGGAAGCAAGCGTCACCACTAAAGGCGTATTATCCACACCATGCAAAGCTTTGTCACGCAAGAAATCACGTTTTTCTTTACTTGCTGACTGACCTTTCATATAATCGTAAGCTGTAAGCAAGAATCCACCCGTTCCACAAGCCGGGTCACAAACCGTTTCCCCCATTTGCGGATTGATACAATCTACCATTGCCTGAATAAGTGGACGAGGAGTAAAATACTGTCCTGCCCCGCTTTTCTTGTCTTGTCCGTTCTTTTCAAGAATGCTTTCGTAGATAGCTCCTTTCACATCACCGTCCATAATGAGCCATTGCTCCTCATCAATCATGGTGATGACCTTTTTCAGATAAACAGGCTTGTCTATCTTGTTTTGCGCCTTCGTATAAATCGTACCTATCAGATTATCCTGCTCACTAAGCAATTTAAGGGTCTCTTCATATTGTTTTACCAAATCCAAGCCATCAAGTACTATCAAATCTGCCCACTGATAACCAGTTGGAATAGCCGACTCTTCTCCAAACATTTCTACATTTTCGGCATCCATCTTCAAGAATAAAAGATAGGTCAGTTGGGTAATATAATCAGTAAATCCAATTCCTTGTCCGGCAAGAGTGGTTGCCAGATTCCATACTTTTTTGGTGAGCGATTGCTCTGTTGTATTATTTGTTGCCATTTCTTTATGCTGCTTTTCTTAAAACTACAAATGTGTAAAGTGAATGAAGTGCCTCGTCTGCCTTCTGCATATTGCCAAACGCTCTAATCATTTGGGCTGCATGGGTAGCATCATCTTCACGAATATCTCTGATAGTACAAGCTCCGTTAGAAGCGATGTAATCCACAATACGACTGATAACCTCTCGCTGTTTGTCAGTTATTTCACGCTGGTTTTGCCCTAACCAAAGATTGAAAAACTGTTTAGAGGTAGTAACTACGCTATCCAATCGTTCGATTTGGTGGAAAGCAAAGCGCACAAGTTGTATGATATTGGTCAATGCATCGCTTTCTTCTTTGGTAATGGAACGCCTTACCACTTTAGGGTTAACTATGGCATAAGAGTTCCAGAGTTGTTTGGATGTAAAATGATTGTTTGCCATTTTAAGTCTGTTCTCCAAATCCTTTAGCATCGAATAGGTTATAGGCTCTCCCTCATTGTTGTAAATGATGCGCAGTGCCTCTATTTCGTCATAGTACTTTTTACAAAAATCTTCAAAAGCCTCTGTCGTATTTTTTGCTTCCTCAATGGAAAACCCTTTGGAGATAAGCGTATCTTCACCCGGCATCAATGTATTGACGAATCCGGCTGCAAGTATAAGAAGGTATTTCCGAGCATCTGCATGATTGGCAAGCGGAGCGACTAGCCCCTTACGTTCATTGTTAGGCTCATCAGTGCTTACAAACGGTGGAAGAATGCCTTTCTCCAGTGCATCGTATATTCTGGCAGAAAGTTCCTTCATGTCATCATGAGACAAACGGACAAACTCTTTCCGTTGCGGATCATCCGCCTTGTTGTATATTCGGGCAAGCGTTGCAGCAAGCCGTTTGAGATACTCGTCAGGAATATAGCCATGACTAATACGTTCTAATAGCTCCTTTAGAGTAATCGTCTTTGTTGTAGGAGCATCATCTATAGGTGCCACTGTTTGCGCATGTTCCGTCACGCCTACCGCATCAACCAAATAAAAACAATCCTTGCTGAATGCGTTCGGGGTAACATTGCGAAGTTGCTCATCACCAATAGTACGTACTCCACGCCCTTTCATCTGAATATACAAAGGCAATGACTCCACATCACGCATGAACATCACCACTTCCAGCGGCTTTACATCTGTTCCGGTGGCAACCAACGTACAGGTGACAGCAATACGGAAATCCTTGTCGTTACGGAATTGGCGTATCAGTTCGTTACTGTCGCCTGCCGAATAGGTAATTTTCTGAACAAAGCGGTCATCAGTCCGTCCAAACACCTCTTTAGCTATTTGTACGATATTTGTAGCATGAGCTTCATTGAGAGCAAAAATCAATGTTTTGGGCAAAAAGTCCATATTTGGTTCACGTTGCGGGTCATTAAACAATTCCGTATAAACCACATCCCGATAGGTCGAAAGGACTAACTTTATCTGTGCCGGATTGATAATACTCCGATTAAGTTCTTTATTTGTATAGATTTTGGTTTCCTTACTACTTACAATCTTAACCTCACCTGTATATCTTGTTTCTTCTTTAAATTTCTCACCCTCTAATATAGCCCCACCCGTTTCTGTGACTTGCGTTTTTATTCTATATACCCGACAATCCACATTCACGCCATCAACAATACTCTTTTCCAATGTGTAGTTAACAATGCAGTTATTATTGAAGAATGCCATTGTTTCAGGGATAGGAGTTGCGGTCAGACCAACCAATCTTGCCGTATCGAAATACTCCAGCACCTTGCGCCAGTTCCCATAAATGGAGCGATGGCACTCGTCTATGATAATCATATCAAAGTAGTCGTGCGGTAAGTTGGGATTAGGAGGCAAGGTTACTTCCTCTATAGGTTCATTCTCGTCATCATCATTATCCTCAATAGTTTCTCCTTTCAAGAATGAGAATAGACGTTGTATTGTAGAAATAACGACATTGCTATCAGAAGGAATAGAAGACGAGCAAAGGCGATTGACCGTAAAGATAGTATTGAAAACCTCCCCGTTCTCTGTCAGACGGAAAGTTCCAAATTCTCCTTCTGCTTGTTTTCCAAGATTATTTCGGTCTACAAGAAACAACACTCTACGCATTGGTGTATAAGAAAGCATCCGGTAGGCAGCAAGACAAGCAGTATATGTTTTACCCACACCGGTGGCAAGAACCATCAACGCCCGATTTTGCCCGGCACGGAAACTCTTTTCAAGTTCTGTCACTGCCTCATATTGGCAATCACGCAGCCCTTTCTTTTTCAATGTAGGGAGTCCGGCAAATGCATCTTCAATTCCCAGCCTCTTTACCAATTCATGTGGTGTAGGGATATTCATGATCTGCCTGAAACAAGAATCTTGTTCACGAAAATCACAGCAATATAGTTCCTTACCATTCGAAGTGAAGATAAAAGGCAATGGCTTTTGATATGCCTGATAGATATTCGGAACACTTCTTGCATATAAGGCTGCTTGCTCGCATACCTCTGAAGCAAAAGCATCCGTTTCTTCACGCTTAGCTTCAAGTACCCCTACTGCTTTTCCATTAATGAAAAGGAAATAATCTGCCTCAAGATTTCCTTTCAATAAACCTTCTCTTATGGCTACAGCCGTACAAGTAGGTTCATAATCCTCCCTGTTGACTACTTTCCAACCAGCATCGGCAAACCACTGGTCTATCTTTATTCTTGCTTTTTCTTCAGGAGTCATGTTCTTGATATTGTAAATTATCGGAAGCTTATGTCAAAAAACAAATTGATATTCAAAGCTATAACTTTACTCTTTCAATAATTGATTCGCTCTAAGGAAATTCACAAACGAATCAATAATTTTAGAATTACGATTAATAATATCAGTTTCAGTAAAATCACTATATGAATTACTTATCTCTGCCAATTCTACAATTTGAGAGCCATTCTTTTCCTGACCATTAGCAGTGGTAAAACCTTTATAATATTTTACTTTATCTACAAAGCGATAGTCGGAAGCTCTGATATTCAATCTTTTCTCAAGAAGAACTTTATTCCCAAGTATTTCTACATTCTGAGGATTTGATAAGCTTTTTTCTTTATCCCGTCTGTTTCGTGCATATATATGTTCTATATCGAATCTAGTTTCCAATGACAATAATGATTGATTATCATGTTGAAAAGCCCACCAAGTAATCATTGATTTTGTAATCGCACGACTATTATTGAATACATAATTTGTTATTTGCGCACGATAACGTTCTTCTGAAAATTTGAAATCTGAGAATGTTACTTCTTCGCCTTTGATTATTTTAACCATTTCCGCATACACAGGGGTACGCAAAGAATTAACACCTGGATTAGTTATAGCATACGCCCATATGAAAGCTGTTATACAGTCCAAGAAACGACAAAAAGCATTTTCTTCTATTTCATCATTTTCATCACGATGGTACATAAAATACACAGAAGTGATATACGTCCACATTCCATTAGGAGCATAACTAAGTACGAACAAACGCTTTAGAACTTTATCTGAGAAACGTTCTGTTTCTTGATTGTTAACATCTTGCCAAAATTTGGCAAGGCTTACAAGATTACTCAATGTCTTTGGCTGATGCAAAAGAGGATAACTGCCATCTCCTTCATAAAACTTGCGCAAAGCTTCTGTTGTTGATGATTTTATCTCTGCAAGTGCTCGTTCATAATACATATATCTTGTAAACAATTCATCTAATGGTGTACCATAAATTGGATGAAACACTTCGCTAGTAATCTTATCTAGATTTTTCCACGTTTCTATAAATTCATCTTTTTTGCCAAATGATGAATAATATTTATAAAGTTGCGCCTTAAAAATATCTGCATCAGAGAGAGGTTTCCCTCTATCATTCAAGGTTGAGAAAATTCTTAACGCCGTATTTTGTGATTCTGCCTCTATTGGTAAAAGGACACAGTTATTCAACACACGAGCCGGGAAATATGCAAAATAAGATGGATAATTACTTAGAAAAGCATCTATCTTTTCAACGAAAAAATTGAAATTCTTTGCGTAACGACTTTTTTTGCCAATTCCTTGTCCATCTTTCAATATTGCAATAAACTCTTCTTTATCTTCATCTGTAGCAACTTGTGAATTGATTTTCAGAGCAGATGTTTCAAACTCCCCAAATTCATTAGCTCTCCAAATACATTTTTCAATATCCTCCTTCATCCGTTTTGAGCGAGAGTCTTTCATACTACCTAGTTTATTATAAAAAGCCCTTAACAAAAGCATAAGTGTCGTTAAACGTTGCTGCCCATCAATTACCTCCATTTGGTTTCTATTCTTAAATGTTACTATGGGACCAAGAAAATACTCTTCATCGTCAACAAATTGGTCACAGTCATCATTTGGGAAAGAGAACGAAAACAAATCGTCCCATAAAGTTTTACACTCCATCTCACCCCACGCATATGGGCGTTGGTAATCAGGTATAAGGAAGTTGTATTTCGATTCTTGAAAAAGGCTTTTCACCTTTTTCTGTTCAATATTTAAGTTTGCCATCTTATTGCTTATTTTTATATTCTAATCAATTAAACTCAATAATAACATCAGAAAGGCTTGTATATTATTACCTATCTTTTTTATCAATTATTAAGTCCTTCAAATCTACCTGCAATATCTCTGCAATCTGTTGTAGAATATCCAAATTAGGCTGAATCCGATTACAAGCATAGGCATTTACCATGCTGAAACTCTTATCAAGCTGTTTCGCCAACCACGTCTGAGAGATACCTTTTTCCAAAAGAACCGCCTTTATTCTATTTAGCTTCACTGTTTGGTACGATTTTATAATGCAAATGTAGTGAATTATATTCAATATCTGGATTATTATTGTACTTTTGTAGCTATATGAATCCCCAACTTATGGCGTGAAAATCAAAAAGATGATAAGAATATGCACAACATAGTTCGTAAACATATAGAAGGAGAAATTTCAATGGACGAAGTTAGGCGATTGATTGACGAACTATAAAAAGAAGCAACATTAACTATCGAATTGTACAATTAAAAAAACAATGGAATTAGTCTATTAAAAAAAGATGAATCACAACGGCATATTCTCACTATCTTTTCCCGAAGCCAAGACAATTATTGTTTCTGGTGATATTCATGGAAACTTTAATCAGTTGGTGTTCAAACTCTGTATCCAATATCAGCTTACAGACACTTTGCTAATTGTAGCCGGAGATTGTGGCTTCGGCTTCGAAAAGAAAGAGTACTATGAGCAGATAGTTAGACGAAACGCCAAGCGAATGAACCAAGCCAACAATTGGATTGTGTTTGTGCGAGGCAATCATGATAATCCTGCTTATTTCGATGGCGCAATGCTCAACTTCAAACGCTTCGTTGCTGTTCCCGATTATTCCATTCTACAAGTTTGTAATCATACCATCCTTTGTGTAGGTGGAGCTATCTCTATTGACCGTATCTATCGCATAAATGAATGGAATAGAAACAAATACCATGTTCATTCAAATGAGTCGCAAGAAAATGATATTTCTCGCAATTTATATTGGCAGAACGAAGTTCCTGTTTATGATCCAAATAAGATGAATGCCATCCCTGCTAGCTTCCTGATTGATACAGTTGTCACACACATACCGCACCTTCACATTGTGAACTATTCTCCAAAAACAACCTTAGCCAATGGACTATAAACGATCCTTCATTGATTGAGGATATACAATTTGGACGGGAAACGATGGATATGCTTCTGCACCATCTCAAAACCGACAACCATCCGATAAGCCATTGGTACTATGGTCATTTTCATCAAAGTTGGCATTCTGCCATTGACGGAATACTATATTAAATGCTCGACATTATGGAGTTCAGTCAAATCTATTGATTTATACCATTTCAGGTATAATATTGGTATAACAAACAGAATTATACCCGATAAGATATAATAGTTCTTGCCTGAATATAATTGTTCCTGTTAGAGCATACAAACATTTTCCATAGTGGACAAACGGAGGCAGTTACATTTTTCCAAACGAATAAATCTGATTTATTACACTTTTTCCAACGGCCAGCTCTACTCCTATACCTTTTCTTTCAGAGATGAGAAAAATAAACATCAACGACCTTTACTCATCCAAGGATACTTGGCAAGATACCATCAAATCAAAAGCTCAGAAGGACGGTATAGGGATTACACTTTATCATCAATACAAACAAAATGCAACTTCACAGAGTTCAATGAAGAGCAGTCCATGTTACAGAACATTTTCCACATTTCTGCTTTACTCCTAGCAACATCCCATTATGAAATTCCATGAAACTTTCATTCAACCTCCTCACATTCTTCTCACTCGTTCCGCTTCGCATCATCACCTGCACCCATACTCTCAAGATACTGCAATTCCCGTTCCGCAAACTCACGGTTCTCCTCCTCTCCCAGCATTTGATAGAGCAGTTCCCTAGCTTGCGAATAATATTTCAAGTTTACTAATACTTGTGCTGCCCTGCGCCGAAGAAAATGATAAAGTGGAAACAAGGTATTCTTTTCATCACCATACATCTTTATCTGACTGCCAACCAAACTCACCATAGAATAAATATACTCAAGAGCTCCTGTATCCTTCATTTCGACGAGACAGTTGGTAAAATCACGAATCGCATGAATGGATGAATTTCTTTTAGCATTAGTCAAATAATAATAAGCCTTTTCAAAATGCCCTAATGTGAGATAAACAAAACCGATATGATAACAAATCACATAATATTCTTCCTTGCCACGCTCCGGCAATTCTGTCCAGTGGACTTGATAATACCGAAAAATAGAAAGATAACACCCCAACGCCTGAAGATAACATTGCTGCCTGAAAAATTTCTTCCCCCAATAAATAGTAGTCTGCAAGGTAGGCTCGGTATAAGCCAGCAACGCCTGTTGTTCCTCCGTCAGTTCGTCAAACTGTTTGTTTGCCGCTTTTTCTTTAGCATCGTCCAACATATATTTCAACTCCCAATAATCATCATGATCCGTTGTCAATCTTACCTCAATCATACTACTGAATACTCTGCCTTTTTGGGTTTCATCGAAAAAAGCATCTACCCTGTCCGTCCGCATAGCCGACAACTTATAATAAAGAGATCGTTCATTACTGCCTTCAGCTTTCTCCAACGCAATCACCAACTGCCCTTCAGCAAGTGTGATACAGATCAGAGCATCTTTTCCCGCCTGTCCTTTTTCATCCATCACAGCATCTTTCAACCTAAAAGAAAGAATAGACAATAATTCGGTACGCCTCTCTATCCGCCCATTGCAAACCAGTGTCATTCCCTTTATATCTTCCTGTTTCACTGTACCAAAAAGAGAAAGAATATCCTCTATCTGATCCATATCTTGCCGGGAAACATCGACAGGTTCCAATAGCTTACCATGTCCAATCTCCAATTTTCGTCTCAACAAAGCCAAGCGATTTTCGAATTCTTTTTTCACCAACATGTCTTGTATTGAAGCAGATTGTTCTGCCAACTCTTTAAAACTACGGGCTATCATAAAAGATGACTCAAGCAATACCCGCAAATGTTGTTTTAACTGAGTTTCACTGCCCGACAAGAACAGACAGGCAGACAGACAAGCCGTAAAAGGTGTCTCACTTTCTCCATCCTCATGACTTTTACGCAAATAGCAAGTCCAAGCTGTGTATCGGCAGTTAATGTTGTTAATGTCAAAAACTATTTTTTTAGACTGTTCATAGCTACATGCGTAAAAATCTTTATAATATAACTGAATATTCTGACCTGTTTTTTCTCTTAACAAATGAAAATAACCTCCTTGAAAACCGATGATAATGGCATCAGCATCAATTCTCTTCACTAGTTCACAGTGCATGGACTGCACGAACCTGATAAGTTCATCGGTGGTCATCGCCGAATAAATCTTTTCTTGCTGCTTTTTCGGCTTTGTAACAAAATGATAAACTGTTACGAAAACCACCATCATAGATACGAAGACGACAGAAATAATCATATCTTGTTACAGTTAATCTTTGTATGTCTGTAAAAATACAAAATTAATCGGGAAATGTTAGAAGTGATAGGATATTTTAATGAATTCCCCTAAGAAGTTACTTAAAAATCCGGTTCAATCAATTCCTTCCGATGCATCCGGTGCCACCTCCACAAAATCATAAGACATAGAGGAAATTCCATTGGAGATATTCTGAAATACCTAAAAATAGGGATTGTCCATATCCATATTTTCATCGAACTTTGCAACCCCAAAAAACGAACAAATGAAGATACTTTATATAATACTGTTCATACAAATAGGATGGATATTTCCCCTCTCCGCACAAAAACAAGATTCCATTTATATCGGAACGCGTCATACATTGTTTTCTGAAATACTGAATGAAGAAAGAAAATATTGGATTTATGTACCTGAAACCAAAGCTGGTGAAAAAGGAAAGGCTTATCCGGTTCTTTATCTATTGGATGGAGATTCCTTCTTTCATTCCGTGGTTGGTTTTACGCGTTTCTTCTCTTCTTCTAAAACCTCAAACTTGCCTCCTTGCATCGTTGTGGCTGTTTTAAACACAGACCGGACCAGAGATTTCACTCCTACTTGCTCAGCCGCCCGCCGGGATGGTACCATTTGTCCCTATGATAAGCCGGCAGGTGGTGGAGCTGAACAGTTCCATCGCTTTCTGATAGAGGAACTACGTCTGGAAGTGGAAAATAAAGTTCCTGCCAACGGTACAAACTTTCTTGTCGGACATTCATACGCAGGTTTATTTACCCTACAGACACTGTCAAATCATCCCGAGTCTTTTGACTCGTATATAGCAATAGACCCAAGTTTATGGTGGGACCGAGGAGTCTTTCTACAACAAGCAGCAAAGAATGTTTATCAAAAAGACTTCTCCGGCAAACATTTGTATGTTGCTTTCGCCACCCGCCAACGTCCTGCAATCAAACTTATTCAGTTTTCATTGGCCGACAGCTTAAAAAATAAGATCATCCCTGAAATGAAAAACAAGCATTTGCATGTCGTTTATAAAAAATTTCCCGACGAGGTGCATGGCACCATTGCTCTTCCTGCCATTTTCGATGGATTAAAATCTCTATTTCATAACACTATTTCAACCAAAGAGGCAACATGATAATTTCTTGCAGTATTCGGTTTCTCATCTGTTACAAATACGCTCCGGTTTACTATTGGTAAAAATAACATAACTGATGCCGATGGTGTAGCCACTCGCTCAATTCCGGGGTATTGCACGGCTATAATTCTCACATACCCTCCTGTTTAACATCAATTTAAGATTTCAAATTCTATACTTATCATTTTCTAGAATAACAGATTGAGACATTGTATCAACCTTGGCTACAGATTTATGCTATTCTTTCCGGAAATCATGTAATTAGGGTTATAACATCTGTAATTTATCTACACTGTATTTTCAGTCATGCACTTATCTTTGCATCAAGATTCTGGAATTCAAAACTTAATAAAATCAAGTGATAATGAAACGTATACCAGTCATCATGATTGCAAGTTTATTTGTTATAGGAATACCTGCCATAACACAGTCCGATCCGGTTACCAAGAAAAATGGTAATAAGTATGTGCTTTACGAAAAACGTACAGATAACGGGGCGGTCTGTCACCTATTTCAAGCGCAACAAGCGAATGGATGTTTGGAAAAACCGATGGTAAAGGGTACACTGTTTCGCAGTGGTGTATGGCACATGGAAGAAATCAAAGGAAACCCGAAATCGCAAGAGGCATACGAAACGAGTAAACAAGTATAGGAAAAAAGAATATTATGACATTAGATGATTTTTTGAATCATATTGAAGCCGGCGGTGCACTCAATACACCGGAAATCTATCGGCTGATGGATGAAATGAGCGATGAAGCCCGGCGCGTTACCTGTGAGATAAACAACTCGTACCATTCACAAGAAGAATTGCGTGCGTTCATGTCGCGCCTGACCGGTAAACCTGTGGACGAAACATTCAAGATATTTCCTCCGTTCTACACAGACTTCGGCAAGAATATTACCATCGGGCGTCGTGTCTTTATCAATGCCGGTTGCCACTTCCAGGATCATGGCGGTGTGACGTTGGGTGACGACTGTCTTATCGGGCATAATGTGGTCTTTGCCACGCTCAATCACGGTACGGCTCCCGAAGACCGCGGGGCGATGTATCCGGCGCCTATCCGGTTAGGCAAAAATGTATGGGTAGGTTCCAACTCCACCATCCTGCGGGGTGTGACCGTGGGTGACAACGCCATTATCGCCGCCGGATCTGTGGTGACGAAAGACGTAGCGGCCAACACGGTTGTAGGAGGTGTACCGGCAAGGCATATCCGAGATATCGACAGGAATGAAAAGTGATAGCCTATGGAATCGGAATCACTAACCAACCATACTGCCATCCTTGTCAAGTCCATCCGAACGGTACACCATACTGAACGGGTTGTGCGGATTGGTTCTACCGGGCATTGCACTGACCAACTTTCCGGAGTTCTCGTTGTATTCCCTTCTTCCGGTTGAAACGACGAGTGCCATGCCTACTGCCGGAGTCGGCCGTATCATAATCTGCAATACATCTTTATCGACGGCAGATTTTGCACAAGACTCTTGCTACTGTTCGATATCGGTTTCTCCATCATCATCACCAATGCGGCAAGAAAAAGAGGCTGATTTTCCTGATCTGCTTGAAGCGGGAACGTTGGATGAGATGCATGTAAAATAATGTCTGTAATTGAGGTTATACAATCAGTAATCCATCTACCGGCTTTTCCTGTAATCCGCTGTAATTTTGCACTATGAAAAGAAAACAAGAAACAATAAAAATTTAAATTACATCGGTTATGAAACGTACAACTATTTTAATGGCTGCTTTCCTCTGCCTCTTCAGCCTGACGGAAAGCCCGGCACAAAACACTCACAAAAATATGGAACAGTTAAATCTGACACAGGAATGGGACAAGACGTTCCCGAAGAGCGACAAGGTGAACCATAGCAAAGTGACTTTCGTAAATCGTTACGGCATCACGCTCGCTGCCGACCTGTATGCACCGAAAACGATTTTCGGAGGTAAGCTGCCTGCTATTGCTGTCAGCGGTCCGTTTGGAGCTGTAAAGGAACAGTCGTCGGGGCTGTATGCCCAGACATTGGCCGAACGAGGATTCCTGACGATTGCTTTCGATCCTTCGTTTACCGGTGAAAGCGGTGGACAGCCTCGCAGCGTAGCTTCGCCGGACATCAACACCGAAGACTTCTCGGCGGCGGTGGATTACCTTGCGACACGTCCGGATGTGGATGCCGAACGAATCGGCATCATTGGCATTTGTGGTTGGGGTGGTTTTGCTATCAATGCGGCTGCCAACGACACACGTATCAAGGCAACGGTATCCTCCACTATGTACGACATCAGCCGCTGTACAGCAAACGGTTATTTCGATGCCGCTGACAATGCAGATGCACGTTACAAAATGCGTCAGGAGTTTAACGCCCAGCGCACGGAAGACTACCGTACCGACACTTATCCCCGCACCGTGACGAACCCGGAACCTACCGGTGATGCGCCGCAGTTCATGAAGGATTATTATGATTATTACAAGACCGAACGAGGTTATCATCCTCGTTCCATCAACTCCGGTTTGGGCTGGAACAAAACCTCCAATCTTGCATTTCTCAACGCACCTATCCTTGCGTATGCCGATGAAATCCGCAGTGCCGTGTTGCTCATTCATGGAGAAAAAGCTCACTCCCGCTATTTTAGTGAGGATACTTTCAAGAAGCTGAAAGGCGATAATAAAGAATTGATGATTATTCCCGATGCCGTACATACGGATTTATATGACCGGACAGACATTATTCCATTCGATAAACTGGAGGAATTTTTCAAAGAATACTTAAAATAGAAGACTTCAAGAAAAAGGAATTGCCTATATCCTGATTGGCTTCAGTTCGCGGACGCAGCAATGTGAACATGACTTTTAAAATTAATAATGACTGACAACTGAAACAATATATCAAATGAAACTGATTAAAAATGCTGAATTCGGGGGCGAGCGTCCCTTGTTCGAGTCCCACGACCTTCGTCTGGAAAATGTGATTATTCGTACCGGTGAATCGGCCATCAAAGAATGTAGCAATATCGAAGCTGTAGATTGCCGCTTTGAGGGTAACTATCCCTTCTGGCATGTACACGGTTTCAAAATCGACCGTTGCTATTTCGATGTCGGAGGGCGTTCGGCATTGTGGTATTCCGATCACCTGAAGATGACCGACACGATTATCGACGCACCGAAGATGTTCCGTGAAATGGACGAAATAGATATCGAGAACGTAACGATGAACGATGCCGACGAAGTATTCTGGCGTTGTAATGGTATCCGCATCAAGAATCTCAAGCTGCACGGCGGAACTTATCCTTTCATGTTCAGCAACAACATTTATGTGGACGGACTGGAAAGCAACAGCAAGTATGTGTTCCAGTACGTGAAAAATGTAGAGATTCATCATGCAAAGATTACAACGAAGGATGCCTTCTGGGAAGTGGAAAATGTGACCATCTACGATTCCGAACTCAACGGCGAATACCTCGGCTGGCATTCGAAGAATCTACGTTTGGTCAACTGCCACATTACCGGTGAGCAACCGCTTTGCTATGCACACGACCTTATTCTTGAAAACTGTACCTTCGGACCTGACTGCGACCGTGCCTTTGAGTACAGCACGTTGCAGGCCGATATTCACGGAGCTATTACAAATATCAAGAACCCGATGTCGGGATGCATTGTGGCTGACGAATTCGGTTCCATAACCATAGATGAGAACATCAAGGCTCCTGCCGATTGTGAAATCCGTCTCCGGGACGAGCGTACCTGTTTTACCGATTAAGATGAAGATATGAAATACAACTTTGACAAACAAATTTCAAGACGGGGAACCGATTCCTACAAATGGGATAGCGCAGAAAGCGAAAATGTATTGCCGATGTGGGTGGCTGACATGGATTTCCGTACAGCTCCCGCTATCGTCGATGCTTTACGCCGACGGGTAGAACACGGCATTTTCGGTTATACCCGTGTGCCCGACAGTTACTACGAGGCTGTTACAGGCTGGTTCGCACGTCGTCACGGTTGGACGATTGACCGTGAATGGATAATTTACACATCGGGCGTAGTCCCAGCCATCTCGGCAGTCATCAAGGCTTTGACCGTTCCGGGAGATAAGGTATTGGTGCAGACCCCGGTCTATAATTGTTTCTTTTCTTCAATCCGTAACAATGGGTGTGAAATGGTATCATCACCGTTGGTCTTTGCAAGTAATACTTTCACCATCGATTATGAAGATTTAGAGCGTAAGACTGCTGATCCGAAAGTGAAGGTGATGCTGCTGTGCAATCCTCACAATCCTGCCGGAAGGGTGTGGAAACGTGAAGAACTGGTACGTATTGGTGAAATTTGTATTCGACACGATGTTACGGTCGTTTCGGATGAGATTCATTGCGAACTGGTTTTTCCAGAGTACCGTTACACACCGTTTGCTTCCATCTCAGAAAATTTCCGTCACCATTCTGTAGTCTGTATATCTCCCAGTAAAGCGTTCAATATTGCCGGATTACAGATTGCGAACATTATTTGTGCTGATGCTAACCGTCGAGCGAAAATCGACCGAGCCATTAACGATAACGAAGTATGTGATGTCAATCCTTTTGGTGTAATTGCGACTCAAGTAGCTTACAACGAAGGGGAAGAGTGGCTGAACCAACTCATCAAATATTTACAGGCCAATTTTCTCTATATGCAGGAGTTCTGTCGGGAACATCTGCCCGAGTTTCCTATCACGGTATTGGAGGGAACCTATCTCGTTTGGATGGACTGTCACAGACTCGGCATACACTCGCAGGAACTCGAACAGCGATTGGTTAACGAAGCCGGATTATGGCTCAATGCAGGAACAATGTATGGGACTGAAGGAAAAGGATTCATGCGCTGGAATATCGCCTGCCCACGTACTACACTGGCAGAAGGATTGAAACGTTTTACTGGTTTCGTAAGAAATCTTTAAGAGATATATACGGCAAATTCATTTTTAATAGAACGCAACTATATAGTTTACCATACCAAGCATTACGTATAACAAAGTAAATAGTTGCGACTTAATTTTTCATCTCATTTTTTCTTTTCTTCCACAACTGATAACTATTGATGATGTTTTGCCACATATTATATATACAATATTATATAAACCTGATTATCAAAAAGAAAGCCCACCTATTACTAACAGTGGGTAACAAAATAGTAACAAAAAAAACGAAGAAAATCGCTTAGTGGTGGACTTCGTGTACAAAGGTAACAAAAGCCCTCTAACCATAAAAATAAAACTGGCGAAAAGAAGAATACTATTTTTTCTTTTCGCCAGCATATATAATTTGCTGTCTAAATAAGTTTAGTTCGTTTTGGATATACAGACAAAGAAACGTACTAAACCTTTGAACTTAAAAATATAACAAACATGTTATGTTACATACTTTTTTGAATATTTAAACAATGTAGTTAAGTACTATCAAGCATATTTCAGGCATTTTTTATACATTTGCACCAATGACAAGTAAATGATGACCGAATTCAATTCATATATGAGTAACATAGACATAGACTTCTTCAAGGAGTTGTGTCTGAAACATGGAGAATTACGACATTATAAAAAGAATGAGTTTATTCTCCATGAAGATGATGCATGTTCTTTCTTCGGGTTTATCTTGTCAGGTGTAGTCAAATACAGTTGTACCAACCGGACAGAAAACAAGCCGTATAATGTCGGTTTTTCCTTTCCAAATGAATTTATAGGCGATTACCCCACTTGCTTATATGGCATGAAATCAGAATTGAATATACAGGCAATAATCCCGTGCGAGATTTACATCTGTTCTTCTGCATTCTTACAGCAAAAATTCGAGGAGAACAAAGAAAGCCAACGGATAGCCCGTATCGCAGCCGAACAGATGTTTTTCCAATCATATTCACGTTATTTGGATTTATTCAGATTCACACCGGAAGAGCGTTACCTCCAACTTTTAAAAAAATGCCCTGCAATCCTTCAAATGGTACCACTAAAAGAAATAGCATCCTACCTTAAAATTACACCCGTACACATGAGCCGAATCAGACGCAAGCAAAGTCTTGACAACAAAAAATAAACATAGGTTTAGAAATTTACATTCAGAACAATATTCCAAGAGTATCTTAATCTGTCAAAGGATTCTTCTTTTTATCTTTGTCTTATCTTTGGTTGGTCCAACGAAGAAACAAAATAAAGATTGAATGAGTTAAACAAAAAATAAAAAAGAGAATATGAAAACAAAAGAAATTCTTGGAATACTTATGCTATTCCTCTGTACATTCTGTTTTATAAACTGCGATGATGATAATGAACAGACAAATGAATTAACCCCCGAAGCACTTTATCAGACTTCATGGCGTGGAACAGGGCATTGTGAGGCTTGGACAGTACAAAATATGGGGGTCGGTATGCAATTTGTAGATACTCAGAAAGGGAAAGTAAATTGGGAAGGTTACGATGAAATTGATATTACTTATACAATAGAAGGGAAATATATCACATTTAATAGCAATGCTTTATATTTGGGTGGAGCCCCTTGGATTATCAAAAGCTATACCCAAAAACATATAACCATTATACAGAATGAAATTAGTCCAGATAAAGAGAAAGTAGCTACGATTGAATTAGAGAAAATAGATTAAACTGAATCATGGAACATTAAGTTGCATAAATGTATGCTATAACAGAATAAAGAGAACCGTGAGATTCGCAAATTGAACAAAGAAAGGATGAAAGAACATATAAATACCTTGTAAACAAAGGGGAAAATGCAGATTCATCTAATATTCCTTTATGTGCTATTATCGAGCTGGTCTATGGGCTGAAATACAAGGAAAAGAGATTCACCTTGTTCTCTTACATAGGATTGGTTATTGGGATAGGATGACAATTTATATGCTACTGCTAATAAGGTCAATGTAAATCAAAGTAATATGAAACTGAAGTATATATTGAATGCTATACTATTTGTTTTGGCATTATCTTTTTTGTCTATGTGTATATTTAAGACTACAGAGTTAAGTTTAAAATGTATGCAATTTGCTGTATCTATCTCTTGTATAGGAGCAATGTTTTCTACAAAAAACAATAGATACATATTTGCATCTATTGCTTTAATCATTATAGGAATATCTTTTTTACTTTAGATGTCCATAATAACGATAATGATTTGATTGTTGCTAATGTCTTTATAATAGTATCTGTCAAGCATATTTACTTTAGCAAACGCCTCCCCCGCAGGTGCAGTTCCTATTCACTATTAAATCATTGCCTAATCATCATCCAAACAATCCAGCGGATTGGGGATTTTTGCTTTTCAAATTAGACTATCCACAAATATAGAAAAAGTGCAGTACACCACGAAGATGTACTGCATTTTTCTCCACATATTGTGCGGGCTTTAACATTTACAGTTTGTATCCTTTGTTTTCCCGGTTTATGGCTTGCCCAGTCGGTTGGCTTCCTTTTTCAACCGCTCGGCTTGTTCATTGAGCAATCTTGCACGCTCCAACGCTTCCGCCTGCTTCCTGCTGCGGTATTCAAACCTCGTCACCGAATCAGTCAAATTTTGGATGAAAGCGTTATCCCGTTCTCTACTGAAATTCGTTTCCAGCAAATCAAGGCAGTCCCCGTCCGCTTCCCCTTTCATCAGAATGTAGCGGTATTTCATATCGTTGTCCTGCAACTGCTGCATCCGTCCAGCCAAACGGATATTTAGGAACAAGGAAACGAAACAGATAACCAGCCCTGTTGGAAAAGCCACTCAACTTTGACCCTTTTGGCCACGCAGAATTATCCCTTTTGGCTAAAATATGATTGACCCCTTTGGCTAAAATAGTGTTGCCCACTTGCTTCACCTATAATTATAGTTTTTTTGT